>Ga0315912_10000732_pt1 | contig 50639 bp, 45 predicted proteins | sample VfabasoilMG_FD_204469 | JGI IMG/M metagenome (GOLD analysis project Ga0315912, IMG submission 204469) | Garden soil microbial communities collected in Santa Monica, California, United States - V. faba soil | ecosystem: Environmental > Terrestrial > Soil > Garden | place: USA: California... | reverse complement strand
GCGACCCCCCCGCCCCCCCCCCCGCCCCCCCCCCCCCCCCCGGCCCCACGGCGGGCGGGCGCGCCATCGCGACCCCCCCCTACGCGGGCGTCGCGGCCGTCGAATCCACGCCGGACCGTTCCGGGATTCGCCTGCTCGGCCGTCGCGGAGACGTGCTGTACGAGCGCAGTGATTCGGCCCAGATCGGCATCTCCATGCCCGCCCTGGTGCAGCGCATCCAGGCGCTGCTCGACGATGAGGCGGCGCCGTCGGTGCAGGCCTGGCAATGGCCGCTGCCGATCGCGGTTCCCTTCGCGGTCGCGGTGCTGGTGGTGGCCAGCGGCCTGCTGCCTTTGTTCGGCGCTCTCCGGCGGCTCGCGCTCGGACCACCGTCGCCCGAGGCCGAGGCCCGCCGCAGCGACTCGGGGGCGGCGTACGCCATGGCCGCCATCGCCATGGCGGTCGGGCTCGGCGCGCTCTACGTCGCGCCGGCGGTCAGTTATCGGTGCGAGGCCGCCGGCGGGAGCGCGACCTGCGTGGTCGAGCGTCGCATGGCGGGCCTGTTGGTGCTCGAACGCGAGACGATCCAGGGCATCGTGCGCGCCGAGTGGGACGCCCGCACCATCGTCGAGCGCAAGCGCGTGAAGCCCAATACCCGGCGACGCGAGACGAGCGAGTCGCTCACCCTGGTCGCGCTGTACGCGGCGGACGATCGCCCGCTGTTCGAGGACGAACAGAGCGGGGCGATCGGTGCTTCCGCGCGTGACATCGCCGAACGCATCCGCGCCCTGGTCGATGGCTCCGGACCCGCCGCGTTCCAGCGCTGGCAGATACCCTGGGTGCCGGTGCTGCTCGCGAGCGTCGCCCTGCTGCTCGGCATCCCGATGCTGTGCATGCTGCTCGCAGCGACGGTCGGCGGTCCGGGAGCGCGCGTCCTGGCACTCGGAACCGGGTTCCTGGGCGCGTTGCTCGCGGCCATGGCGGGCTGGTCGCTGGCGCTGCTCGGGCGCTGGCCGGGCTGAGGCGCATCCACCGAGGCAGCAGGCGGCATTCGTAGACCCGCTACACTAGTCGACTTTCCCAGGTTCCCGCCTGCATGACCGACACCGTGCTCGAAACGCGCGCCCGCACCCTGCTGGGCGACATCCCCGACCCCTACCTCGGCAGGACCCTCGCCGAATCCGGCGCCCTGCGCGGCGTGGTCGCCGACGGCGGTCGCGTGGCCGTGGACATCGTGCTCGGCTATCCGGCCGCGGGCTGGCATCCGGCGCTGCGCGCGCAGGTGGAGGCCGCACTCGCGGGCATTCCGGGGATCACCGCCTCGACGGTGAACATCGGTACCCGCATCAGCGCGCACAAGGTGCAGCAGAACCTCACGCCGATGCCGGAGGTGAAGAACATCATCGCCGTGGCCTCGGGCAAGGGCGGCGTGGGCAAGTCCACGACGGCGGTGAACCTCGCGCTCGCGCTCACCGCCGAGGGCGCGCGCGTGGGGATACTCGACGCCGACATCTACGGCCCGAGCCAGCCGCGCATGCTCGGCCTGGTGGGCAAGCCCGATTCGCCCGACGGCCACACCATCACGCCCAAGGCGCAGTACGGCCTGCAGGCGATGAGCATCGGCCTGATGATCGAGGAGGACACGCCGATGATCTGGCGTGGCCCCATGGTGACCCAGGCGCTGCAGCAGCTGCTGAACGACACGGCCTGGAAGGCGCTCGACTACCTGATCATCGACCTGCCCCCCGGCACCGGCGACATCCAGCTCACGCTGTGCCAGCGCGTGCCGGTCTCGGGCGCGCTGATCGTGACCACGCCGCAGGACATCGCGCTGCTGGATGCGCGCAAGGGCCTCAAGATGTTCGAGAAGGTGGAGGTGCCGGTGCTCGGCATCGTGGAGAACATGGCCATCCACATCTGCTCGAAGTGCGGCCACGCCGAGCACATCTTCGGGTCTGGCGGCGGCCAGAGCATGTCCGACCAGTACGAGGTGCCGCTGCTCGGCTCGCTGCCGCTCGACATCCGCATCCGCGAGCAGACCGATGGCGGCAGGCCCACCGTGATCGCCGAACCCGATTCCACCATCACCGCGATCTACCGCGAGATCGCCCGCAAGACCGCCGCTCGCCTCGCGCTGCAGGCGCGCAGCAAGGCGATCTCGTTCCCGAATATCGTGATCCAGAATACGTAGGGCTGAGGGCTGAAACGCCGCGGGGTCGAGGTGTTCCAAGAACCGAGGCTTCGTTCGATGCTTTCGAGACTTGCCCAAACGCCTGAAGTCTTCAGCCCTCAGCCCTCAGCCCTTCTCCAAACAGCCCTCAGCCCTCAATCCTGACGCATCGACCATGACCATCAAATCCGACCACTGGATCCGCCGCATGTCCGAGCAGCACGGCATGATCGAGCCGTTCGAGCCCGGGCAGGTGCGCGCGCACGCGGATGGCTCGCGGCTGATCAGCTACGGCACCTCGAGCTACGGCTACGACGTGCGCTGCGCGAACGAGTTCAAGATCTTCACGAACATCAACTCCACCATCGTCGATCCCAAGCACTTCGACCCGCAGAGCTTCGTCGACGTGACCTCCGACGTGTGCATCATCCCGCCGAACTCGTTCGCGCTCGCGCGCACCGTGGAGTACTTCCGCATCCCGCGCAGCGTGCTCACCGTCTGCCTGGGCAAGAGCACGTACGCGCGCTGCGGCATCATCGTGAACGTGACGCCGCTGGAGCCGGAATGGGAGGGGCACGTCACGCTCGAGTTCTCCAACACCACGCCGCTGCCCGCGCGCATCTACGCGAACGAGGGCGTGGCGCAGATGCTGTTCTTCGAATCGGACGAAGTGTGCGGCACGTCGTACAAGGACCGCGGCGGCAAGTACATGATGCAGCGCGGCGTGACCCTGCCCAAGACCTGACCGGTCGCGGGCACGCGGGCGCGAAGGCGCAGATTCCGACTCAGGCGCCCCGCGCGCGCGGGCGCGGGTTGCGCTAACTTAAGCACTCGGGTTTGGTCGGCGGGACGCCGGCGTTGCCCGCAGGGGGTGCCCAGGGCCGCAGTCGCGGTCCGGGCTGGAGATGCCGGATGGAGGGATGGCGATGAAGCTCACGCGGGTCGTACTGGCTTTGCTCCTGGCGTTGCCGCTGGCCGCCGTGGCGAAGGGCGAGCGGGTGGAAGTGAAGCTCGCGAAGGGTGGCCGCTTCACGGTCGATGCGTACACGTTCGGCCCGATCGAACTGACCGGGTACCTGGGCGAACTCAAGGACGGCGGCGCGACTACTGCCGTGCTGATCAGCCCCCGGGCGCCGAGCGCCGAGGACAGCCGCAAGTTCACCGAGGCGGTGGTGCGCGCGGGTCTGAAGCCGATGCTGAAGGATTCCGGTGGCGAGCGCGAGTTGACCGTGGACGCACCGGGAGAGGGAACGCCATGAACGCGTTGCGTCCCGCCTTTCGCACGTGCCTGGCGGCCGGCGTGGCCGTGCTCCTGCTGTTGCCGCTCGCCGCGCTGGCGGGCACCACGAAGCTGATGGGCGCGAACGGCAAGCGCGCCGCCGACCTGCGCGGTTACGACCGGCTGGTCGTGGCCGATTTCAGCGATGCCTCCGAGCCGAAGTTCGACAAGCCCGAGGACGAGGCCGAGTACCGCGCCATGGTGGCCGAGGGCGGCAAGCGCATGGCCGACATGGTGGTGGCGATGCTCGCCGGCAAGAAGGGTTTCGACGAGATCACGCGGGAGCCAGTCACCGGCAAGCACATGGTGCTGGGTGGGCGCATCACCGCCTACAAGGAAAGCAATGCGGTGGCGCGCTACGTGGGCCTGGGCATCGGCGGCTCGCAGTTCGATGCCACGATCGAGGTCAAGGACGGGGAGAGCGGCGAATTGCTCGGCTCCATGACGGTCGCGATCGGCAGCTCGCCCATTCCCGGCGCGACCAACGCCGTGCAGACCGTGGGCTTTTTGATGGATAGCGCCGCGCAGTCCGTGCGCGACGAGATGTTGATCGCCAAGCGCGTGCTGCATCGCGAGGAGACCGGCCGCGCCGGGCGATTGCGCGAGAAGTACAAGTCCTCGAATTGAGGCAATCGGGATCCCGCAAACGGATCTCGCCAATTCCGCATGCCCCACGTCGGGCTGAACCTGCAAGGATTCCGCCGCCATCCCGCCATCCCGTCGAATCGGGCGGCGGAACCCCTGCGGGTTCCGCCCTACGGAGCCGGGGTGATGCCGAGGGCGTCGCGCATGCGGGTGGTGACTTCACGTGCGTATGCCGGTTCATACGCCTCGACGGTCCCCACGCCGAACACCGGACGCGGCCATGCCACATCGATGTGGAAACGCGCGATCGCGTGGACGTGCAGTTGCGGCGTCACGTTGCCGAGCGCGGCGACGTTCAGCTTGTCCGGCTTGTACAGGGCGCGCATCGCCTCGCAGACGAGGCGGATCTCGTCGGTGAGCACATGCTGATCGGAAGCCTCCAGGTCGATCAGGTCGCGCATGCCCACGCGCCGCGGCACCAGGATGAACCAGGGAAAGCGCGCGTCGTTCATCAGGCGCAGGCGGGATAGCGCGAGCTCACCGACGGGCAGGGTGTCGTGCGCGAGCTGGGCGTCGAGGTCGAAGGCGGGAGCGTTCATGCCAGCGTCCTGTCGAAGAAGGCCAGCGTGCGTTCCAGCGCGAGGGCCGAGGCCGCCGGATCGAAATCCGCGCGCTCGTCGCAATTGAAGCCATGCCCTGCCGGGTACACGTGGGCTTCGGCCTGCGGAAACGCCTCGCGCAGGAGCTCGACATGGGCGGGCGGAATGATCGGATCGCGCTCGCCGAAGTGGAGCATCAGGGGCGCTCCGGGCCGCTCGTGTGCAAAGGGCACCGAGCGCCCGCCGTAGTAGCTCACCGCCGGCAGCTTCAGTCGCGTGCAGGCGAGCAGGGCCAGGGTGCCGCCCCAGCAGTAGCCCACGGCGCCGATTCCAGCCCCGGCATCGAGCATGCGATGCAGCGCGTTCGTCGCCGCCCAGGCATCCCGTGCTGCATTGTCGAACCCGACCTTGCCGACGAGCTCGCGGCCTTGCGCGACCCCGGCAGCGTCGTAGCCCAGTTCCACCCCGCGCTCCGCGCGATCGAGGATCGCCGGTGCGAGCGTCAGATAGCCCGCGGCGGCGTAGCCGTCGGTGACCCTGCGGATGTGGGCGTTCACGCCGAAGATCTCCTGCAGCACGACGATGCCGCCGCGTGGCTTGCCCGTGGGCCTTGCCAGCCAGCCGGCCAGGCGATGCCCATCGCCCGAGGTCAGTTCGATCCAATCGCCCATGTCGTTGCTCCGCGCCGCCGGGGGAATGCTAATGCAGTCGGTGCCAGCCCTGGATCGGACACGCAGGGCGGGCACCGTCGTCGCCCCGTGACGCAATCGAATACGCACGATCGCCACCGGCGCTAGAATCCGCGCCCCTCCCGCCGGACCCGCCGCATGTCGCGCGCCCAACCGAAAGTCGGATTCGTGAGCCTGGGCTGCCCCAAGGCCCTGGTCGATTCCGAGCGCATCCTCACCCAGTTGCGGGCGGAGGGCTACGCCATCTCGCCGAGCTACGACCGTGCCGACGTGGTGGTGGTGAACACGTGCGGCTTCATCGAGGCCGCGGTGGAGGAATCGCTGGATGCGATCGGCGAGGCGCTGGAGGAGAACGGCAAGGTGATCGTCACCGGCTGCCTGGGCAAGCGCGCCGACGTCATCCGGGCGCGCCATCCCGACGTGCTGTCGATTTCCGGCCCGCAGGACTACGCGGCGGTGATGAACGCGGTGCACGCGCAGCTGCCGCCCAAGCACGACCCGTTCCTGGACCTCGTGCCCGATGCGGGCATCAAGCTCACGCCGCGCCACTACGCGTACCTGAAGATCTCCGAGGGCTGCAACCACCACTGCACGTTCTGCATCATCCCCTCCATGCGCGGACGCCTCGTCTCGCGCCCGGTGGACGAGGTGCTGGTCGAGGCGGAGAAGCTCGCGAAGAGCGGCGTGAAGGAACTGCTCGTGATCTCGCAGGACACGAGCGCGTACGGCGTCGACCTCAAGTACGCGGAGCGCGAATGGCGCGGCGCGCCGTACCGCACGCGCATGACCGAGCTCTGCCAGGGCCTCGCGGAGCTGGGCATCTGGGTGCGGTTGCACTACGTGTATCCCTATCCGCACGTGGACGAGGTGATCCCGTTGATGGCGCAGGGCAGGCTGCTGCCCTACCTCGACATCCCGTTCCAGCATGCCAGTCCGCGCATCCTCAAGCTGATGCGGCGCCCCGCGCATGGCGAGCACAACCTCGAGCGCATCCGCGGCTGGCGCGCGGTGTGTCCCGACCTCACCATCCGCAGCACCTTCATCGTGGGCTTCCCCGGCGAGTCCGAGGCCGAGTTCGAGGAACTGCTCGCGTTCCTGAAGGAGGCCAAGCTCGATCGCGTGGGCGCGTTCGCGTACTCGCCGGTGGAAGGCGCGAAGGCGAACGCCTTGCCCGATTCCGTACCCGAGGAGGTCAAGCAGGACCGCCTCAAGCGTTTCATGCGCACGCAGGCCGCGATCAGCCGGCGCCAGCTCAAGCGCAAGGTCGGTGGCGTCGAACGCGTGCTGATCGACGAGGTCGGGCCGAGCGTGGCCGTGGGCCGCAGCCGTGCCGATGCGCCGGAGATCGACGGGAAGGTGTACGTCGCGCCCGATGGCCGCGTGCTCAAGCCCGGGCAGTTCGTGGACGTGCGCATCGAGCGTGCGGACTCGCACGACCTGCACGGGTCGGTCGTCGCGTAGGGCGACGGCGCACGAACGGCTCGGGGGCCATTCGAGGTGCGCTTCCATGCCCCAGCGCGCGTCGACGTGCCGCCGGAGGTGTTCTCGAATCCCGCGTTCGCGACCCTGCATCGGCATCGCGACCTGTTGTCGTCGCAGGCCTGGCCGACGATCGGACAGCTGAACGCGCGTCTGCGTGGCACCGTGCACGCAGGCACCGGCCGTGGACTGCACGTCGTCGCGCAGTCGCCCGAACTGCTCGCCGACTGCCTGCACTACGAAACCCGCATCCACGCGCACGGCGCGATCGCCACGCGCGCGGAGAACTGGCACGACCTGCTCAATGCGCTCGCATGGATCGAGTTCCCGGCGCTCAAGTCCGCGCTGAACGCGCGCCAGGCCGCGGACGTGGCGGAGGTAGGTGCGAAGCAGCGCACGCGCGGCCAGCAGGCGCTCACGCAGTTCGACGAGGCGGGCGTGATCGTGCTGGTGCGCGATCCGTCGCTGATCGCGGGCTGGGACGCGCAGGACTGGGTCGCGCTGTTCTGGCGACATCGCGCGGCGTGGCTCGTGGCCGACGGCGCCGCGGCGCCGCGCATCGAGGTGGTGGTGTTCGGGCACGCCTTGCTCGAGCACCTGTTGCGTCCGCAGGACCTGATCGCGGCGAAGGCGCTGGCCGTCCTATGCGGGATGCCGCTCGACGCGGACGCGCGCTGTCGGCAGGTCCGCGATGCGATCGACCACGTGGCGCGCGAGATCGCTGATTCGCGCGCGCTGGTCGATCCGCAGGCGGCAAGACCGCTCCCGCTCTCGGGCATCCCGGGCTGGCATCGCGATGCGATCGACGAGGCGTTCTATCTGAGCGCGGAGTGCTTCAGGCCGCTGCGCGCAGGGCGTCGGTATCCTGCTCCGATCGTATTGGAATCAGTCCAGCACCGGGCATGACACGTCTCGTCGCCCCCGCCTGCGCTAGGGCGACGATGGGGGGTTTGCCAGAAGCCGACCGCCTGCACGTCAACGATCCGCTGGCGACGCCGGATCAGCCGGTGCATCGTAGTCGACCTGCACCACGACGAACGTCGCCATCCCGCCGGGCAGCTCCGCGGCGAACTCGTCGTCGATGCGCTTCTTCAGCGCGGCGCGCGCGAGCGGAGAATCGATGCTGATCCAGCCACGCGCGGCATCGATCTCGTCCGGGCCCACGATGCGGTAGCGGAGTTCGCGCCCATCCTCGTCCTCGATGCGGATCCAGGCGCCGAAGAAGATCGCGCGCGGGTCGCTCGGGCGTTCGTGCACGACGCGCAGCCGCTCCAGCCGCTTCGAGAGGTAGCGCACGCGCCGGTCGATCTCGCCCAGCTGCTTCTTGCGGTAGATGTATTCGGCATTCTCCGAGCGGTCGCCCTCCGCGGCAGCCGCGGCGAGCGCGCGCACGACCTCGGGTCGGCGCACGCGCCACAGGTCGTCGAGTTCGCCCTTCAGCCGAGCATGGCCTTCGGGCGTGATGATCGCCGTGCTCGGTGCCGCCGCGGGACGCCAGCGCGACATGGCTAAGCAGGGTGCGTCTTGGACGCACCTGTCCTGAAGCTTCCGGCGAACGGAATAGCGGTGCGTCCGAGACGCACCCTACTTGCGGCCCATCATGCCGCCGAGCACGCCGCGCAGGATCTGGTTGCCGAGCTTCGATCCGGCCGTGCGCATGGTCTGCTTCGCCATGGTCTCGATCATGCCCTGGCGTCGGCTGGTGCCGAACAGGAACTCCTTGAGCTTGCTGCCGATCGCCGAACCCATGGACGGCCCCGTGCCCGCAGGCTGCCCCGCCGGGGCTCCCGCCGGGGGCGGTGGCGGGCGCTTGCCTTTCGCCGGCGGCGCATCGGTGGGCTCGTCGGCGACCTCGTCCGCGCGCCTGAGCAGCATCTCGTAGGCCGAATCGCGGTTCACCGCCGTGTCGTACTTGCCGCCCACGGGCGAGCGCTGGCGCACGGTACTGCGCTCGTCGTCGGTAATCGTGCCGATCCGGCAACGCGGCGGCGCGATCAAGGTCTGCTCCACCGGCAGGGGAATGCCGCCTTCCTGCAGCGTGGTGACCAGCGCCTCGCCCACGCCGAGCGTGGTGATCGCCTTCACCACGTCCACCCTCGGGTTCGGCGGGAAGGTCTCGGCCGCGGTCTTCACCGCCTTCTGGTCGCGCGGCGTGAACGCGCGCAGCGCGTGCTGGATGCGGTTGCCGAGCTGGCCGAGCACGTTCTGCGGCACGTCGTCGGGCAGCTGCGAACAGAAGTACACGCCCACGCCCTTGGAGCGGATCAGGCGCACGACCTGCTCGATGCGCTGCACCAGCGCGGGCGGCGCGTCGTCGAACAGCAGGTGCGCCTCGTCGAAGAAGAACACGAGCTTGGGTTGCGGCAGGTCGCCCATCTCGGGCAGTCGTTCGAACAGTTCGGAGAGCAGCCAGAGCAGGAAGGTGGAATACAGGCGCGGCTTGAGGATGAGCTGGTCGGCGGCCAGGATGCTGATGATGCCGCGGCCGCTCATGTCCTGGCGCATGAAGTCGGCGAGGTCGAGCGCGGGTTCGCCGAAGAACACCTTGCCGCCGTCCTGTTCGAGCTGCAGCAGCGCGCGCTGGATGGCGGCGACCGACTGCGTGTTCACCAGGCCGTACTGGGCCGAGATCTCCTTCGCGTTCTCCGAGACGAAGGTGAGCATCGCGCGCAGGTCGTCGAGGTCGATCAGCAACAGGCCGTTGTCGTCGGCGACCTTGAACAGCACCTGCAGCACGCCCTCCTGCACCTCGGACAGGTCGAACAGTCGCGAGAGCAGCGTCGGCCCCATCTCCGAGACGGTGGCGCGCACGGGTTGGCCCTTCTGCCCGTAGATGTCCCAGAACATCACGGCGTTCGCCTGCGGCGTCCAGTCCGCCAGGCCGAGCTTCTCGACGCGCGGCTTGACCTTGTCGTTCAGCGTGCCGGCCTGGCTGATCCCGGCCAGGTCGCCCTTGACGTCGGCCAGGAACACCGGCACGCCGAGGCGCGCGAAGCCCTCCGCCAGCACCGTGAGCGAGACCGACTTGCCCGTGCCGGTGGCGCCTGCGATGAGTCCATGCCGGTTGCCGTACTTCGGCAGCAGCACCACGGGCACCTCGCCCTTGCCGACCAGGATCTCGTTCACGTCGTATCGCCCATGGGGAACCAGGGACCGAGTGTAGGTGCGGATGCGGAAAAGTGAACTCCCCGGTTGTGGTGCGCGCCCGCCCTCGCTACCGTTCCGCCCGGATGAAACGGAGTCCTTGCATGATCTTGAGCCGCAGCGTCGTCCTCGTCGCAGTCGTCGTCCTGGCCGGTTGCACGACCACCCCGAACCGGCAGGCGGCCTCGGGCGGACCCACGCCGGCGGTGTCCGCGACGGCCCTGGTCGATGCCATCCACGCCGAAGTGGCCGAGGCGCGCAGCGAGTTCGACGCCGGCCTGCGGACCTACCGCCAGGGCGATGCCGAGGCGGCGCGCCGCGCGACCGCGCACGCGCGCGAACGCCTGCAGATGGCGGCGCTGCGCTGCCTGCGCGTGCCCGGGTGCGAGGTCGAGCGCGTGGTGTCGGCGATGGATGGCGCGGTGGCGGCGAGCACGGGCGAGCTGTTGAACGCGACCGAAACGACCGGGGACGCCACGGTGCCGGAGGACCAGCTCGCGGCGGGCGCGGACGAATCGCCGCTGCCGGTCAACGAGCTGCCCGAGGCCGCACGCGCCGTGCGCCTGCTGAAAGGCCGCGACCTGGGCGAGATCATCCAGCTGAACGCGCCGATCAAGTCGGCGCTCGAGGACTGGCTCACCTGGAAGCGCTCGAACCTGATCGAGGCCTACGAGAACTACCAGTACCTGCGCGCCGCCATGTGGCCGGCATACCAGAAGGCCGACCTGCCCGAAGCCCTGCTGTTCGCCATGCTGGCGACCGAGTCCGGCGGCAAGGTGCACGCGTATTCGCGCGCGGGCGCCGCGGGGCCCCTGCAGTTCATGTACGCGACCGGCCTGCGCTACGGCCTGGGCAGCACCGAGGGCTTCGACACGCGCTACGACCCCGCCGCCGCGGCGCGCGCGAACGTGGCCTACATGAACGACCAGTTGCGCAACCTCAACGACAACCTCGAACTCGCGCTCGCGGCGTACAACGGCGGCGAGGGCAGGGTGGGGCGGCTGGCCGGCGCCGGCAACCGCAGCTTCTGGGAGGCGCCGATCTACTACTCGCTGCCGCCGGAAACGCGCGAATACGTGCCCGTGGTGCTCGCCGCCGCGTACCTGTTCCTGCATCCGGAGATGTTCAACCTCCGGTTCCCGGTCGTGGACGCGCGCACCGCCGAGGTCACGCTCAAGGCGCCGCTGTCCTTGAACGAGCTCTCCGTGTGCCTGGGCCAGGATGCGGCCGTGCCGCGCGGCTGGTTCCGCCAGGTGCGCAACCTCAATCCCCGCTTCGAGCCCAACGACGCCGTCGCCGCGGGCACGCGCCTCACGCTCCCGCAGGCCGCGGCCGCAGCCTACGAGCAGCACTGCGTCTCCGGTCCGATGGTGGCCGTGGTCGCCGACCTGCACGCCGCCCAGGTGGCGAGCGCGGGCCGCTCGGCGCGCAACGCCACGGCCTCGCGCAGCGGCGAGGCGGGCGGCAAGGGCGGGCGCCACAGCCATACCGTCCGCAAGGGCGAAACCCTGAACGCGATCGCGCGCAAGTTCGGCTGCCGCAACATCCAGCCGCTGGTCAGCGCGAACGGCCTGCGCGCGCCGCACTATGCGATCCGCGCGGGGCAGAAGCTCGTCGTACCGAGTTGCAGGGCGTGACCGTAGGGCGGTCGCTTCCGGCATCCCGCCTCTCGCGACATCGGTGCATCCATGCACGGCAGGACCCGCAGGGGTTCCGCCGCCAGTCTCGCGAGAGCCGGCGGAACCCCAGCGGGTTCCGCCCTACGACGCCGCGACGCCCGACCGATTGCGCCCAGGTGGGGTGATCGGAAACGAAAAAGGGGCCGCGGTTTCCCGCGGCCCCTGGCGTGATCCCCACTGTTGTTGGGGTCGACTTGCGGGGTTTGGTCAGGCGGCGTAGCCGCGCAGGTTGATCGAGGGCACGCCCGAGGCGGTCGGCGGGTTGGCGCGCATGCGTACGCGCTTGAGCAGTTCGTTGACGTCCTGGTGGCGCAGTTCCGTGGTCTCGTGCTTGGGGCTGCGCGTATCGAAATAGGTGGCCACCAGCCATTGCGCGAGGCCCGCGATGCGCAGTGGCGCGTTCATCGAGCGGATGCGCTGGAAGGCGTCGGTGCGCGTGGCAGGACGCTCGTTTCGGTCCAGGTGACGTTGCACCACGGTATGGATGTAGCGGCACTCCTCCGTGTTCAGTTTCGCCACCAGCGGCCGCACGATCTTGAGCTCGCGCCCGATCGCCAGGAAGTCCGCGAACCGCGCTGCTCCGTCCGAGATGCCGCCGAACGCCTTGACCAGACCTTCCATTTTCGTGACCTCGCCTAGTGACTCGGGATCAGTTTGCGTCAGTTTCTGACGTAAAGCGACGTGTTGCGTCACATTTGGAATCAATGGCGCCCTGTAATCCGTGCGCGCAGTCACAGTTCGACACACTCGTCGACAACTCGGGAAACTCCTGGGCGCCGCGGCGCGGTGGTGGGTCGACTCGAGCCGGTCACCCGGCCGTGGCTCAGATCGACGCGAGCCGCTGTCCCATGCGTACCGGCTGGCCGGCTGCCAGGGCGGGCACCAGGGTGACGCCGGGCGGGAGCAGCACGATCACGGTGGAACCCATGTTGAAACGCCCCAGTTCCGCACCCCGGTCCAGCGTGATCGCCGGGGACGCGGCGCGATGGTCGCGACGCACTGGCGTTTGCGCGTAAGGCGGAATCTCCACGCCTCGCCACACCGTCTCGACGCCCGAAACCAGCACCGCGCCCACGAGCACCACCGCCATCGGACCGAACGCGGTCTCGAAATGGCACACCAGCCGCTCGTTGCGCGCGAACAGCCCGGGGATGGCGTCGACGGTGAACGGCGCCACGCTGAACAGCCGACCCGGCACGTGCAGCGTCTCGAGCAGGCGTCCGCCGTACGGTGCATGGATCCGGTGGTAGTCGCGCGGCGAGAGGTACACGGTGGCGAAGGAGCCGTTGCGGTAGGGCTCGGCGTGCGCGCGGTCCCCGAGCAGGGCCTCGGCCGAGTAGCTGTGCCCCTTGGCCTGGAACAGCAGGCCGTCGTCGATCGGCCCGAGCTGCGAGATGCGGCCGTCCGCGGGCATCAGCAGCGCGCGCGGATCGGGATCGAGCGGGCGCGCACCGGGCTTGAGCGCGCGGGTGAAGAACGCGTTGAAGGTCGGAAAGTGCCCGGGGTCCGCGTGCTCGGCCTCGGACACGTCCACGTCGTAGGCGCGCACGATGGTGCGGATCAGCAGGTTCTTCCAGGGCCGGTAGCGCCATTGCGTGGCGCGGCGCACCAGTCCGGAGAGCAGCTTCTGGGGGATCGCGTGCTGGAGCAGGATGCGGGGGTCCATGGCTACTCGACGGATGCGGAGAGGGTGAGCAGGTCCTTCGCCATGTCGCGCGCGACCAGCGGCGGGCGGAACAGCGCGTGCAGGCGCGCATGCGGATCGATCACCGCGATGCTGGAACTGTGGTCGACGGTGTAGTCCGCCCCGTCGCCCGAGCGCATGTACACCGCGCCGAGCGAGCGCGCGAACGGCTCCAGCACGGCATCGGAGGCCGTGGCCGCGACGATCCGCGGGCTGAAGTACGAGACGTACTCGCCGAGCGACTTCGCGTCGTCGCGCGCGGGATCCACCGACACGAACAGCATGCGCACGACGGGTGCGCCGGGTTTCGCGGCGAGTTCCTGCTCCAGCGACTTGAACACGGCGAGCGTGACGGGGCAGATGTCGGGGCAGTTCGTGAAGCCGAAGAACACCAGGGTCCAGGCGCCGTCGAGGTCCGCGTTGCCGAACGTCGTGCCGTCGGTGCGCGCGAGTTCGAACGGCGGCACGGCACGTGGCTCGGGATACACCAGCGCCGCCTCGGTGCGGACCGTGCCCGTCCCGGGCGTGCTTCCCGCGTAGCGCGCGCCCAGCCACAGGCCCGCGCCGGACGCGAGCGCGACCAGCACGATCAGCCACGGCAGGCGGGCGGTGTAGGAGGAGTCGGACATGTCGCGCGTGGCCCGGCAAAACGCGAATCATAGCCCCGTTCCACCGTTTCGCCCGAACGACGCGCGCGATCGGGGCCCTATAATCGGCCGATGAGCAGCGAACTGCGCACCATCATCGACCTGATCCGCTACGGCGCGAGCCGCTTCGGCGCCGCCGGCCTCACCTTCGGCCATGGCTGCGACAACGCCCTGGACGAGGCCACGCAGCTCACCCTGCACGCCCTGCACCTGCCGCACGACCTGCCGCCGGCGTACGGCGCGGGCCGACTCACGGCCGAGGAGCGCGGCGAGGTGCTCGCCCTGTTCCAGCGCCGCATCGACGAGCGCACGCCGGCCTGCTACCTCACGGGCGAGGCCTGGTTCGCCGGGCTGAGCTTCAAGTCCGACGCGCGCGCGCTGGTGCCGCGCTCGCCGATCGCCGAGCTGATCGAGGTGCACTACCAGCCGTGGCTCGGGGATCGCGATCCGCAGGCGGTGCTGGACCTCTGCACGGGCTCGGGCTGCATCGGCATCGCCACCGCCGTGCACCTGCCGCGCACGCAGGTCGACCTCGTGGACGTGAGTCCCGAGGCGCTGGCGCTGGCGCGCGAGAACATCGAGCGCCTGCACGTGGGCGCGCGCGTGCGCGCCATCCGATCCGACCTGTTCGCGGCGCTGGGGAACGCGCGCTACGACCTGATCGTCAGCAACCCGCCCTACGTGCCCGCCGCCGACGTGCGCGCGCTGCCGCGCGAGTACGGCCACGAGCCCGCGCTCGGACTGGAGGCGGGCGACGACGGCCTGGACTTCGCGTTGCGCATCATGGCCGACGCGCCGGCGCACCTGGCCGACGAGGGCCTGGTGATCGTCGAGGTCGGCGACAGCGAGGCCGCGCTGTCCGCGCTGCTGCCGCGCGTGCCGTTCGCCTGGGTGGAGTTCAAGGTCGGCCAGATGGGCGTGTTCGTGCTCGAGCGCGCGGACCTGGTCGCGCACCGCGACGACGTGCTCACCCTGCTCGATGCGCGCGGGATCGCGGCGCGGTGAGCAGCAACACCTTCGGGAAACTGCTCGCGGTCACCACGTTCGGGGAAAGCCACGGTCCCGCGATCGGCTGCGTGATCGACGGCTGCCCGCCCGGGCTCGCCATCGCCGAGGACGACTTCGCGCACGACCTCGCGCGGCGCGCGACCGGGCGCACGCGCCACACCTCGCAGCGCCACGAGGAGGATCGCGTCGAGATCCTCTCGGGCGTTTACCAGGGCCTCACCACCGGCACGCCGATCGCGCTCTTGATCCGCAACACCGATGCGCGCTCGAAGGACTACGCGAACATCGTCGAGGTGTTCCGCCCGGGCCACGCGGACTACACCTACCTGGCGAAGTACGGCATCCGCGACCCGCGCGGCGGCGGCCGCTCGTCCGCGCGCGAGACGACCATGCGCGTGGCGGCGGGCGTGATCGCGAAGCGCTGGCTGGAGCAGCGCCTGGGCGTGGTCGTGCGCGGGCACCTCGCCGCGCTCGGTCCGCTGGTGCCGAAGGCCTTCGACTGGGACGAGGTGGAACGCAATCCGTTCTTCTGGCCCGATGCGGCGATGGTGCCCGAGCTCGAGGCGTACATGGATGCCTTGCGCAAGTCCGGCGATTCGATCGGCGCGCGCGTGATCGTCGAGGCCGTCGGCGTGCCCGCCGGACTGGGCGAACCGATCTACGGCAAGCTCGACGCCGAACTCGCCTCCGCGCTGATGGGCATCAACGCGGTCAAGGGCGTGGAGATCGGCGACGGCTTCGCCGTGGTCGGCCAGCGCGGCACCGAACACCGCGACGAGCTCGATCCCGCGCACGGGTTCCTCAGCAACCATGCCGGCGGCATCCTCGGCGGGATCTCCAGTGGCCAGACCGTGCGCGCCTCGCTCGCGTTCAAGCCCACCTCCAGCCTGCGCATTCCCGGCCGCACCATCGATGCCCACGGCGATGCCGCGGAGGTGGTGACCAAGGGCCGCCACGATCCCTGCGTGGGCATCCGCGCCACGCCCATCGCCGAGGCGATGATGGCGCTGGTGCTGATGGACCAGGCGCTGCGCCACCGCGCGCAGTGCGGCGACGTGGTGCCGGTGGCGCCGGCGATCCCCTCGCACACCGATTGATCGACGCGGGGAGCGGCGCAGGGCGTCGCCGGACCGCGATCACAACCCACAGGAGTCACGAGACATGGCGGAGAAGCGGTATGCGGTGGCGGTGGTCGGCGCGACCGGCGCGGTCGGCGAGACCATGCTGACGGTGCTCGCGGAGCGCAACTTCCCGGTGCGCGAGGTGGTGCCCGTGGCGAGCGAGCGTTCGGCCGGCGGCAAGGTGTCCTACGGCGCGCGCCAGCTGCTCGTGCGCGACCTGGCGACGTACGACTTCGCCGGCATCGACATCGCGCTGTTCTCCGCCGGCGGCAAGATCTCGGCCGAGCACGGCCCGCGCGCGGCCGCGGCCGGCGCGGTGGTGATCGACAACTCCTCGCACTTCCGCTACGACGCCGACGTGCCGCTCGTGGTCTCCGAGGTCAATCCGCACGCGATGGCGAACCGGCCGCGCGGGATCGTGGCGAACCCGAACTGCTCGACCATGCAGATGCTGGTCGCGCTCGCCCCCATCCATCGCGCGGCGGGCATCACGCGCATCAACGTGGCCACCTACCAGTCGGTCTCGGGCGCCGGCCGCTCGGGGCTCGAGGAACTGGGTCGGCAGACCGCCGACATGCTCTCGTTCAAGCCGCTCAAGACCGGCAAGTTCCCGGCCCAGATCGCATTCAACGTGATCCCGCACATCGACGACTTCCAGGACAACGGCTACACCAAGGAAGAGATGAAGATGGTGTGGGAGACGCGCAAGATCCTCGAGGACGAGGCCATCCAGGTGAATCCCACGGCCGTGCGCGTGCCGGTGTTCTTCGGACACGCCGAGGCCGTGCATGTCGAAACCCGGGACAAGATCACAGCCGGACAGGCGCGCGCACTGCTGGAATCGGCGCCGGGGGTGGTGGTGGTCGATGAACGCCGGGCCGGTGGCTACCCGACGCCGGTGGGTCACGCGGCCGGCAAGGACCCCGTTTTCGTGGGTCGGATCCGCGAAGACATCTCCCACCCGCGCGGCTTGAGTCTTTGGATCGTTGCCGACAATATCCGCAAGGGGGCCGCCCTGAATGCCGTACAGTTGGCGGAGCTATTGGTCAAAAACGAAGGTTGATCTATAGTTACGCTGGGGTCATAAGCCGGTTTCTAGGTTCGGCCAGGGCTTCAGCCACGAGGTTCGACCAAAAGCGGGCACCGCGCTCTTTCGGGGATACATCGCATGAACCGATCGCTCAAGCTGTCACTCGCCATCGCCATGGCGTTGGGGAGCGCGAACGCCCTAGCCCTTGGATTGGGACCGATCGAGGTCAAGTCCAAGATGAACGAACCCCTGGTCGCGGAGATCGTCGTCACCGACAGCGGTGACGGCGATGTCGCGGGCCTGCAGGCGAAGCTCGCGAGCGCCGAGGACATGGCGCGCGTGGGTGCGGACAGCAGCGGGCTCTCGGTGCCGCTGGACTTCACGATTGCCGTCGGCGCGAAGGGCAAGACCGTCATCCGCGTCACCTCCGCCGAAGCCGTGCGCGATCCGTTCCTGTCGTTCCTGCTCGACGTGAACTGGGGCAAGGGTCGGTTGCTGCGCGAGTACAACGTGCTGCTCGATCCGCCCGTGACCGCTCCGTCGATCGTCGGCACGCGCGCGGTCGCCGCGCCGGTGAAGGAGCCCGAGCGCACGCCGGCGAAGCCCACGCCGCCGGCCGAGACGCGTCCCGCGGCCAGTGCGCCGCCGGCTGCCACGACCTCGCCTGCGCCCGCGCCGGCTGGCGCGAAACCCGAACCCGCGAAGCCGGTCGCTGCGGCGAAACCCGAACCGGCGAAGAAGCCGCCGACCGACGCCAAGCCGGAAGTCGAAGCCGCGCCGCCGCCCGCGCCCAAGCCGACACCGGCGCCCGCGCCCGCGCCCGCGCCGGTGTCCGGCGATTACGGCCCGGTCGCGTCAGGCGAGACGCTGTGGGAGATCGCCGCGCGCACGCGCCCCGAGCGCAGCGTGAACGTGAACCAGATGATGGTCGCGCTGCTGCAGACCAATCCCCAGGCCTTCTATCGCGAGAACGTGAACGCGCTCAAGCGCGGCGCGGTGCTGCGCATCCCCAATTCCGACGAAGCCCGCAGGCTGTCCGCCAGCGAGGCCGCGGCGGCCGTCGCCGCGCAGAACCAGGCCTGGGCCTCGGGCGCGGCGAGTGCGCCGGTGAAGCTCGCCGATTCCGGTCGCCCGGAAAGCGCGCCGCCGTCGCCGCCGCCACCGCGTGCGACCGGCGCGGGTGATTCGCGCCTCGAACTGGTGCCGCCGAAGGCCGGGACGTCGAAGTCCGCGGCCGACAAGCCCGGATCCGGTGGCGGCACCGATACCGCCGCGCGCGCCGACCTGGCCCGGGTGCGGGAACAACTGGCCACGCGCGAGCAGGAAGCGACCGAACTGCGTTCGCGCGTGACCGACCTCGAGCGCATCAAGGCCGACAACGAGAAGCTGCTGAACCTCAAGAACTCGCAGATCTCCGAACTCCAGCAGCGCCTGGGCGAGCTGAACCGGCAGATCGAGCAGCAGAAGCGCGATCTCCAGAAGGCGCAGGACGAACTGGCGCGCAAGACCAGCGCGGCCACGAGCGCGGCGCCGCCGGTGGCCGAGCCGCCGAAGCCGGAAGTCAAGCCGGCCGAGACGCCGGTGACGCCGGTCACGCCCGCGGAAACACCGGATCCGTCGAAGGTCGATGCCGGTGCCACCGCCGCCACGACGGAGCCGGCGCCCAAGCCCGCCGAACCCGCCCCCGGCGCCAGCGAGCCCAAGATCACGCCGATCACCGAGCCCGCACCGGTCGCCGCCGCCGAGCCGACACCCTCCGCGCCACCGGCGACGGTGGAACCGCTGTGGACCAATCCCATGGTGCTCGGTGGTGTCGGCCTCGCCGTGCTCGCGGCGGCCGCCGCGCTGCTCATGCGTCGCCGCAAGCCCGCGGGCGAAGCCGAAGCGGAAGCCGAGGCGGACATCACCGTCGCCGAGGGTGGAGCCTCGCTCGGCGACCAGTTCATTGGCGGTCCGATCCGGGCCCGCGCGGAGCCGGTCGACCTCGCCTCGGACGAGGAGCACACGCTGCTCGAGCACCTCGCCACCGATCCCACGCGCGGCGAGGCGCACCTCGCGCTGCTGCAGTTCTATTACCAGCGCCGCGACGCCGACAAGTTCGAACAGGCCGCGAACGCGTTCTACGCCCAGGTGCCCGACGAGCGCGGCGACACTTGGCAGCAGGTGGTGGACATGGGCCAGGACCTGCTGCCCGGACACTCCCTGTTCCAGGACGATCGCGCCGACTTCGGCCAGGAACCCACCCTGTCCGACGGCGGCCAGGATTTCGACTTCGACCTCAATGCCGGGTCGTCGCCCAAGGGTGGCGAAGTCGCTGCCAGCGAGCCCGAGCGGGGTCCGGTGCGCTTCGATTTCGACATGACGCCGCCGCCGCCGTCGCGCGTGCGCGCACCCGAGCCGGAACCCGAGCCCGAGCCCGAGGCGTTCGAGTTCGACATGGGCCCCACGGCGAAGACCGAGCAGATGGCCGTGCCCGACTTCACCGCCGACGTGCCCAAGGTCGACGGCCTCGACCTGCCCGAGCCGGCCGTCGATTTCAGCTTCGACACCGACCTCTCCGGCACGCCCGACCTCGAGCCCGTCACCACCCAGCAGATCGACTCGACCGCACTGCGCACGCCGGCCGCCGGTGGCGCGATGCCCGATTTCATGGGCGACGACGCGGTCAGCACTAAGCTCGACCTGGCGCGCGCCTACCTCGACATGGGCGATCCCGACGGCGCGAAGAGCATGCTCCAGGAGGTGCTGGTCGAGGGCAACACGCCGCAGAAGGACGAGGCGCGCCGTCTGCTCGCCGACCTCGGCTGATCCGACGTTCGCGATTTCGACGGGGCCGGGTGATCCCGGCCCCGTCTTGTTTTCGGCGACGGCCCGCGGCGCGCGACACCCGAGTGTCCGCGAGGCTTCGCCCGTCCCCTGACTGATGGAACCGCACACGTGCGCTGGGCCCTGGGCATCGAATACGACGGCAGCGGATTCCTGGGCTGGCAGGGACAGTCCCAGGGCGCGACCGTGCAGGACGCGGTGGAACGCGCGCTGTCGAAGGTCGCCGACCACGCCGTGGACGTCGTGTGCGCGGGCCGCACCGACACCGGCGTGCACGCGCGTTGCCAGGTCGTGCACTTCGACAGCCCGTCGGTGCGGCAGCCGCGCAGCTGGATACTGGGCGCGAACTCGCTGTTGCCCGATGCGGTGGCCGTGCGCTGGGCGCAGCCGGCGGACGAGCGCTTCCACGCGCGCTTCGGCGCGATCGCGCGCCGCTACCGCTACACCGTGCTCAACCGCTGGGTGCGTCCCGCGCTCGAGGCCGGGCGCGTGGCCTGGGAACGCGAACCGCTCGCGCTCGAGCCCATGCAGCGCGCCGCGCAGGCGCTGGTGGGCGAGCACGACTTCACCAGCTTCCGCACCGTCGCCTGCCAGTCGCGCTCGCCGGTGCGGCGCATGGCCTCGATCGAGGTCACGCGCAGCGGCGAACACCTGCATTTCGACCTGCGCGCGAACGCGTTTCTGCACCACATGGTGCGCAACATCGTGGGCAGCCTGATGATGGTGGGCCGCGGCGAGCAGCCCGAGGGCTGGATCGCGGACCTGCTCGCGCTGCGCGACCGCACGCGCGCGGGCCCGACCGCGCCCGCGGGCGGGCTGGTGTTCGTCGGGCCGGTGTATCCCGTCGACTGCCGCCTGCCCCCGGAGGTGAGCGAGTGAGCACCGATCCGGGCGGCGCGCGCCGCGTGCGCATCAAGTTCTGCGGCATGACGAGCGCCACGGACGCACTGGAAGCAGTGCGCCTGGGCGTGGACGCGATCGGCCTGATCTTCGTGCCCACGAGTCGCCGTCGCGTCTCGCCGTCGCGTGCGCGCGAGATCGCGCTCGCGCTGCCGCCGCTGGTCGCGCGCGTAGGCCTGTTCCAGGATGCCGACGAGGCCGAGGTGCGCGCGGTGCTCGCGGAGGTTCCCCTCGACGTGCTGCAGTTCCACGGCGGCGAGTCGGCGGCGTACTGCGCCTCGTTCGGGCGGCCCTACCTGAAGGCCGTGCCGATGGCGGAGGCGAACGCGCTCGCGCTCGCCGAGGCCGACCACCCGCAGGCCCAGGGTTACGTGCTCGACGCGCACCAGGCCGGATCGTCGGGCGGCACCGGGCGCCGGTTCGACTGGAGCCTCGTGCCGCGCGCGACGGCGCGACCGATCCTGCTCGCGGGAGGACTGACGCCGGAGAACGTGCACGACGCGATCGTGCAGGTGCGTCCCTACGGCGTCGACGTGGTGAGCGGGATCGAGGCCGGCCCGGGCCTCAAGGACTATGCCAGAATGGCTGCTTTCGTCTCCGAGGTGGAACGTGCTCGGCTCATCTGATTCGACCCCGGCGCCGATCGCCGACTACACGGCCTATCCCGACGCGCGCGGGCATTTCGGCCCGTACGGCGGCAGCTTCGTGGCCGAGACGCTGATGGTGCCGCTGGCCGAACTCGCCGCCGCGTACGAGACGGCGCGCCACGATCCCGAGTTCCAGGCCGAACTCGCGCGCGACCTGCGCCACTACGTCGGGCGGCCCTCGCCGATCTACCACGCGGAGCGCTTGTCGAAGAGGATCGGCGGCGCGCAGATCCTGCTCAAGCGCGAGGACCTGAACCACACCGGCGCGCACAAGATCAACAACACCGTGGGCCAGGGCATGCTGGCAAGGCGCATGGGCAAGCCGCGCATCATCGCCGAGACCGGCGCCGGCCAGCATGGCGTGGCGAGCGCGACCGTGGCGGCGCGCCTGGGGCTCGAGTGCGTGGTCTACATGGGCGCGGTGGACATCGAGCGCCAGGCGATCAACGTGTACCGCATGAAGCTGCTCGGCGCGACCGTGGTGCCGGTGCACAGCGGCTCGAAGACGCTGAAGGATGCGCTGAACGAGGCCCTGCGCGACTGGGTCACGAACGTGCACGACACCTTCTACATCATCGGCACCGTGGCCGGCCCGCATCCGTACCCGACCATGGTGCGCGACTTCAACGCCGTGGTGGGACGCGAGGCGCGCCAGCAGATGCTGGACGGCTACGGACGCCTGCCCGACGCGCTGGTCGCGTGCGTGGGCGGCGGTTCGAACGCGATCGGCCTGTTCCATGCGTTCCTCAACGATCGCGAGGTCGCGATCGTCGGTGCCGAGGCGGCGGGCCACGGCATCGAGAGCGGCCTGCATTCGGCCTCGCTGGGCGCGGGCCGGCCGGGCGTGCTGCACGGCAACCGCACGTACGTGCTGTGCGACGACGACGGCCAGATCGTGGAGACGCATTCGGTGTCCGCGGGCCTGGACTACCCCGGCGTCGGTCCCGAGCATGCGTGGCTCAAGGACACCGGGCGCGCGCGCTACCTCGGCATCACCGACGACGAGGCGCTCGCCGCCTTCCACGAACTGGCGCGCACCGAGGGCATCATCCCCGCGCTCGAATCGGCGCATGCCGTGGCGCAGGGCATCAAGCTGGCGCGCGAGTATCCGCGCGACGCGCTGATCCTGGTGAACCTGTCCGGGCGCGGCGACAAGGACGTGCATACGGTGGCGAAACGCGAAGGGATATCGCTCTGAGATGAACCGGATCGATACCCGTTTTGCCGAACTCAAGCGCACCGGCCGCAAGGGGCTCATTCCCTTCGTCACGGCCGGCGACCCTGCGGCCGACGGCACGGTCGCGATCCTGCATGCGCTGGTCGAGTCCGGCGCCGACCTGCTCGAACTGGGCGTGCCGTTCTCCGATCCCATGGCCGACGGCCCGGTGATCCAGCGCGCCAGCGAGCGTGCGCTCGCGCGCGGCGTGGGCCTGCGCCGCGTGCTCGCCATGGTCGCCGAATTCCGCGAGCGCGACGCGCGCACGCCGGTCGTGCTCATGGGGTACCTCAATCCGGTCGAGATCTTCGGCTGGCCGCGCTTCACCGAGGCGGCACGCGCCGCCGGCGTCGACGGGATCCTGCTCGTCGACTGCCCGCCCGAGGAGGCGGAATCGGTGCGCGCACAACTGGCCGGGTCGGGGCTGCACCAGGTCGTGCTCGCCGCCCCCACGACGCTCGGCGATCGGCTGGCCGCCGTATGCGCCGCCGCGCAGGGATTCCTCTACTACGTCTCCTTCGCCGGCGTGACCGGCGCCGACCGCATCGCTGCCGAGGGGATCGGCACGCGGCTGGACGAGGTACGCCGCGCGTCCCCGGTGCCGATGGCCGTGGGATTCGGGATCAAGACGCCCGAACAGGCGCTCGCGATCGCCGCGCACGCCGATGCCGTGGTGATCGGCAGCGCGCTGGTCGAGGTGCTGGCCGAGGCGGGTCCCGAGCGCGCCGCGGACGCGGCGCGGAGCTTCCTGGGCCCGATCCGCGCCGCACTCGATCTTCCGCCCGGGTGACGTGCGCCATGCGCACGCTACACTTTGCCGACCGCCCCTCGTGAACGCTGCTCCCCGTCGATGAGCTGGCTCCAGAAACTCATGCCCGCGCGCATCCGCACCCAGGGCGGCAACAAGCGCAACGTGCCCGAAGGCCTGTGGGGCCGCTGCGAGGGCTGCAGCGCCGTGCTGTACCAGCCCGAGATGGAGGCGAACCTCCACGTCTGCCCCAAGTGCAGCTTCCACCGGGCGATCGGGGCGCGCGAGCGATTGCGCGGGTTCCTCGACGCCGACAGCGGCGAGGAGATCGGTGCCGCACTCGAGCCCATGGATGCGCTCAAGTTCAAGGATTCCAAGAAGTATCGCGACCGCATCCTCGCCGCCCAGCGCCAGACCGGCGAGAAGGACGCGCTGGTGGCCATGCGCGGCACCCTGAAGAACCGCTCCATCGTCGCCTGCGCCTTCGAGTTCAGCTTCATGGGCGGTTCCATGGGCTCGGTCGTGGGTGAACGCTTCGCGCTCGCCGCCGAGCGCGCGCTGGAGGACGCCGCGCCGCTGGTGTGCTTCTCCGCCACGGGCGGTGCGCGCATGCAGGAGGGCCTGCTCTCGCTGATGCAGATGGCGAAGACCTCCGCGACCATTGCGCGCCTGAGGTCGGCGGGACTACCGTATGTCTCCGTGCTCACCCATCCCACCACCGGCGGCGTGTCCGCGAGCCTGGGCATGCTCGGCGACATCAACATCGCCGAGCCGGCCGCGCTCATCGGTTTCGCCGGTCCGCGCGTGATCGAACAGACCGTGCGCGAGACCTTGCCCGAAGGCTTCCAGCGCAGCGAGTTCCTGCTCGAGCACGGTGCGGTGGACATGATCGTGGATCGCCGCGAGCAGCGCGACCGCATCGCCGCGTTGCTCGCCCTGATGATGCGCCAGCCCGCCGAGGGCGCGGCGCTGATCCCCGGGGGGGCCTGACCATGCGGATGCGCGGAGCCACGCTGCTGCACCTTTGCGCGTTCGCGATCGTGGCGCTGGTCGCGGCTGCCGGCACCGGTGCGGCACGCGCGACCGCGTACGACGGCCTCGACTTCTCGCTCGTGCTGCCCGAACCCTACGGCATGCCCGAGCGTTCGCGCGCGGGGACCGTGCAATCGGTCGCGTTCCGTTCCGGGGATGCCAAGGCCAAGGACACGGTAAGCGTCGTGGTCTCGGTCGTGCGCACGCCGCCCGGTCCGGTCCCGCCGACGCCGGCGGACCTTGCCCTCGCCCGCGAGGCGCAGATCAAGCAGTCCACGGACGGGTTGAAGAAGCGCGACCGGTCGGTCGTGGTCGATCCCGCCGAGCCCACGCCCATCCTGCGCACCGAGAGCCTCCGCGCGCGCTTCGCAGGCACCCTCGAGGGTCGCACGATCTCGGGCTGGGTCTATGCCGTGGCGCTGCCCGGCAAGTCCATCGAGATCCGCATCGAGTGCCCCGACCCGAGCCAGCCCGTGGCGCAGGCGGCGCGCGTCGCGGTCGAGAAGATGCACTTCCGCTGAGCGTCGGCCCCGGCGTCCCGCGATGACCCGCACGCTCGCGCAGTGGCTGGAGCACATCCAGGCGCTGCATCCGGTCGCGATCGACATGGGCCTGGCCCGCGTGCGCGAGGTTGCCGCGCGCGGCGTCCCGTTGCGTCCGGCGCGCGTCGTGATCACGGTCGGCGGCACGAACGGCAAGGGGTCCACGGTCGCGCTGCTCGACGCCATGCTGCGCGCCGCGGGCCATCGCGTGGGCGCCTACACCTCGCCGCACCTGTTCCGCTACGAGGAACGCGTGCGCATCGACGGCGTGCCGATCGCGGGCGAGGCCTTGTCGGCCTCCTTCGCACGCGTGGAGGCGGCGCGCGGCGACACGGGCCTGACGTACTTCGAATTCGGGACGCTCGCCGCGTTGGACGCGTTCGCGCGGGCGTCGCTCGACGTCGCGATCCTCGAGGTCGGCCTGGGCGGCCGGCTCGACGCGGTGAACCTGGTCGATGCCGACCTCGCCGTGCTCACCACCATCGATCTCGACCACCAGGAATTCCTCGGCCGCGACCGCGAGTCCATCGGCTTCGAGAAGGCCGGCATCCTGCGTGCGGGCGCGCCCGCGGTGCTCGGCGACCTCGACCCGCCGCGCAGCGTGCTCGACCATGCGGTGCGCATCGGCGCGCCGGTCCTCCGGTTCGGGCACGACTTCGGGTACGAGGACCTGCCGATCGCACCCGGGGACGGCGAGTCGGCGGCGACCTGGCGCTGGCGCGACCGCGCGGGCCGTCGTCTGGACCTGCCCGAACCCGCGCTGTCGGCACCCGTGCAGGCGGTGAACGCGTCGGTGGCGATCGCGGCGCTGTCGGCGCTCGCGGCACGATTGCCGGTGTCGGATTCCGCGCTCGCCGCGGGTGTCTCGCAGGCTCGCGTGCCCGGACGCCTGCAGCGCGTCGCAGGCACGCCCGAGGTGGTCGTCGATGTGGCGCACAACCCGCAGGCGGCGCGCGAGGTCGCGCGCTGGCTCGCGCGCGAGCGCCGGGCCGTGCGCATCGTCTACGGTGCCCTGGGCGACAAGGACGTGGCCGGCGTCGCCGCCGCACTCGCGCCGCATGCGACGGGCTGGCACCTGGGCGGACTCGAGCGCGACACCCCGCGCGGATTGACCGCGACGGATCTGTGCGCGCGCATCGGGCCGCACGTCGCCGGTCGTCCCGTCACCATGCACGCGACCGTTCTGGATGCCCTGGCGGATGCCCGCGGCGTCTCGCGCGCCGACGAGCGCGTGCTGGTCATCGGATCGTTCTTCACCGCGGCCGCGGCGTTGTCGGAACTCTGCAAGTGAAGCCGCGAGCAGGCACGTTTGTCGCTCCCGCGAAGGCGGGAGCCCAGTGGCTTTCGCTTTCCGCAAGATGGCCGGAGCAAAGGCACTGGGCCCCCGCCTTCGCGGGGGCGACGACTTCCTGCCCCGCGGGACGGAGGTGAACCCGATGATTCGACGTGCAGCCCGGAGTTCAGGGTCCGCCCCGCTATAATCGCGCCGGCCTCCGCTCGGACCTGTCCATGGACCCCGCATTGAAGAAGCGCATGATCGGTGCGACCGTGCTGATCGTGCTCGCGATCATTTTCGTGCCGATGGTTTTCACCGGTCGTCCGCACGAACGGCTGGAATCGGTGGACCTCGGCCTGCCGGATCAGCCGGCGCGCGACCTGACCACGCAGTCCATCCCGCTCGCGCCCGCGCCGCGGCCGGCCCCGCCGGAGGACCAGGTGGCGACGGTCGATACCGCGAAGTCCACGCCGCCTCCGCCCGCGGATGCGCTGTCCGGCGACGCGAAGCCCGCATCCGCCACGGCCGCGCCCGCGGCAGCGACGAAGACCCCGGATCCCGCGCCGGCGAAGCCCGCCACGACCCCGGCGCCAGCCGCACCGGAGCCGACCAGCACCGCCGCCGCACCGGCGCCCGCGGAGGACGATCCCAAGCCCACGGCGCACGGTCGGTACCTGGTGAACTACGGCACCTACACGAAGCCCGAGAACGTCGCCAAGCTCGTTGCCGACCTCAAGCGTGCCGGCGTGGCGGCGTACGACGAAGGCACGACGTACAACGGACAGCCCGCGCGGCGCGTGCGCTCGGGTCCCTACGTGGACCGCAGCCAGGCCGACAAGGCCCGGCTGATCGCGCGCCAGGCGCGCAACGACGTCACCGGCACCGTCGCGGTGATCGACGACAGCGCGGCGGGCGCGCCGTCGGCGACGCCTGCGCCCGACGCCAAGGGCGCGGCGTCACCCGCTGCTGCGGTCCCCGCGGCTGCGACGCCGGCCACGGCCATCACCGGCTGGGCCGTGCAGATCGCGGCCTATCGCAGCGAGGCCGACGCCACCCAAAAGCGCGACCAGTTGCGCAAGGGCGGCTTCAGCGCCTTCGTCGAGTCGGTGAAGACCGACAAGGGCACGCTGTACCGGCTGCGCGTGGGACCGAGCGCGGATCGAGCCGGCGCCGATCGGCTGCGCGCGGAGCTGAAGGAGAAGATGCGCCTCGACGGCACCGTCGTCCAGCAGCCCTGATCGGGTTCCCGGCGCGTCGTCGACATGAATCCCGCCGATCTCGCCATCGTGGTGATCATGCTGCTCTCGATCGCCATCGGGATCTGGCGCGGGTTCATCGCCGAGGTGTTCGCGCTGGTCGCGTGGGCGCTCGCGATCCTCGGCGCGAGCCTGTTCGGCCCCACCGTCGGCGAGCTGTTCGCGACCCGAATCGAACTGCCCTCCGTGCGCCTCGCGCTGGGCTGCGCGCTGGTGTTCGTCGCCGTGCTCGTGCTCGGCGCCCTGGTCACCTGGGCGCTGCGCGAACTGGTCGAGGAGACTGGGCTCTCCGGCACCGATCGCATGCTGGGGCTCGTATTCGGCGTGGTCCGTGGGATGATCATCGTCGTGCTGCTGGTGCTGCTCGCCGGCCTCACGCCGTTGCCGCGCGATTCGTGGTGGCGGGGCTCGGTCGCCCTGCCGACCTTCCAGGCCTGTGCCGAGGCCGTGTTGCCCTGGTTGCCGCAGGCGCTCTCGCGCCAGGTGAACTGGGACGCGGCACCCGCTCCGAAATCGATTCCATCGGCCGCCGCGCCCGCGCGCGCCTCCTGAGAGATCAACAGCCATGTGCGGAATCATCGGAATCGTCGGCCAGTCGGAAGTCGCCTCCGCGCTCTACGACGGCCTCACCGTGCTGCAGCATCGCGGCCAGGATGCCGCCGGCATCGCCACCTACGACGGCTCGCGCGTGCACCTGCACAAGGACAACGGCCTGGTGAAGGACGTGTTCGACCACGGCGTGATGCGGCGCCTGCGCGGACATATCGGCATCGGCCACTGCCGCTATCCCACGGCCGGATCCGAGGGCTCCACCGAGGCCCAGCCGTTCTTCGTCAACTCGCCCTACGGCATCGCGCTGGCGCACAACGGGAACCTCGTGAACACCGATGCGCTTCGGCGCGAGGTGTTCGACCAGGACCGCCGGCACGTCAACACCGAGTCGGATTCCGAGGTGCTGCTGAACGTGCTCGCGCACGAACTCGCCTCGCAGGGCGCCACGCGCGTCACGCCCGAGCACGTGTTCCGCGCCATCGCCGGCGTGCACAAGCGCTGCGTCGGCGGCTACGCGGTCGTGACCCTGGTGCTGGGCGTGGGCGTGGTCGCGTTCCGCGATCCGCACGGCATCCGTCCGCTCGTGCTCGGCGTGCGCGAGACGGGCAACGGGCGCGAGTTCGCCGTGGCCTCCGAGAGCGTCGCGCTCGACGTGCTCGGCTTCCGCCGCCTGCGCGACGTGCGCCCGGGCGAGGGCATCGTGATCACCGCCGCGGCCGAGCTGCACGCGCGCCCCTGCGCCGAACCGCGCACGCACGCGCCGTGCATCTTCGAGTTCGTCTACCTCGCGCGACCCGATTCGATGATCGAGGACGTCTCGGTGTACCGCGCGCGCATGCGCATGGGGCAGCGCCTCGCGCAGAAGATCCTGCGCCTGCGTCCGCAGCACGACATCGATTCGGTGATGCCGATTCCCGACACCTCGCGCACGGCGGCGCTCGAGCTCGCGAACGCGCTCGGCGTGAAGTACCGAGAGGGCTTCGTCAAGAACCGCTACGTGGGCCGCACCTTCATCATGCCCGGCCAGAGCGAACGAGTGAAATCCGTGCGTCGCAAGTTGAACGCGATCGAATTGGAGTTCCGCAACAAGGTGGTGCTGCTGGTGGACGATTCCATCGTGCGCGGCACCACGTCCAAGCAGATCATCCAGATGGCGCGGGAGGCGGGCGCGCGCAAGGTGTACTTCGCCTCCGCCGCGCCGCCCGTGCGGCACGCGAACGTGTACGGCATCGACATGCCCGCGAGCGACGAACTGGTCGCGCACGGCCGCAGCGAGACCGAAGTCGAGGCGCTGCTGGGCTGCGACTGGCTCGTGTACCAGGACCTCGGCGACCTCGTCGCGGCGGTGCAGGAAGGCAACGAGGAACTCACCGCCTTCGACACCTCCTGCTTCTCCGGCGAATACGTCACCGGCATCGACCAGTCCTACTTCGGCCGCGTCGCGGAACTGCGCTCCGACCAGGCGAAGGCCGAACGCCGCAAGGCCTCGTAGTTGTGGGCGACGGGAATCGGAACGGGAAGCACCCCGATCCCCCTCGAGTAACCCCCTCTCCCCCGTGGGGAGAGGGCAGGGGTGAGGGGGCAGCCCCAGTCCCCCAACTCCGATCCCAGCCAGCAACGTAACCTCACGCCGCCATCCATTGCGCAAGACCGCCGCACCATCGAACGACTCCATCCAGGCGCTCGCCCGTCGCGCGCTGGAACAATGCGACCCGCTCGAGAAACTCGCCCAGACCCAAGCGCTCGCAGACGCCGCTCGATCCGGACGACTGCACCTGGACGATGACGGCACGCCGGCCATCCGCATCGAAACCCCCGGCCGCCCGGCCCGCCCCCTGCTCGTTCCCCCGCGCGCCCTGAAGCCCCGCGGCCTCGGCACCCCCGAAGGCCGCGCCGCGCTCATCCACGCCGTGGCCCACATCGAGTTCAACGCGATCAACCTCGCCCTGGACGCGGTCTACCGGTTCCGCGCCATGCCTGCGCAGTTCCATGCGGACTGGATCTCCGTCGCCGAGGACGAAGCCCGCCACTTCCGCCTGCTCTGCGACCGTCTCTCCGAACTCGGTCACGCCTATGGCGACCTCCCGGCGCACGACGGCCTGTGGCAGATGGCGTTGCGAACCGACCATGACGTGCTCGTCCGCATGGCGCTGGTGCCGCGCGTGCTCGAGGCGCGCGGCCTGGACGTGACCCCGGGCATGATCGAGCGCCTGCGCCGGGTCGGCGACGAGCGCACGATCGCGGTGCTAGAGGTGATCCTGCGCGAGGAACTTCGCCACGTGGCGATCGGTTCGCACTGGTTCGAGTACTGTTGCCGCGAGCGCGCGCTCCCGCCGTCGGCCACGTTCCTGTCCCTGGTCGAAGACTTCGCCCCGGGCGCCCTGCGCGGTCCGTACAACTTCCAGGCGCGCGCCCTGGCTGGATTCCGTGCGGACGAACTCGCGGCCTTGCCGAACCCGGGCGAGCGCCGGTAGCGGAGGTCACGCCGGCCGGTGTTGCGGGGCAGGAAGGATCGATCGGGTTGGTCCTGGAGCAGAACAGGAGGGCGCGTGTCCGGTCCGGGGCAGGTTGTGCGTATTGAGAAACAGTGGCCGAGCCGGATGGCCGGACGGCAATAGGTCGGGAGCGCAGCCAAGGGTAACCAACTACATTGTGTTTCAATAACTTACAGCACATTCCTCACAGGATGCTGTAGTTTTCGTACACACTGTGTTACTTTGTGGTAGCGTTTCCGGGGTTCATGATCCAGGATGCTGGCCGAAGTTGCCGCATGTCTCGGGTCCAAAGGGAGAATGAACGTGAATCGCAAAGTCTTCTCGGCGCTTGCGCTCGGCTTGGCCGGCGTATTGGGTCTTTCCGGAAATGCCTCGGCCTGCACCTTCGACAAGTGGGGCGTGGGTGGCGGCAATCCCGCGCTGCCTGGAACGGTGGTCACCGGAGGCGCCGACAAGCTCGTCGCCGGCAGCCCGAAGCCCGAGTCCGTCACGCGCTACCAGAACAAGTGCGGTGCGCTGTCCAAGCAGCTCGGAAACTTCGTGCAGGATTCGAATCCCGGCAACGAGCAGACCTACCATGTCGTGTTCTACGTGTACACGGGCCTCAGCGCCGGTGGCGCGACCGTGTTCCGCGCCTTGAATGGCGGCGGCACGGCAGCGATCCAGGTGGACTACGACAGCAACAACTCCAAGTTCGTGATCAAGGCGCTCGGTTCCACCGACGTCACGGGCGTGCAGAAGAACAAGTGGTACATGGTGCGCCTGGACTGGGCGAAGAACGCCACCATGGGCATCCAGGTGCAGGGCGCGGGCTCGTCCACGAAGCTGAGCACCAACAACCTCTCCGTCACCACGGGTGCGACCGACACGATCGAAACCGCGCAGCTCGGCTGGATCAACGGCGGCGCCGGCTTCGTCGCCTCGGGCACTGGCGCCCCTGGCATCGTCACCGACGCCTTCAATTCGCAGCGCCAGAACCAGGCTCCGCGACTGAAGCGCGGCGATGCGGACAACACCAACAAGTGCGACTCCGCGGATATCACTCGCATGGCCCAGGAAATCATCGGGTCCCTGCTCAATCAGCCGAACTTCTCGCCCGGCCAGCCGGACTGCGATGAGGACGGCCAGGTCAATTCCAATGACATCACCTGCATCGCAGGCGTGATCATCGGCGACCTCCTGAGCAACAACCCCAAGACCATCTGCGGCGATTGAGGTGAACCCATGAACAACTCTCTCAAAATTCTCGCGTCGACCCTCCTGCTCGCAGCTCCGCTCGCCTTCGCAGCTCCGGAAGGCGGCACGGTCCACGTCAGCAAGGCAGGCAAGGGCGCCAACCAAGTCGTAGGCGTCGATTTCGAATCGAATGGCGACGTCTCGGCCTTCCAGTTCCTGCTGACGCTTCCGGAAGATGCGAAGAACATCAACCTGTCGAAGTGCCTCGATGCGCTGCCCAAGACCCACACGGGCATGTGCCAGGCGCGCGACAACCGCGTCGCCGTGGTGATCTACAGCTTCCAGAACGACGCCATTCCTTCCGGCCTGCAGTCGGTCGGCAAGGTCACGTTCCAGTCGACCTCGAACCGCAAGCCCGAGCTGTCCGAAGTGTCGGCGGCATCGGGGCGCACGGGATCGGCGGTCGGCGGCATGAAGAGTGAAGTAACGGATATCAACGAAAAGTAGTTCGGCAACCTTTTCTCGGGGAGTGACGATATGTTCCAGGTCAGTAAGAACCGCCTAACCGCTCTTGGGGCGTTCGCGCTCAGCATGATCGCAGCCCCAGCAATGGCGGGCACGATCAGTCTGGACATGGACGCAGCGACCGCCGGCATCGAGGCGAACAGGCAGACCCAGCCCAGCACGTCCCTGAACATCAGGGTCGTGTACGTGGCCGGTGCCTCCGACACGCAGCAGAACTTCAGCGGCGCGCTCGAGTACGACACCACCAAGGTGACCGTCACCACGGCGACCAAGATCGGTGGCGTCGTATGCAGCTTCAACAACGCCTTCGACGTGCCGAACAACCTGGGACGCGTGGCGATCACGACGACCAACGGCAGCGGTGATCCGTTGGTCGATGCCGTGATCTGCAACATCACGATCGCGGTTGCGGCAGTGACGCCGCCGACGTCCGAGACCCTCGAGTTCAAGGACACCGACGTCGGTACGTTCGTCAACGGCACCGTTGACATCGTCGCCGGCCCGACGCCTCCGACCGCCGAGCTCGGCACCGTAGTGCAGCCGGGTGGCGGCGCGGCGGGTGGCACTGGAACCGGCTCGGTGCCGGTGAACGTGCTCACCGCTGGCGCGAACACGGGTGGTGCCGCCAGCCTCTCGCTGAACTGCACGATTCCGGCCGGCAGCAACAGCTTCGCCGTGTCGGCGAACGGGACCCGCACCATCAATGCGCCCGCAACGCTCGGTGCGAACGGTTCGCCGATCGGTGTGACTTGCGTCCGCGGTGCCCAGTCGGCGCAGGCAACCCTGTCTTGCGCGCAGACTACGGTCCCGCCCTCGACGCTGGCGCCGCTGACGGCAAGCATCACCTGTCCGGCCGGTGGCCTCACGCCCCCGACGATCAGCTACAACCCGACCGCCGGCTCGACCATCTCCTACACCGGCAATGCCGGCGCTACGGTGAACCGGTCGGTCGCGGTGACGCAGCTGACGGCGGGCCAGGCGAGCTCCAGCGTCGTGGTCGACCAGTGCACGATTGCGTCGGGCTTCACCCTCGTGGGCGGTTCGCCGACGATCACGATCAGCGGTGGTACGTCGGGCCAGAGCGGCGCGATCAATACCTCGTGCGTGGTTCCGGCAGCTGGCCAGGCCAACCTCACCGGCAGCCTGGTCTGCAAGGAAACGACAAACACCGGCGCAGGCGGCACCGCGACGGTTGACCGCACCTGGACGGTTTCCTGCCCGGCCGCGGCCCCCGTGTTCTCGTCCAGCCCCTCGAAGGGTTCGACGGTGAACCTGCAGGGCGTCCCCGGCAGCGTGCTGTCGACCGGCATCACCGTGACCAACACCGGCACCGCGCCGCTGAGCTTTGATTGCGGCGGCCTCGAGGACTTCACCCTCTCGAACGGTGAGACCGATGGTTCCTTGGCCCCGGGCGCCAGCCAGACGATCACCGTGGGTTGCACCGCGCCGGCGGCCGGCACGCAGTTCACGGAGACCCTGAGCTGCGAGACGAACGATCCGAACAGCGATCCGGCCACCTACACGCTGCGCTGCTCCGGCCTCGTGTTGGCGATCCCGACGATGTCCGCTTCGGGCAAGATCCTGCTGGCCGCGCTCCTGGCCGGTGTGGGCCTGCTCGGCCTGGGCCTGCGTCGCCGCTCGACGGTCTGATCCAAGCTCCAACGCAAGTGTCATGAAGAGGGCGCCTTCGGGCGCCCTCTTCGTTTTCCGGGGTCGGACTTCGACGCTTAGGGCGGATTTTCCGACGCCGCATGCATCGGACCACTCGGAATCCCCGATGCCAAGTCCCAGGCCAAGGTAGAGCGGAGCTCGCTCCGCTCCGCTCATCGCAGGGTTCAGCCGGGCAAGTTGTTCGACGCTTCGCGGCGCGCCGGGACCCGATACGCTGGAACCCATGGGCAACGCTGGAACGTGACGACCCCAGGAATCCTCGCCGGGAAACGGCAGCACGTCGGCTCCGTGGCTGCACGAAGCGCAGCGCCAGGTGGGGCGAGGCAATGCCGGGGCTCAGGCCCAGATTGATGGCACCCACTGCGCGGCAACGCACCGAAGCGTCTTCCTCGCTACCTGGGCCATTGTCGCTTCACCGGGCGAGGTGCCGTAGGGCGCAAGGCCGCGCCCCACCCGACCTGCAGACGCGAATGTCACGGCTGGCAAGGCGCGCGACGACTCGTCCTGCCCTCAGGGGGCGCATATGGGCGGGTACGGACTCCAGGGACGTCCGCGACACTGGTTCCAGGACTCGCGGTCCTGAGCCGCGGCGGGGCGAAGTCGAACCGCGTGCGAACAGGCCGTCAGAGTTTGTTCCTGGGCGCGAAACGATCCCACCAGGGACGCCCTACCGAAATGGAATCACCATCATCTCGCGCGCCCCGTCGTCGACCGAGAGCACGCCGCCTGCCTCGTGCCACGCCGGGAGCACGACTCGCTCCACGGGTCGGCCATCGAGTTCGAACCGGTGCGTGCGCGGTCGATGCGTATGGCCGTGGACCAACAGCGAGGCCGCATGCGCGCGCATGAACGCGTGCACGGTCCCGTCGTTCACGTCCATGATCGATTCGGAAAGGGTCGCCATGTGCGCTGCGCTCGCCTGGCGAGCCTGCGTCGCCATCGCGCGCCGCACGGCCAGTGGTTGCGCGAGCACGTGCGCCTGCCAGGCCGGATTGCGCGACTGGAGCCGGAACTGCTGATAGGCGTGGTCGTCCGTGCACAGGGCGTCACCGTGCGCGAGCAGCACGCGTGCCCCTGCGATGTCCAGGTCATGCGCGGCGCCGAGCAGGGACATGCCGCACGCCCGCGCGTAATCGTCGCCGAGCAGGAAGTCCCGATTGCCGTGCTGGAAATGGATGCTGACACCCGATGACGAGAGCGATGCGAGCGCGGACGCGATGCTCGCGTTCAGGATCGAGTCGTCGTCATCCCCGACGTAGGCCTCGAACAGGTCGCCGAGGATGAAGACGGCCTCGGCGCCGCGGGCCTGCTCGCCCAGGTATCGCACGAACGCGTCCACGACCTCGGGCCTGGACTCCTCGAGGTGCAGGTCGGACAGGAAATGCAGCGCCATCAGGCGTCGTCGGGATGCACCGTGTCGTCGCGCCCGGCGGCCGGCACGACCGGGCGCCGGACGAGCGAAATCAACGCGTGACTTCCGCCGACGTGATCACCACCGGCGACTTCGGCACGTCGCGGCTGAACGGCGGCTGTGGGCCAGTCTCCACCTTCTTGATGCGTTCGACCACGTCCATGCCGGCGATCACCTTGCCGAACACGCAGTAGCCGTAGGTCTCGCCGCGCTCGGCGCTGACGAAGTCGAGCGGCTTGTTGTCGTTGACGTTGATGAAGAACTGGGCCGTGGCCGAGTTCGGATCGCCGGTGCGCGCCATCGCGACGGTGCCGGTGAGGTTGCTCAGGCCGTTGTTCGCCTCGTTCGGGATCGGCGCGCGCGTCGGGCGCGGCTTGAGGTCCTGGGTGTAGCCGCCGCCCTGGATCATGAAGCCGTCGATCACGCGATGGAACGTGGTGCCGTTGTAGTACTTGTCCTTGGTGTACTGCAGGAAATTCTCGACCGTCTTGGGCGCCTTCTCGGGATACAGCTCGATGGTGATGTCGCCCATGTTCGTGCGCATCGTCACATGCGGGTGCTCGACCGGCGCGGCGAGGGGGATGGCCTGCGCGGCGCCCGCGGGCGCGGCGGCCGGCGCGGGCTTGGCGGCGGGCTGCTGGGCGGCGGCGCCGAAAGCGAGGCCGGAGAGCGAGGCGAAGAGCAGGGCACGCAACATGGGGAACCTCCAGGGTCTATGGATTTCGATATGCGGATGGCCAGGCACGGGCCCGCACGCGCCGCCTTCGACCTCGGGCGCGCGCCGGAGTTGCATCCCGCCGCACGCCACGGCCGCGATCGGTTGGCTCACGCGCCCGGACGCAGGCCGCGCAATCGCGCCAGCAGGCCGCCGACGCCGCCGGAACTGGGTTCCGCCACGGGCTGGGCCGACCCCTCGGAGTCCACGATGCCGAGCGTGGCGTAGGCGTTGATGAAGTCCGCCACGTCCGCGATCGAGGCGCCGGAACCCTCGGAGATCTCGGTCATGGTCGCGTAGCCGCGCATCATCACCGTGGCAATGCGGAAGTGCTTGGGGAATTCGCGCTCGCTCTGCGGATAGCGCCCGAGCTTGAAGCGGCCGTTCACGTTCAGGCCTTCCAGCAGGTGCCCGTTCGAACTGCTCAGCACGCACACCCACACGAGCCGGCTCAACGGCTGCGCCGCGGAATTGTTCGCGCGCAGCGCATCGAGTTCCGCCTGCGGAACGGTCTGCCATTCCTCGCGCGAGATCGTCCCCTGGCAATAGCCGAGCAACGGCTTGAGCGTGGCACCGCCGTAATAGCAGTCGCGTTCCACGTCCACGATCAATGCCGGCATCCCCTCGCGCTGGATGCGACTGGCGCGCGGCAGCGCGGAGATGGAGAGGTAGTCGGGCAAGGTCATGCGCATCGCGGATGTGCTGGCCGGTGCCGGAGCGGTTGCCACGGCTGGCGTCGACGCCACCGGAGCCGGTGCCGCGACCGGCTTCACCACCGGCGTTGCACGTGGCGTGGGCTGGCTCGCAGCCGCGGGCTTCGCAGGTGCAGCCGGCGCGGGTGCAGCTGGAACCGGCGCCGGCGCCGGCGAAACCGCCGCCGCGGGTGTCTCCTCTGGAACCGGCACATCCATCTCGGGCGCGCCTTCGGGCACGGGCGTCACCACGGCAACGGGCCCGGCCTCGGCGGCTGCCGTCGCCTCGGGCTGGTCGAACCGCCGCAGCGCGTTGAGGAGTCCCTGGGGCGTGATCGGACGCGCGAGCGTGATGTCGTGCTCGTTGCCCGGACGTCCGGTCAGGCAGACGACCTTGCGTCCCTGGCCATGCGCGCGCAACCAGTCCATGTGGCCGTAGAGCGAGTCCACGTCGATGACGAGCACGTCGGCTTCGGCCTCGTTGCCACCCCACAGCCATGGGCGCTTGAGTTGCCCCCGCACCTGGTTCAACAGCTGCTGCAGACGCTCGATGTCCGGCGTCTCGACGCTCACGACGGCAAGTCGCATTGCAGCGGCCATTCGGAAAAACCCCAGGTCAGGCGGAACGGTCGCGGGCGAGCGCCCGCAGCGCGCAATCTTCCCACGAAGGGGGGGCGGTAGGAAGGCGTGGGAACCGTGCCGGAAGTGATGGATTGCGACGCGCGGTGGCGTGCGCGTTCGATGTTGCGCTGCAAGAAGTTCGGCGGTGCGGCCGGGCTGGACAACGGAGCTCCCGGGAAACCCTATCGTCGCTCCCGCGAAGGCGGGAGCCCAGTGACTTGGCTTTGATGGCAGAGCGAAAGTCGCTGGGCTCCCGCCTTCGCGGGAGCGACGCAATTCTTATGGGCACTCGCCGGACTACGCTGTGGAAGCCGCCTGCTCCGACTGCTGCAGCTGCCACATCTGCGCGTAGCGCCCGCCGCGCGCGAGCAGCTCCGCATGCCTGCCGCGCTCGACGATGCGCCCGGCATCGAGCACGAGGATCTCGTCGGCGTCGACCACGGTCGAGAGCCGGTGCGCGATGGTGAGCGTGGTGCGGCTCTTCGAGATCTCGTCGATCTCCGCCTGGATCGCGCGCTCGGTGCGCGTGTCGAGCGCGGAGGTGGCCTCGTCCAGGATCAGGATCGGCGGATTCTTCAGCACCGTGCGCGCGATCGCCACGCGCTGCTTCTCGCCGCCCGACAGCTTGAGCCCGCGCTCGCCGACCCGGGTCTGGTAGCCGTCTGGCAGCGACACGATGAAGTCGTGCACGTGCGCCGCGCGCGCGGCCGCGTGCACCTCGGCCTCGCCCGCCTCGGGCCGCCCGTAGGCGATGTTGTAGTAGATGGTGTCGTTGAACAGCACCGTGTCCTGCGGCACGATGCCGATCGCGGCGCGCAGCGAGGCCTGGCTCACCGAGCGCAGGTCCTGGCCGTCGATGCGGATGGCGCCGCCACCCACGTCGTAGAAGCGGTACAGCAGTCGTGCGAGCGTGGACTTGCCCGAGCCCGTGGGGCCGACCACCGCGAGCGTGCCTCCCGCCGGAATCCGGAAGCTCAGCTCGTGCAGCACGGTGCGGCGCGGGTCGTAGCCGAACGCCACCTGGTCGAACTGCACTTCGCCGCCCTGCACCTCGAGCGGGCGCGCATCATCGGCGTCGCGCACGTCCATCGTCTCGGACAACAGCCCGAACATGCGCTCGATGTTGCTCAGCGCCTGCTTCACCTCGCGGTACACCATGCCGAGCAGGTTCAGCGGGATCGCGAGCTGGATCAGGAACGCGTTCACCAGCACCAGGTCACCCAGCGTCATGGTGCCGGCGAGCACCTCGGCGGTCGCGCGCCAGAGCATCAGCGTGAGACCGATCGCCACGATGCCACTCTGCCCGACGTTGAGCACGGCGAGCGTCTTGAGGCTCTTCACCTGCGCGTCCTCGAGTTGGCGCAGGTTGCGGTCGAAGCCCGCGCCCTCGAACGACTCGTTGCCGAAGTACTTCACCGTCTCGTAGTTCAGCAGCGAATCCACCGCGCGCGCGTTCGCCTCGGTATCGGCATCGCGCGCGGCGCGGTAGTAGCGCAACCGCCATTCGGTCACCGAGAAGGTGAAGGCGACGTACGCCACCAGCGTGCCGATCGCGGTGAGCGCGAAGCCCACGTCGTAGTTCACCAGCAGGTACAGCGTCACCAGCACGACCTCGATCAGCGTCGGCAGGATGGTGTAGATGGTCCAGTCCAGGAGGTCGGTGGTCGCACTCATGCCGCGTTCGAGGTCGCGCGAGACGGCGCCCGTGCGGCGGTCGAGGTGGAAGCGCAGCGAGAGCGCGTGCAGGTGCCCGAACACGGCGAGCGCCACCTCGCGCGCCGTGCGCGCCATCACGCGCGCGAACAGCACCTGGCGCAGCTCCTGGAACATCGTGGCGGAGAAGCGCAGCGCGCCGTAGGCCATCACCAGCAGCAGCGGCACGGTGACCAGGTCCAGCCCGAGCTGCAGCTGGTCGATCAGGCGCTTGAGCATCATCGGCACGCCGATGTTCGCGACCTTGGCCGAGGTCAGGCAGGCGAGCGCGAACAGTACTCGGCCTTTGTAGCGCAGCACGTAGGGCGCGAGGCGCGCGAGCGTCGCGGCGGTCGAGGGGCCGGCTGTGGGGGAGTCGATCGTCGCTGCGGTCATGGGTTTCCAGGGAAGGCAGGCGCGACGAACGATCGGCGACGCTCAGATCGCAGGGGAATTGGGGATCGAATTCCCGTAGGCAAGGCCGCGCGGACCTTGCCCATCGGAATATTCCTCGGATAGGCGGAAATCGCGCCCGGCGACCCACCACACCTTGCGTCGCCCCCGCGAAGGCGGGGGCCCAGTGACTTTCGCTCTCCGCGCAGATCAATGAAAAGTCACTGGGCTCCCGCCTGACTCGCGACATCCCTGTCGCTCGCCCATCGGGCCAGCTTCGCTGTTCGCGCCGGCGATCCTGCCGGCACAGTCGCGGGAGCGGCGGGTGCGCATTTCCGGGGCACGCTGGATTGGCCGATGCAGCCGGCGGCGTATCATGGACGAAACCCGTGGAGTCGTCCGTCATGCGCCTGACTGCAATCGCCCTGATGATGCTTTCCCCGGTGGCCCTGGCCCAAGCGCCGGCCACGGACCCCGCACCGAAGTCCGCCACCCCATCCGTGCTGGCGTCGCCCGTGGCGCCGGCCGGCGTCGAGCTGTACCTGATCTCGCCCAAGGACGGCGAGACCCTGTCGGGGCCGGTGACCGTGCGTTTCGGGCTCAAGGGCATGGGCGTGGCGCCGGCCGGCATCAAGATGGACAAGACCGGCCACCACCACCTGCTCGTCGACGTGGACACGCTGCCGCCCCAGGACCAGCCGATCGCGATGGATGAGCGGCACCTGCATTTCGGCGGCGGCCAGACCGAAACGACGCTCACCCTGGCACCGGGAAAGCACACGCTGCAGCTGCTGCTCGGCGACTACCTGCACGTGCCGTTCAATCCGCCGATCGCCTCGAGCCGCGTCACGATCACGGTCAAGTAGGTCCGCGCCGGTCCGGCGCAAGGGGGAACCATGCACGTCGAATTCCACGGCGCGGCCGGCGAGGTCACCGGTTCCAGCCATCTCGTGCACATCGGCGGACGCCGCGTGCTGCTCGATTGCGGCATGCACCAGGGTGGCCGGGACGAGTACAAGCGCAATTCCGCGCCGTTCGCCTTCGAGGCGGCCGCGCTCGATGCCGTGGTGCTCTCGCACGCGCACATCGACCACCTGGGCCGGCTGCCGCTGCTCGCGCGGCGCGGCTACCGCGGCCCGATCTACACCCAGAAGGCCACCGCCGAACTCGCGCGCGTGATGCTCGAGGATGCCGCGCGACTGACCATGAGCGACGCGCGCTCGGAGACGCGCTGGCGCGAGCGGCGCGGGCTCAAGCCGGTCAAGCCCTGGTTCGACCTCGACGACGTGGAGCGCGTGCTGCGCCAGCTGGTACCGCTTTCGTACGACGCCGAGCACGAGATCCTCGGCGGCGTCCGCATCCGCCTGAGCGACGCCGGCCACATCATTGGCGCCGCGATCGTGGAGCTGTGGGCGCAGGAAGGCGGGCGCGAACGCAAGCTGGTGTTCTCGGGCGACATCGGTCCGAACGACGCGCCGTTCCTGCCCGATCCCACGCGCATCGAGTCGGCCGACCTCGTGCTGATGGAGAGCACCTACGGCGACCGCCTGCACCGCTCGCGCCCCGAGACCGTGGCCGAACTCGGCACCATCTTCCGCGACGCCGTGGGGCACGGCGCGGCCGTGCTGATCCCGGCGTTCGCGGTCGGTCGCACCCAGGAGCTGCTGTACTGGATGGCGCACCACTACCAGGAATGGCAGCTCGAGCGCTTCCGCATCTTCATCGACAGTCCGATGGCGGCGAAGGTGATCGACGTCTATCGCCACCACGAGCACCAGCTCGAGCATGGTGCGCTGCACGCGGCGAAGGGCGGCATGAGCCCGTTCCGCATGCCCAACCTGCGCATCGTGACCGACGAGTCGGAATCGCGCGCCCTGAACTCCACGCGCGAACCGTTCGTCGTGATCGCAGGGTCGGGCATGTGCAACGGCGGCCGCATCCGGCACCACCTCAAGCACCACGTGTGGCGCCCGCAGACGCATGTGGTGATCGCCGGCTACCAGGCGCAGGGCACGCTCGGCAGGCAGATCGTGGATGGCGCCGCGAAGGTCCGCATCTTCGGCGAGCCGATCCGCGTCGCCGCGCAGGTGCACACCATCGGCGGCCTATCCGCCCATGCCGACCAGCAGGGCCTGCTCGACTGGTACGGCGCGATCGCCGGCCATCCGCCGGCGTGCCTCGTGCATGGCGAGGATCCGGCGCGCGAGGTGCTCGCCACAACGCTGCGCGAGAAATTCGGCACCACGGTGACGTTGACGCGGCCGGGGATGTCGGTCGAGGTCTGAAGCAAGGCGCCGGAGAGCGCGCTTCGCGCGCACTCCAGCCTACGTCGGCGTCGCTCTGGTAGCGCGGAGTGCGCCGCAGGCGCGCTCCGCGGCGTTTCGCGCAGGTTCGGTGCATGACCTTCGGCACCGCGACTTCCTGCACGCGACCGGGGAATCCCGGGGAACGCACACTGCCGCGACGAATCGGGTGCCACGCGCATCCGGATTCGAGCCGGTATCCGCGCGCCAACGAGGAGTGGAAGCATGAACCCCAGAGCACGATCCGTACGCGCCGCCCTGATCGCCGTATCGATGTTCGCCGCCACCGTGGGCGCCACGGCGGGGTACGAACAGATGAACTACCGCGAGTTCCGCATCCAGCTCAAGGACGCGCACGCGGCCTACGAGGCGGGCAAGTTCGAGCGCGCGGCGGAGCTCTACCAGCGCAATGCCTGCGGCGGCGACAAGGGCAGCCAGTTCGCGCTCGGCACCATGTACCTGCTCGGCCAGGGCGTGCAGCCGAACGCGCTGAAGGCCTACGCGTGGTACGCCGTGGCCGCCGAAGCGCCCGAGCCGAAGTTCAAGAAGTCGCTCGCCAAGCTCGAGGAGGCGATCCCCGCGAGCCACAAGCAGGTGGCGGAGAAGATGGCCGGCGAGTACATGGCCGCCTACGGCGCCAAGGCGACGCAGATGAGCTGCCGGCAGGAAGCGCCGCTCGGCAGCAACATCCCGAGCCTGCAGTGCTCCCCGCCTGTGGACAACGTCACCGGGATCGTGGAGTTCAAGACCTGCGAATCAGGCGTAAATTGAGTTCGGTCCTCGCAATCCGGTAGCCCGCTATCACCCACCTTCACGTCGCCCCCGCCTGCGCGGGGGCGACGATGGGGGGTGACGCGGGGATGCACCAAGCCGGGTCGACGAACTGCCGGAATCCCTAACCCAACGCCGCCCGCCGCTTCATCTCCGCCGCCGTCTCCGGCCCCAGGTACTGCTCGATCAGCCAGTGCCCGAGGTAGATCAGCGGCGTGGCGGCGAAGGCGACGAGGAACTTGTAGCTGTAGTTGACCGTGCATACCGCGAGGAACAGCGGGATCGGCCACTGCTGCGGGCCGAGCACGAAGGCGATGTAGAGCACCACGACGCTGTCGATCAGCTGCGAGACGAAGGTGGAGCCGGTGGCGCGCAGCCACACGCGCTTCTCGCCGGTGATCCTGCGCACGCGGTGGTAGATCGCCACGTCGATCAGCTGGCCGATGATGAACGCGGTCAGCGAGCCCATGATGGTCCACAGGCCCTGGCCGAACATGGCCGCGAAGCTGGCCTGCATGTCCGGCACGCCCTGGTTCTGACCCGCGCCGATCCACCACGACGCGGGCGCCAGGTGGATGGCGATGTAGGCGAACAGGAAGGCGTAGGCGATGAGGCCGGCCGCGAGCCAGGAGAGCAGGCGCACGCCGCGGCGGCCGAAGAACTCGTTCACCACGTCGGTCATCAGGAACACGACGGGCCACAGCAGCACGCCGGCGGTGAAGTTCAGGGAGCCGGTCTGGCCGAACAAGTTCCAGTTCAGCGGCTCGATCCCGATCGTGGGTTCGAGCGCGAAGATCTTCACGCCGATGAACTCGGCCATCAGCGCGTTCGCGACGAAGAACCCGGCCAGCACCACGAACAGGATGCGCGCGCGTGTCGCGCCCACGCTCTCGCCGGCTTCGATCATGGTTTCGCGTCCCCGGTGTCGCCCGGTGGCAGCGGGCGTGCGTTGTAGGTGATGGATTCGGGCGAGATCGCGCCGCCGGACACCACGAAGGCCATCGCCTGGTCCATGGTCCAGTCCGTCGGCGTCAGCGATTCCACGGGCACGATCTCGAGATAGCCCGAGGTGGGATTGGGCGCGGTCGGCACGTACACCGCGGCGAGCTGGCGGCCGTCGCCGGCGTCCTTGAACACGCGCGTGACGATGCCAAGGGTCTTCATGCCCGGGTGCGGGAACTCGATCAGCACCACGCGCTGCCCGGTCTCGCCCTTGGTGTACATCATCTCCAGCAGCTTCTTCGCACCGCCGTAGATCTGCTGGACGCCCGGGATGCGCCCGATCAGCGCCTCGACGCCGCCGATCAGGCGGCGGCCGACCATGCGGTCGGCGGTGAATCCCACGAGGTAGATGACGGCGAGCGTGATCAGCACCGCGAGCACGTACTGCACCCACGACTGCGCCAGCCAGCCCAGCGCGAACGGCGATCCGGCCGCGAGTCGGTCCAGCCAGCCGTGCACCCACGGCGTGGACACGCCGCTCAGCACGCCCAGGATGAATCCGAACACGATCCACGTAAGCCAGAGCGGGAACAGCGTGAGCAGGCCGGTAATCAGGTACCGCTGGAACTGCAGGCGCGGGCGCTGGGGAGAATCGATCTTGTCGCTCATGGCGGGATGGTGCCGCATTCGCTTCGAAGTTTGTACCGTCGGTCAACCATGCGCGCCGGCGAGCGGCCATCCGTGCCTCGCAGCGCGAATCCTCGTAGCGCGGAATCTCGTACCGCGGGACCTTGTAGCGCGGAGTGCGACGCAGTCGCTCTCCGCGGCTTGTGGGTGCGATTTTGCAATGGAGGTACAGAGCGCCGGAGAGCGCCTGCGGCGCACTCCGGCCTACGCGCTACGCGCGCCGGCCTATCGGGCCTTGATCAACGTGCGGCGGTGGGGAGCGTGTCGAGCGTCAATTCGCGCACGAGGCGGAAGCCGAGGTCGGGTTGCGCGACGTCCTCGGGCAGTTGCGTGGCGCCCAGCAGCGGCTGCTTCGCGCCGTCCTCGTAGGAGGAACCGACGACGCCGCAGGCGCGGCCCGCCTTGCGGGCGGCGTCGAGGCAGTCGTCCAGCCATTCGCGCACGTTGCCCACCAGGTCGTGCAGGCCGAGGGGGCTGCGCGCGAGCCTGCCCACGGGCGCGGTGTGGCGGAAGCCGTCGCTGCAGGTGTGCCGGTTGCCGGCCGTGGAGCCGCTGTTGCCGGCCTGGTCGTGGACATTGCCGAGCGCGCAGGGCGGACCGTCGGTGGCGACGTCGCTGGTCGCATGCTGCCATTCGCCTCGGCCCGGCAGGCGATACGGGCGCTTGGTGCGTTCGCTCAGCCATGCCGCGTAGGCCACGGCATCGGCGTGGGTCACGCACACGACCGGATGGTCCGCGTCCTGCGCGAATCCCGGCGCGCGCACGTCGCGCTTGCGCAGGAACGCGAACACGCCGGTCGAGTCGCGGCATTTCGCGGCCGCGCGCTGCGTGGCATCGGCGAACTTCAGGTACTCCGCGCGCGTGACCTCGGTCGTGCCCAGCGCGAACGCGTGGTCGAGCTCCGCGCCGCCGTGGCGAGCGGGGATGAAGGCGAGCACGGGCCCGTCGCGATCCTGCAGGCGTGCGCCGGCCTTGGGGATCAGCGCGAAGCGCTGGCGGCGCGCGGCGAGTTCGGGACGCATGGGTTCGGCCAGGTCGAGTGCGGGCGCGAGGCCCTTGACGCGCTCGCCGTCCAGGCGCGGTGCGGCGGCGTCCAGTGCCGCGCCGATCGCGAGCAGGAAGCGGTTGCGGAACGCGACCCAGGCCGGCAGGTCGGCGCCGCCGACGCGCACCGCGGCCGCCTGCGCCGCCAGGTACAGCGCCGCCGCGCGCTTGCCCTCCGCGCCCGAGATCGCCTTCTCGATCTCGCCCGCACCGGCCTCGAACACCTGGTCGAGACCCGCGCGCACTTCCGCGGCACCGGGCGCGCGCTCGAGCAGGGCGAGGAAGCGATCGGCCGCATTGTCGTTCGCCGGCGAGAACAGCCGACCCTTCCGCAGCAACGCCGCGGCCTGCTGCAGGTCTCGATCGAGCGCCGCGGCGTCGAGCACGGCGGGTTCGGCGGTCGCGGTGGTGGCCGGCGTCGCCGCGGTCGATGTCGCCGGCAGCGGCACAGCGACCGCGGGCGGCTCGCCGTCGTCGCGCTTGAGCGACAGGCCGAAGACGAGCGTCGCCACCACGCCAGCGGCAGCCACCGCGACGAGGATGCGCCGTGTGGACACGCGCGAGGAGGACACCACGTCGCGACCGCCGGTGGCCGGAAGATCGATCGGGATCGCCTCGAGCGAGGCCTTCATGTCCGCGCCGCTCTGATAGCGCGACCTGGGGTCCTTCGCCAGCGCCCGGTCCAGGAACGGCTGCCAGTGGCGCAGCGCCGGGCGCAGGCGCGGCACCGGGTCGTTCGCGTGCGCCATCGCCACGGCCAGCGCGTCCGAGCCCATGTACGGCAGGTCGCCGGTGAGCAGTTCGTAGCAGACCACGCCGAGGCTGTAGAGGTCGGAGCGGCCGTCTAGCGGCTGGCCGCGCGCCTGTTCGGGACTCATGTAGCCCGAGGAACCCAGCGCCTTGTTCGGGCCGGTGACGCGATGGTCGTGCTCGCGCGAGAGCGCGATGCCGAAGTCGGCCAGGCGCGGCCTGTCGGCCTGGTCGAACAGGATGTTTTCGGGCTTGACGTCGCGATGCACCACGCCGTGCGCGTGGGCGTAGTCGAGCGCCTCGCACACCGCGCCGATCACGTCCACGATCCCCGCTTCGCCGCTTCCCGGGCGTCGATGCGCGAGGTCGCCGCGCGCGAGGTAGGGCATGGCGTAGTAGAGCTCTCCGGCGCGCGTGCGGCCGACGTCGAACACGCCCACGATGTTCGGATGCTCGAGCTTCGCGATCGTGCGCGCCTCGCGCTCGAAGCGCAGGGCGTCGTCCTCGCTCACCGAACGCTCGAACGACAGCACCTTGATCGCCACCTGGCGTTCCAGCGACAGCTGCAGCGCGAGGTACACGGCCGCCATGCCGCCTTCGCCCAGGCGGCGCAGCATCCGGTATCCGGCGATTTCGGGCAGCCCGGCAGGGGCGGGATCGATCATGGACCGCGGGTCGGAGCGGGGCGGGGGGATTAGTGTAACGGGCGGGGCCGATGCGTCGCGGAGGGCCGACGCGGCGTGCTGTTGACGGCCGGCCTGGCGGGTCGGCGAGCCATCACCGGGTCGACCCCGTAGAGCGGAGCCTGCTCCGCTCGGCGCACCGGTCGAACCGAGCAAGCTCGGCCCTGCGTGGGGAGGGGCGCCGCCACGGGGCGGGCTGTCGTGCCTGGCGTGCTACTCGAACCCGTCGGTGAACACCGTCGGCGGCTTCGGCAGTTCGGCGCAATCGGAGAACTCCGAGGTGCTGCCCTTGGCCGCGGTCGCGGTCGCGGTCAACACGCCGTAGGCGGGCAGGGTGGCCGGCACCGTGAGTTCGAAGTCCTCGGCATTGTCCGAGAGCGTCGCGATGTCGCTGGCGAGGAACACCTCGCCCGGACCGACGCCCGCCGCCGCGCAGGCCTCGCTCCAGTAGAACGCGATGCGGTACTCGTCGTTCGACGCGGTTGCGGGCACGTCGAGCGTGCCGGCGACGGTGACCGAGTCCAGGCCGACGTCGATCTTGCCCAGCTTCGGGCTGTTCTGCAGCGCGTTGCCGCCCAGGTCCACGTCGTCCACGTCGTTGACGTTCGCGCCGTCCGGGCAGGTTGGCGCGCCCGCTTCGCACAGGTCGATGTCCAGGTTCTCGTTCGGGCCGTAGTCGTTCGCGTACAGCGTGGCGTTCATCGCCGATTCGCCCACCTGCACGCCGTTCCCGCCCAGGCCGATGCGGTTGGGCGACTTGTCCTGTCCGATCACCACGCCTTCCGCATCGTTGCCCAGCCCCACCCCCGCGCTCTTGTTCGGGCGCTTGTCGCCGTTGGGCGCGAAGCCGATCGCGTTGCCGTACACGCCCGAGCCCGAAACGCCCGGCCCGTCGAAAGAGATCGCCACGTCGCCGTGCCCGCCGATCACGTTGCGATCCGCCGCGCCGCCGCCGATGGTGACGCGCGTGTTGTAGACCTGGATGCCGCGCGAGTTGCCCACCTCGGTGCCGTCGGGCTTCATGCCGATGAAGTTGCCGAGGATCTCGCTGCCATCGGCCGAGCCGGCCGGGCAGGAATCGGAGTTCTGGTCGATGCCCGGCCGGATCGCGACGCCCTCGAAGCCATACAGCGAGAGGCCCTGCACGACCGTGTTCGGCGCGCAGATCGGCAGGCCGCTGCCGCCCGCGCCGATCGCGGAACCATCAAGCTCGATCAGGATCACGGCATCGCTCGTGTAGCCGGTGTCCACCGTGTTCGCCGAGGCGCCGGGCTGGCCGTAGCCGTCGATGCGCAGGTCCTCGGTGATCGTGGGCAGCGTGGCCTTGAGCAGCAGGGGCTTGAGGTCCTGTGCGGGGATGTCGAACGTGATCACGTCCGGGCCCGCCGTGCCGTTCGCCTTCTCGATCAGGGTGCGCAGGGTGAAATCCGAGCCGTCGTCCTCGGCGGTGGTCACGGTGAAGAGGGCTGCCGTCGCCGGCGGCGCGACGCCGGCGATCGCCGCGACCAGGAGCGCGACGCCGAGGGGGTGGCGGGACCTCCGTGGGCGCGACGGCGACGGGTGGCGCGGAGTCGAGGGGACCATGGCGGTGTCCTGGGTGGCGAAGGAAGGGGACCGCCCGACGCGGGCCGGGAACGGACGTCCGATTGGCGACGCGCTCACGGGTTGTCGAGCTCGTACCGGCGCACGTCGAGTGCAGGATAGTTGCTGCGCAGCCGGTCCAGCCATGCGCCCAGCCGCGTGCCGCCGAGCGTCGCCGCGTCCGGGCGCGCCACCAGCCCGCCGATGCCGCGCATCGGGCCGTCGCTGTCCGCCAGCCTCGCGCCGTCGATCACGGGCAGGTCGCTGCGCGCCTGTGCCACCTGCAACTGCTCGAGTTCGGGCACCGCCGAGGCCGCGATCACGACGAAGAAGCGCTCGCGGCCACCGCGGCTGGTCACGCGCCAATCCTGCTCCTCGCCGGCGACGCGACCGGGCAGCCGCAGCGCGACACCTGCCGGCAGCGGATTCACCAGCGTGCCGCCGGTCAGCGGAAACAGCTTGAACACGGCGCCCTGGTCGTCCTCGTTCAGCACGTACACGTGCGCCGGCGCGGCGTTGCGATAGTCCAGCGACAGGGCATCGCCCGGCGCGATGGCGTCGCCTTCGGCGAGCGCGACGGTGCCGCGCGCGCTCGATTTCCCCAGGCGCAGATCCACGCCAGCCATCGCCGCATCCGGGCGCCACGTGGCCGCGACCACCCAGGCGAACGCGAGCACGAGCGCGCCCGCGGCCATCCATGTCCAGGGTCCGCGCGCGCGCGCGGCGGCAGGCTGATCGCGCAGGGCCGCGCCGAGTTCCGCCGCGAAGGCGCCCGCGCTGGCTGGACGCTCGTCGGGATTGCGCGCGAGCGCATGTTCGATCGCACCGGCGAGGCGCATCGGCAGGTCGGGTCGCAGGTCGGTCAGGCGCGGCCGCCTGCCGTCCGCGTGCCTCGCCTTCAGCGCATCGAGGGTGTCGGCCTCGACCGGCAGGCGCCCGGTCGCGAGGCGGAACAGCACCGCACCCAGGCTGTACAGGTCGGACGCGGGCGAGGGCAGGCCGCCGTCGAGCAGTTCGGGCGCCGCATAGGCGGGCGTACCGCTCCGGATCGCGCCGTGCACCGGCGCGCTCGATCCGAAATCCAGCACGATCCAGCGCCCGTCCCGATGCCGCACGATGTTCGCGGGCTTGAGGTCGCCGTGCACGACGCCGATCGCATGCGTGGCCGCGAGCGCTCCGACCAGCTCCTCGCCGATCGCGACCAGCTCGCGCGTGCCCAGGCGCGCGGGCTGCTCGGCCATCCGCGTCATCGGCTCGCCCTCGACCAGGTCCGACCAGAAGCCGACCACGCCGTCCTGCTCGGCCGCACCGTGCACCTTGAGCACGTTGGGATGGTCGAGCTGCGCCATCAGGCGCGCCTCGCGCAGCAGCTGGTCGTTGCGGCCCGGCTGCGGCGGGAACAGCTTCAGCGCGACGGCGCGATGCAGCACCTCGTCGTAGGCGCGGTACACGGTGCCGTTGCTGCCCTGGCCGAGCGGCTCGCGGATCGAGAGATGGACGAAACGCGTGCGCTCCGGTGCCGCGCCGGCGTCGGTCGGCGCCGTGGCCTCGACGAAGCGCCCGGCCAGTCCGGCGATGGCGCGGAACTGGCTGACCAGGGCGGGATCGGTGTCGGCCGGCAGCGTCGACCAGTCGACCTCGCGACCTTCCGCGATCGCCTCGGCGATGCCCAGCAGCCTGTCATCCCGTTCTGTAGTCATGCATGCGTTCCGCCAGGCGCACCAGCGCCCGTGCCACCTTCATGCGCGCCGCGTTCGGGCTCGGAGCCCCGATCGCGGTCGCGATCTCCTCGTGCGGCAGGCCCAGCTCGATGCGCAGGATCACCGCTTCGCGCTGCTCGTCGTCGAGGTCCTGGAGCGCGCGTTCGTAGGCCGCCAGGGTCTCCACCGTGACCAGCTGCTCGATCGGCTCCGGCCCCGGCTCCGCCAGCTCCAGGGGCAACTCGCCGTGCAGCGGCCGACGCCCCATGCGGCGCAGTTCGTCGCGCAGGATGTTCGTGGTGACCTGGCGCAGGTATCCGAAGAACGCGCCCTCGCCTTGTACTTCAAACGACGGCAGGTTCTGGAACGCACGCATGAGCGTGGACTGCACCAGGTCGGAGGTCTCGTTGAGGTCGCGCGCCGCATGCGGCAGGCGCCCGTGCGCCCAGCGCGTGAGCGGACCGAGGTAGCGCCCGATCAGGCGGTCCCTTGCGCGGTCGTCGCCGGCACGGATGCGCGCGACGAGGTCGTGGGTGGATTCGAGGTTCGCGGTCATGGTCGGGGGCCCATGGCGGCATTATCGGCCTGAACGGGTTCGAATGGGGCCATCCCGTGCTCCTCCATTGACCTGCGCGAACGCCACGAACCCTTTGCAGGAGCGCGCTTCAGCGCGCGATCTTTTCGCGGCACGATGCCATC
>Ga0315912_10000731_pt1 | contig 50751 bp, 38 predicted proteins | sample VfabasoilMG_FD_204469 | JGI IMG/M metagenome (GOLD analysis project Ga0315912, IMG submission 204469) | Garden soil microbial communities collected in Santa Monica, California, United States - V. faba soil | ecosystem: Environmental > Terrestrial > Soil > Garden | place: USA: California... | reverse complement strand
GGGATTTGTTATTTGGGATTTGTTATTTGGGATTTGTTATTTGGGATTTGTTATTTGGGATTTGTTATTTGGGATTTGTTATTTGGGATTTGTTATTTGGGATTTGTTATTTGGGATTTGTTATTTGCGCCATTTCTCTCCCCACTCCTCGCTTCCGACCATTTTGTCATGCCCGAATACGCTGGTGGCAGTACTTTTCAATTGGTATGCTTGTTGTTGAAAACTATTTCGAAGCGCCTGCCCTTTACCTGATGCCGGAAGTATTTTTGATACCACTAAATTTGCCATGGCATTTGTTTGCCGGGCAGGTTTCACAAGCGTGTTAACCCTAACTATTAAATAAACTGAACTATGAATTACGGAGAAGAATTTCGCAAGTATGCCGTTAAGCACAAAGGAATCAACAGCCTGACCGTCGATAAATTTGTTTCGTCGGTCCGCGCCGATTACATTTCACCCACGATCATCGAGGAACGCCAGATGAACGTGGCCACCATGGACGTTTTCAGCCGTTTGATGATGGACCGCATTATCTTTTTGGGCGTGGGCATTAACGACTATGTTTCCAACATCATCCAGGCCCAGCTCCTTTTTCTTGAATCGGTGGATGCCAAGAAAGACATACAGATTTACCTGAACAGCCCGGGCGGATCGGTGTATGCCGGCCTGGGAATTTACGATACCATGCAGTTTGTACAGCCCGCCATTGCGACCATTTGCACAGGCATGGCAGCTTCCATGGCCGCCGTCATTATGTGCGCCGGTGAAAAGGGAAAACGCGCCGCCTTGAAACATGCCCGCATCATGATTCACCAGCCGATGGGTGGCGCAGAAGGTCAAGCTTCCGACATTGAAATCACGGCACGGGAAATCCAGAAACTGAAGAAAGAACTGTACGAAATCATCGCCACACATAGCGGACAGACCTACGATAAAGTATGGAACGATTCCGATCGCGACCACTGGATGACTGCCGAAGAATCCAAGGCTTACGGCATGATCGATGAAGTGCTCGTACGAAGCAAAAAATAAGCTTTTTTAAGATTTTACCAGGCCTTCGAAAGCTATTGAAACAAATTCTTTATCTTTAAGAACCTATTTCAATAGCTTTCGTTTTAATGAATTCTGTACTGACGGGTACACGCCGATTCCATACACCAACATGAAGACTCCCAAAGAAATTAAATGTTCCTTTTGCGGCCGCGACAAAAGCGAGACCTATGTGCTTATTGCAGGCATTACCGGACATATCTGTGATCAGTGTATTCAGCAGGCGCAGAATATCCTGAACGACGAGATGAACAGCAAGCTGAAGAATTCCATCAGCAACCAGATGACGCTGCTCAAGCCGCTGGAGATCAAGAAATTTTTAGACCAGTATGTGATCGGCCAGGATGAAGCCAAAAAGGTACTGGCTGTAGCCGTCTACAACCACTACAAACGAATTTCACAGAAGGCCAAGAAGAACGACGATGTGGAGATTGAAAAATCAAACATCGTCATGGTGGGAGAAACCGGCACGGGCAAAACCCTGCTGGCCCGCACTATTGCCAAAATGCTGAACGTTCCCTTTTGCATTGCCGACGCCACCGTGCTTACCGAAGCCGGTTACGTAGGCGAAGACGTGGAGAGCATCCTGTCACGTCTGCTGCAGAATGCCGATTACGACGTTTCGGCAGCCGAGCGCGGCATCGTATACATCGATGAGATCGACAAGATTGCCCGGAAGAATGACAACCCTTCCATCACCCGTGATGTGAGCGGAGAAGGCGTCCAGCAGGCACTTTTGAAATTGCTGGAAGGCTCCGTGGTGAATGTCCCTCCGCAAGGCGGCCGTAAGCATCCCGAACAGAAAATGATTGCTATCGACACGCAGAATATCCTTTTCCTTTGCGGCGGAGCTTTCGACGGCATCGAAAAGAAAATCGCCCGGAGGCTGAATTCCAATGCCATGGGCTTTAAGTCCAGCAAGGAAAACGAAACCATTGACAAGACGAATTTCCTGCAATACACAAGTCCTGCAGACCTGAGAAGTTTCGGCCTTATACCCGAGCTGATCGGCCGGATGCCGGTAATTACCCACCTGGATCCCCTGGATCGTTCTGTGCTCAGGGCCATCCTCACCGAACCCAAAAACGCGCTTATGCGCCAGTATGAAAAGCTCTTCCAGCTGGAAGGCCTGACCTTGAATATCGACAAGAGTGTCCTCGAGTTTATCGTGGATAAAGCGCTGGAATTTAAGCTTGGAGCCCGGGGCCTGAGGTCCATTTGCGAGGCTATTTTGCTGGATGCCATGTTCGAATCGCCCACCATGCAAAAATCCACCAAGGAATATCACATTACGCTGACCTATGCCAAAGAAAAACTGGCCAGGACGAATATCAACAAATTGAAAGTCGCCTGACCACGTTTCGGATACTTAAACCGTATCTTAACCCAAAGATGCGGTTTTTTTATGCCCGGCGTCCAGGGGTTAAACACCCTCAAAATCACGCAGAATATACGTATTTCCGCTTTGATGTCATGCAAAATTGACGTACGTTTGCACGCTTAAAAAATTTGAATCCTATATACCTAACTAACTATGCAAAGCAAAGGCGCTGTTAAATTTTTTGCCATTATTATCGCACTGGCCTGCCTCTATCAATTATCGTTCACCTGGGTAACCAATCATTGGGAAAACAATGCAAAAGAATTTGCCAACGGCGACGTACAGAAAGAAAAAGCCTACCTCGATTCCATTTCGGGAGTATCCGTATACAACCTCGGTTTTAAAAGCTTCACCTACCGTGAGTGCAAGGAAAATGAAATAAACCTGGGTCTTGACTTACGCGGCGGTATGAACGTAACGATGGAAGTATCGTTGGTCGACCTGCTGAGGGCCATGTCTAATTTCAGCACCGATGCCACCTTCAACAAAGCCATTGAAAATGCCGTAAATGCGCAGACCAAGAGCCAGAAGGATTTCGTCACGTTGTTCGGCGAAGAGTTCATGAAGCTGGATCCGAATGCCAAGCTGGCCGCTATTTTCGCCACGAAGGAATTGTCTGAAAAGATCTCCTTTAACTCTACGAACGAGCAGGTACTTAAAATCATCAAGGAAGAAGCCGACGCTGCTTACAACCGTACCTACCAGATCCTCAAAACCCGTATCGACAAATTCGGTGTGACCCAGCCCAACGTACAGCAGCTGGGATCGGGCCGCATCCTCGTGGAACTTCCCGGCATCAAGGAACCTGAGCGTGTGCGTAAGCTGTTGCAAGGAACTGCCAAGCTGGAGTTCTGGGAAACCTACGACAACAAAGATATTTACCCGGCACTGGAAGCGGTAAACAAACTGCTGGCCAGCACAGGCATGGGCGACAGCCTGGATGCCGGAGCAGATACCACGCTTCTCGCCAATGATTCCCTGGCTGTTCGTAACGATTCACTCACTGCGGCCGGCGACACCTCGAAAAAATCCTCCCTCATGGAGGAACTTTCCGGCGCATCCAAAGACACTTCGGTAAAAGATACTTCCGCTGCCGGTCGCGCGCTACAGGCGGCGAAAGAAAACCCGCTTTTTGCGCTGCTGAATCCTTCTTATTTCCAGAACGAAAACCAGCAGTCAGAACTGACCAAGGGTCCGGTGATCGGTCTTGCCATGAGCAAGGACACGGCTAAAATCAACCGCATCTTTAAAATGGAGCAGGTGATTTCTAAAATGCCGCGCAACTTCAAGCCTTACTGGACCGTGAAATCGGTTGACACGCAGGGCAAAGTATTCCAGCTTGTCGCCATCAAAACCCCGGCCCGTGAAAATGTAGCTCCGCTGGACGGATCCGTGGTGACGGACGCCCGTAAACAGAAAAGCCAGTTCTCCGACAATTGGGAAGTGTCTATGAGCATGGATGCCGAAGGCGCCCGCACGTGGAAGCGGCTGACGCACGATAACGTAAACCACGCCATTGCCGTCGTCCTGGATGATTATGTGTACTCCTATCCGAACGTAATCCAGGAAATCTCCGGCGGTAACTCCTCCATCACAGGAAGCTTCACCCTTTCCGAAGCGGAAGATCTGGCCAACATCCTGAAAGTGGGTAAGCTGCCGGCTCCGGCCCGCATCGTGGAAGATACCGTGGTTGGTCCTACCATGGGCCAGGAAGCCATCAATGCAGGTTTCCTTTCCTTCGTGATTGCTTTGGCCCTGGTACTTATTTTCATGTTCGTGTACTATAACAAAGCAGGTGGCGTAGCCGATGTGGCCCTCTTCGCCAACCTCTTCTTCATCATGGGTATCCTGGCTTCCATTAAGGCTGTTCTTACCCTCCCGGGCATTGCCGGTATCGTGCTTATCATCGGTATGTCTGTCGATGCCAATATCCTCATCTTTGAACGTATCCGCGAGGAACTTGAATCCGGAAAAGGCATCCGCCTGGCGATCGCCGACGGTTACAAGCATGCCTACTCTTCCATCATCGACTCCAACTTCACTACGCTCATCCTGGGTATCATCCTGTATGTGTTTGGTACGGGTCCTATCCAGGGTTTTGCCACGACGCTGATCATCGGTATCCTCTGTTCCCTTTTCAGTGCAATCTTTATCTCCAGGCTGGTGTTTGAATGGCTGCTCGGCAGAAATGCGGAAATCAAATTCTGGAATACCTTCTCCCGCAGCCTCTTCAAAAACATCAACATCGACTTTGTAGGCAACCGTAAAAAATACTACGCTATTTCCGTTGTCATCATCCTTGCCGGCCTTGTAGCCTTCGTTTCCAAAGGCCTCAACTTCGGCGTGGATTTCGAAGGCGGCCGCAATTACCAGGTTCGCTTTGAGCGCCCGGTTACGACCGTCGAAGTGATTGACGCCCTGAAAGGCCCGCTGGTTGATGCGCCTGCAGTGAAGACGTTCGGCAATGCGAACCAGGTGATGGTTACAACGAAATACCTGATTAACGATCCCGCCCTGGATGCCGACGAAAAGGTGAAAGCGAAAATGGAAGAAGGCCTCGGCAAAATTGGCGGCACCAAATACGAAATCGTACGCTCCCAGAAAGTAGGACCCACCATTGCCGATGACATCAAATCATCTGCCGTATGGTCTATGCTGATTGGCTGCGGATTGATGTTCATCTACATCCGCATCCGGTTCAAGAAATGGCAATACGGCCTCGGCGCCGTGGCTGCCCTGCTCCATGACGTGCTGATCGTGCTCTCCTGTTACACCATCTTCAACGGACTCCTGCCCTTCTCCCTCGAAATCGACCAGGCCTTTGTGGCGGCCATCCTGACGGTGATGGGTTACTCCATGACGGATACCGTGGTGGTGTTTGACCGTATCCGCGAATTCCTCGGATTGCACCATCATGCCAGCGATCAGAAAAAAATCATCAACAATGCCCTGAATGCAACGCTGAGCCGTACCATGCTTACCTCGCTGATTACGTTCTTCGTGTTATTGGCCATCTTCCTCTTTGGCGGCGAAGTGATCCGCGGTTTCGCATTCGCGCTGCTGATCGGTATTGTGATCGGAACCTATTCCTCCCTGTGTATTGCCACCCCCATCGTAATTGATTTCCACGGTGGCGATAAAGCAGTAAAAAATTAGTGCGTGTCGGACGTAGCTTCCAGCTGCGCCCGCACCCGATGCCAACGCATGAGTCATTCTCCCTTTCCTTCCCGGAAAGGGAGTTTTTTTTGGCATCCGTTTTTGGGTCTTTTTCCCCTTTTCAGGCCTCCTGCATCAAACATTCTTCATCTTACGATCCATTTCGATTGAGTACCTTTGAAGTCTCAATTACAGAACCATGTCACATCTCTTATTTTTAAACCTGGGTGGCGGAGAGATTTTCGTTATCCTGCTGGTTGTCCTGATTTTCTTTGGCGCCAAAAGAATTCCTGAATTAGCAAAAGGTATTGGAAAGGGCATGCGTGAATTCAAAGACGCCATGAACGGCGTGGAAAACGAAGTCCGCAATGCCGCCAACAGCAACACACCTTCCACTCCTCCGCAGGAAAAAAAGAATATAGAAAACGAGTAAGAACGAACTTCCGGCTATCCCGGGAAAAGGGTTTGCCTGCAACGGCAAGCCCTTTTTTTATGGCCGGAGAATCTCCTGTATGCCGGGTTAGGAATAGTGCTATTTTTGAAGGCGTTAATTTGAGAATTAGCTGATTGGCTGATTAGGGTAAGTGGGTAATAAAATGAAGCAGCTATGCTTCGTTAATTCGTATTGATTCGTAATTCGTTGGTTGTACCGCAGATGATTATTTCATTTAACATAAACAAGAAAGTAGTTACCGTCGACCTTGGCGCGCCGCTCGATATTTCCATTCCCCTGCGGGCAGGCATTCCCAATGTAAATGCCTTTTATATCCCGCCAGTTAAAATCGAGCCGTTTCGATTTGGAAGCTTTGTCGGTTCAGTAGAAAGCGGCGGATCATGCAACGTGAATAATATCCTGTTTAATCCGCATGGCAACGGCACGCATACGGAATGTGTCGGGCATATTTCAAAGGAAACGTTTACCATCAATCAATGCCTGAAAGATTTTTTCTTTATCGCCGAACTGGTTACCATCGTTCCGGAATCCAGGGGCGAAGACAAAATCATCACCCGGGCGCTCCTTGAAAAAGCCCTGAAGACCAAACCGGAAGCCCTCATTCTCCGCACCTCGCCTAATGCAGGCGAAAAAACAAACCATCAATATTCAGGTACCAATCCCGCCTACCTTTCGGAAGACGCTGCAGCCTGGATGGCGGAAACCGGCGTGAATCATTTGCTCCTCGATCTCCCGTCCGTAGACAGGGAAGATGACGGCGGCAAGCTGCTTGCCCATCATGCATTCTGGAAATATCCCCATGCGACCCGCAGCAAGGCAACTATTACGGAACTGATTTATGTGCCGGATGCCATTCCCGACGGTACCTACCTTTTGAACCTGCAGATTGCAAGCTTTGAAAACGACGCAAGCCCGAGTAAGCCGGTGCTCTATAAATTAATGGACTCCTGACCATAGTCCATCGTCCATCGTCCATCGTCAATCGTCGATCGTCCATGGTCCATCGTCGATCCTCTAGGCCTTTAAAAAATTCATCAGCACCTTCGAAAATTCCACAGGGTTGTCGGCATGTACCCAATGCCCGGCTTTTGGAACTGTTTCGATAACGGCGCGCGGAAAATGCGCGGTAATAGAATTGTAATCCGGCGTTGTGATATAGTTGGAACGTTCCCCGCGGATGAATAAACACGAACCCTCATATTTAAAATTATCCGGAAGCGCTTCCCCTGCATGTTCGATGTATTTCTCGAGTACAGGCAGGTTAAACCGCCAGGCCAGCTTTTTCTGTGACGGATCTTTTGTATCCGCTTTCCAGTACAGGTTCTTCAGCAGAAACTGGCGAACGCCTGCATCGGGCAGTATTTTTTCCATTTGCTTTTCCGCTTCGCTGCGGCTGGATGCATCCAGGTTCACCGCATGAATTCCGGCCAGCACCTCTTCATGATGCGGAGGATAGTATCGCGGCCCGATATCGGCGATTACCAACCGGGAAACTTTTTCAGGATGCAGGCAGGCAAAATACATGGCCACCTTTCCTCCGAGCGAATGGCCGGCAAGCACGGCCTCTTCGATGTGTTCGTTTTCAAAAAAGGAAAGCAGGTCGGATGCCATGGCCTCCAGTGTGAAATTATCATCGTGCGGACTTTGCCCGTGGTTCCGCAAATCGGGCAGGTATACGGTGAATCCTTCCTCCGCATATTTCCGTGCCAGGGAAGCCCAGTTGTCGTTCATGCCGAACAACCCATGAAGGATGACGAGCGGATAGCCGTGGCCGGATTTGCGAAAAAAAAGTTTCATGATTTAATTCAGCTGACGCCGGTAAAGTTGAATCGTATTTTCCAGTCCCAGGTACAGCGCATCGCAAATTAACGCATGGCCGATGGAAACTTCCAGCAATCCCGGTACGTGGTCTTTAAAATATTTCAGGTTCTGCAGGCTCAGGTCATGGCCGGCATTCAGGCCGAGGCCGGCACGCTTCGCTGCTTCCGCAGCCTTTAGAAAGGGCGCCACGGCCCGTGCCGCATCCTGCGGATAAAGGGAAGCATACGATTCCGTATAAAGTTCCACGCGATCCGTGCCGGTCAGCGCAGCCTGTTCAATCATTTTTTCATCGGCATCGATGAAGACGGACGTGCGCACACCGCACGATTTGATACGGCCAATGACCTCCTGTAAAAAAGACTTCTGCGTAACTGTATTCCATCCCGCATTGGAAGTAAGCACCTCGGGAGGATCCGGGACGAGCGTAGCCTGCGCCGGTTTTACCTCTTCTAGCATCCGGAGAAAATCTTCGGATGGATAGCCTTCAATATTAAATTCCGTAGTCACCGTTTTCTTCAGGGCATACACGTCGCTCTTCCGGATGTGCCGTTCATCGGGACGGGGATGTACCGTTATTCCCTGTGCGCCGAATCGTTCGCAGGCAGCAGCGGCTTCCAGGACGTCGGGATTGTTTCCACCGCGTGCATTTCGCAGGGTGGCGATTTTATTGATGTTTACGCTTAGACGAATCATAGAGGATGTTGGATGAAACAGTGCCGGGGAGCATCCGGGAGAAACCGAACGATTTGTATTCCATTTGTAATATTCGGCGTCATTCGCCGCGGAAAGGCGCTCTGGCGTGATTCTTGAAAGTAAAAGTAATAAAATTGGTATGTTTGCCCGCCCTTAAACCTTGGAAGCAAGGATTACGTAAATAAGAAAGATGCAAGCGCAGGAATTAATAAACGACGGAATCCCTCCCCTTACGGTAAACGATTCAGGCTTAAAAGCCATGAACTGGATGCAGGAATTCAAGGTGGAGCATTTGCCCCTCGTGAAGGGACTGGAATACCTGGGCCTTGTTACGGAAGAAGACATCCTGAAAATGAACTCGCTGGAGCAGCCCCTGGGAAATGAAACGCTGCAGTTGATAAAGTCCCATGTGCGTCCTGAACAGCCCATCATCGACGTGGTGAAGCTGATGTCACGAAACGGCCTGTCCATGGTAGCCGTGCTGGATGCGCAATTGCATTACCTGGGGGCCATTACGGTGGCCGACATCATCAAACATTATTCCGACACCGGCATTTTTGAAGACGCACACGGCGTGATTGTCCTGGAGATGAATCCCAAGAACTACTCCATGGCCGAAGTGGCTTCCATTATTGAATCGGAAAACGGGAAAATTCTGAGCGCCTACATCACACCGGACCCGGAGACCGAGTCCATTGACCTGACCATAAAAATCAACCTCACCGACCTGAGCCGCATCATCGCTTCCTTTGAACGGCATGAATACCATGTCAAAGAGCATTACCACCATACCGAATTCAAGGACGACCTGAAATCACGGTATGACCAGCTGATGAGTTTCCTCAACATCTAAGCCGATGACATGAGACGACCCGGACGCAGCGAAATCCTGCTTGTGTATTTGTTTGCGGTGACCATTTTCTCAGGCTTTCCATCTTTTGCTTTCAGCTCGTCCGACTCCGCTTCTTCTTCAACTCCTTATTTTGTAAAGGAGATCATACTGGCCGGCAACAAGACCACGAAGGATTTCGTGATTTTAAGAGAACTTACTTTCCGGCAAGGCGATACGCTGAAAAGCCTGGACAGCACGTTTAAGAAAAGCAAGGAAAACATTCTGAACACCTCGCTCTTTCATACTGCCGACATCACCTGGCTGGCCGACCCCGACGGTATCAAGGTATATATCCTGCTTACCGAACGCTGGTACATTTTCCCTGTTCCCATTTTTGAAGTCGTGGACCGGAACTTCAACGAATGGTGGAAGACCAAAGATTTTTCCCGCGTTAACTACGGAGCTTACCTGTACTGGAATAATTTCCGCGGGCGCAATGAAACGGTGTCCCTCGCCATCCGCCTGGGTTATACGCAACGGTTCAGCCTTTACTATGAAATTCCTTTCATCAACATCCGGCAAAGAGCGGGTCTGATTTTCGCGGCCAGCTATTCGCGTAACAAGGAAGTTGCCCGCAGCACGGAAAACGATACGCTCGTCTACCTGAAACTTCCGGATGAATACCTCCGGAAAGAACAGGCATATTCCGTTCAGTATACGTACCGCCCGGATCTGTATGCTTCGCACCTGCTGGAAGCCGGCTTCCGCCGAATAGACGTAACGGATACCGTTATTGCTGCCAATCCCGATTTCCTGGCCAACGCACAAACGAGGGAAAAATATTTTATCCTGCGCTATGCCTACCGCATCGATCACCGGGATTATAAAATGTACCCGTTGAAAGGCTCCTATTTTGATGTGGAACTTATCAAAAACGGATTCGGCTTCCTTCACGACGACATCGACTTAACCTTCCTGGCCTCGACGTACAAAAAGTTCTTCGAGCTGGGCAGCAAATTTTATTTCGGAACGGCGGTGAAAGGAAAATTATCGGGATCTGCATTCCAGCCTTACTACAACACCCGCGCTTTGGGTTACGGAAAAGATTTTGTGCGGGGCTATGAATATTATGTGACGGACGGGCAAAACTATGGCCTGGCCAAAGCGAACCTGAAGTATGAACTCATTTCGAAAAAAGTGGTGCATGCTTCTTTCATCCCGCTGTCCAAATTCGCGACAATCCCCTATGCATTTTACGTGAATCTTTTTGCCGACGGAGCCTATGTCCATGATGACCAGTTTGCCGACATTCACGGCAACAGGCTTCCGAATTCATGGCTTACAGGCTATGGCGCCGGCATTGATTTTGTTTCGTATTACGACATCGTTTTCCGCTTTGAATACTCCTTCAATAAATTTGGAGAGTCCGGTATTTTTATTCATTTTACGGCTTCAATATAAACCGACAACTGATGCGCGTTGCCATATATGGCCGTCCCATAAATACCAACCAGGTCGAACTGGCCGAATCGGTGATCAAGGTCCTGACAGAGGCCGGTTCCAGCGTCCTTATCCACGAGCCTTATTTTCATTTTCTGAAAACCAATCTTCCGCAGCTGCGGGTGCACCCGGTATTTCTAACACATGAAGATTTAAAAGACCAGGCTGATTTCCTGTTCAGCATAGGCGGGGACGGTACCTTGCTCGATACCATTTTCCTCGTCAAAGATGCAGGCATTCCTGTCATTGGCGTGAACGCCGGGCGCCTGGGATTTCTTTCCGGCATCACGCGTGACACGCTGCTGCAAGCTGTGAACAGCCTGGTGCAAGGTCATTATTCACTCGATGCCCGCTCGCTGATCCGACTGGAATCCAACCACCCCTTATTTGAAAGGCAGAACATCGCGCTCAATGAATTCACCATTCATAAGAAGGAAACCTCGTCGATGATTACCATCCACACCTACCTGAACGGAGAATACCTCAACTCCTATTGGGCCGATGGAATCATTATCTCAACGCCGACAGGTTCGACCGGCTATTCGTTAAGTTGCGGCGGTCCTATTGTTGTGCCCCAATCTGAAAACCTCGTTATCACACCTATCGCCCCGCACAACCTGAATGTGCGCCCCATTATCGTTTCCGATAAGAATGTGATCTCGCTGGAAGTGGAAGGTCGTAGCCAGCATTTTATGGCAACCCTCGATTCCCGGTCCGAAACCATTGATTCTACCTACCAGGTAGCGATTCGAAAAGAATCATATTCTGTCAACCTGATCCGTTTCAGCAATGAAAACTTTCTTCGCACGTTAAGAAGCAAGTTAAACTGGGGCCTGGATAGCAGGAATTGACCGGCCTAATCCTTTGATTTTCAGCTAAACTTTAACTGCAATTCATGCAAATAAAATATCTAATTTTTTTATATTTGCCATCTCTCGAAGATAGGATGAAGATAAAATACCCGCTTGTCTTATTATTGCTATGTCTTTTACCGTCGCTAAGCCATGCCCAGCGCTGGAAAAGGCAACGTTATGAGTTCAGTTTTGGCGCCGGAATCAGCAATTTCCTCGGAGAACTGGGCGGTGCAAACCAGATTGGAACGAATTATTTTAAGGACCTGGAATGGTCCCAGACCCGTTTTGCAGCCGCTATCGGCCTGCGTTATAAACTCAGCAATTATTTTGCGCTGAAAGGCAATGCCACGTATGGCAGGGTTTCGGGAAATGACAACCTGACTACTGAAACATTCAGGCGCAACCGGAACCTCAATTTCTTCTCCGACATCATGGAGCTGAATATCAATTTTGAAGCGGCTTTCCAGCAGGAACAAATTGGTCACCGTTACCGCCTTCGTAAATTGAAAGGCCTGAGAGGCTATGAAATCTACATGTACGGTTTTGCCGGAGTCGGAGTCTTCTATTTTAATCCAAAAACTGAAATCGACGGCCAGACGTACGAACTCCAGCCGTTGGGCACAGAAGGCCAGGGATATGTTCCTACCCGGGAAAAGTATTCCAAAATCCAAATGTGCATTCCTGTGGGTGTGGGCTTCAAATACACGATCGACAGAGCATGGGGCGTAGGGCTTGAATTGGGATTGCGCAAGACTTTCACGGATTACATTGACGATGTCAGCACTACCTACTTTGATTTTTATGGCTACAACGTTCCGAATGCTGCCTTCCTGGACTATGTTTCCGATCCGTCACTACATGACCCTGAAGCCGGCCCGAATCCTACCGGGGCAGGCCAGCAAAGAGGCGATCCACGCGACAAGGATTCCTATCTTTTTGCGATTTTCTCCATCAACTACAAGATTAAAAAAGGAAGAAGTTCACTGCCAAGATTTTGACGATTTTTTCAATATTTTGGCTGTCTGAGCGTTCGTTTGTCTTATTATTTAAAACCCCGCCTCCCCTTTTTTAATAACTGCTGATGAATTCCCGTAAAATTGTTCTTCTGTTCATTCTTGTTTTAACGGCATTCATGCCTTTTCAGGCTAAATCTCAATATTCAGAAGCCGGTATCTTATTGGGCGGCTCCACCTACAAAGGGGAATTATCGCATAGCCTGTTCAGTACCAAGTTTCTGCATCCTGCCATTGGAATATTTTACCGCCATAACTGGAACAGGCACTGGAGCTATCGTTTCGGCGCCAACCTGGGAAAGATCTCCGGAGATGATGCGGAATCAAACAATGCATATGAAGTAAACAGGAATCTTTCTTTCTTTTCAACCCTTTGGGAAGTGAATGGAATGTTTGAGTTCAATTTTTTCCCGTATGAAACCGGCCAGGACGGCTTCCGCTTTACGCCTTACATGCATACAGGATTGTCATTATTTCATTTCAATCCAAAAGCCGAATTCAACGGAGAAACGTATGAACTGCAGCCCCTGGCTACGGAAGGACAGGATTTGGATGGCTCCGATTCATACGGCCGCCTGAAGCTTGCATTTATAATCGGCGGCGGCTTAAAGTTCAGCGTAGGACCAATTGGCATCGGACTGGAAGTAACAACAAGAAAGGCTTATACGGATTATGTCGATGACGTAAGCACGGTTTATCCCGACATGGTTGCGCTGACGTCGGCACACGGAGCCGTCGCGGCCGAACTATCAGACCGTTCCCTGTTATCACCAGATCCTGCAACCACTATTTACCCCGGTAAGCAACGCGGAAATCCGGAAGATAACGATTGGTATCTTTTTTCCGGCATCACACTGTATGTCCGGCTAAACAGCCTGGTGAAAGACAGCTGTTTACCCTTCAAAGCCCGCCGATATTGAGTGTCTTATACCTTTCATTAACACTTTAACCGAGTCATATTTTAGTAACTTGCGCCCTGTTTTTTCAGGGCAGAAATAAATGAGTTTAAAGGACAAAATAATTCCCGAAAAATTACCGTTGCATATTGCCATCATCATGGATGGAAATGGCCGCTGGGCCAAGCAAAAGGGAAAACTGAGAGTCTTTGGTCATAAGAACGGCGTGACTGCCGTTCGGGAAGCTGCCGAAACTGCCGCCGAACTTGGCATCAAATACCTCACCCTGTATGCTTTCTCAACGGAAAACTGGAGCCGTCCGCGCCTCGAAATAGACACCCTGATGGAGTTGCTCGTCAGCACCATCAACAAGGAAAAAGAAACGCTGAGAAAGAACAATATCCGTTTGCTTGCCATCGGTGACCTGGAACAACTGCCTGCCACCTGCAGGAAGGAACTTGCCGAAGCTATCTCGGATACAAGCCATCATACCGGCCTGTCGCTTACGCTTGCACTGAGCTACAGCTCCCGCTGGGAACTTACGGATGCCGCCAGGAAAATTTCCCAGAAAGTACTGGACGGGAAATTGCAGCCTGCCGAAATTACCGAACAGGTCGTATCCCAGCATCTCAATACGGCCGGTTACCCCGACCCGGAATTAATGATACGCACGAGCGGGGAATACCGTATCAGCAATTACCTCCTTTGGCAATTGGCGTATGCCGAGCTGTATTTCACCCCCAAGCTCTGGCCGGATTTCAGGAAAGAAGATTTATATGAAGCCATCATCAATTACCAGCAACGCGAACGGCGTTTCGGAAAGGTAAGCGAACAACTTAACCAGTAATTGCATGAAGAAGATTTTAACCTGCCTCTTTGCCGTATTCCTTTTCGGACCCGCCGTTCTGCATGCTCAGATTATCTTTCCGACTGACTCATCCGCACCCGCAGCTGCGCCCGCGATAAAGGACACCTTACCGGCTCCGGACACCTTGACTGCCGCACCCGTGCCCGTACCGGCCGTTATCGATTTCAACCTGGATTATACCAAACCTGCCGGCTATGTAATCGGCGGCATTACCGTCACAGGAACTAAATTCCTGGACCAGCATGTGCTGATTAACCTGTCAGGACTCGTCATCGGCGACAGCATTGATGTCCCCGGTGAAAAAATATCGGATGCGATTAAAAACCTCTGGAAGCAGGGATTGTTTGCCGACGCCCGTATTGCCGTGAGCCAGGTAAAAGGCAACCAGATCTTTTTGGAAATACAACTGTCTGAGCGCCCGAGGCTTTCCAAATTTTCATTTAAGGGAGTCTCCAAGTCAGAAGCCGATAAAATCCGGGAAAAAATAGGCCTGGAGCGCGACAAAGTGATCACCGACAACCTGAAGACTTCTACGTCCAACGCCGTCCGTAAATTTTATATAGACAAAGGGTACCTGGATGCCGAAGTAAAACTGGTTGAGATCAAGGATACACTCTTTGCCAACAAGAACATCCTCGACATTGTCGTCGACAAAAAACAGATTTACCGGATTTACGAAATCAGCTTTGAAGGCAATCAAAACGTCTCCGACCTGACCCTGCGCAAGGCGATGAAAGACACCAAGCAGAAAAAGTGGTATAAGATTTTCACTTCCGGAAAATTCATGGAAGATGAATACGAGGCCGACAAATTAAAAGTCATTGCCGTATATAACGACAAGGGATTCCGGGATGCGCGCATTGTTTCCGACTCGGTGATCCGCACGTCCAAACAAAGCCTCCGCATTCACATTCACGTCGACGAAGGCCACCGGTATTATTTCCGCAACATCACCTGGGTAGGCAACAGCAAGCATACCTCCACCGAATTAAGCGGCGTGCTGAATATCAAGAAAGGCGATGTATACAACCAGTCCGTGCTCGAAGAACGGTTGTTTATGAGCCAGAACGGGAACGATATTACGTCCATTTACATGGACGACGGTTACCTGTTCTTTTCCGTGACGCCGGTTGAAGTGAATGTGCAGAACGATTCCATCGACCTGGAAATGCGCATCTACGAAGGCAAGCAGGCCGTGATCAACAAAGTCAGTGTGTCGGGAAATACGAAGACCAACGACCATGTGATCATGCGCGAAATCCGGACCAAACCCGGCCAGCTTTTCAGCCGGCAGGACATCATCCGTACCCAGCGGGAGCTCTCTCAATTGGGCTATTTTGATCCGGAAAAACTGGGTGTCAACCCGAAACCGAATCCTTCTGACGGTACCGTAGATATTGATTACGTAGTGGAAGAAAAACCTTCCGACCAGCTTGAACTTTCCGGCGGTTACGGAGGCAATACGCTGTATGGAACGCTGGGTGTTTCATTTAATAATTTTTCCGCGCGCAACTTCTTTAAGAAGGGCGCCTGGAGGCCGTTACCTTCCGGCGACGGGCAGCGCCTGAGCCTTCGTATCCAAAGTACGGGCCGGCAATACCAGTCTTACAATGCATCCTTTACCGAACCCTGGCTGGGCGGAAAAAAACCGAATTCGCTTAGTCTCAGCGCCTATTATTCAGTGAGCAACGGAAGCAATCCCAATTTACCGGAACAGCAGCAATCGATTCTTAAAGTGATCGGTTCTTCCGTAGGCTTGGGAAAGCGGTTGTACAAGCCCGACGACTTCTTTGCCCTGTACAACCAGGTCAACTACGAACATTACATCCTTCAGAATTACCTGCTCGTTCCCGGGTTCAGCAACGGAACTTCCAACAACCTGAGTTTTTCCACTACCCTTTCGCGTAATTCCGTCGACGCCCCCATCTATCCGCGAATGGGCTCGACCGTCTCATTGTCGCTGCAGTTTACGCCGCCTTATTCGCTGTTTAACGACAAGAACTATGCGTACACGACGCCGCAGGATAAATACAAATTCATTGAATATCATAAGTGGAAGTTCAGCGCTTCCTGGTTTACCAAGCTGGCCGGAAACCTGGTTCTGAATGCCAAACTGCAATACGGCTTTTTGGGGTATTATAACAAAAACATCGGCTATTCGCCATTTGAACGGTTTTACCTGGGTGGCGACGGCATGGCAGGGTTTGCCTACGACGGGCGTGAAATCGTCGGGTTGCGCGGATACGAGAACCAGACACTGCCCGCGCCGCCGAGGATCGGCGTTGGAAATATTGGTGGCACAGTCTTTGACAAATACACCCTCGAACTGCGTTACCCTGTTTCGCTTAACCCGAGTGCTACCATCTATGTGCTGGGGTTCGCCGAAGCAGGAAACTCCTGGCACACATTTAAAGAGTTCAACCCGTTCGTAGCCTATAGAGCAGCAGGAGCCGGAGTTCGCATATTCTTACCGATGTTTGGAATGCTGGGGCTGGATTGGGGCTATGGTTTTGACGAAATACCGAATTACCCCAATGCCAACGACAACCGCTTCCAGTTCACCATCGGACAGCAGTTTTAGGCCGGAATGTTGAAATCCGTTACATTGCCAATAATCTTCTATTTTTGCAAACCAAATTTCAGAAAGGGAAAACTATGAGCACCTTCTCCATGACAAAGCTGAACAGGATCCGAATCATTGCCGGACTGGCACTGGTTCTTTGCGCTTCCGCTGCCTCGGCACAGAAATATGCATTCGTGAATACCCAGTATATTCTCGATAACATACCCGACTACAAAACGGCGCAGCAGCAACTCGACCAGTTTTCCAATCAATGGCAGAAGGAAATTGAAGATAAGTACGCCATCATCGACAAGCTCTATAAAGCCTACCAGGCCGAGCAGATCCTGCTGACGGAAGAAATGAAGAAAAAACGCCAGGATGAAATCATGTCGAAAGAAAAAGACGTAAAAGACCTTCAGAAGCAACGCTTTGGCTACGAAGGCGATCTGTTCAAGAAAAAACAGGAACTCGTAAAACCCATCCAGGATAAAGTATACAATGCCGTAAAGAAACTGGCTACCGACCAGAGTTATGCCGTGATCTTCGATAAGTCCAGCGACCTGACCATGCTGTATGCCAACCCGAAATACGACAAAAGCGACGACATCCTGCAGCTCCTTGGATATAAGCCCGGCAAGAAAGACAATGCCGCAGATGCCGGAACGAAGACAGACAGTAAATCTACCGGTCCGGCAAAAACTCCGGTAAAAGAACCGTCGCCGGAACCCATGAAAAAATAAAACCTAACCCAAAACCAATATAAACTATACTCAAATGAAGTACTTTAAATCGATTCCCGCTTTCGCGTTCGCCTTGTTGTTATGTAGCGGGGCCTTTGCACAAACACTTAAATTCGGACATATCAATTCAACCGCGTTGATCCAGGCTATGCCGGAAACACGGCAGGCCGACAGCACGCTGAAAAAATTCGCCGAATCGCTCGATAACCAGTTGAAGACCATGACCATTGAATACCAGACGAAGCTGCAGACCTACCAGTCCAAAGCCGATTCCATGCCGGAAGCCATCAAACAAACCAAGGAGAAAGAACTCTACGACCTCCAGACGCGCATCCAGGACTTCCAGCAAACCGCCCAGGAATCCATTCAGAAAAAGAAAGAAGAGATTTACGGACCTATCCTTAAGAAGGCCGAAGATGCCATCAAACTGCTGGCTAAAGAAAAATCCTATTCCTACATTTTTGACACCAGCGTTGGCGCCGTGGTGTATGCCCAGGAATCAGACGACCTGATGCCTGTCGTGAAGGCGAAGCTGGGTATCAAATAAAATAGTTTTGTTACTACCTGATTAACCAAACCATTCCGGAAACGGAATGGTTTTTTATTTTTACGCACGCCGGAAAGAACGCTATGATGGAATCACCACTCACCCACCTTTCGACTGAAGATCCCATTGGGATTTTTGATTCCGGCATTGGCGGACTCACTGTCCTTCAGCGCGCACAACAGCAACTTCCGAATGAGAACTACGTCTACTTTGCCGATACCGATCACGTTCCATACGGACCGAAGCCCATTGATGAGATACGCAATTACATCCTGGAAGCGGCCGAATTCCTTGTACGAATTCCTGTCAAAGCGCTGGTGTTGGCCTGCAACACCGCCACCAGTTCTTCCGTGCAGGAACTGCGCCGGCGTTATTCCATTCCCATACTCGGCATGGAGCCCGCTGTGAAGCCGGCCGTCGAAAAAAATAATGGCAAGCGCGTGCTCGTCCTGGCGACACAACTCACGCTGAAAGAAGAAAAATTCAAAGCCCTGGTTGCCCGCGTCGACAATGAAAATATCGTCGATAAAATGCCCCTGCCTGAACTGGTGGAACGGGCAGAAAAATTTCAATTCGATGAGCAGGAAACCCTGCAACTCCTCCGTGAAAAGTTCTCCGGGCTGAATCCGGAACAATACGGCACCATCGTGCTGGGATGCACACACTTTCTTTATTTCAGGGAAGCAATGGCCCGGATTTTCCAGCCGCCTGCCATGATCATCGACGGAAACGAAGGAACGGTGAGGCACCTCAGGAATTCCCTGGAAGAAAAAAATCTGCTGATCATTTCAGGAAAGAAAATGCCTGTGCGTTATTTTAATTCAGGTAAAGAAGCAATGGATCCGGTACGTTTCCGGCGCTACCTGGAGTATATTGGCAATCATCGGTAATGATTGAAAAAGGAACCAGGTCAAAAATCAAAAGTCAAAAGTCAAAAGTCAAAAGTCAAAAGTCAAAAGTCAAAAGTCAAAAGTTAAAAGTTAAAAGTTAAACGTCAAAAGTCAAAAGTCAAAAGTTACAAGTCAGATGTTAAATGTCATAAGTGATAAGTTTTAAAACATGCGTTTAATTTAATCTTGTGATTTTTTTATTTTTGACTTTTGACTTTTGACTTTTAACTTCCTACCTATGATTCCATTGTCAATCTTATTGCGTAAGTTTGTTTAGAAGATTTCCTTTTGGGATCCATGATGAAAATCTACCGGTTGACACTCATTTTTCTAGGCTTGCTCTTCGCAGTCCCGGCTTCGTCTCAATCCATGCGGAAAAAGTTTCTCGGCATTGGCGCTTCCTACGGTTTCACCAATTACCTCGGCGACCTCGACGACAACTTTACCTTTCGTTTCACCGAATATGGCGTGGGTGTACACCTGCATCGAAGCCTGGTCGATCAACTGCAACTCCGGGCGTTATATTATCACGGATACATGGAGGCGGCCGACAGGGAAGCGGTAAATACGTCCAACTATAAACGGAACCTGAGTTTCCGGTCCAATGTGGATGAATTGTCGGTGCACCTCATTTTTCGGTTGCTCCCTGCGAAGAAAGGGTTTCAATTGCGGACCCGTCTGACTCCCTATGCTTTTGGCGGCGTGGCTCTTTTTCACATCAATCCCCAGGCCGAACTGGATGGTATTTGGTACGACCTGCAACCCCTGGGTACGGAAGGACAAACCCTGGAAGGCAACTACCCGGATCCATATAAATTATGGCAGTTTGCCATTCCCTTCGGCGGCGGCTTATCCATCAAGATATCTTATTCTTTTGACGTGGCTTTCGAAATCGGGCTGCGTAAAACCTTTACGGATTATATTGACGATGTCAGTTCAAATTATCCCGATCTCACCAAGTTGCGCGAACAGGAAGGGGATGTGGCACACGAACTATCCTACCGCGGCAACAAAATCGGAGTCGTTGACAGCGATATCTCCTTCAAACACAGGGGAAACCCCGGCAGTTTTGACCAGTATGCATATACCAACCTGAACATTACCTATTACTTTGGTATTGGCGGCCGGAAAGGCATACGCGGTTTCTTCCGTGACGAACGCTAGCAGGTGGCGGCCGGGCGCTTTCCCGCCGACGTTAAAGCTACGTCGGGCAGGTGTGCCGCTACGGTGAATGCGAAACCCCGTCCCCAGAAAAATAAGCAGTTACAGTAACCACAGCGACAGGTCTCACGTTGTAAGACGGATTGTCGCACAAGCCCATGAAATTTTATTCTACTAAAAACGCCGCCGAAGCATTTTCGCTTCGTGATGCCGTATTGAAAGGGCTTCCCGATGATAAAGGACTGTTCCTTCCTGAACAGGTTCCTGTGCTGCCTGGTAGTTTCTTCCTGTCCCTGCAAAGTAAAACCCTTTCGGAGGTTGCTGTGGAAGTGTCCACGGCATTTTTGAAAGGGGATGTTCCGGAAGAGGACATCCTGCGTATCGCAACGGACGCCATCAATTTTGAAGCGCCCCTGGTTAAGATCGGCGGGAAGACAGCCATGCTGGAATTGTTCCATGGCCCCACACTAGCCTTCAAAGATTTCGGAGCACGTTTTATGGCCCGCCTGATTGCCTGGTTGGTCAAGGATTCAAAACAAAAAACGACCATCCTGGTCGCTACATCCGGGGATACAGGCAGTGCCGTCGCGAATGGATTTTACGGCGTGGAAGGAATCGATGTGGTGATCTTATATCCTTCCGGCATGGTGAGTCCTTTGCAGGAAAAGCAACTAACCACGCTTGGAAAAAATATTACAGCCCTGGAAATAAAAGGAACGTTCGACGACTGCCAGCGCATGGTTAAGGAAGCTTTCGTGGACCCGGAATTGAAATCGCGCCGCTCCCTGACCTCGGCAAACAGCATTAATATCAGCAGGCTGATTCCACAGAGCTTTTATTATTTCCATGCCTACGCCCAAACAGAACCCGGAACACCTGTTGTCTTTTCCGTACCCAGCGGAAATTTTGGAAATCTTACCGCAGGAATCCTGGCAAAAAAAATGGGATTGCCTGTCCGGAAATTTGTGGCATCAACAAATGCCAATGCCATTGTTCCGGCCTACCTGCAATCGGGCAACTTCAACCCGGCACCATCGGTGCAGACGATTTCCAATGCCATGGATGTAGGCAACCCCAGCAATTTCGAACGCCTGCTTCAGCTGCATGATCGTTCGGTCGAACGCATGCGCAAAGAAATCAGCGGCTATTCCTTTTCCGACGAACAAACGCGTGAAAAGATGAAAGCGGAATACAGAAGCAGCGGGTATATCCTGGATCCGCATGGTGCGGTAGGATTACTGGGCATGGAACAATACGCGGTTGAGAACGGCGAGGATTTTTTCGGCATCGTCCTGGAAACAGCGCATCCTGCCAAATTCAAAGAAGTGGTGGAAGAAACCCTGCAGATCGCCTTGCCCTTGCCACCTGCACTGGCTGAGGCTGCATCGCGGAAAAAAAATTCCGTTCCGCTGAGCAAGGATTTTCAAAAGCTAAAGGAATTTTTATTGCGTTGAAGCCTGGCTTTGAATTAAGCTCGCCGGACTCGTGGCTTCTTTGATTCGCTGTCTTTCATTTGCAGTAAGATCGGTAATTGCATAATGTGCAACCTGGCAAAAAAGCATCTCATCCAAAACAGCTACCAGGCTTTTGTATTTCGTCTGTTCATCGGCTTTGATCTGTACCATAAGCCCTTCTTTATCCGCGGCTTTAACCGCCCGGAAATGATGGATAAGTTCGTCCGGATTGTTGGAAATAAGTCCGGTTGCTGCAGAATCTTTTACCGCCTGGATTTTTGCCAACAGGAGCTTGTTCTTCTCAAGTATGATTTGGCGGATACGAGTGGGTCCGCTCCTGTCAAGTGATGCAACACCAGTCGGTGAACCTTCAGAGAAGTCATCCATACCTGAATACCATAAAACGCTGTCGCTACCTGTCAATAACAGGGTCAGCGATTGCGATGCAGCGACAGGCTGGGGCGGCCCTTTTACCGGCATGGCAATATCCATCCAGGTAGCCTTTAAAAATGTCGTGGTGAGCATAAAAAATGTGAGCAATAGAAATGCAAGATCAACCATCGGTGTCATGTCCAGGTGAGCTTCGGTTTTTTGGGTACGAAGCGCCTTCTTATTCCCTGAAAGAGAGAACTGTTGCTCACTGTTATCCATCGCTTTTTAAGGACAGAGTCCGTAATCGAAAAAATCCACAGAAAAATCCGGGCGTTGGCCAAAAAATGGCATTAAATCGACAAAAAATCAAAATTTTATAATATTTTTCAAATATATTTGTTGGAATAATACAACTTTCTGTGATTCCATTACAACCATCCTATGACTTCATGCGTTTCAATGTTTCGAAATACTCATATACCGATGGTGAAATTAATCACACGTAACATGACGAACCTGCCATGAGTATGAAGTTTTACGCTTTTCTGGTTTTATCTTTTTTGGTTTTTTGTTCGCAGCAGGCAGTTGCCCAATGTGGTGACAGCTGCCTCAATGCCACACCGCTTACCGTTACGGCCACCGGTCCGTGTACCTATGTAAACTGCACGAACGATACGGCCAGCGGGGCCACGGCTTCTCATGTCCCTACCCTGCCCTGCTCGGGCGTGGATAACAACGATGTATGGTATACATTCATTGTGCCTCCTGGCGTTTCACAACTGGTAGGCCAGGTACATGGCCTGGTGATGACGACACCGATCATTTATTTTTATCGCGGCACCTGTGCGAACCTTGTATCCCTTGGTTGCAATACGGGTAACCCGCCCGCATCTACCGCCGCACTGAATTACAGCGGTTTCATTCCCGGTGAACGCATCTGGGTGCGTGTCAAGCCACTCGGCGGTACTCCTGATGGTACGTTTCAAGTCTGTGTCTATAACCCCTGTCCGGGAGGGGCACCGGCTAACGATAATCCCTGCAATGCCACCGTGGTAAATATGAGCGCCAACTGCAGCGCCTACACCACCGTTTCTACGTTTTGTGCAACGGCAACAAGCGGACCGCCATTACCGGGTTGCGGGAATTACATCGGCGGTGACGTATGGATCCGTACACAAGTTGGCGCCAACGGACACCTGGAAGTAAACTGCCAGCTGCAAACGCTTGTCAATCCGGCATTGGCTATTTATACCGGCGCATCGTGTTCTGCACTTACGCTGGTTGCCTGCAACGACGACGGCGGAGTGTGGCCTTTACCTTACCTGTTTGTGACAAGCCTGGCACCTAATGCCACGGTTTGGATCCGCATCTGGGCTTCGGGAAGCGCAACCGATTATGGAACGGTTGGAATTTGCCTTACGGATCCATGCCCCGGAGGAGGGCCTCCCGGCGACGATCCTTGTTCGGCGATACCCCTTACTATGTCACCGTTTCCATGCAGTTCTTACACTTCCGTTTACAATACCTGCGCTGGCTCCTCCACCGGCATACAACCTCCCAATTGCGCGAATTACCAGGGCGGCGATATATGGGCAACAGTCACATCACCCTCCGGAAGAATTGAAGTCAATTTCCAGGAACTTTCCCTCAACGACGTAGGCGCTGCGATATACATGGGCACCTGCAGTTCACTGGTTGTTGTGGCCTGCAATGATGACGATGGTCCGGGTGCCATGCCTTACCTGTATTATTCCGGGCCACCGAACACGACATACTGGATACGGATCTGGGATTATTCCGGAAACAATACGGGCACAACAAGTCTTTGCATTACGGATCCGTGTCCGGGCGGTACCGTTTCTCCGCCGCTTTACGATAATCCGGTGGCGATGTGCCCGCCTCCGCCTCTGGCAAACCAACTACCTGTTTCTACAACCGGCAGCTGCACCAACTATATCATGTTGAACAGCATGTGTGCTTCGAGTACCGTCAGCACGGTTCCTGCCAATGTTCCCATTCCGGCAGGCTGTGGGGGTACGTATCCACCCGGCGCATTTTCCGGCTGGGATGTCTGGTCAACGGTAACGGTTCCGACTACGCCTCCTTTAGCCTTCATTGATTTTAATACTATTTCCGGTTCCATCTACAACCTGGACATGGCTGTTTATCGCGTAACACCACCTGTAGGGAGCAATTGCAATACCGGTGCATTGGGCGCTTATACACTGATGGGTTGTGACGACGGCAACGGTCCCGGCAGCATGCCTTACCTCCACCTGCCTTACGGTGGTGCCAATACCATTCAGCCCGGTGATGTGCTGTATGTAAGAATGTGGAGCAACTTCGGAGGTCCTCCCGGCGACTGGGGCATTTGCGTAAATACTTCCTGTCCCGGCGGAACCGTAGCGCCTCCCGGTTACGACGATCCTCCCTGCCCTGCAACCGCCAATCTTCTCCCGGTTACCGGCGGAACATGTGCCACATTTCAGCTGGCCGATATTAACGATTGCCTGACTCCTACTCCTTCATCCCTGGCTACTGCTCCCGTCTGTGCGTTCTGGAATAACGGGAAGGACCTCTGGTTCGTGATGCAGATGCCGGTGGCAGGATCCGGGCAACTGGATTTTAATTTCCAGGACGGACTGAGCCTCTATGATGCCGGCATGGCTATTTATACCGGCACCCCGGTGGCCTGCGGCGGAACCGGCCTCACGGAAATTGCATGTGACGACGACGGAGGCAATGGCTTACTGCCTTACATATCCTTATCGAACTTCGTTCCACCCGGCGCATATTTTTATATCCGTGTCTGGGATTATGCCGGTGACAACAATGGAACGATCGGTCTATGCGTAAGTGATCCCTGTCCTTCCCAGCCCGTGAATGACACCCGGTGCAATGCCACCTCCCTCACTGTTTCAAATACCTGCAGCTTCAATACCTTCCAGCTCATCTGCGCAAATAATTACGATAACGTCGGACTTCCTCCCCCCGGATGCGGATCTCCGAATCCGACTACAGGCACCGGTCCGGGACGAGACATCTGGTTTTCTTTTAGCGCTCCGTCTTCAGGCTCCGTCATCATTGATACGCGGGAAGGCACACTCACCAACCTGGATATGGCCTTATACCGCTCCAGCAGCGGCAACGATTGTACGGCAGGTTTTATCCTCGTAGCCTGCGACGACAATACCGGGCTCGGCGAAATGCCTTACCTGACATTTACGAATCTTCTGCCCGGCGTGACGTATTACCTCCGTGTATGGGAACACGATAACGACCAGGATGGAAATTTTTCCATGTGCATCTACAACCCATGTCCTTCCGGGCCTCCGCCGAACAATGAAATATGCAATGCCACATTTATTGCGCTGAATAATTCGATTACCGGTAACAACAACTGCACAACGTTTGACCCGACCATCAACAATACGTCGGCGCCGCCACCCTCCTGCTGGGTCAACACGGCTCCGTTCAATACGAATGCGAACATGAATACGTCCTGGTTCAAGGCCGTAGGCAGTAATAATTATTCCGTGGTTGTCACGCCGGGAACCCTGACGCGACCGCAGATTGCTGTGTATACAGGATCGACCTGCGGACTGCTGACGGCAGCCAATCTCAAAAAGTGCGATGCCGGATTACCCGGAGGATGCAAATCCCTTCCCAACGCTGCCGTCCTGGACTACACCGTTCCGCTGGCAAGTGACACCTTGTTTATCGCCGTGGAAGGCGCTAACAACATGATGGGCACTTTCGAGATCTCCGTTTATAACACACTGCAGTCCGCCATATTGCCTGTGCCCTTCTACGATTGCCGGAAAGCCGTACAGGTCTGCAGTCCTGTCACCTCTGTTTCCAACCCCGGGCGGGTCGGCAGCGGCAACCAGTGCGACCTGGGAAGTTCGTTCGCCTACAAAGCATACCAATCGGCAGCAGGGGCCACCTGCGGGTCTTCTTCCACGACCGTGACGGTAAACAACACAGACGGGTTATCGGTAGGTATGTCTGTTTCCGCTTCCGGCGGAACCGGCGTGCTTAAGCCAGGCACGCGTGTGACAGCAATTACCAGCGCCACGCAGTTTACGATTTCATCCCTGCCACAAACAGCATTGGCGGGTGCCGCCAATATAATTACCGCATTCATTGATCCATCGTATACTTCCGCCGCCGGCGCAACCAGTTCAGGCACGACCATCTTTGTTCAAAGTACGGCAGGGCTCTATGCCGGCATGACGGTGACTTCATCGGGCGGAACGGGCGGGAATTTCCCCCCGGGCACGACGGTGACCAGCGTAAGCGGCGGCAACCAGTTTGTGGCATCGGCCGCCCCAGTTCCATCCTTCGCGGGAAGCACCGTAGTGACCGGAACGCGCTATGGAATCGATAACCGTTTTCCGGAAGTAAACTCCTCCTGGTATTTCTTCAGCACCACGGCAACCCCAGGAAATCTCACGTTTGAAATTACCGGGAACTCCGCTACGAACTATGATTTTGTCTTGTGGGAATTGACGGGCGCAGCGGCTGCGCCGGGTTATTTCTCCGGCCAGAATACGATCAACGACAGCAACGTTTGCGGCAGCATCAGCAATACGGTCAGCTATGGTATGCCGCTTCGCAGCAATGTTTACAATACAGCCTTGTCGGCTACAGGACTTTCTTCCACCTATCTTGCCGATGCGGCCTTCAGCGCGCCGATACCCACTTCATCGGTCCGTACGTTTGTTATGGTGGTGATGAATTCAGGCGGCAACAGCCAGGGCTTTACCCTCGACTTCAGTTCGTCACCCATTAACTACACAGCCAATTCCGTCGTATGGAATGGAGCGGCCGGTACCACCGACTGGTTTGAATCCGCGAACTGGGGCGACTGTACCATCCCGCAATGCAATACCTCGGCTATCATCACCGGTGGCACACCCAACATGCCGCTCATTGCATCGAATGCTTCGGTGAAAAACCTGATCATCTCCGGAGGCACCTCCCTCACACTGGGTCCGGGCGTTACGTTACTCGTTTGCGGCGACCTGACGAATAGCGGTGACTTCCGTGCCGATCCTTCATCCACGGTAAAATTTGTGGGTACCGGTCCGCAAACGGTTAGCGGAAACTTCAACGGGCTCAACCAGTTTGCCAATTTCGTTGTGGAAAAAGGGACAGGAGCTCCCGTAACGTTAGCCGTCAACGCCGACATTGCCGGAGATCTCCGCACAAGCAATGCCAACTCCGTGCTGAATGCAACAGGAAGATATATCCGCCTGGGCGGCAATTTTATCAATGCCAACGGCATGAATACGTTTATCGGGCAGGCAGGAACGACACTTGAATTTAACGGCACAGGCATCCAATCGTTCATGAACTTTGGAAACGGCGGGGCCAGGAAATTTTCCATTAGCAGCGTCGTCATTAACCAGGAAGATGCAGCGAACGATTACGTGGAACTCGATCCGAACGGCGGCGGCAACACGGACAACAACCTGCGAATCGGCAACCACCTTTCCCTCGTCAGCGGCCGCCTGTTTACCAATCAGTGGGAAGTGTATAACCTGAGCAGCCTTTCGTCGAGTGTCACTTCCAGCCCCAATTCCTATATTGAAGGCACACACAGCCGGAACGTAAGGCAGGCGGCATCCTCCGGATCGCCGTATATCTTCGCTACAGGTATTGGCGGACAGCTGCACTATGCCAGCATTGAAAAATCCATTTCCGGTACAACTTCCGACACCATCAAGCTGCGGGCATCCTTTAATTCCTGGCCGGGTCCCGTGCCTCACGGACCTCTCTCTTCCGAATGCGCCACAGCCGACTGGAGTGTTTACGAAGCCTACGATCACGGATACTGGACTATAGACTCCGTAAGCGGAACGGCTGCCATTGGAATGTATACCCTCAATTTAAGACCCGGGAATTCCGTAAGCAACAACGCCGGCAGCCTGAGCTGGTCCATCATGAAACGATCTCCTTCAGGCACCGGAACGTGGTCGCTTGACGGAGTTTGCCGCGCCTATGCGCCTTTCAGTACGGCCTACAATGTGTACCGGGACCAGATGACTGGTTTCTCCGATTTTGCCATCACACAATTTAATATGGTTGCTGTCGGAACCCAGGAAGCCGGCCGGACAGGCGCTTTCTTCCTCTACCCCAACCCGGCCAGCCGGCAGATCGGAATACTTATCGATGCGCATTACGCGGGATCGGCATACTTCATTTCTGATATCTATGGGAAAACCATTTTGTCAGGTAAACTCGATGCGGAGAAAACAGAATTAGACATCAGCCAGCTGGCCGATGGGATCTACCTTTTTAACCTGGAAGATAAGTCGAGGCAGTTGTTCCAGGTGATTAGCCAATAACTCTTATAGAAAATCGAATGGATGTTGGGCGTAGCTTTCAGCGTTGGGCGTAGCTTTCAGCGTTGGGCGTAGCTTTCAGCGTTGGGCGTAGCTTTCAGCGTTGGGCGTAGCTTTCAGCTACGTCCATTTCATTGGCAGGCATTTCCAAAACCTTTTTAATGAAATTCAATTCCCTGGTTTTTGTTTTTAGTAATTCCTGCAACGCATTCATTTAAGCATCCTGCTTTTTGCAAAAAGCGATTCCTTTTTTGCCTGGATAACGTGTGTCAGTGAATAATCAGTCCTCACAGGAAGGGTCGTGCTGAAACCAATTCGTAATGGCTTCGGGGCGGAGATAGTTTTGAATTCAAAACACTCCTGTCATGAACACATTACAAAACCTCATGCTAACCCTGATGGTGATTGCCATAGCCGGTGAATGCTTTGTCAGTTCCATTCACAACCTGAAGCTGTTTGAGAAAAAAGATTCGCTGGTAAACATCCTCATGGGAATATTTACCATTGGCGTTTCGCTTTTTATGAAAGGCGTAACTTTCCGTGTCTTTGAAGGACTGGAACCGTATTCCCTGCAAAAAATTCCGTTCTCCTGGGGAGCCGCAGCCATCCTGCTGCTGCTTAGCGACCTGCACTATTATTGGTTTCACAGGCTGGCACATGGATGCCGGTTTGTATGGGCCTCGCATGTCATCCATCATTCTTCGGAAAAATTCAACCTGACCGTGGCCATCCGGCTGCCCTTTACCAACGGACTCTATCGCTTCCTGTTCTGGACGCCTTTATGTATTGCAGGCTTTCCGGCTGCCATGGTCATGCTTATGGATACGCTGGTGGTATACTATACCTTCTTTATTCATACGGAAACAATCGGAAAGCTTGGATGGTTCGAGAAGGTATTCAATACACCTTCACATCACAGGGTGCATCATTCTGTCAATCCCGCTTATATCGACAAGAATTTTGGCGGCGTGCTGATTATCTGGGATAAGCTTTTCAAAACATATGCGGAAGAAGTAGAACACCCTAAATATGGAATCACCAAACCGTTGCATTCATTTAACCCGGTGAAGGTTGTCTGCGATGAATGGGTGAATATTTACAGGGATGCGAAGAAGGCAACCTCGATTCGCGAAAAGCTCAGGATGATTTTCGGCAGGCCGGGTTACACGACACCCAATAAAAAACGGCTTGTCCGGATTGTAAAACAACACCCGCAGGAATCGAATGTCTTTATTATTACAACAGTTATGCAGGAGTGAATTTCCATCCCGAATAGGTACGGTGATGCAATATGAAAACCATGAAAAGCTTACTCAATGGGGAATCTTACCGATATTGGTTATGGATGTCTGGGAACAAGCTTATTCCCTGAAATACAAAAATCAGCGTACTAGTTTTGTGGATGCTTTGTTTAAAATCATCAACTGAGACCATGTGGCGGACCGGTTCAATGCAGCCCAAAAGCTAACCCGTTAACCATCATTATTCAGATCCCGGCTACTGTATTCGAACCTTGAGTAACTTGATTGAATTCAAGAAGACGAGCGTATCCGGAACAAGGTGAATCATGGCTGCTTCGACCGGTCCTATAATTTTTAACAAGACGAGGACTATGCCAGTTACATGCACCACTCCTACCCCAACAATAATGTTTTCCTTAATGGTCCGAAAAGCTTTTTTACTGATGGCACGGGTCCTGGCAATTTTTTCAAGCTTATCCTGCATCAGGACAATGTCAGCTGCTTCCATGGCCACTTCTGTGCCCCCGGTACCCATGGCAATTCCAACATGTGCCTGTACGAGTGCCGGTGCATCATTGATGCCATCGCCCACCATCGCTACTTTTGATTCTTTTTGCAGTGTTTTGATTCTCTGGATTTTCTCTTCCGGCAGAAGATTCGCTTCAAATTCTGTTATTCCGATCTTTTCAGCTACTTCCCTTGCTGTTTGCTCATTGTCACCGGTAAGCATTACAATTCTCTTTACACCGCTCTTTTTCAGTTCCACGATCATTTCACCTGCACCTTCCCGAATGGCGTCTGAAATAAAAATTATACCGGCTAACCGGCCTTCGTTTGACACGTAGACGGATGTGTCGCCTGAACGTTCGGGCACCAGCACGGGGATATTGTTCTCTTCCATAAATGCCTGGTTGCCCACCCGTATCATTTGGTTTCCTACCGTCGCGGAAACACCCCTTCCTTTTACAACTTGAAAAGTTTCAGGTTCCGGGATCCGGATCCCCTTTCCATCTGCATAATCCAGGATGGCTTTTGCCAACGGATGGCTCGAACGCCGGTCGGCAGCGGCAGCCCATTGAATAAGCTGTTCTTCCGGGCAGCTCTTATCCGTTATTTCCATTCTTCTCACTACCGGTTTTCCGACCGTCAGGGTGCCGGTTTTATCAAATACAACGGTTGACACTTTTGACAACTCTTCAAAATACAAACCTCCTTTTACCAGGATGCCTTCCCGGGCTGCGCGAACAATGGCAGAAATGGTAACCAGGGGTGTAGCCAAACCCAGTTCTGCCGGTGAAGAAAAGATCAATAATGCTACGATCAGCTTTGCATCGCGTGTATAAAAATACACGGCTCCGACAAAAAGAAATACAATAGGAACAAGCCAGGCTGCAATTTTATCGGTAAGTTTTTCAATGGGCGCTTTTTCGTTTTCCGCTTCTTCCACCAGCTGAATGATCCTGGAAAAGACCGTATCCTGGCCGGCCTTCGTCATGGCAATATCAATGGCGCCCAATTCAACAATGGTGCCCGCGAACACCTCGTTGCCTTCGGATTTTTCCTTCGGCAGGCTCTCCCCGGTAATAGCTGCTTCATTAACCGACCCCTGGCCGGCTGTAATTCTGCCATCTACCGGGATTTTATCTCCCGCCTTTACCAGGATCACATCGCCGATTTTTAACTGGTCAATCGGTTTCAGTTCTTCGCGACCGTTTGCCTTCACCAGCGCTGTTTTGGGTACGGTACCGATCAAGGAGCGAATCGATGCGCGGGCCTGCTCACTGCTGACGGTGGAAATATACTCGGCAATCAAAATGATCATTAAAACAATGGCACCGGCCAGGTACTCCCTTCCCAGCATGGATACCGCTACCGCGATACAAATAAATAGTTCTGTGCCAATTTTGCGATCCCGGAACAAATCCGATAGCGCGGTTTTGGCGAGGGAATAGGCTCCGAAAGCAATGGCCAGGAACAGCAGCTGCAACGGAATCATACCGACTGAAAACAGCAGGCATGCCAGGCCTACGGAAACAATACGGAGTATTTCCCAAATAAACTGCCGTGAAAAGAATAGTTTAGACATGACTGAGGTTCGAAAGTACCCCGATTTTCCTACAGGGATAATGTTGCGTTCGGATGACTTCTGGCTTCACAGGGTGATGAAAAAAATCATTTTATTCTTTCACAAATCTTCCGGTCAGGATCCTTTCGTGTTCGCCGCTCTTGTCATAGATTTCCACAAAGTATATCCCCGGAATAAGTGTAGAAACATCCAGGCTGATGCGTTCATTTCCGGGTACAGTATTAACAGATTTTACGACCCTGCCGGTCATATCAAAAATGGCAATGTCGGCCTTGCCATGGAAACCGGTAACGTTTAGCTCATCCCGAACCGGATTCGGATAAAACAAGATACTGCGAACAGGTGAAATTTGTTGTATGGATGAAGGGACTGGTGGGGCCAGTTTGATAAGCCAGTAATCGCCGGATCCCATGCTGTTCTCCGTTTTGTCGCCGGATATGTTGGATTGTGACCTGGCGCCAATTGCATATCCGCTATCTGCCGTCTGACCGATGGCGAATAATCCATCGTAACTGGCGCCGCCGATCGTTTTCTGCCAAAGAATATGGCAGGAAGAGTCCGTCTTCACCAACCAGGTGTCATACCCGCCTTTGCTGTTTTCGTTTTTATCGCCTGAACTGTCCGACTCCGATATGCCTCCGAAAATAAATCCGTTATCTTCTGTTTGTTGTATAGAATAAAGCACTTCATGATCATTGCCGCCGATGGTATTCTCCCATTGTACAACACCCAGAGAATCCGTTTTTACGATCCAGAAATCTTTCGGACAGGAGGAAATGCATAAACTATCCAAACGGTTTTCTGATTTATCACCCGAACGATTCGAAGCGGAAGTAGCACCCAGGACAAAGCCGCCATCCGTAGCTTGTGTCATGGCATACAAATAATCATCCATACTGCCGCCAATCGCATTTTGCCACTGGATGATACCTGTCGAATTCATCTTCACAATCCAGAGGTCGTAGCTTCCGTTGGAGTTTTCGGTTTTGTCGCCCGAACTATCTGACAGGGAAGCTCCGCCAACCAGGTATCCGCCATCCGCTGTTTGAATGATTTGATAAGCCTCTTCCGAATTGCTCCCTCCTATGGTATTTTGCCATTGGATGGCACCTCCTGTATCGGTCTTGACAATCCAGTAATCTTTAAAGCCTATACTGTTTTCCGTTTTATCACCCGAACTGTCCGACCAGGAATAGCCTCCCAGGATGTATCCTTCGTCAGTGGTTTGAAGGATGGTAAGCAGCCAGTCTATATTATTTCCACCAATCGTATTCTGCCATTGTATGGCACCCAGGGAATCCGTTTTGATAATCCAGAAATCCGGATTCGCTGTCAGGCCTATATAAGATTCTGTCTTATCTCCGGATATTCCGGATCGTGAGTATCCGCCCAAAATATATCCGCCATCCGAAGTCTGCTGAAGGCATGTAAGAAAATCCTGGTCGCTGCCACCGATAGTATTCTGCCATTGAATGTTTCCGGATGCATCGGTTTTTACAATCCAGTAATCCTGCATTCCGTTGCTGTTTTCTGTTTTGTCGCCGGAAACATTGGAAAGGGATGTACCACCAAGTATATAACCGCCGTCTGAGGTTTGCTGCATGGCAGAAAGCTCATCCAGGGCACTGCCGCCGATTGTGTTTTGCCATTGGATGGAAGGCGCTGTTTGTGAGAGAGAGTCCGAAAGGGAAACAACCAACAAGAAGAGATAGATACAATTCTTCATGCAGCGTTTTTTTATAAATCTAAAAAAAAATCAATGATAATCAAAACTATTACAAAGGTGTATTGACAATCTTTTCCCTGAATCCGGAAACCCGTTTCGACATACTGGTTTAACCTTTTCGAGACTTAGCCATGGTTAATATGCCCCGTCGTACGTGTAGATGCATACTCGTTACTCAAAGACAATAGAAGATGCAAATATTTGCTTTTCATATCGCTACCAAACAATGAACCAATAGATTACGATTTCTCTTTTAATATTTATACAAACCCCTTTTGAATATCCGTTTTGCCATTCCTCAGGCATGAAACAATTCATCAAGCAAAATCAAGGTGCGATACTACCTTGGATAACATTACTAGGTTCGATGAAATACTATTGCTTAACTGAGGGGAATGACCTATTCTTTAATAACTTTCAATGTATTGCACTTACCATTAACGTTAATTTGGACAATATAAATGCCTGGCAAATATTCGTCGGAATTAATATGGAGTTCTGAACTGCCTTTTTCAAGCACAGCTGAATATATTACTTTGCCTTTTGCATCAAAGATTACCAATTGACCATCTTCCCTTTGTGCTGACGGATAGGTAACAGTAAATTCATTATTATGAATCGGATTTGGAAACAGATTTAAATCCTCATTTCGACTATCTATACTCATAATTGCTAATGGTAGAGTATCACAGCTGCTACCAGTCCATCGTCCGAGCCCATAAATAGGAACATTAGGCAAAGAAAAAGCATTATAAGATGGCAATGTAATTCCATGCTGTACGAGATTGCATGATAAGCCGGCGCTATCTGGATAATTAATCACATGGAGAACATTAGTGCCCCCAATTGTTGTTATATAAATTTTATTGTCAGGAGCTAACTGCATCAAATAAAAGAATGTACTTCCAGGCAAGAGGGTGGAATCTGAAACAGCTACTGTGTCAATTGAAGCAGCAATGTTTGAAGCCCACATGTCGAATTGAAATACCCTAATATTATTACAGGCATACAAGTATTTTCCTGATTGTGAAAATGCACAACCTACTGCAGAGCACGTTGGGTCAGGAAGATTTATAGTACTACAGTTGCTCAACAGTCCTGTGCAACGGTCAAAATCCATAATATCCATTGTAGGATATTCATGTAAGCTGACCAATTTCGTTCCATCAGGAGAAAAACAATTTTGTCCGGCAAAATTATAGGTAATAATAGAACCAATATGCTGTGATGAAAACGTAATTGCAAATGGAGTAACAAGGATTTTATAATATAAATCGCTATTCCATCGATGAGCAATTATCCACCAATCACGACCGTTCCCATGCTTACAGGCTGTTATTTTTCCTTGCAATAATGTATCCGAAATTAGAACAATATTCTTCTTGTTTGGCAAGACGCCTCCTCGACCCGAATCGAGAGACATATCAATTATGCTATATCGTAATTGCAAGGGCTGATATTGCCCATTAAAGTGCTCTCCATTTTCATGTACAATAATATATTGATTGCTTACTCCACCTAGGGGTAGAACAATTAAACTTTGAGACATATTAGAGCCGCCAACTGTATCATCAGTAATTGTTGGATTAAAATTTGTGGAATTATATAGCCTGGAATGAAATCGATTCGCAATGTAGTCTCCATTGGTATAAAACAACAACTGACCATTAGTATCGCAAATACCTGCGTTGCTATAAAAAAATCCCATAGGTCGATTTAAAAGAAATGTATTAGCTGCACCTCCATTGAAATCTATACCCATATTATTACTACCATATGAACCAATCATCCAAACATTATTTCTATTAAGCTCTTGACCAGCCAAGTAGTGATTAGCAAAAATAGTTACGATTAGCCCTAATAAATATTTATAATTGAATTGCAACTTCATTTAATAATTATAATTTTCTCCTGTTTTAGGTCCTGGCCATCTCCTATCACCCTATAAAAATAAATACCCGAAGATAAATTTGCAAGATTAATTTTTGATTGAGTTTCATCAATATTTAGTGCTTTTTCTAGTATCAGCCTTCCGGTTAAATCAAAAATTGACACAGAAGCATCATTAAAATCAATTAGTTCGTAATCAAATGTGAGTATATCTTGGGCTGGGTTTGGATAGGCAAACACAAAATAATCTGGTATACCCATATCTGCGGAAATCCTATAATTTATAGAATTGCATGCCTCTTCATCATCAAAATATATACTATCATTTACAACTAAATACAAGCCCCTAGCTCTATAAACAGCGGGCCCACCAGCAAAAGGACATTGGATTGCAATACTATAAAGTTGTTCTGCCGCTTCTGCATCAATTTGATTACGTTCTGACCCGAAGGAGTTTAAGAATATTTCATTTACTATTCTCTCGTTTTCTTCATAAATGCTTTGTGCATTAAAATTACCATTTAATTCTTTAGCATGTAGCATTATTGAAGCGATACTATCTATAGGTAAATCTGCCAATTCCTCCTCGCTTAAATCGCCATAAAAACCCATAATGTATTTTATCTCAGCAAGTCTTGCTAAATTAGTTGCGTCCATATCCGAATAAAATGCCTGTAAAATGTCATTATTATTTAGTAAAGAAGGCTCATTTAGTAATTGTTCATATAAACCACGTTGAATAAGCCATTGAATAAGTGGGTCATTGGATATAACAATGCTGTCAGTAGCAATTTCGTTTGCAAGAGTTAAATCTATCTCTTCATCTGGAATCCTTGGCGCTAATCTCTGACAATCATCAGGGCACTCATAAGGTTCAGAATTTATTGAAGTGGGCGCAAATGGAGTTGTTCCTGGAGTTAATGAAGCTAAATTAACTTGTGGCCAATAATTCCCAACCTCATTAGTAATCTGAAAATCATAGGCGCCCGCATTAGAACCAATACTATATGTTGAAGCCAATCCAAAATTGCCACTCCCATCACCATCAAAAATGTTACCTGGAGCTTTGAAATTATTAACTGACTGGTGGCCTAACACACCAGGCGTAATTAAAGAACCTACAACAGCACCTAATTGTAATCCAACACGATGATTTCTCATCAAATTTCCAGTTAAGGTGCTCGGTAAACAATCCGCCCAAAACTCCATTCCTGTCAGTGAAAAATCTGTTGTATTACAACTAACCAAAGCATTTTTTGTGAATGACAATGAAATTGACCTTTTACTACCAAGTACACCAGGATTTGTACGGTTGCTTCCAACGCCTCCTGACCAATTGCATGAAATCTCAGGGCTTTTGCAATTCTCTAATCTAATTCCATATGCAACCTTATTTCTTGTAGGGATATCACCATACAATCGGACAGTATTATCCTTCACCAATGTATTTAAGCTATTAAGACACCAAATGCCACTACCATGAGTTGTTACTTCATTATTTATCACAGTATTATTACTTGTGACATTATTGAGTAATGCAACCACACGAATTTCAAATCCCAAATCATTGCAATTATAAAGTCCCCCTATATTACAGTTAGGCGATACGATTGTATTACCTTCAATTCGCACATTAGAGAACCATTGATTAAGATTGCTAATTGCAAAGACAGTATTTGTAAGAGTATTGTTAAAAATATAATCTAATCTTCTATAGCCATTTTCAATACTAATGCCCTTATTTGTAGATGTAAACGTATTGTTTGTTATTATGCTTGATTGGTTAATTATTCTGACACCCCTATAACAATTATCAAAAGTTATATCTTTAGTCAACTCAATATAGGGGTCACCTTGGTCAAATGAATAGTCAACAAACGTCTTTATCGCTGTTACATCTTGGAAATTTAGGGCGCCGGGAAGAAAGTTCATAAACGCGGCTTGTATCAAGTGCATACTTGAGTTTCTAGCAAGAATTCCATAATCTGCATTCTCGAAAGTATTTAAATAAGGAGTCATACCACTAAGGTCAATACTATTAACGTTATTTAAATTAATATGACAATATGTTCTTTGATTTTTATAAGGCTCCTTTAGGTCATATAAACTATTAAATCGCCCTCCCCACATATTGAAAAATGCAGTAGCAAAATTACTGTTACTTAAATCGATGTTAATATGATTTCTTTCAAACTTACACTCGTCAATATCGATAATTGAATTTACGCTATGAAAATTAGTAGCTTTAATTGCATTTATAGCATCATAAATTTCACAATTAATAATTTGCAAACTACCACCATCCTCAACAACAATTCCATCCCACATATAATCACAAGAAGATTGTAATATACATGAATTCAATGTCAACGACGCTCCGCTTTTTATGGTTATCTGTGCATTTTTACTAAAATATAAATGTGGTGAGTTGCTAATCTCTTGCACGTTATCTACTATTAAATCACCAGATATTACAAAGTTATTTGGGAATGAAATAATCCCTCCTCCAAATTGCAAGGAATTTGAAGTCGATGCATTAAAACACCTATCAGATGGGCCAGCTGCAATAGTTGCTATGCAGTCACAATTTGCTAGTCCATTTGAACCAGGTCCAAAACAACAATTATTCACATTAAAACTGCCAACCAACATGCACTCTGGGCCAGTACCAACACTAATAGTAATTATTCCCCCATCAAAATTTGGCCATGTAATACTAGCAGTTTGAGTAGTGGCTCCAAAGATTGGCGTTATAACAGTACCATTAGCAGCAATTACCGACCAATGGTAAAATTTTCCGAATCTTGAATCCCAGTTGGATATAGTATATGAATTATTTAGAAGGCTTGTACCATAATCATTACATAAAATCCTTGGACCAGTGATTTCAGGTGTTGGCAATATTTTTGAATCTAATACTGTAACTTGCTTTATTACGTGACAGCCGTTAGCGGTAATTCCAATTACCGTATATACGCCTGACTGACTTACTGTCGTTGACTGACCTATCGTACCATTAGACCATTGATAATAAATAAATGGCCCACTCGCTGTCAAGATTGCAGACCTTAAGCACGCAGTAAGAATTGGTTCCGCAGGATTAACAACCAATTGTGGGTTTAAATCATATGAAACAGTTATTGATGAACTTGCAGAACAACCATCCGCATCTGTTGCAGAAACAGTGTATATTCCTGGTTGATTTACAGTAACGCTCGAGGTTGTTGGTCCGTGCACCCATTGATATGCTGAGAAGCCGCTACTTGCAGATAACTCGACAGATGTCGTGCATGGGCTAAGTGTAGCATTAACCGGATTAGAAGTGATGAAAATTGTTGGTTTAGGAAGTATAGTTATTTCAACAATATCAGTGTAACTACAATTTCCAAAATTTACCAGCAAAGAATAGTTAAGCACTATTGGACTTGAAGTTGTGTTAGTATAATTTAAAATAGGGTTAGGCAGACTTGCATCATTTAAATTCGCTTCTGGCGACCACCTATAATTAATATTATGAAAATTATTTAAGCATGTAGTCTGGGAACTGCCTAATGGAATTCCACTACAAAATGTTCCAATTTGGTCAAAACCAGCATCCGGCAATTTAATTAACGATACATCATCAATAAGGTATAATGCCCCACCGAAAGGGTCGTTATTTCCCGTCGGCACAAATGCAGTGTTTGCATCTAGTTTAAAATTTCCAATCGTAACGAAATCTTCACCGCCTTGTGCGTGAAAGCAACCGGAAATTTTTGTCCAACCATCTGTTTCATCTAGTATAACTCCATTTGGATTACTAACTTGAGGTGTGTATAAATTTAACGGACTATAATTCACAGCTGTTATTGGTCCGTTTGAAAAATAAGCACCCATTCCATCCACTGCTAATAAGCAATTATCAGCTAGACTGACCCACATTTCAAAATAATAATCACCTGCTGTTAACGGTTGTAACAATTCTTGCTGAATGTATTCACGTCCATTTGCATAATATGCCATCGCATAAATTGCAGCGTATCCATTGCCAATATTATGAGGTGCTTCATTGGCTAAATTATTAGTAGGCACCTGGACCAATGGGCTAGTAGAACAAGTACTAAAGAAGTCTGGTGTACCACCTGTTGCACTTACCCATGAACAAGCTAAATCAATTTGTCCTCTGCCAGTAGGGCAGAATTTATAATCTTCAAAAGAGTAATTCCTTATATAGTTACAGTCAAATGTATAAATACAGTCAGCTGCCATAGCATAATATTTTGACTGATTTATAGAGTATAACAAATTTTCGTTGAAAGTGGATAAACCTGCTTGATTAAAATTGATACTCCCAATAGCCAAACACGTTAAGTGCCCATAATTATTTTCTTCAAATCTCACATCTCCCGTAGCTATGACAACTCCAGAAAAGTTAATAAGACTCGAGAAATTACAATTTCCCTCTACTATCCAAAAAACATTATATGGCCTAACCTTTCCTAAACTTACACTAGAGCCAGAAAGTACTATTAAAGAATCACTGACATTAAAAATATATTTAGCCGTGCTGTCACCTGAAAGAGTGAGGTTCCCGCTTAGATTTGCAGATGCATTTGTCTTATAAATACCTGGAAGTAATGTTTGTCCGCCCAAGCTATCTGAGATTATTGTTCCTCCTTGATTTCCACAAAATTCAATTGCATTATTTAAATTAATTATTGCCGAAGAAACACTTCCATTATTATTTGGAATTATAGAATCATTCGCAACCAGTTTATTTGAAACAGTACCCAATGAGCCAATTTTACCAATACAATATACAGAATCGTAAGCACCAATATTTCCTCCTGATAATAAACTAAAATCAGCCGCACTGTAAATATTCGGAAGAATTTGAGAGATAGCTATCCCAGATAGTTGATATAAGCTAATACAAAATACTATAATGAACTTCACATATTTTTGTTTCGTGCGCATATTTTTAGAGTTTTAGATTTAATTATTTTTTATACTCATTGCATTCCGATTCAATACATAATTATAGATTGGTATGAAGCAACCATACTCCAAGCAATCATCAGTTAACTTATTCGTAAAAAATAACTTATCAATTTTTCAACGCGTCAATCTTACTTATCACAAAGCATGTTAAACCGTTAGCAAACTACCGTTTTTAAAATATATTTGATGAATCTTGTACTTGTAAAAAAAGCGTATAACACACAATATGTGCATTTTATGATTATCAAAAGGTTTAATGAATCCAAGAAAATTGAAGAAGTACTAAATCAGTATAAGATTTTGCATCTGGACCAAAGCGCAATCTCTAGAAGTACATTATCGAATTTTCTTTCCAACTATCGTTTTATTGTAAATGGAACTCGCTCTGTTGAGCTGCCTAATGAGTTATTACCAGAATTAAACAGAGAATACTATGATTGCCTTTTTATCAATTATGCTACATGTCAATATGACTTTTGCATTCTACTCAGGCGGATAAAAAAACTATATCCAAAAATCATCTCTATTATATATAATTTCTCTCATAGTCAATTTGAGAAAAAACATCTTTTGAAAGCCGGACTAAACGCTCTCCTCCCTACCAACTTTGCTATTGAAGAATTACTATTATCATTGCCGGACATGTCTCCAGATTCGGTTTATATAAATTACCTAGTGACGGAGGAATTAATTTTGAATATAAATCGCAATATTGTTGGCAGTATCGATGAATTAACACCTAAACAAATTCTCTTCCTCAGAAGCGCTTGCAGTGGATTATCACATAGAGAAATTGGTGAAAAATACTTTAATTCAAAACAAAGAGTTGACAATGTATTCCATGAAATCCGAATAAAAATTGGCTGTGAAACGCAAATTGATTTTTTGCGCTTCGCTCTAATGCATAAAATTATTGATTGGAAAGCAAGTGCCTTTGAAATATCATAAAGTTCGTTGTAATTCTTTTGCTGTATCGACGATACGCAGGATATCACCGGGATCCCGATCACCTATCCGATTGCAGCGCCGGCACGGATGTAAGCACCAATATTCCTCTGTGTTACTTCCAGCTCGCTAGCAAGGCCCCAAACCTTGGCTTCGATAATTCAATCCTGAATTATTATTATAGTGGACTCACGCAAGTACTTCAGCAGTCCAAGCGCTTCTCGGGTTTTTTCAAATTGAACGATAATGATATCGAAGATCCAGACCACATGATCCCGGTATACCTCTCATAGCTGAATGCATATTTCTACATCAATAAGCTCCCTCAATATATTGGCGTGCCGTTAACCAAGGTGGAGCTGGTCAGGTTGTAGGATACCGGAAATTATTACCTTTCCTGTCGAAACCACACACCATGAAACGAGCTATTTTTTTAATATGCCTGTTGGCCTCCTGTAAACATCAAAGCCCCATTGAAAGGGCCATAAGGGAATATGTAAAGACGCATGCTAATAATCCTGATTCTTATGAATGGGTTTCGTTGGTAGCTGTCGACACTTTAAGAGACAGGACAGCGATTACTTTAAAGGAACTTGATATTTAATTTAAGATAATTGATATTGAATCGGGACTTTCATCGGCCAAATTATGGGAAGATCAGACTGGGGCGTTCGGGAAAAATGAATATGAAAAGGATATGCAAAAAGTGAAAAAAGATTCAGCAGAATTACTGGTGCTTTAGTTCCAACTTGATTCATTAAGAAAAAGCATTGATACAACCAGGATCACCGGGTATACTTTCATTCATACATTCAGGACACGTGTGCCACTTGGTGGCATGATGCTGAAAACCGCTGCAATTGCAACCGATACCGCCTTTAATATAACTTATTTTAATGAGGAATAGTAACAATACTCGTAAGGAAATAATGAGCATTGAAGAAATCGTACTTTAACAGAAAAAAATAAACTAAATGAGAGAATCATGTGGTGAAATAACTTCAATTAGAGGCAGAAAGTATGATGTTACTCGCGATACGCAAACATTATTTGTTTGGGTTTCTTTGCAATCTGATCCGCTGAGAACAAGAAATTCTGGCGACCGAAAGGCTCGGACTATTCCAGAAGCTAGACAAGTAGCACAGGAAATGGTGGATAGCGATGGATTTGAGATTTCATAGTTCAATCTGAGATACAACCCACTACACTCGTCAGATGAAGAAAACGATTCTCATATTTGGGATTCTTCTTTTTGGGTTGAATTCGCATGCCCAGCAAATCGATATTCCCAGGGACTCAATAACAGACCGTTTTTGTTATACCGGTGTTGTAAAGGTCGACTCAGCAAATGCGGATCAACTGTATTTAAAGGCCCGCATATGGTTTGCAGAAATGTTTAAGGATGCTCAGGAAGTAATTCAGCTGGACGACAAACAAGCACATATATTAATTGGAAAAGGGACATATAAAATACCTGACCTAATTACCTGGGCTGGCAACGTACCTGCCGGTTATTTGCATTTTACTATCCGTATCGAAACAAGAGACCAGCGATATAAATATTCAATTACTGATTTTGTTTTGAAAAATCAGAACATTGAACTCCCGGCAGAGCAATACCACATGACCAAAAAATATGATGCCCAATTTTTCCAAGATGTGAAAGACTTCGGAGAAGGCACCATCGCGGACCTCAAATCGTCCATGCAAAAAGCGGTCACAGTTGATAAACAAAACGACTGGTAAAGGAAGGGGTCGATTCTCTGTCTGAAGAGAATAAATCACCGACAGGGCATACGATAGAACAGAGAATCATATAGTTACTAATGAATTTATTCCCACTCACGATACGGCTCGGACACCTGTCGGACGTTCGCTGTATGAAAAGACCTTACTCGAAAGATACATGCGTCGGATCGGTCGTTGTCCAGCGTATCCAGCGGGGCTCTTTCATTTCTGCAGGCACGTTATAGGCACATGGCTGTAACTCTTCGAAAGCGCAAATTACCCTCCGGCAACACAGCCCTGTTCCTGGATTACTACCACGACGGCAAACGGATCCGGGAGCTGCTCAGAGATTATGTCCTCCGGCATAGAGACACCCAGCAAAACAAGGAGACCATGAAATCCGCGGAGGTGGCCCGGACGATGCTGGAGCATGACCTGGCTGCCGGCAAGATCGGCGTGATCCCTGAGCATCGCAAACGTGCACCATTCCTGCCATGGATGGAAAGCTATGTCGATAAGATCCGGCCTTCCGATTATAAGATGCATAATGCCGTTTATCGAAAGTTCCAAGACTTCGTAGATAACGACGAGATCCTGGCCAGCGCCATCACCCCTGCACTATGCCAGGCCTTCCGCCGGTACCTCGCCGAAAATCATTCTGGAGAAACCCCGTACAATTATTTCAGGTACTTCAAACGCATTTTAAAGGCCGCTGTTGAAGCCGGGTTTTTTAAGAGCAATCCTGCGGTCGGCATCCGTAACGCTAATCCTGTGCGAAATGAGGTACGGAAGCAGGTCCTTTTCCCGGAGGAGATCAGTAAGCTCGCGCAGACAGAATGCGGGAATCCGGAAGTGAAGCGGGCATTCCTCTTTTCCACACAGACAGGCCTGCGGCTTTGTGATATCGTTCAGCTGCAGTGGAAGCATGTCATCCTGGATCCGGAGCATCCCCGGCTGGAGTTCGGTCAGAAGAAAGTGGGGCAAAGGAAGAATGTCGTTCCGCTCAATGCGACCGCTCAGAGGCTCCTGGGAACGCCTGGCAGGTCCATGGACCATATCTTCCAGCTGGGATCCACCAACGGAGTGAACAAAGTCATAAAGCACTGGGTGAAGAATGCCGGCATCAAAAAGCATATTACCTATCACTGTGCACGCCACTCGGCCGGTACCAATTATCTTTTTTATGGCGCGGACCTGAAGACGACCAGCCAACTGATGGGCCACTCTTCCATCGCTATGACTGAAAAGTACCTCCACATCACCGATGAAAGGAAGCGTGACGCCGTGAACAGACTACCTGATATCAGCGGGATCTAGTGCTTTCATAGCTACTGTTGTTGAATAGGCGTTGTCAAGCCCTTTTTGTGAACAAATTTTGTTCATAACCCCGTAACCGCTTGTCCTTACCTCACTTATGAGGGTTACATTTCTTCTGAAAAAAAATGTAAACAAAAAGCGGTGCATAATTGTCGAAAAATAAGTGAGTTATCACTTGCACAGTCCTTTTAAGTTTAGAATTTTTGTTCACCAGACTGCGTAAAAAATCCCGAAGGGTGGTGCCTTCAGGATTAATCTATTCGGTCTGGGTTTAAAGTTCAGCTGCGATGCATTCCTTCAATGGGGACCGTGAGCGTTTAGTTTCTGATGACAAATGTAAAAGGGAATTCGAAATGTGTACTTGTACTAAACTTATAATCGACCCGAGTTTTCAACATGTAAAGTTGAAAAGAAGTGGCACCCCGGAAATAAAAAACCCGGGTGGTTCGAGCCATCCGGGGATAAAGTTTTTGACATCGAAAGCCGTACTCTCATTCGACGTCCTAACCAACAAAACAATGGACAATAAATAAACTTCGGCAAATATATAACTTGAATTTTAAATACAAAATGAATATTAAAAATCTTACAAATCCATGAAAAATAGGTCTTTTTCTGGTGTGGGCGCAGTCCCATTTTTTAATCTGTGGGGGCACAACCCCTCGAGAACTTCTAGGTTGAAATCAGAACTTATAGCTATGCGTACCATAGTAAAAAAGTCTGCAGAAAAGGGTCTGCCACCACATGGTGTCCGCAAGCGCTTCCTCTATTTCATTAAGGTGAGAATCGGTGGAACGCTGGGTATCGTGGTCTTTGGCCTGATTTCGCGCGGCTGATGGCATTAAGCCGTGTAGAAACCACTGAGAGGCCGTCAAGGTTAGCTCCTCAGTCAGGGGATTAAAACAGATTCGGCCGCTGACGCGCCGGTTTATGGGAGTTGTTCGAGCAACTCCCTTTTTTATTGTAGTATACGATCAGTATTTTCATAAGATAATTCAATTTCAGGCTATTTCTTACAGCCTTTTACGTGGTGTATTACCTGCAATATGTATACCATTGGAGATGTTGTTAACAGGGTAATGTTAACTTTCCTGCTTAAATGGCTCCAGCCAGGTACAGAGATAAACCTCTCCTCGGGAATGTGTCTCATTATCCGGAGTGTTGTTGAGTGCTTCATGAAACTGTTCGTCATTCATACCTGCGGCAATGTGAATCACCCGGAGGAGCTCAATTGCATCGGCTCTTGAATCCAGTTTCCATCGATGAAAGTCTCTACTTTTCGGTCGATAAACAATTGTATTTGGCTTAGAGGAAAGGCCAAACTTTCGAACAAAGCCCGCCTCAATTTCCTGCTTAATGGCATGTATAAATTCTTCGTATGCTTCCTCTGCTTTCATTAGAAAATAATTACTGGTTTACTGCCTTGGTGTTCCTGTCGTTTCTCGCAAATTTGATTTTTCAGCAAGAGCTTCAGCAAGCATCGTATTGTCACATATAAAGTCGACAAACGCAAAAAAATCATTGACAAAACCTTCCGTGAGATTGACGATATTGGGGTACTGTATTATTACGCTTGCGTTATTACAAAGGGCCTCAGGTCTCTGATCTGATTTTGAGTTGTAGTGCTTTTCTAAATAAGCCGTGTCAATAAAGATTGAATCAGGTGGAATGACATAAAATCTTTCGTCCATGATTTGAGTTGGCCAATGGCAAAAAATGAATTCTTTTGGATGTCGAATAAAATTCGACCAAAGAGTAATCTCTTTGAATGCGTTCAGGGACTCCTTTTTTTTTCTGATGTAGGGGATTGCATTTTTCGGATCAAGCACTTTGAAGATCTCATCTGCTCTTGACGTGACCATATACAGCCAAAAAATATAATTGGGCAAATAGAATTGAATTGGTTTATTTCCCATTTGTTCATCCTTCAACCAATTTTCACGAATGTTATGTAACAATTGATTGAAATTTTCCCCGATGCTATTATCAACAGCTACATCAGCCTCCAATGCGATAAGTGTCTGATGAATATCGCAAGCAACACTCTCGGTCCCATGTCGCTGAAAGAGCTTATTAAATATTTCAAGACTCTTAGCATGCATTTCATTTATTTCCATATGACCGATAATTTTTGTTGGTAATCAAAGGTGCACAATTGCGGGAAACATATAATAATTCCGCATGGCGGAAATTGATAGGATCATGGTATTTTTCGTCCGACAGGTGTCCGAGAAAAAACAAAACCCTTGTAACGCATTGATTACAAGGGTTTTCTAAAAAAGTTCGTAGCCCGTGCGGGAATCGAACCCGCGTTTCCTCCGTGAAAGGGAGATGTCCTAACCCCTAGACGAACGGGCCATTGAAACTTAGTGATTGTGGCAAAAATCGGGGCTTTTAACTGCTTTTGACCCTTGCCTTGTCCTTAAGTTTAAGGGCTGCAAATGTAAAGGAATTTCAGCAATTGCAAAACGATTATCTCAAACTCAAAACATATCGCTATCAGCCTGAAACTTAAAGCCTAAGCGCTTGCCTGTTGCAATTTTTGAGCGCAGCGACGATTCCAGGACGTCCTGGACAGAAACGACACCCACCTGGTCATAAGGCGGCGTGAAGGGATCAAAATCAAGGCAATATAAGATGGCCGACTCGGCAACCCGCTGTGCCTGTGCGGCATCAAAGACATCGTTGGCCAGATCATTATATAAAAATCCCAACTGCCTTTTTCCCTCCACAAAATAATGCCCGTCCTTATTGATGAAAATGCGGGCTACCAGGTAGCCTGCATCGTTGCTACGGAAAAACTTAAGTGAATCGCTCAGGAAATTGTAGACATAGATTTGTCCGCAGAAAGCGCGGGAAACATCTTCCTTGATGTACGACAACTTCCAGATCTCATGGCTGGGATCGAACGTAAAGATGTTGGAGTGCAATAAAAAAACAATCGTGTCGCCGGCCAGGGAAAATTCCACTTCGGCATCGCCCTTCAGGGAATATTCTACCGGAATGGATTTTTGAATTTTCGCTACGCGCGGACGCAACTCATCAGCCAGTTGTTTTAAAGTATCCTTGATCAGGTCAAAACCCTGTCCTGCATGTTCGCTCACAGCCTGCTTGATCCTTGCCTTTTCGGCCAACAAGGATAGTATCTTATCGCGGTCGGAATGATCTTCCATGACGGTTTACTGTTTACATCATCTAATCATCTACTCGGTCCCCTGCCCCCAAAGGGGGAAAAAGTCTTTTCTTCAATGACTCAATTACCTAATCACCTAGTCACCTAATACGCCCTGGCAAAAACCACGCGTTGCTTCGAAGGCTTGCCGGAGAAAATACAGGTTCCGGCCTCTTCCTTATTTTCCAATGGAATGCAGCGAATGGTAGCCTTGGTTTCTTCCTTGATTTTTATTTCCGTCTCCGCCGTGCCGTCCCAATGCGCATACACAAAACCGCCTTCGTTGTCCAGGATCTTTTTGAATTCATCATACGTGTCGGCTTTCGATGTGGCTGACTCCCGGAACGTCAGGGCCTTGGTATAAATACTTTCCTGGATATGGTCGAGCAGGTGCTGCACTTTCAATGCCAGGTCGGTGAGGTGGATAACCGATTTCTCTTTCGTATCGCGGCGCGCTACTTCCACGGTTTGATTTTCCAGGTCGCGCGGACCGATAGCAATGCGCAGGGGCACTCCTTTCAGTTCATATTCGGCGAACTTCCATCCGGGCTTATGCGTGTCGCGGTCGTCGAACTTCACCGATATGTTTCTTTTCTCCAGGTCGTTTTTAATCTTCAGCGCTACTTCAGAAATCGCCTTCAGCTGCTCGTCGTTCTTGTAGATCGGAACAATGATAACCTGTATTGGCGCAAGCTTCGGCGGAAGCACCAGCCCGTCATCATCGGAATGCGCCATGACCAGTGCGCCCATCAGGCGGGTCGATACCCCCCAGGAAGTGGCCCAGACATGCTCCAGCTTTCCTTCCTTGCTGGTGAACTTCACGTCAAAAGCTTTCGCGAAATTCTGCCCGAGAAAGTGGGACGTACCGGCCTGCAACGCTTTGCCATCCTGCATGAGCGCTTCAATGCAATATGTATCCTCGGCGCCGGCAAAACGTTCATTGGCCGTCTTCACCCCTTTGAGCACGGGCATGGCCATGTAGTATTGTGCAAAGTCGGCATAGACATCCAGCATGCGGCGTGTTTCTTCTATGGCTTCTTCAGATGTGGCATGTGCCGTATGCCCTTCCTGCCACAAAAACTCAGCCGTTCTTAAAAACAAACGCGTACGCATCTCCCACCGCACGACATTGGCCCATTGGTTTATCAGTAAAGGCAGGTCACGGTAGGATTGTATCCAGCCTTTGTAAGTATTCCAGATAATCGTTTCCGAAGTTGGCCGGATGATCAGTTCCTCTTCCAGTTTAGCGTCGGGATCGACAATAATACCGCTTCCATCGGGGGCATTCTTCAGGCGGTAATGCGTGACGACGGCACATTCCTTGGCAAAGCCTTCGATGTGTGCCGCTTCCTTGCTTAAAAAAGATTTGGGGATGAACAAGGGAAAGTAGGCATTGGAATGACCGGTATCCTTGAACATCTTATCCAGGACGGCCTGCATTTTCTCCCAGATGGCATAGCCGTAGGGCTTAATGACCATGCAGCCCCTGACGGCGGAGTTTTCGGCCAGGTCAGCCTTGATCACTAAGTCCTGGTACCACTGCGCATAGTTATCGGCCCGGGTTGTTAGATTTTTGCTCATAAATGAAGTAAATAAGGAAATATTGGAATTGGTACGGTGTTTGTAATTATCAGGAAACAAAAGTAAAAAGAATAATCAGAGCATAAATTTTAACAATTTTACATTCTAAACGTATCGAAAGGAACCTTACTATGAAACGAATCTTCGGACTTTCAGCAATTGCCGTTATGGCCCTGGCAAGCGCCTGTAACCCGGCCTACCAGGCCGGGACTTCCGGCAACACAGATGATGTCTATTATTCCTCCAGTGACAAAGCTCCGTCAGGACCTTCCTCTTCGAATACCAATTCATCACAGAACAACGCTCAAAACAACACGCAGGATCCGAACAGTTCGAACAACAACTACGATTACAACCAGGGTACCGGAACCAACCAGGACTACAACGACCCTTCCTATTCAACCAGCAGCCAGACGACTGACGGCAGTGGCAATACGTACATCACCAATAACTACTATAATTCAGACGACTATTACGATTACGCCTACTCAGCCCGCCTGCGCCGTTTTTATGATCCGGTGACCGGTTACGGATATTACGATCCCTACTATACCAATTCCTACATGTACGATTACAATCCCGCATCCTGGGGTGTCAGTATTTATTTAGGTTATAACTGGTGGGCGCCTTCCTTCTCCTATTACGCTCCTTTCTCGTATGGAGGTTTTGGAATTTCTTTCGGATGGGGTTATCCATATTACGGGTATGGCTACGGCTATCCGTATTACGGATATGGTTATCCTTACTATGGTTATGGTTACGGCTATCCGTATTACGGTTACGGCTGCGGCTACCCCTATTACGGTTACGGAAGCTGTTACAACCCTTGCTACTACAACAGCTACGATCATTATAACAGCGTTTATTACGGTCCGCGGGGCAGCATTGCTTCCGCAGGCGGCGAAACAGGTCCTACCCGGCCTCCACGCTCTGTCGGCGACTCCTATGAAGGCGCAGTAATCGGAGGAAAGATTGCCGCTTCCAATCCTGCACTTCCTTCACGCATACGCGAAGAGAATGCCAGTTCATTGCGTGCTACCGACGTCAATGGTACTAAGGGAAATTATGACACGCGTTCCAATGGCAATGTGAATGATCCAAAATCTCAGCATGGTACTTCCACCGGTGATCCCCGCGGAAGTGAAACGGGAAGCGGTTCCAAATCCGATTCACGCAATGGCAATGTTTCTCCCAACACCACCCCCGGCAACACCGGTGGCAAAGGTTCTTCCCGTGATAGCAGGCCCGATACCCGGAGCAGCGAACCCGGCAAAGCCGGTGATACTCCGAATTCCAATACCCGTCCGGCCGAGCAGCGAAAGAACAACAGTCGCGACAACAAGAGCACGCCTTCTACACCTTCACAAAATAACCGCCAGGAGACCAGGCCTTCCACCCGTCCTTCTGATGGTGGCGGACAAAACAATACGCCTTCGCAGCCCCGCAATCAAAATCCGCGGATGCAGCGCAGCGAGAATGGCCAGCGCGGT
>Ga0315912_10000730_pt1 | contig 50753 bp, 34 predicted proteins | sample VfabasoilMG_FD_204469 | JGI IMG/M metagenome (GOLD analysis project Ga0315912, IMG submission 204469) | Garden soil microbial communities collected in Santa Monica, California, United States - V. faba soil | ecosystem: Environmental > Terrestrial > Soil > Garden | place: USA: California... | reverse complement strand
CATGCCCTCGGCGAAGCGCTGCATCATGCGCGCTCCCGCCGTGCCGCGTGCGTTCCGGAGGCCACGCTCGAGAGTACGGTCGCAGCGCCGGTTCCCAAGAGGCCGTCAGCGTGTGGGCAAGGGTGTGACTGCCACCGTCCTGCCCGGGCGGCTCAGCGGTTCCGCGCGGTTGGCTCGGTGCCGGCGCTGCGCGCGCAGTCCTACGGCGCGAGGATCGGCCGCAGATCCTTCAGGCACCAGTCGAAGGGGCGTTCCCCCGCGGGCGCGACGTCGGCGGGCAGCTGCCAGCTGAAGTTGTCGAGGCCCTGCTCGGTCGGCACCGGGAAGCTGGTGGAACTCCAGCAGTATTGGGTCAGTTCGCCGAAGCGTGCCTCCTGTGGCACGCCGCTCGTGGCGTTGATGGTCTTGCAGAACACGCTCGATTCGAGGGTGGAATCGGCCCCTTCCGGCAGCGATTTCACGCGGATCAGATTGATGGTGGGCCCCTCGATCACGAACGAGAACCCGATCACGTTGCCGGGGTGCCACGGCTGGGCCACCTCCGGCGCTGGCGCCGCATCGCTCGAGGCGGCGGCGTCGGCACTGGCGTCACCCGCGTCGCTGGCACTGCCTGCGTCGTTCGGAACGGCGGCGCCGCCCTCGGGCGAGCCCTGATTCAGGTTGAAGCCGATCTCGACACCCCAATATTGGCTGTAATTGCCGCCCGGAACTTCGGCGAGCGTGCCGCTAATGCAGATCTTGCCGGGCTCGTTGGCAACCTCGATCGTATTGCCCTGCGCCGACCGGGCGAGGAACCCGCCGCCGCGGATGCCGTAGGGGTTGGGCCCGATCGCGTACGGCACCAGGCCCGTGCCCGGGATCAGCTCCAGCGCTTCGCCGAGAATGGAGTTCGAGACGCTGGCCGCGCCGGCGCTGCCTGCGCTCCCCGGGGTGCCACCGGCGCCGCCGACGCTGACCTGGCCCGCACCGCTCGCACCGCTGCTCCCGGCAACGGCCACGGCCCCGCCAATGCCGTCGGTTCGCAGGCGCTCGCCGCTGTCCGAACACCCCGTGCCGAGCACGGCGACCATCCCTGCGCTCACCACCGCCCCGACACGCTGCCAGCTTTTCATCGCACGAGCCCTTTCAGCTTCCGAAAGCGCAGGGACCCTATCACAGCGCCACGCTGCCTCCGCTCGTTCTGTCCGCGCCGAAGGCTTACAGCGCGAACGCACATTTGAGGCGCGGCGAATTTGGCCCGGGCGCCTCCCGTACGCCAACGCTGCGGGCAGCTATGTCTCGATGGTTATCTTTCAGCTGCGCTGCGGCATGCCTCTCGGTCTGGTCCGCCGGGGAGGCCTCGAGTTGGGCCGCGGACGAGACGCCGAGCGTCGCACCGAGCCCGCCGCCGCCGGCAGCAGCTCCAGCGGCGGCCGCGCCTCCCTCGCCCGAGCCCGCCGCCTCGCCGCCCGGCGCCACACCCGCGACCGAGGTGGCGACCGACCCGGCGCCTGCGGTCCTGCCGGCGACCGCGCCAGCGACGAGCGGCGACGCGAGCGCTGTCGATGCCGCGCTCCGCCGCGCCCTGGCGCCGCGCTGCGGGGAGGCAGGCCCGCTGTTGCGCCAGGCATCGCTCTCGGCCAGCGCGGAAGATCGCGCGCTCGTCGAGCGCGTGTTGCGCTTGTGTGCCTCGCTGCCGACGGAGCTGGCGAGCTCGGGCGCGGCGAACGAGCCGCCCGTAGCGACGGCCCCCGATCGTTCGGGGCGCGGGCGTTTGATCATTGGTACGACGGTGTACGGGCTGTGGGTGGGCATTGCCGTCGACGTCTTGCTCGAAGTCGACGACGCGCGGACGGCGGTACTGCCGCCGCTGCTCGGCGTCGGGGCAGGCCTGACCGCATCGCTGCTCGCCACCCAGGAGGGAGAGATCACCCGCGGCCAGGCCTGGACGATCATCACCGGTCTCGACTACGGCACCTACAGCGGCCTGTTGCTCGCGGGTGCGCTCGATATCACCGGTGATCCCAAGGCGATCGTCGGCTCCGCGCTGGCGACCGGGCTCGTCGGAGGAACGGCGGCGACGTTGGTCGCGACGAACTTTCGGCCCACGCCGGGGGACGCCGAGGTCGTGCGTTCCGGAGGGCTCTGGGGCTTCGCCAGCATGGGCCTGCTCGCTCTCGCGTTTCAACCCGAGGAAGAGCAGACCACGTTCGCGATGCTCCTGGCGGGCATGGACGGAGGGCTGGCCACCGGTGCCATCATCGCCCACGCGAACCCCATTTCGCGCGATCGCATGTTGATCGGCGACGCGGGCGCGCTGGCGGGAGCGGTGGCGGGTTTCGGCCTCGGCACGCTGATCATCGGCACGCCCGACGACGATGAGGGCCGCGGCCTCGCGGTGACCACCCTGGTCGGCTTGCACGCGGGCCTGGGCCTGTCCTTCTGGCTCACGCGCAACATGGCGGACGAAAAGGCCCGGAACCCCGAGGACGAAGAGGCTCGTGCCACACCGGAACACGAACCCCCCGCCGCGCTCTGGGTACGCAACGAGCGCGGCGCATGGCATTCGGGTCGCGTCGCGCTGCAACCGACCTTCGACACGACCGGGCCCGGCCTGCGACCGGTCGGAGCGTGGCTGCCGCTGCTCGGCGGCCTGTGGTGAGGGGGGCAGGGCCCGGGCCAGCGCGCGGACATTCCTGAGCCGCTCGAGGTTCCGAGAGACGGAAAGCAACCCGGCCGAAAGCGGTTGGAAACGCACGAGGGCCAGACTCAGCGGCGATGGCGGTTGGACTCACTGAACACGATCGTGCCCGCCGCGTTGTTGCAGCAGATCTGGAAATCGACATTCTAGGCGCGTGCAAGTACCCGTCACCTCTGGCGGAACGGCTCGCGCGCTCGACGATCCACTACGTGGGTCAAGCCGATCGAGTGCTGTTGGACGACCGGCGATCCAGAGTGCTGGAACAGAACGCGGAGCTGGCCACGGCGCCCTCCTTTGAATTGGCAGGCCCGCGGCACCAGGTCTTCTTTCAGCCGGGCAAACTGCGCGCCGGCATCGTCACCTGCGGCGGCCTCTGCCCCGGTTTGAACAATGTGATCCGTGGCCTGGTGGTGGAGCTGACCCACGGCTACGGCGTGCAGCAGATCTCTGGCTTCCGCTACGGCTACGAGGGCCTGGTGCGCCGGCATGGCATCGGCCCCGTGCGGCTCACGCCGACCGTCGTCTCCGACGCCCACCAGGCGGGCGGTACGATGTTGGGCACCTCCCGCGGCAACCAGGACCCGCGCGAGATGGTGGACCGGCTGCAAGAGCTCGACATCGGCGTGTTGTTCGTGATCGGCGGGGACGGCACCTTTCGCGGTGCGATGAGCCTCGTGGGAGAGATCCAGAAGCGCGGTCTGCCCATCGGGGTGATCGGCATTCCCAAGACGATCGACAACGACATCCACTTCATCGATCGCAGCTTTGGCTTCGAGACGGCGTTTTCCGCGGCGGTCGACGTGATCCGCAGTGCCCACGTGGAAGCAACCGGAGCCAAAAATGGCATCGGGGTCGTGAAGCTGATGGGGCGCCACTCCGGCTTCATCGCGTGCCATGCGGCGCTCGCCTCGACGGATGTCGACGCGGTGTTGATCCCCGAAGTGCCGGTCCGCCTGGAGGGCCCCGGCGGCCTGTACGAGTTTCTGCAGGAGCGCCTCGAGCAGCAGTCGCACGCCTTGATCGTGGTCGCGGAAGGCGCCGGGCAAGACCTCTGTCAGGAAGCAGCGGACAGCCCGCCGTCGACGGACGCGAGCGGCAATGCGCGCCTGGCGGACATCGGGGTGGTGCTCCGGGACAAGATCATCGCGCACTTCCGCCGCCACCGCACCGAGATCACCCTCAAGTATATCGATCCGAGCTACCACATCCGCAGTGTGCCCGCGTCCCCGGCGGACAGCGTGTACTGCTGGAACCTGGCGCGCAACGCCGTGCACGCGGCCATGGCGGGCAACACCAACATGGCGATCGGTCGCTGGCACGGCCACTTCGTGCACGTGCCGATGCCGCTGGCGACCCGCTTCCGCAAGCAGGTCAACGTGGAAGGGGACCTGTGGGCGGCCGTGGTGGAGTCCACCGGGCAGCCCTTCAGCTTCGATGAGCCGCGCCGCCCCGTGGACGGAGCTCAGGCCGTGAGCCTCAGCCCTTGAAGCGTGCGACGACCTCCAGCATGCCGGGCCCGTACCGCTCGGCGCGCGTCTCGCCGAAACCATAGACATCGCGCAGCTGGCTCAGGGTTTGCGGCCTCTGCGCGGCCAGGTCGCGCAAGCTGCGATCGCTGGCGATGACGTACGGCGCGACGCCGGCTTCGCGCGCGATGCTGAGCCGGTGGGCGCGCAGCGCCTGGAACAAGTCTTCGTCGTCAGCGCGGCCGCCCGCGCTCGCGGAGCCCTCCCGCGTGGCGGCGGGCGCAGGGGTGCGCGAGCGCGCGCGCTCCGTGTCCCCGCTGCGGCTGGTTGCTCGTTCGGTGGCACTCGCACCCGCGCGGCTCGCGCGGCGTTCCGGCGGCAAGCTCAGGCGCGCCTGGCGCGTGCCGCGCATCACTTCCTTGCCCTCCTCGGTCAAGAACAAGATCGGACGATCGCCGCCCGAGAACGCCACCCAGCCCGCGGTGACGCAGCGGCGGAGCAAGCTCACCAGCCACGGGATCGGCTTGTCGGAGAGGATGCCAAACGTCGACAGCTGGCTCAGCCCGCTCTTCTCGAGCTTGCTGTCCTTGTCCCCATGCAAGAGCTTGGCCGCCATGGTCAGGCCGAACTTGCCGTGCACGCGCGCCACGGCGCTGAGCGCCTTGCGCACGATCAGGGTGACTTCCTCTTCTCGTGCACCGTTACCCACGAGCCCGGTGCAGACGTCGCAGCGGCCGCAAGCCTCGGGCGGATTTTCGGTGCCAAAATGGCGCAGGATCGCCGTGTGCCGGCAGGAGCCACCCTCCGCCCAGCGCAACAGGTCGAGGAACATGCCCCACTTGTGCTCGACCAGCGTCGGATCGGGCGAGCGCCCCTCGTTGTCCGCTTCGAGCAGCCGCCGGCGCAGCGCGATGTCCTTGGCGGAGCTGAGCAAGAGGCCGTGTGCCGGCTCTCCGTCGCGGCCGGCGCGCCCCACCTCCTGGTAGTAGGCCTCGATCGACCCCGGTGGCGCCAGATGGATCACCGCGCGCACGTCCGAGCGGTCGACGCCCATGCCGAAGGCGTTGGTGGCCACGACCACGCGGACTTCGCCCCGCGTGAATGCGCCCTGCACCCGGTCGCGCTGCTCGGCGCTCAGCCCGGCGTGGTAGGCGTCGGCATTCCAGCCCTCCTCCCGCAGCCGCTCGGCCTCCGCGTCGCAGCGCTTGCGGGTCGGCGCATACACGATGGCCGTGCCCGGCCGGGCTGGCGCCGCGCCGCGCCGGGAGCCCGTGCGGTCGGGCTGGCCCAGGGCCTCGGCGAGCAGCGCGTCGGTGTGGCGCCGGGCCTCGTTCTGGGTCTGCACCTCGCGCGCCGCCAGCACCAGATTGGGCCGTTCGAAGCCGTGGATCAGCTGGGCCGTGTCGGCCGGTAGCCGCAGCCGGCTCAGGATCTCGTCGCGCACGATCGGGGTCGCGGTGGCGGTGCAGGCCAGCACCCGAGCGCGCGGCAGGCGCGCCAGCAAGCGATCGATCTGCATGTACTCGGGGCGAAAATCGTGGCCCCATTCACTGATGCAATGCGCCTCGTCGATCGCCACGAGCGGGCAGTTGAGATCCGACATCAGTGCCTGAAATCCGGAGAACGCCAGGCGCTCGGGGGCCACGTAGACGAGTTTGTACGCTCCGCGCGCGAGCAACCCCATGCGCCGTCCGATCTCGTCGGAGGGCAAGGTGGAGGCCAGAAAGGTGGCCGCAATGCCGCGCCGCTCGAGCGCCATCACCTGGTCGTTCATCAGCGCGATCAACGGAGAGACCACCAGGGTGGTGCCGGTCAAGAGACAGGCCGGCAGCTGGTAGACGAGGCTCTTGCCGCCGCCGGTCGGCGCGACAAACAAGAGACGCCGCTGTTCGAGCAGCGTCTCCACGGCGCGGCGCTGGCCGCTCTTGAACCCGTCGTAGCCGAGCCGGCGCAGGGCCATGAGCAGGGGGTCACTGCCAGCGACAGAGCTGGCTGCCGTACTCGGCTCCCGCTGCAGGGGCGGCGTGGTGCCCGGCGCGCTCGTCACGTCCCCTTCGTGCTCGAGCTGTTGCTCGGATCCCGCGCCAGCTCCGCGTAGAACCCTTGGAGGACGCCGAATGCCTGCTTCTTCTCGCCCTTGTCCGAGACCAGCCCCTTGCGGTTCCAGCCGTCTTGGATCTTGGGCAGAGGGCGGCGCGGGGACTGGAAGTCGTTCAAAATCCAGGGCGATAGACCGCGCCAGACGCGGATGCGCTTCATCATCTCGAGCTGATGGCGGTACAGGTCGGCCTGGAAATCCTCGGTCCAGCGCTGCGCCGCCGGCCCGCGCAGACCGGCCTTGGCATCACCACCGAGCTCGCTGAAGACCAACGGCTTCTCGTATTTGATCTTCCAGACGATGGAGTCTGCCTTGGCGGGCAAGCCATCGTACCAGCCGACGTATTGATTCACCCCGAGCACGTCCAGATGCTCACCCAGCGGATCGTCCACCACCTGCGTGTGTTCGTCAGCATAGTGCCGCTCGAGGGCGGCGGTGAGTAGGCGCGTGGGGTCGAGCTCGCGCACTTTGCGAATCAGCCGCTCGAGGAAGCGGTTGCGTGCGTCGGTGATCGGGGTCTCGTTGCTCACCGACCACAGGATCACGGCGGCGCGGTTCTTGTCGCGCTGGACCATCTCCGTGATCTGGCGCTCTGCGTTGGCAAAGGTCTGCGGATTTTCCCATTGAATGGTCCAGTACACCGGTACCTCGGACCAGACGAGCAAGCCCATTTCCTCCGCGACCCGCACCATGTGCTCGTTGTGTGGGTAGTGAGCCAAGCGCACGAAGTTGCAACCGAGCTCCTTCGCCCAACCGAGTAGCTTGCGGGCGTCCGCCACGCTGGTGGCGCGCCCGGGCCGCTCCGGCGCTTGCTCGTGGATCGAGATGCCGCGCAGAAAGATCGGCTGCCCGTTGAGCAAGAGATCGGCGCCGCGCGTCGCAATGGAGCGAAAGCCGATGGCTTCGCGCACCTTATCGCTCGGGCTGCTGATTTCGACGAGATAGCGCCGCGGCTCGGCGCACGACCAGGGCACCAGCGGCTTGTCCTGCGTGCCGACCTTGCTGGTGAACGCGGCCCGGCCGTGAGCATCGGTGCGCAGCTCGAGCTTGAGCCCGAGATCGCTGATCGCGAGCGTGATCGGCTGCCCTGCGGCGTGGGGCCCATCCAGCAAGACCCAGCCCGCCACGCGCTCCAGCGAGCCCGCCTCGAGCTGTACGAAGTAGTCCTTGATGAAGGTGCGCGGCACATCGACGACGAGCACGTCGCGCGTGAGCCCCCCAAAGTTGTACCAGTCGGTGTTCACCGTCGGGACGCCGTCGCGGTGCCGCGCGTCGTCCACCTTGACGATCACCACATTCTCCCCGTCCGTGATGAGCTCGGTGATCTCGAACTCGAAGGGCGTGAAGCCGCCCACGTGCTGGCCCACTTCCCGCCCGTTCACGTAGACGATGGCCTGGTAATTGGCGGCGCCAAAATGCAAGAAGCGCCGCCGCTCCGCCGAGCGTTGGGCCACAAAGCTGGTCTTGTACCAGATGGTGCCCTCGTACAGGGACAGCTCCAGGCGCTGCGAGTTCCAGTCCCCGGGCACCGTCAGGGTCGGGCTTTGATCAAAATCGTACTCGATGCGATCGCTGATGCTCTCGGGCTTCTTGTTGCGCCCGTACGGCTCGGCCAGCGGCTGGTAACGATAGTCGTAATAGCCGTTCTCGTAGGGGTCGACGATGCTGCGCCAGGCGCCGTTCAGGCTCTGATGCTGGCGTCCAAAGACGTGGGCGATGAGATGGAGAGGAGCGGAGGGCATGGCGATGGACAGCGTGCTGCCTCGACCCGCGACGCGACTCAACCTTTTCTGACGCCCGACACGGGTTCCGGCGGATTCCGACAACTTCCGACACAGGCGCCGTGCGCCGGGCACGGGCCAGTGGAGGCCGGATTACAGCGCAGGGCGGGTTTTCCACGACTTGCCCTGTGCACAAGCTGCGAAATCTGTGGATGACCCGCTGCGCTGTGGATAACGTGTGGGGTCTCTTGCCTCCCTCCAACTACCTGACGCCCGCCGGTGCCCGGCAGCTCTCCGAGGAGCTGCAGCGGCTGATGACCGTCGAACGCCCCAAGGTCGTGCGGGAAGTCGCGGAAGCGGCCGCTCAGGGGGACCGCTCGGAGAACGCCGAATACATCTACGGCAAGAAGCGCCTGCGCGAGATCGATCGGCGTGCGCGCTTCCTGACCCAGCGGCTGGAGAGCGCCGTGGTGGTCCGGGCCGAGGAGCTCGGCGGCGATGTCGTGCGGTTTGGCGCGGAGGTCGTGGTCGCGGACGAGGACGGTCAGCAAAAGACGTACCGCCTGGTGGGCCCCGATGAGTCCGATCCCGCCAGTGGCAAGCTCAGCTATCAATCCCCGCTCGGTCAGGCCCTGATGAAGCGCCGCGTGGGGGACGTCGTCGTCGTGCGGCGCCCGGCGGGTGAAATCGAGATGGAGATCGTGAGCCTCAGCTACGAGAGTGGGCTGTGACCAACGTCCCGGGCGCTGCCTCGTCGGGCAATCGTGAGCAACTCGAGTTCTGGAATGGGCTCGCGGCAGAGCGCTGGGTGCGCCACCAGGCCCGGCTCGATCGCGCGCTCGGGCCGTTCGGTGAGGCCGCGCTCGATCGGCTCGGCCTGGCACCGGGGCAGTCGGTGCTGGACGTGGGCTGCGGCACCGGAGACACGCTGCTCTCGATCGCGCGGCGCCTGGGCGGGCAGGGCAGCGTGGTGGGGGTCGACCTGTCGCGCCCCATGCTGGCCCGCGCCGGCGAACGAACGCGCGAGCTCGCGCTGGTCGAGCTGATCGAGGCGGACGCCTCCGCGCACCCCTTCGGGCCGCGTTTCGACGCGCTGTTCTCGCGCTTCGGTGTGATGTTTTTTGCTGACCCCGTGTTCACGTTCGGCGCCCTGCGGCGGACCCTCCGGGCCTCGGGGGGGCGGCTCGGCTTCGTGTGCTGGCAGGCGTTCGAGGACAACCCCTGGCTCCGGCTGCCTCTCCTGGCGGCGCGCAGCCTCGTGACGGAGCCCACGACCGAGACGGATCCCCATGCTCCCGGCCCCTTTGCTTTCGCCGACCCTGCTCGCGTCCAGGACTTGCTGAGCCGTGCCGGCTACTCCGACATCGCGATCGAGGGGTTTCGGTCGCCGGTGCTGATGTCGGAGGAGGGGCTCGATCAGGCGGTCGACTTTACCTTGCAGACGGGCCCCGTCGTCCGGCTGCTCGTCGAGCAACCGGAGCCCGTACGGCAGCTCGCCAAGGAGCGCATCCGGGAGCAGCTCGCGCCGTTCGCCGCGGGGCAGCGCGTCGAGCTCGCGGGGTCGGCCTGGCTCGTCAGCGCCCGCGGCTGACACCGAAACGCCTCATGCGGCGCAGCGGCCCCTGCAGCCCGGCTCGGTGGGCAGGCGGCAGGGTACTCGGAGCGGCATTTTTTGCGGCGATCGTGGGGTTTGCGCTTCCGCCCCACCCACGCTAGGAGGCGGGGTCATGAAGCAGCCAGTTCTCCTTTCTTGCCTACTCGCCCTTTCGGTGGCGTGTGGGTCGAAGACCGCGGACACCGAAGTCGTGGCGCCCGAGCCCATCGCGGCTCCGCCTCCTCCTCCCGAGCCGAGCCCCGAGGAAAAGAAGAAGGCCGAAGAGGCCGCCAAGCTCGAAGCCGATCGCGCCAAGATGAAGACGGAGCACGAAGCGGACGTGGCGCGCTGGACGCCGGAGCTGCGCGCCGAAGCCAAGGCCGTGTCGGAGAAGAGCTACGCCAACGGCAAGGCCGCGCTCAAGGCGGTCGTGGCGGCCAAGTATCGCGCGCCCGGTCACGCCGATCGTGACGCGGCTCGCCACCCCGAGAAGACGCTCGAGTTCCTCGGCTTCGCGCCCACGCAGACGGTGCTCGAGTACGGTCCCGGCGAGGGTTGGTACACCGAGTTGCTCGCGCCGGCGTTGGCCAAGAAGGGCAAGCTCATCATCACCAGCCCGGACCCCAACGGTCCGCCCAATGAGCGCAGCACGTTCTACGGTGAGCGCACCAAGCTGTTCTTGGAGCAGGCGCCCGAGCTGTATGGCAAGGTCGAGACCGCCTACATCGATGGCAAGGCGCCCGCGCTGAAGCTCGATGGCACGCTGGACCTGGTGCTGGTGTTCCGCGGCCTGCACGGCATGCAGAACGGCGGCACGCTCGACGCCTGGCTGGCGGAGTTCCACAAGGCGCTCAAGCCCAAGGGCGTGCTCGGTATCGAGCAACACCGCGCCAAGCCCGACGCCAAGGCGGAGGAGAGCTCCAAGTCGGGTTACCTGCCGGAGCCGTGGGTGATCGAGAAGGTGGAGGCTGCCGGCTTCAAGCTGGCGGGCAAGTCCGAGATCAACGCCAATCCCAAGGACACCAAGGATCATCCCAACGGTGTCTGGACGCTGCCGCCCTCCTTTGCGCTCGGCGATACCGATCGCGAGAAGTACGCGGCGATCGGCGAGAGCGATCGCATGACGCTCAAGTTCGTCAAGAAGTAGGCGACGCCAGAGGTACTAGGTTCCGCGGCCCTGACCCCGACGGCATCGATCTACTGACGATCGATGACCCCCGCCGGAGAGGGCCGCGGAGGCTCAGCCCGAGCGCTGAGCTCGGGCACGTTCCAGCGACGGCAAGGCAATGCCCAGCAGCATCAGGGCGCTGCCCGCGACCTGTGGCCCGCTCGGTAGGGTGCCGTAGCCCAGGTAGCCCAGCACGAACGCGAACAGTGGGGCTAGCAGTAGCAGCAGCGCCGACTCTGCTGCGCGTAGCCCGCGTAGCGAATACATGATGCACAGGCGCCCGGCAAACGGACCGAAGAGCGCCGCCGCGGCCACGAAGAGCCAGAACTCCACGCCCGCGTCGAGCGAGCGCTCGAGCGTGTGCGGCACGCAAGCGAGCAAGCCCACCGCCAGCCACAGGCGCAGCGTATTGACGCTGGCAGGGGAGATGTGCGCGATCACTCGGCGCGTCAGCACCTGCATGAGTCCGAAGCTGGCGGCCGCCCCGAGCGACCACGCTGCCCCCGCGGCGCTGCCGAGCGTGAGCGGCCAATTCATGATGCCGAGGCCACACAACGCGGTGCCCGCTCCGAGTGCCAGCGCCCAGGTCACGCGCTCTCCGAGCAGCAGCGCGCCGAGGCCGCCCACGAACACCACCTCCATGCGCAGGAGCACACTGTTCATCGCAGGCTCCAGGCGCGCCACGGCCTGCGCGCCGCACAGGTTACCGGTGATCGTCGCGATCGACAGGAGGAGGGCGGTGCGCCAGAGCATGCCGCGCTCGCCGCGCACGGGCGGCCGCGCGCTCGTGCGCTGCCAGAGCGACCACAGGCTGCTCGACAGGGCAGCCATCACGAGCAGCGCAAAGGCCAGGGTGTCGGCGGGAGCAAACGCGGCGGCGCGCTTGTAGGGAAACAAGTAGATGGCGGAGCACAGCGCTGCCGCCAGGGAGAATGCGACGCCGCGGCGCCGTTCGGAAGAGAACAAGGCATGCCTTCTACCCCCGAGTCGTCGCTCGAGTGCTGAATCTTTGCTGGCGGCCGCGCTGGCTGCGGCTCAGCGCTCCTGCACGGCGGTGGTCGTACATGGACGCCGATCGTGGCTTCTGAACCCCGTGGCGCCCCGCCTCGGAAAACACCCCGGCCGGAGGTTTGCTTAACTGTGGGCCGCGGGGGGTCGTTGCTTCGGCTGTTCGGGGGAACCGACACGACACCATGGTGCGCACGTGTGACTCGAGGCGCCCGCGAGGGGGCAAATGGACCGTAGGACGGCGAGGCTTCGCGCTTTGCCTGCGGACGGTCTTGATGGTGGGCCTCTGCGCGACGAGCGCGCTGGCAGCCGATAGCGATGCCGACGGGCTCGAAGACGAGTGGGAGTTTCTGTACTTCGGCTCACTGGGGGCGCAGCCCGGCGCGGACCCCGACGGGGATGGCCTCCGGAACGTGGATGAGCACGCACTCGGGTCAAACCCTACGCTCTTCGACACCGACGGCGATTCTTTGTCCGACGCTCGCGAGCGTGACTACCGGACGGATCCCACGCGGCGGGATACCGACGCCGACGGTCTCTCGGACTATGCCGAGACCCAGGTACACCACACCGATCCGCGCCGTCGGGACAGCGACAGCGGGGGCCGAGGGGACGGGGAAGAGGTCCTGTTCGACAGCACCAACCCGCTCGTGCGCAGTGACGACTTGCTCGACTCGGACGGGGACGGGCTCACCAATGCGCTCGAAGCCACGATCGGCACCAATCCCTTCAGCGTGGACACGGACGGCGATCTGCTGACGGACGCGCAGGAGAACCCCGATTTTAACAGCACCTCTCAGGGGGACGGCAACGAAAACGGCATTTTCGAGCCCGAGCTGGGTGAGGAGACCGATCCCACGCGCTTTGACTCGGACGATGACGGTCTCTCGGACGGCCTGGAGCTCCAGTTCGGCAGCGATCCCTTCAATCCCGATACGGACGATGACGGCTGGAGCGACGGCGACGAGCACGCGGCCAGCATCGATGAGCTGACCTGCCTCAGTCCCGTGCAGGCCGACTCCGATCACGACGGTCTGAATGACGGCGACGAGCGGGACGCGGGCTTCAACCCCTGCGACGGTGACAGCGACGGTGACGGCGTGCTGGATCCGGTCGAAATATCGGACGGTACCGATCCCGCGGACCCCGGCAGTGTCGCCCCAGACGCCGATGGTGACCGGCTCTCCGATGCGTATGAAGTTGGCGTTAGCAATACCGATCCCTTGCTGGCGGACTCGGATGGTGACGCTCTCAGCGATGCCGAGGAAGTGTTTGGCCTCGGCGATGCGCTGATCACCAATGCGCTCGACGCCGACACGGATGACGACGGCCTCCTGGACGGCAGCGAGAGCGTCCAGACCGGCAACCAGGTGTTGATCCAGACCAACCCGACGCTGTTCGATACCGACGGCGACGGCCTGAGCGATGGGCTGGAGCTCGGGCTCGGGGCACCCCAGTCGAGCGCGCTCGATGCCGACGCGACCGATCTGGGGATCTTCACCCCGGATCTGGAGCCCTCCTCGACCACCAGTCCCGTCGATGCCGACACGGACGACGACGCCCGCATCGATGGCGCCGAGGACGTGAGCCACGATGGGCTGCGCCAGCCCTCCGAGACCGATCCCAACGTGCCGGATACCGACGGCGACGGCATGAACGACGGCGTCGAGGTGCTGCAGAACGTGCAGGGGAACTGCACCACGTCCCTGTTCGATCCCACGAGCGCCAGCGACGCCTCGCAGGACTTCGATGGCGATGGGATCAGCAATCTGGACGAGCTGCGGCTGGTGCTGCGCATCGGGCTCGATCTCGTCGCCTCAGCGACGGACCCGTGCGACGCGGACAGCGATGATGACGGCCTCTCGGATGGCGTCGAGTACGCCAGCTCCTACGGCATCGGCCAGACCGACCCCAACGATCCGGATACCGATGGCGACGGGCTGAGCGACGGCGTCGAGGACCAGAATCACGACGGGCGGCGGAATGCGGTGCTGGAGAGCGACCCGACCCTGACCGACACGGATTCAGACGGCCTGCGCGACGGCGCGGAGGACGCCAATCAGAACGGCGCGCTCGACGCCGGCGAGACCGATCCACGCCGCGCCGACTCCGACTCCGATGACATCGGAGACGGCACGGAGATCCGCTCTTTTGGCACCGATCCGCTCCATCCGGACAGCGACGGCGACGGGCTGCCGGATGGCCTCGAGCTCGGGCGGGCCAGCGACGCGGACCGTTCGTCGCGCACCGATCCGTTGGCGGCCGACACCGACGGCGATGGCCTCGATGATGGTGACGAGGACGTCGACCACAACGGTCGCACCGACGCGGGCGAGACCAGCCCCAGCGATCGCGACAGCGACGACGGCGGAGTGAACGACGGGCAGGAGGTTCTGGCGGATGGCACCGATCCGCTCGACCCGAGCGACGATATCTTGGTGGAAGGCTCCGAACCCGTGATCCCCCTGCCCCCCGATGAGACACCGCCGGATCCACCCGATCCCGGGCCGGGCACGACGCCCTCGCTCGATCCCCGTTGGTCGCTCGAGCCGGACGGCGAGATCCGCGGCACCGGCTGCAGCATCACGGCGATCGGCAGTCGGTCCGGCTCCGCCCGGCCCGGTGCTTCGCCTAGCGGAGCGGGCTCGTGCGGTACGCCCCTCGGACTCGCCGCGGCGGCGCTGGCCTTCCTGCTCTCGAGGCGGCGTGCGAGCGGCGCTGCCCCGAGGCGCAGCGTGCCTCGCGCGGCACGGATGCTGGGCTGGCTGCTACTGTTGGGCGCGTCCACGAGCTCGGTCGCGTCCGCGCAGACGCCGGAGCAGATCGAAAACGCCCGCAATACCAACATCGACGCCAACCCGCACCGCATCGATCCGGCCGGCTACGAGCTGCTCGGCACCAGCCGCCCGCGCGTGCTGCCGCACCTGGCGTTGCGCGGAGCGGCCTCGTTCAACTACCTGACGGGGCCGGCGATCGTCGCCGACAGGAACACCGGCGAGACGCTGCGCAAGCTGGTCGGCAGCAGGGAAGAGGCCGTCTTCGGCGTCGCCCTCGGCCTGTTTGAGCGCTTTCAGGTGTCGGCCATCATGCCCGTCGTGTTGCACCAGGAGGCGCAGCTGCCGGGGTACAACCTGGGCGCGGCCACGGCGTCCGGCTTTGGCAACCCCACGATCGTACCGCGGGCCTTGATCATCGACGGTCGCGGCGAATCCTTCGGCGTGGGCGTGGAAGTGCCGGTCACGCTGCCGCTGTGGGACGCGCCCGCCTACATGGGCTACGACGGCTGGGGCGTCGAGCCGCGCCTGCTGCTCGAGCACAAGGCGGGACCGGTCGTGTTATCGACGGCGCTGGGCGCGCTGTTCAAGCCCGAAAACCAGATCTTCAACCTGAACGACGGCGATCAGTTCACCTACGCCGTGGCGGCACAGTACCCGGATCTGGTGCGCAACTGGGATCTGGGCGTGGAGTTTCTGGGAGGCACGCCGCTCGACGACGTCGGCGCCAGCGTGGAGACGCGCGGTGAGGTGTTGGTCGGTGGGCGTCATCGCTTCGCCGATCGGCTGAGCGTGAGTGCCGGCACCGGCGTCGGCATGTTGGGTGGTGTGGGACAGTCGGGCTACCGAGTCTTCGTGTCGCTCGGCTACGCTACCGAGTCGACCGAGTCGCCGCCCGTGGTCGAGGCGGTGGAGCCTCCGCCCCCGCCCGACTGCACGCCTCGCCCCGGAGTGCCGCGGCCGCTGAGCTGCCCGCCGCCCGACATCGACGAGGACGGCATCCCGGACGGGGCCGACAAGTGTGTGAACGAGGCCGAGGACTTCGACGGCGTCGATGACCAGGACGGCTGCCCCGATGCCGACCATGACGGCGACGGCCTGCAGGATTTCGAAGACGGTTGCCCCACCGAACCGGAAGATCGCGACGGCTTCAAAGACGCCGACGGTTGCCCGGAGCCCGACAATGATGGCGACGGCCTGCTCGATGCGGCCGACAAGTGCCCCTTCGAAGCCGAGGATGAGCCCGGCGCAGGCGCGGATGGCTGCCCGAAGGGCGGGCCCGTCAAGACGTGCCCCGATGGCGCACGCCCGAGTGCCTCCGGCGAGTGCCTGGCGCACGTCGACGCCGGCCTGATCCAGATCGCCGAACCCGTGCAGTTCACCGAGGGGACGGCCATGCTCGCCGATGCGAGCCGCGAGTTGCTCAACCAGGTGGTGGACATTCTCGATGCGAACCCCACGATGAAGGTTCGCGTCGTGGGACATAGCGACAACTGGGGTCCGAAAGCCGTCAACCTGGAGCTGTCGAAGCAACGCGCCATCTCCGTGCGCTGGTATCTGATCCGACAGAGCACCAACCCGGAGCGCATGGCCAAGCGCGTCAAGGCGATCGGTCGCGGCGAGGCCGAGCCGATCGAGAGCAACGGAACGGCCGTGGGCCGCGCCCGCAACCGCCGCGTCGAGTTCGTGATCACCGGTCAATAGCGCGGCCGCCCGAGCTGTCGCGGTGAAGCTCGGCGGCAGCCGGGATACCCGGCGCCACCGAGCTACGCCGTCGTGCCGAGCGCGAAACGGCGGCTTGCTTAGATAAGTTGATCGGTCGGTGCCGTTGGGGCCGACCTGTACCCTATCTGTCATCGGCGGGCGCCTAGCCTGCGAGCGTCCAAGCAAGGGAGGACGCGATGCAACGGATCCGTCGAGCGGCCAGATACCGAGCACTCCGACGTGTCGTCGGGAGTGTGATCTTGGGCGGTGCGGGGCTCTGCGCCTTGCCTGCCAGCATCGCCAGGAGCGAGTGGCGCTGGGGAACCCTGTACGAGCCGTCCAAGGCCGGGCGGGAGTTGGTGCTGGAGAAGCCGTGGCCCGCGTTTCTCGAAGCGTGGCAAGCCTGGGAGAAGAAGGGGTACCGCCTGGTCGACTTCGAGGTCATGGACAACGTGGCCCGGTACTCCGGGGTGTTTGAGCCGGGCACGCACGTGACCTCCGCCAAGATCGGCGTCGGCTTCGACGAGCTGATGAAGGCCTGGGGCGATTGGGAGAAGCAGGGCCTGCGTGTGGACGACTTCGAATCCTGGCTGGAGGGCGGACAACGTCGCTACGGCGCGATCTTCCGTCCAGGGTCCGGCGGCCTGGCGACCCTGATCCAGGACGACTGGGACGAGTTCATCAGCGGTTGGGAAGCGCTCGAGGAGCAAGGGCAGCGCATCACCGATTTCGAGACCTGGATCGACGCCGGCAGGCAGCGCTACATGGCGGCCTTTCGCAGCGCCACCTACCCCACGGCTTCACTGATGGGCGTCAGCTGGCGGACGCTGAGCGCGGAGCTGGAGAGCTTCTACGCGGACGGCTACCGAGTGCAGGATTTGGAGGTGCTGGCGCCGCTCGGGGATGAGGCGACGTATTACGCCCTGTTCGGCAAGACCACGGGCCCGGACAAGCTGCGTTCCGAGGAGTCCAGTCGCGCATTTTTGGGCGCCGTTTCCGAGCTCCGCAGGTCGGGTCGCGAGATCGCCGACATCGAGCCGTACTGGTTCACCGATGAAAAACCCAAGCCGGCGGCTCAGGCGGCAGCGCCCCCGTACGTGCCGATCCCGCTCAACGATACCTTGGACTCGGCCTCGGGCCTCAGCTTTCCGAAGTCCATGCCGGCGGTGCGCTACCCCGATGGCTTCACCGGCTGCAACCGGGGAGAGACCACTCGCATCAAGCGGGGCTGGGCGATGGCCCACTACATGACGTGGGTGGCCGATCAAGCCATGGACTGGATGGCCCACAACGGCCAGTACCGAGAAGACGCCTGGAACTATGGCTACCAGACCCCGAACGAGGGGAACTACTGGGCCAACTACGCGCCTCGCGCCTGGTTTGGTCCGTACACCAAGGACCGCTTCCAGATCGCGCAGCACGCCATCGCTGAGCTGTGGAGGGAGCGGTTCCGCGGCAAGACTTTCACAGTGAAATGCCGCTCGAACGACGACAACAAGGGCGCGCACCCCTGTTACCGCATCAACCCCACCACGGGGAACAACCCCGCCGCCAATCACCTCGTCTTCGGCACCATCAACTTTTGCAACAACGGCCTGGACGGGGGCCTGGAGCTGAAGGACGCCTATGCGGACGCGCGGCGAGTGGTGCATGAGTTGTTCCACTGGCTGCGCACCAAGGAGGGTCTCAACGTGGGCGACCTGCACACGCATTGCCACGGCGGGGCTCGCTGCTCGACGGAGACCATGTATGGCCAGGAGAAGGCGACCCACCTCAGCCACTACGACGGTGGGTCACGCGGCTTCGCCTCCGGGCAAGCGCGCCGCGCTTCCGATCATCGCAAGAAGGCGCTGCGCAACAACGACAACTACGCCTTCTTCATCTACCACATTGGGCGCATGGCGTACTCGCGCACGAGCTTTGAGGGGCTCGCGCCGCTGACGCAGTTTCCGCCGAGCGGTTTCAAGTTCTGAGCGCCTGCCCGGCGCAGCGGCGCTCCGGGCCAGGGCGTAGAGGAGGCACGTGTATGGGACGCGCAAGCTCGACAATGGCTGTATTCTGCGCCGGTGCTGGTGCGCTCGGCTGGGTGATGGTGGCTGGGCTCGTGCTGCCGGGCTCCGCGGCCTGGGCCCAGGTCGCGGCGAAGGCCGTGAAGGCCGCCACGCCGCTCGTGCTGAAGGGGGACACGACGTGCCGTCCCGGCGATCTCGACTGCAACCCGTGCGCGAGCGACGTGCGCGGGCAATTCTCGAAGCTATCAATGGTCGGTTGGAGGGAGGGCACGTGGACGTTCGAGCGTGACCAGCGCTACGCGCCGGACGAGCGGCGAGCGGGGGACGCGCTCCGCACCTCGACGACCTTTGAGAAGTACCACATTCAGGGCTTCGTCCGCACCAACTCGAGCGAGTACCCGTACGCCGGCACCCACAGCGCAGAGGAGCCAGAGAAGGGCTCGATCTTCTTTGTGGGCAAGGATGGCAGGCTCAAGGCGATCGACGAGTCCCGGCATCATCATCCGAGCGGGGTGGCCGTGCTCGGGGACGCGATCTTCGTGGCGGAGGGCAAGGACGTTCACTGGCTCCGCGTTTCGGCGGCAGGGCAGGAGCAGCAGCAACGGTGGCGGGTTCCCGATACGGATCCAGCGAAGGTCGGCCTGGCGAAAGCGGGCGGTGGCCTCGGGCTCGCCAAGTTACGGGATGGAACGACGCTGCTCGTGGTGACCAGTCCGGGCTCGGGCTTTCGCGCCACGGACCTGACCGAGAAGGCGCGCGAGGACGACGCCTTGCTGCGCCACACCCGGCTCTACCACGTCGAGGGCAACCCAGCGGCGCCCGTTGATCCCGGCGTCACCTTCCTGGGCGAGTTCGAGCATCCTTTCGGCCCGGGTCGTTGCGAAGCGGACATGGAGCAGAGCGGCGAGCTGTGCTACCCGAAATGTCCAGGCGGCTACCGCGGCGTCGGGCCCGTGTGCTGGCAGAGTTGCCGCAGCGGGTACGCGGACGACGGTGTGACGTGCCGAAAGGATCCGGTCATCACTGCACGGTCTTCCTACGGCCGCGGCGTCGGCAAGCCGCTCGGGTGCTCGAGCGACGAGGAGAAGGATGGCGCGCTCTGCTACCCGAAATGCAAAGCGGGCTATGCGGGCGAGGGCCCTGTGTGCTGGCAGCGCTGCCCCGAGGGCTTCCGGAACGACGGCGCGTATTGCCGCAAGCCGGAGGCCTACGGCAGAGGCACCGGGCACAGCAAGAAGAAGTGCGAAGACCAACACGGCGATGGGAGTTGTGAGAAGGACGGGTTGCTCTGGTACCCGAAGTGCAGGACGGGGTTTCACAACGTGGGCTGCTGCGTGTGCAGCCCCAACTGCACGGACGGCATGAACGACATCGGTGTCTCTTGCCAGAAAAAGTCGGACCCGCGGGGGGTGGGCAAGGCGCTGCACGCCTGCGACAGTGACGAGGAGAAAGACGGCGCACTCTGTTACCCCCGATGCAAGACGGGATATTCCGGCTCCGGGCCCCTCTGCTGGGCCACCTGCGCCGCCGGCTTCGTCAATGACGGCGCCACGTGTCGCAAGCCCGGTGACATCTACGCCAAGAAGTCAGCGACCAGGGGCGTCGGCAAGATCTTGGAACGAAAACAGCCGATCGCCTATTCCGAGAATCTGTCCCTCGTGACGGAGTGCAGCACGGGGGACCTGTACACCGTGCACACGACGGGAACGTACGGTCTCGTCGGCAGCGGGTTTTGGCGGCTGTCCAGGATCGACGGCGACGCGGCCGCACCGCGCCTGACGCACATTGCCATCCGTGAACAGCCGCAACGCGAGCGAAACTGCCACCATCGGAGCTCCGCGACCGTGACGGTAAGCCCGGCGGGGAAGCTCGAGTTTCTGTGCTCGGAGCGCAACGTGCAAACCGAGACCTTCAACTTCCTGACCAGCGCCCCGTGAGCGCGCGGGGCCTCGTTCGGGGCCCTTGCCCCGGCGGCGACCGCTGCGACGGTGCGTGCCGCGGCCGCGTCGGCCGGCGCGCGCCGCAGGCAGGCCCTGCTGCGACGGTCAGCGCTGCGCTAGACTGCCGCCGCCATGTCGAAGATCGAGCTCCGCGCGGGTGCCTGGGTCGAGCTCAGCGAAGGCTGGCTCAGCGCGGAAGAGGCCGCTCGGCTACAGCACGCGCTGACGCTCGAGCTGCGCTGGGAGCAGCGCGAGATCGTGTTGTTCGGCAGACCCATCCTGCAGCCGCGACTGATCGCGTGGGCGGGGCAGCTGCCCTACCGCTATTCGGGTCAGACGCTCGAGCCGCGCGCCTGGCCGCCTCCGCTCGAGGCGCAGATGCTGCCCTTGGCGGAGCGCGTGGCGCGGGCCGCGGGCGCCGCCTTCAACCACGTGCTCATCAATCGCTACCGCGATGGCAACGACAGCATGGGCTATCACGCAGACGACGAGCCCGAGCTGGGGCCGGAGCCCTGCGTGGCCACGCTCTCGCTCGGTCAGACGCGCCGCTTCTCGCTACGCGCCGAGCGAGCTCGCGCTTCCGAGCGAGCGCTCAGCTTGCCGCTCACGGCGGGCAGCCTGCTGGTGATGGGTGGCAGCTGCCAGCGTCACTATCGCCACGCCATCCCGAAAGAGCCTCGGCTGCTCGTGGGCGAGCGCATCAGCCTGACCTTTCGCTGCGTGCTCCGCGCCCCGAGCGCGTAGGCATTGCCGAGGGGTCGCGCCCCGGGCCCCGGCGAGCGAGCGGCCGCGCGCTCGTGCCGGCTCAGGGCTCGACGCAGTAGAGGTGATGGGAGAAATTGCAGGTGTTGGGCAAGGTAAACGACTGCCAGAAGCGCACGCCCGCATAGCCGTAAGTTCCGGCATGCCCGGTCGAGCCCGGGCTTTGCCAGTCGTTGCAGGTCTCGTTCGCCGTGCCGGCGGCCGTCATCGACGTGCTGCCCGTCCAGAGGCCGGTCAAAAACTCCGCCGTGGTTCCATTGGCCAGCACCCACGGACCGCTCACCAGGTTGGTCTGCTCTCCGGTGAACGCGCTCACTGCCACCAGCTCTGCGCCGGTGCCTACGAGCTGCCCGTCGGGCCGCACGTAGCTAGCGTCGAGGTCGAGGACGGCAGAGGCGGCACGACCCACGTACGCGAGCAACGCCACGCCCGTTGCGACGCCCGGCGGGCGCTCCGCTTGGCACTGCTGATCGGGGCTCATCGAGCCAGGAACAAACGGGGTATTGCTGACCCAGATGCGCTTGCCCGGGAAGCTCGGCAGCGCCCCGAGCGCCGTCGTCTGGCTCCTGCCCAGGCAATAGATGGGTGCGGACGTGTCGCAGGCCGCGGCGCTGGGCCCATCCCAGACGGGGCCGGAGGAGCTCTCTCCCTGAAGTGCGAAACCCGGTGCCGCCGCATCGGTCCAATCTCCGCAGGTGACCCGGTCTGGCTCCGCAGTGAGCGCCGTCCACACGAAGCGGGCTAGCGGCTCCCCGAGCTCGCTAAACCCCACGTCGTTGTAAGCGGAACCAGCGCCGAACAGCCCGTTCAGCTGGTCTGCGAAAGGCATCCCGTCCATCCGCACCCAGCCCCGGGCGGTGCCGAGCCGCGATGCCAGGGGGCCTGCCGGGTTGGCCTGTTGCGCCGAATCCGACATGCCTGCCACGAAATTGGTGCCCGCCGCGTCGTTGATGCCCGCGGCGCTGGCGAGTGCGTTGCACTGCGCGTCGTACGCGGCCAGGCCCCCCAGATCGGTTGAATACTCGCGCGACGAGACGAAGATCAGATTGTGATCCTGAGGCGCGAAATTGGCGACCACGACCTGGGTACCGTTCAACTCCAGCGTGCACTCGCGCCGTAGCCCCGTGCAAGCGCCGCCCGACCAGCCCGAAAAATAGCTATTTTGGCCGTTCTCCGTGCGGGCCGATAGCGTGATCCGGCCGGGCGCAAACAGGCCCGTGCAGGTCGGGCCGCAATCGATCTGTGGATCGCCCGGCGCACTGCTCGAACGTACGCTGCCGGTGCCGGAGCTCGGTGGGCGCACCACGCTCAGGCGATACAAACCGTCGCCCTGGAGCGCCAGCGTCGCGCTCGTCGCGCCGTCGCTCAGCGTCAGGGAGGCGCGGTGGCTACCGCCAGTGCCGGGCGCAAAGCGCACCTCTATCGTGCACGAGTACCCCGCGGGGAAGCGCGTCGGACACTCGCTTTGCAGCGTGAACTCGGCGCCATTGGAATTGTAGAGCATCAGGTCGCCGGTGCCGCCCGCGCCCTGATTGCTGACCAGCCAGGTGAAGCTCGGGCTCGCCGTGCCCACCTCTTGCCCGGCGAAGATGAAGGCGGACGCGACGGGCCCCAATGCGGCCCGCGCGCCACCGACAGCGTCGCCGCTCTCGCCCTGCCCGCTGGCGGCGGGTGGGGTCGCGGGAGCCACGCCGTTCAAGAACGGGATGCCGCGCTGGTCGCCGCCGCTCGAAGCTCCGTCGCTGCCCTGGCCGGTGCCGTTCGAAGCTCCGTCGCTGCCCTGGCCGGTGCCGTTCGTGGGCCCGTCGCCGCCCGGGTCGGCGCCGTCCGAGGCCTCGACGTCGCGCTCGTCCAGCCCGCATGCCCAGCTCGCGAGCACCAGCCCGCTCAGCACCGCTGCTTTCCCGCTGTTTCCCCAGGGCACGACGGCGGTCTAACGCAGCTTCGGCGGCGCCGCCAATGCTCCTGCGGAGGGGCTGCCCCGGCGCGCCCAAATCCAGAAAATTGGAGCGGCGCTCGACACCCCGGTCGCTCCTGGTTACGTCCCCGGCGTGCCCTCCGCCCCGTCGCCCTTTGCCGGCCAGCGCCTCCCCGTGCTGTATCGCGACGCGGTGCTGGTCGTGGTGGATAAACCTGCCGGGCTGATCGTGCACCGGGGCTGGGCGCAGGATGAGGTCACGGCACTGAGCCTCGTGCGGGGCATGCTGGGCCAGTGGGTGTATCCGGTGCACCGGCTCGATCGGGGCACGAGCGGCGCGCTGGTATTTGCTCTGACGCCGGAGATCGCGGGCGTGCTGGGCGAGGCCTTCATGGCGGAGCGCGTCCACAAGCGCTACCTGGCGCTGGTGCGCGGGCTCGCGCCGGAGGCAAGCCTGGTCGATCATCCGATCGCGAAGGAGCCGGGCAAAGCCAAGCTGCCCGCGCAGACGCGCGTGGCACGCCTGTGCAACCAACCGGTGGTCGACGAATTGAGCGGCATTTCACGCCAGTATTCACTGGTGGAGGCGTGGCCGCTGACGGGGCGCCCGCACCAGGTGCGACGCCATCTGAAGCACCTGAATCACCCCATCATCGGCGACGTGCGCTACGGCAAGTCCGAGCACAATCGGCTGTTCCGGCGCCGCTTCGGGCTCGAGCGAATGGCGCTGCACGCCGAACGGATCGCCTTTCCCCATCCCGCCACTGGCGCGAGGCTCCAGGTCAGCGCGCCGTTGCCCGCTGACCTGGTGAACGTGCTGGAGCAGCTGGGGGCGCCTCAGGGCTGGTCTTCGCAGGCGCCGTCGGACTCGACGCTGACGCCGGCCGATGCCGCGCTGCAGGAGTTGCCGTAGGTCTGGCCGTCACAGCCGCAGACGGGCCGGAAGAGCTGAATGCACGCCTGGGGCCGCGGCGCGCAGGTGCCGGGGCGGTCCGCGCGGCCGCAGTCGCTCTCCGCTGGAAAGCTGCAGAAACTGTCGGCATCACACGCGGGCAGGCCGCGCGAGCCGCACGCCTGGGGTTCGGGCGGCGCGCACTCGCCCTCGGAGATGATGCTGACGCTGGCGCTGGCCGCCTCGCAAGCGTTGCCGTAGGTCTGGCCGTCACAGCCGCACACGGGCGCGAAGATGCGCGTGCAGATCTGGGGGATGGGCTCGCACACGCCGGGGCCGTCCGCGGCGCCGCAGATGGACTCCGGCGGGAAGTTGCAGAAGCTGCCCTCGGCGCATGGCGAAGGACGCAGCCCCCCACAGGACTGCGTCTGGGCCACGAACGGCAGGTAGAATTCGCTCGCTTCCAGCCCGAGCGCGCGCCCGGCAGGCCCGCGCACGACGCTGCGTTGCCCGGCGAGCAAGAGGCCGTCCGGCGCGCTCAGCTGCTCGAAGGCCCCGCTCGGATCGTCGCTCACCGCCGACAGATCGATCTCGGCGATCTGGAAACTGGGCTGCTCGCGGTTGACCAACTCGGCCGAGAACGACAGGCACGGGAAGGTGATACAGACGATGCCGTCGTTGCGGGCGCGGAAGAAGCGACCGCTCGGCGTGATCCCCGGGTGGCCTTGCCAGGCCTCGCTCACGAGCAGCTGGCCCAGGCGCCCCGCGCGCGTGTCGAGCGGGGTCAGCTCGCCCAACACGAGGAAGCTCTCGGGCGAGCCGCGCAGCGCCGCTTCCTGCTCGGCGGAGAGACCGAGCGCGCCCAGATCGAGATCCGCCACGTAACATTCGGCGCTGCGCTGGCCATCCGCACAGCGCAAGGTCGCGCGATTGACGCTGTCGACGAAGAAGCCGCCGCAGCGAGGGGCCGCGCAGCGGCGCAGGTCGCGGCGCAGCGTGAGGTAGCTCGCCGCGTCGGGGCCGCGCAGGTCCTGGGCGAGGGTAGCGGTGTCACCGCCGGCACTTGGGTCGCCCGGGGCGGCAGTGTCGCTCGCGTTGCCCGAGCAGGCGAGGGCGCCCAGGAGGCTGGCAATGGTGGTGGTCCAGAGGGCAGATGAATGGGTCATGAGTCTCGCTTTCCGTCGGACGGCCCCCGCGTACCCCGAGACGTGGGGCGGCTCGTCCACGACACCGTCAGCAAGTTGCGTGCTAGCTCGGCAGGTGCGCTGCGTGAGCGACAATTCGCGTAAATTTCGGCAAATTCGCGGCGGAATCGGCGCGCTGCGTTACGCTTTGGCACACTCTGAGCCAGCCGGCGCGGCAGTTTCGCCTCGGTGATTCCGTTGGGCGCGGCTTCGGGGCAGGATACGTGGCCCATGCGCGTCTTGGTCGCCTTCGACAAATTCAAAGGCGCGCTCGGCGCCGAGCAGGCGTGTGCGGTCGCGGCTCGGGTATTGCGGCGCGAGCGCCCCGACTGGCAGCTGGACCTGGCACCGCTGAGCGACGGCGGGGACGGGTTTTGCCGCATCGTCACGGACGCCCTCGGCGGAGTGCGGGAACGGCTCTCGGCGAGCGGCCCGCTGCTATCTCCCGAGGGGGCCTGCGAGCGGCTGGAGGTGGAGATCGGTTGGGTGGATCTGGAGCGCGTGCCCGAGGCGGCTCGGCTGCGGCTCGCGCTGCCGGATGGCCCGCTGCGTCGGCTTGCGATCGTGGAGCTGGCGGCGGTGAACGGGCTGGCGCTGGTGGAGCCAGCCCGGCGCGACGTGTGGCGCTCGACGTCGTTCGGCACCGGCGAGCTCCTGCGGGCCGCCGTGGATCGCGGCGCTCAGGCGCTCTTGCTCGGGGTGGGGGGCAGCGCCTGCTGCGACCTCGGCCTGGGTGCGCTCTCGGCGCTCGGCCTGTGCTTCGAGGACGCCGCGGGCGCCCGGCATCTGCCTCCCGTGCCCGGTCAATTTGCCGACCTGGTGCGGGTAAGCGGCCGGGTGCTGCCGCCGCTCGTGCCGCTCTACATCGCCTGTGACGTCGACAGTCCGCTGCTCGGTCCGCGCGGTGCCGCCGCCGTGTACGGGCCACAAAAAGGGCTCGACGCGGCGCAGCTCCCGCGCTTTGAGGCGCAAGCGTCACGCCTGGCGCGCTTGCTCTGCGAGCAGTGTGGCAGCGACGCGGGGCTCGTGAACCTGCCGGGGGCTGGCGCCGCCGGAGGGGTTGCCTTTGGTCTCGGCGCTGCGGCGGGAGCACGCCTGCTGCCGGGCTTCGAGCTCGTGGCGGAGGTGCTCGATCTGTCCGGGCGGATCGAGCTCGCGGACTGGGTGATCACCGGGGAGGGGCGCTTCGACGCCACGAGCCTGGTTGGCAAGGGGCCGGGATCGTTGGTGCAGCACGCCTCGCGCCGGGGCCGGCGTTGCACGGTACTGGCGGGTTCGCTCGGGCTCGAGCCAGGGGTTGCCGAGCGCTCGCTGCCGGGGGTCGACGTGCGGGCGATCTCGCCGCCGGACCTGCCGCTGGAGCGCGCGCTCGGCGAGACCGCCGAACGCCTCGCGCGCGCCGTCGAGGGCTGCCTGGCCGTCGGCGTCTGACGTCTGGAGTCTGGGGCTCGGAGCCTGGGCTAGCTCTCGAGCGCGTCCGACAAGGCGGCGGCCATCTCTCGTGCCGAGCCAAAGCGTTCCGAGGACGAGCGGCTCACCCCCTTGCGGAACCAGGGTGTAAAGCCCGCGGGCAGCGCCACGTGCTCGGGTACCTCGTTCGGGGAGCCGCTACAGATCTGGATCAGCCGCTCGCCGTTGCTCGGCCCTGCGAAGGCGGGTGTACCGGTGAGCGCTTCGAAGGCGATCACTGCGAGCGACCACAGGTCACTGCGTTCATCGACCGGCGCATGACCGAGCAGCTGCTCGGGGCTCTGATAGGCCGTGTTGTCCGCCGGCGCAGACGGCGACAGTGGTAGCTCCGGGTCCCAGCCGAGATCCTGCCCCGCCTGCCCGGACATGTGATCCGAGAGCTGGCGCAGCAGGTTGAGCCCCTCTGCCAGGTTCCCGTCGATGCCAAACAGCAGCTTGGCGCTCTCCTGCGACCCCGCGTCGGAGCTACAGCGGGGGACGGACCCACCCCGCTGAGCTGCCCGCGTCAGGAACAGATGCTCTGGATCGACCCGGCGGTGCACCAGGCCCCAGCCATGCAGGGCTTCGAGGCCCAGCGCGACATCGCCAAAGAGCGTGGCCACCTCCGCCGGAGCGAGCCTGCCGCGCGTGCGTAGCCGGCTGGCGAGGCTTTCGCCTTCCAGGCGATCGAGGGCGAGAAAGGGCACGCGCACGTCGACGCCGGAGTCGATCACCTGCGCGACGTTGGGGTGGACGATCGCGGCGGCGGCCCGCGCCTCGTTGAAGAAGGCCTCCAAGATCTCCGGGTCCTCGGCAATGGCGGGATCGAGTAGCTGCAGCGTGACCGGATGTCCCCGCCGCAGATCCCGCGCGTGCCAGAGCGTACCCAGCGTGGAGGCTCCGAGCGGATAGTCGAGCTCGTAGCGCTGAGCGACAACCAGGCCGCGACGCGCCCGTTCGTCGAGACCGGCGGACTCTCCCCGGTACACCAGGCGAATCGGTGCGCTCGATATCGCCCCCGCCCAGATCGCATCGATCCCTGTCGATCTCATCGTCCGACGTCCTCGTACGTAGTCGCTTGCCCACCACCTCGCGACACCGCCCCCTCGAGGGGGCACTCCGTTACCCGTTGTGGGATGGGAGCTTGGCAGATTCCAAGTGGTGCGGCGAGTCACCCCCAAGGACGTGTCGCGGAAGTGCCCGTCGCGGAAACGCCCCCCAGGGGGGATAACACGGTGCAGATCGCCCACGGGTAGTGCGCGCCATCGATGATCGCTGGGGGCCCGCTGTTGCTGTCCGCGCTTGCCACGCCGCACCGGCAGCCGCGCAACGCGGCGTGCAACAGATGGGCGATACCCCGGCAAGGGGCTTGACTTTCCGTCCCCCATTTTGGGGACGAGGTGGGCAAAGCGGGTCATTCTGTCCCGAGGCAGGGCGGCGGGGGGAGGGCGTCCACCGTTCCTGTTTCAGCTGCATGGGGGCGTGCCGTTCTGTGCTTCCAAGGGTCGGGCTTCGCGAGGCCAGTGCCGCGCCAGTCCGATCGAGTCACGAGCGATGGAGAGTGTAAGCGACTACCTGCGCAAGGCACGCGGCCTGTCCGTGGAAGCCTTCGGCCAGCTGTATCCGCACTACTTCCTGTACAAGCATCCCAAGCGGGTGCGGGACCATGGCCAGTCCGAGCCGGACATCGACTACGCGACGCGCACGCTATCGCTGAACTTCGATCCCCTGCCGGGGGAGAGCCAGCTCGTTCCGGTGAGAAAAAATCCGGACAATCCATTTCCCGATCGTCTCACCATCGGTCGCGCCACCAACTGCGACGTGGTGATTCGTCTCGCCTTCGTCTCGAAGGTCCATGCCCACCTGTTCATCCAGGGCGGGGACAAGCTCACGCTGCGGGACAACAAGGCGTCCAACTTCACGTTCCACAACCACCGCCGCCTCGAGCCAGGCAGCTCGCGCACGGTCAAGCTCGGCGACATCCTCAGCTTCGGGGCGCTCGACCTGGAACTGGTGGACGCCGCGCGCTTGTATGAGATCTTGAAGGCCGGCGTGCGTTCGGTGTCGTTGATCGCGCCTTCGGCGGGGCACGGTACGGGCTCCTCCCGGCCGCGCTAGCGGTCCTGCCCGCTGAACCGGGCCCAGGAGGCCGCCCCCTGCCCGGTTGCCGGTGGAGGCCGCGGGCCGGTCCCTTGGACACATTGCTGCAATGTGAAGGAAATGGGAGCGGGCGCCCGAGTCAACCATGCTGGCTTCCGCCATGCATTTCAACGGCTACGACCCGGAAAATGGCCCCTTCTTTGACGAGTTGTTTCGGGCGCCGGGGCGCCCGCGGCCCGGCCTCGAGGCGCTCGTCGCGGGCATCGACGGCCTCGACGAAGGGGTCCTTCACGCCCGGCAGCGCGCTGCCGAGCACATCCTGCTCAACCTGGGCATCACCTTCACCCTGAACGGCGAAACCGGCGATGGGGCGGAACGCATCTTCCCCTTCGATATCATCCCCCGCGTCATCGTCGCCAAGGAGTGGCAGCGGCTGGAGAGCGGCATCAAGCAGCGGCTCGAAGCGCTCAACATGTTCCTGGCGGACGTGTACGGGGAGCAGCGCATCATCAAGGAGGGCATCTTCCCTCAGTATCTGCTCGAGACCTGCGCGGACTACCGGCCGCAGTGCAAAGGGCTGAAGCCACCGCAGGGCATCTGGTGCCACGTCTCCGGTACGGATCTGGTGCGCCACAAGGACGGCGAGTACTACGTGCTGGAGGACAACTTGCGTTGTCCGTCCGGGGTAAGCTACGTGCTCGAGAATCGCGAGCTCGTCAAACGCACCTTCCCGGCGCTGTTCGAGCAGCTGTCGATCCGGCTCGTCTACGACTACCCGATGCGGTTGCTCGAGACGTTGCGCTACCTCGCGCTCGATCGGGTGGATGACCCGCGGGTAGTGGTGCTGACCCCGGGCCGCTACAACAGCGCGTACTACGAGCATTGCTTCCTGGCGCAGCAGATGGGCGTGGAGCTGGTGGAGTCGCAGGATCTGGTGGTGGACGGCGGCTACGTGCAGATGAAGACCACGCACGGGCTGGAGCGCGTCGACGTGATCTATCGGCGGGTCGGCGATGATTATCTCGACCCGAAGGTGTTCCGCCCCGAGTCCCTGTTGGGTGTGCCGGGCTTGTTCCAGGTGTACCAGGACCAGAAGGTGGCCCTGGCGAACGCACCCGGCACCGGCGTTGCCGACGACAAGGCCGTGTACGCCTACGTCGAGAAGATGGTTCGCTTCTACCTGAGTGAAGAGCCGATCCTGAAGAATGTGCCCACCTACGTCTGTAGTGACGAAGAGCACCGTCGCTACGTGCTCGACCATCTGGAAGAGTTGGTCGTGAAGGCGACGGATGGGGCCGGCGGTTACGGCATGCTGGTCGGTCCGCACTCCAGCGCGGAGGAGCGCCGCGATTTTCACGGCCGGATCACCAGGAACCCGCGCGGCTACATCGCGCAGCCCACGCTGTCCTTGTCGCGCGTGCCGACCATCATCGATGACCACTTCGAGCCACGCCACGTCGACTTGCGGCCGTTCGCGCTGCACGGCCGAGAGATCTACGTGCAGCCCGGCGGGCTCACGCGCGTGGCGCTCAAGCGTGGTTCGCTGGTCGTCAACTCCTCCCAGGGGGGCGGCAGCAAGGATACGTGGGTTCTAGCAGAGTAAGAGTGCTCCGGCATGCCGGCGCCAAGAAGGGAAATCTAGCGTGCTAAGCCGAGTCGGTGACGCCATCTACTGGGCGAGTCGTTATGTCGAACGCGCCGAGAACGTGGCGCGTTTTATCGAGGTCAACCTGAACTCGATGCTCGAGACCCCGATCCTACAGCGCACCAGCTGGCGGCCGCTGGTGATGACGACGGGCGATCAGGAATACTTTGACCGCAGCCACAGCGAAACCAACGCGGAGGCGGTGGCCTGGTTTCTGACCTTTGACCCCACCTATCCGAACAGCATCCTGTCTTCGCTCGCGCAGGCGCGCGACAACGCCCGCACCGTGCGCGAGATCATCTCCCGGGAGATGTGGCAGGAGCTGAACGAGTTCTACCTGATGGTCAAGAGCGCGAGCCGGGATCCGTTCCGCGTCGGGGAGATGGGGGACTTCCTGCGCAAGGTCAAGCTGAGCGGCATTCACTACGAGGGTGTGACCAACGCCACCTTGAGTCGCGGTGAGGCCTGGAGCTTTGCGCGCCTGGGCCGCCTCTTGGAGCGAGCCGACAAGACCAGTCGCATCCTCGATGTCAAATATTATGCGCTCCTGCCGGCCGCGGCGCTGAGCGATGCCGCCGTGGATCAGGCCGGCTGGGGCGCCCTGCTCAACTCCGTGAGCGCGCTGCAGATGTATCGGCAGCACCATCACGTGACCAATCCGGCGGATGTTGCGCGCTTCTTGCTGCTCAATCGCCAGTTTCCTCGCTCGATCTTGTACTGCGTGAGCGAAGCGCAATTGAGCTTGCATGCCATCACTGGAACGCCCCTGAAATCTTCAGCACATCGGGGAGAGCGTCTACTCGGACGGCTTCAGGCAAACCTGAGCTACACGAGCATCGAAGATGTGATGGAACAGGGCCTGCACCAGTACATCGACTGGTTGCAGCGATCGCTCAACGACGTGGGGGAAGCCATCCAGACTGGGTTTTTTGGCTATGCTCCCGCGGCGCCGAGCGCTACGACGACGCCGCAATCGCAAACCGAGTCCGCGTAAGCTAAAGCCGATCGGAAGGCTTCGTCGGGTCGGGTTACCGGCCAGTGGGAAACTGCTGGTCGCGCTTCCATAGACTGGAAATTGAAATGGCCGTTCGAGTTGCGCTGGAACACAAGACAACGTACCGCTACGCGCGGCCCATCAACCTGGGCCCGCAGGTCATTCGGCTGCGGCCCGCGCCGCACAACCGAACCCCGCTGCATCGCTATACGCTGACGATCGAGCCCGCGCAGCACTTCCTGAACTGGCAGCAAGATCCGCACGGCAACTACCTCGCTCGCGTGGTGCTGCCGGAGCTGACCCGGTCCTTCTCGGTGACCGTCGATCTGGTGGCGGACCTCGAGGCGTACAGCCCGTTCGACTTCTTCCTCGACCCGAGCGCGGACGAGTACCCGTTTCGCTACGACCCGAAGCTCAAGCAGGAGCTGACGCCGTATCTCGAGATCGACGAAGGATCGCCGATCGTCCACGACTTCATCGAGACGTTGAACCGTTCGCGGCGCCGGACCGTGGATTTCTTGGTCGATATCAACCGGCGTGTCGCCGACGAGATCAAGTACCTGATCCGCATGGATCCCGGCGTACAGACGCCGACCGAAACCCTGACGCTGCGTCAGGGCTCGTGCCGCGATTCGGCGTGGCTCCTGGTTCAGGTGCTGCGGAGCCTGGGTGTCGCCGCGCGCTTCGTCTCCGGCTATCTGATCCAGCTCGAGCCCGATCAGCGCCCCTTCGAAGGGCCTCAGGGCCCCGAGAAGGACTTCACCGATCTACACGCCTGGTGCGAGTGCTACATCCCGGGCGCCGGCTGGATCGGACTCGATCCGACGAGTGGTCTGTTTGCCTCGGAGGGGCACATTCCGCTGGCATGCACGCCGAAGCCCGGCTCGGCCGCGCCGATCGAAGGCCTGACGGACGAGGTCGAGACGGAATTTGGCTTCTCGATGGCGGTCACGCGTATCGTCGATCGCCCGCGCATCACCAAGCCGTATACCGAGGAGGCCTGGCGGGACATCCTGGCGTTGGGCGACCGCGTCGACGCCGATCTGCAGGCGGGGAACGTCCAGCTCAGCGTGGGCGGGGAGCCCACCTTCGTCAGCAGCCGCCACGCCGACGAGCCGGAGTGGAATACGGCAGCGCTCGGTGGAGTGAAGGACACGCTTGCCGATCGCTTGATGCGGCGCCTGTTCCCGCTCTGGGGTGGAGGCGGCTTTCTGCATCACGGCCAGGGCAAGTGGTACCCGGGGGAGCAACTGCCGCGCTGGGCATACGCCTGCTACTATCGCCGCGACGGCGGCGTGCTGTGGCGGGATCCGCGCTGGATCGCCCAGACGGGCACGAACTACGGGCACGGCGTCGAACATGCCGAGCGCTTTGCGCGCCGCCTGATCGAGAACCTCGGTCTCAAACGCCACGGGCTCATGCCCGCGTTTGAAGACGCCTGGTACTACATGTGGCGGGAGCGGCGCTTGCCGGGCAACGTGGACGTGCTGGACTCACGCCTCGACGAGCCGATGGAGCGGCTGCGTTTGAGCCGGATTTTCGAGCAGGGGCTCAACACCAAGGTCGGCTGGGTGCTGCCGCTCGGCTACTGGAACGGTTGGTACAGCGGTGACTGGTTCCTGCGCAAGGAGCACTGCTTCCTCTTGCCGGGGGACTCGCCGCTCGGTTACCGGCTGCCGCTCGATTCGCTGCCGTGGGCGGTGACCCAGGATCGCAACGACGTGATCCCGGCGGATACCTTTGCGCCCCTGCCGCCGCTACCGGCAGAGTTTCACTTTCCGCTGGCGCCGCGCGCCGAAGGTGCGGTCCGCACGCAGCAGCGCCGCTGGCCGACCCTCTCCGAGGCCGAGGTCGACGTCGGGGTGGAACAATTTGATGCAACGCAGCGCCGCCACCTGCACAGTCACCACGCCGGTCCGGGCGAGGCGCCCCATCCACGCCTGCGCAACACCGAGGCAGATCCGTTCACGGCTCCTTTGCACGGGGAGTCGGCAGGCGGCATCGTTCGTACGGCGCTGTGCGTCGAACCCCGAAAGGGTTTGCTGCACGTCTTCATGCCGCCGCTCGACTACCTGCCGGCGTACCTGGAGCTCGTGGCGGCCCTCGAGCGGACGGCGCAAGAGCTGCAGATGCCCGTCCAACTCGAGGGGTATCCGCCGCCCTACGACCCGCGCATCGGCGAGTTCAAGGTCACGCCGGATCCCGGCGTGATCGAGGTGAACGTTCCGCCCACGCAGGGCTGGCGCAGCAGTGTCGAGCAGACCGAGCAGCTCTACGACGCTGCGCGGCGTGAAGACCTGGTCGCGGAGAAGTTCGAGATCGACGGCACGCACGTCGGCTCGGGCGGCGGCAATCACCTGGTGATGGGCAGCATGCGTCCGGAGAACAGCCCGTTCTTGCGCCGTCCGGACGTGCTCGGCAGCCTGCTCGCGTTCTGGCACAACCATCCGAGTCTCTCCTACCTGTTCTCGGGGCGTTTCATTGGTCCCACCTCCCAAGCGCCGCGCTTTGACGAGGCGCGCAATGACTCGACCTACGAGATCGAAATCGCGCTCGCGGAGCTCCGAAAGCAGGGCGGGCAGGTGCCTCCCTGGCTGGTCGATCGCGTGCTGCGCAACCTGCTGGTCGACGTCAGCGGCAACACGCATCGCACCGAGTTCTGCATCGACAAGCTCTTTTCGCCGGACGGCCCCACGGGGCGGCTCGGCCTGGTGGAGATGCGCGCCTTCGAGATGCCGCCGCACGAGCGCATGAGCGCCGTCCAGCAGCTGCTCGTGCGCTCCTTGCTGAGCGTTTTCTGGCGCAAGCCGTACCAGGAGGAGCTGATCAAGTGGGGCACGCGCCTGCACGACGACTTCATGCTGCCCTTCTATGTCTGGGCCGACATGCAGGACGTGCAGCAGAACCTGGAGCGCTGGGGGTATGACCTGCCGCTCGCGTGGTTTCAGCCGCACTACGAGTTTCGCTTCCCGCGTTACGGCGAGCTGACGCTGGATGACACCCAGCTCGAGGTCCGCGGGGCCCTCGAACCGTGGCTGGTGCTCGGGGAGGAGTCGAGCGGGGCGGGGCAAGCCCGTTACGTCGACTCGTCGCTGGAGCGCCTCCAGGTGCAGGTGCACGGCTGGGTCGAGGAGCGGTACCAGCTGCTCTGCAACCGTCACCCCATGCCACTTCAACCCACAGGGCAGAACGGCCAGTACGTGGCCGGGGTGCGATACCGTGCGTGGCGGCCCCCGTCGTGTTTGCACCCGACCATCGGCGTCCATGCGCCCCTGCACTTCGACATTTACGACAAATGGTCCGGGCGGAGCCTCGCCGGTTGCACCTATCACGTGGTGCACCCCGGAGGGCGATCGGCCGAGGATCGTCCCGTGAATGCGGCGGCAGCGGAAAGTCGTCGTCTCGCCCGGTTCGACGTTCGGGGTCATAGCGCCGGCACGTTTACGCCGATCGAAAGTCCGCGTGGAGGGATGGTGCACCCGCACTTCCCGCGTACGCTTGACTTGCGACGAGGCTAAAACAATGCTGGCTCGTCGTGTCGATGATGAGGCTTGCGCCGCACGTGGGAGATCGCGGAGACCGCGGAGAGCGCTTCCCGGTGCTCCCTGCGGCGCCCGCTAACGCTTACGACGAATACGCGGAGGCCCAGCAGCCCCGCGCGCATCAACGGCGCCTGCACGAGTTCCTCCAGTCGAGCCCGCAGAACGAGCTCGACCGGTTGAACGCCGTGCTGCGCCAGCGCATCGCTTCGCACGAAGTCACGTTCAACATGCTGGGGTCGCCGAATGGCAGCGACCGCTCCTGGCAGCTCGATCCGCTGCCGCTCGTGATCGCCCGGGATCGCTGGGATGTCCTGGCGAAGGGGCTGCGGCAACGGGCCCGGGTGCTGAGCGAGATGTACGCGGACTTCTACGGGCCGCGCCGCCTGCTCTCGGAGCATGTGGTGCCTCCGCAGCTGGTGCTCGGCAACCCTGACTTTGCGCGCGCCTGCTGCGGCTGGGTGCCGCGCGGCGGGCACGTGATCCACCTGTATGCTTGTGACGTCGGCAGCAACGCCAGCGGCAAGTTCGAGGTCTACTCCGATCGCGCGGCAGCGCCTGCCGGCGCGGGCTATGCACTGGAAAACCGGCTCGCGCTCGGCGGGGTGCTGAGCAAACTGTTCAACGACTATGGCGTGCACCGCCTGCGGCGCTTCTTTGCGTCGTTCGACGAGTGTGTGCACTCGCTCGTGCACGGCGCGCAGCGCGAGGCGCGTGTGGTGCTCTTGAGTCCGGGCCTGGGCGACGAGAGCGCCTTCGAGCATGCGTACCTCACCCGCTACCTCGGTTACGAGCTGGCGGAGGGGCGCGATCTGACCGTGCGCGATCGCGAAGTGTATCTGAAGACGCTGTCGGGCTTGAAGAAGGTGCACGTGATCGTGCGCCGCACGCACGATCGCTGGTGCGACGCCGTGCACCTCCGGGAAGACTCCACCGTGGGCGTGCCCGGGCTGGTGGAGGCGGCGGCAGCAGGCAACGTGGCGTTGCTCAATCCGCTCGGCGTGGCCGCGGTGGAGGCGCCGGGGCTCAAGCCGTACCTCGATGCCTGCTGTCGTTTCTTCTTCAACGAGCCGCTCGAGCTGCCGTCCGTGCAGTCCTACTGGTGTGGCGACCCTGCCGGGCTGCGCTACGCGCGCGATCATCTGGACGAGCTGGTGTTCAAGCCGTCGATGCAGGAGCGCACCGGGCCGCTGGTGAGGCCGGCGCAGTTGAGCGCCGCCGAGCGCGCGGAGTTTGTCGAGCGGCTGGAGAGCAACCCCGGGCAGTTCGTGGCGGAATCCTGGCCGGGGCTGAGCGTGGCGCCGCTGCTCGAGGGTGGGCACCTCAGCTACGGGCGGATCGCGATCCGTACCTTCCTGTGCCGGCGCGGCGATGACTACCTGGTGATGCCGGGCGGCATGGCGCGGGCCAATGCCCCTCCCGACGGCCTGTTCTTGAGCGGGGAGGACGATGGCCTGAGCAAGGACATCTGGATCCCGTCGGGCACGCAGATGACCAATCGCCCGCCGCCGGCGATGCCCGAGGGGCGCATCGAGATCAAGCGCGGTGGTCTGGAGCTGCCCAGCCGCCTGATCGACGACCTGTATTGGCTCGGCCGCTACACCGAGCGCGGTGACCTCACGGCGCGCCTGCTGCGCTCCGCCTACGAGCGGGTGGGCAGCGAGGCGGCGGACGACGCACCGCTGGCGATCGAGCGCATCCTGGACGCGCTGCAGGCGCTGGAGATCCTGCCCAAGACGGGGCGCCCCGCGGACGCGGACGCCGCGCTGGCGATGGCCTTCGGCGATGCCAAGCAGCCGACCAGCTTGGCCGGCATGATGCAAGGCGTGCACGCGCTCTCGCAGCGCACGCGCGGCCGCCTGTCGCGAGACGCCTGGCAAACGCTGCACGACATGGCCACGCTGTTCGAGGATACGACGCGGGCGGCCAGCGATCCCGTGGGCAAGCTCGGGCAGCTGTTGATTCTGCTGTCGGCGGTGCGCGGCAGTACGCTCGACAACATGGTGCGCAGCCACGCCTGGACCTTCCTCGACATGGGGCGGCGCGTGGAGCGAGGCTCGATGACCCTGACGCTGCTCAGGGCGATGATGGCCCCCGGCGCCGCTCGCGTGCACATGGAGGTGCTGCTGGAGGCGGCCGACAGTCTGCTCACCTACCGCGCGCGGTACCTGAGTCAGCTGCAAGTAGCGCCGGTGGTGGATCTCTTGCTCACCGACGAGAGCAACCCGCGTTCGGTGGTGTTTCAGGCGACCGAGCTGGTGCGCCACGTCTCGCAGCTGCCGCGCCTGGATGATGTCGTGAGAAATCGCGCGGAGCGGCGCGCGATCGCCCTGCAGAGCAGCCTGATGACGCTGGACGTGGTGCGCGTCTGCAGCGGCACGGGGGAGGAGCTGCGCGCGGCCCTGGAAGCCTGTAACGAGCTGTTCTGGCAGTTCTCCGACGACGTGGATCAGACCTGGTTTTCCCACACGAGTCCGTCTCACGCGGTGGCGATCCCCGCCTGGGTGGACGAGGAGCTCGAGGCGCGTTGACGGTCTACCGAGTCCGGCATCAGACACTGTACACCTACGAGGTGCCCGTGCTGCACGCGCACCACCTGGCGCATCTCCGCCCGCGCCGCTTCGACTACCAGACGGCGCGCCGCACGCTGCTCGAGATCACGCCGTCGCCGCGCGACCAGCACCGGCAAGAGGACTACTTTGGCAACGATTGCGATGTGCTGGAGGTGCTGTCCACGCACGAAAAATTCGAGATCGTGGCCACCAGCGAGATCGAGCTGAAGGAGCGCCCCACGCTGCAGCACCTCGCGGACGAGCCCTTCAAGTCGTTCAGCTGGAACGCCGTTGCCGAGCAGATGATCCAGGATACGCGCCTGTTGTATGCGCGGGAGTACTCGTTTGATTCGCCGCTCGTGCGTGTCCATCCCATGCTGCGCGAGTATGCGTTGCCCAGCTTCGAGGAGGGGCGCCCGCTGCTCGAGGCCGTGCTCGAGCTCAGCGATCGCATCCATACCGAGTTCAGCTATGAGCCTGCCACGACGGACGTGAGCACGCCGTTGGCGCAGGTGATGCGGGAGCGGCGCGGCGTATGCCAGGATTTTGCGCACGTCATGATCGGGTGCTTGCGCTCCGTCGGGCTCGCTGCGCGCTACGTGTCGGGCTATCTGGAGACGGTGCCGCCGCCGGGGCAACCCCGGCTCGTCGGCAGCGACGCCTCGCATGCCTGGGTCGCTGCATTTTTCCCTGGGCTCGGCTGGCTGGATATCGATCCCACCAACGGGCTGTTGCCGAATCAGAGCCACATCACCGTGGCCTTCGGTCGCGATTTCAGCGACGTCAGCCCGCTCAAGGGCGTGGTGCTCGGCGGCGGGCGGCACTACGTCAAGGTGGGCGTCGACGTGCAGCGACTCGCGGACTGAAGCCCGCGCCGCGAGCCCTCAGAGAGGCAGCCGCGCGGAGGCAGGCGCCAGGCCCGGGGGCGCCGTCCCGTTGCACCCAACGCCGCAATAACGCTGCCTTTTGCGCAGCTCCGGCGCTTGAGAAAATCCACTCGCGTCGATGCAGGCGCCGTACTAGACGGGTCCGATGCTGAAGAGAGTGGCTGCGATCGCGATCGCCTTGATTGCCCTCCTGGTCCTGGTGGTGGCCACCCGGTCCTCCAAGCTGCACGTGGAGCGCAGCGCTATCGTGGAGGCCGCGCCGGACGTGGTGTTTCCGCTGATCAATGATTTTCACGCCTGGTCGAGCTGGTCTCCCTGGGAAAAGCTGGATCCGGACCTGAAGCGAGAGTTCTCGGGTGCGCCGCAGGGCAAGGGTGCCTGGTATGGCTGGTCCGGCAACGATCAGGTCGGCGTCGGCAACATGCAGATCACCGACAGCAAGCCCGCCGAGCAGGTCACGATCCTGCTCGAGTTCAAGAAGCCGTGGGAAGCCACCAACGTGACGACCTTCCGCCTCGCCACGACGCCGCAGGGCACGCTGGTGACCTGGGCGATGGACGGCGAGAACAACTTTGCCGCCAAGGCCATGTCGCTGGTCATGGATATGGACCAGCTGATCGGCAAGGACTTCGAGGCGGGGCTGGCCAACCTGGGTGCAGTGGCCGCGGCCGCCGCAGAGGCTCGCGCCGCCGCGCAGCCCGTGGCTCCTGTCGTGGTCGGCACGCCCTGAGCGAGTCGCCGCCCGTGGCTCCTGTCCGAGACGGCACGCCCTGAGCTACGGAGCGACGTGGATGGGCGTGAGCTCGAGCCGGGCGCGGGCGGTCTCGAGCTGAGAGCTCAGCACTTCACGCCGCGCCTGGACCAGGCTGCGCTGCGCGTTGAGCACGCGCTCCAGGGTGTCGCTGCCCGAGCGATAGTGCTCCTCCGCTTGGGAGAGCACGAGCTCCGCCGTGCTGAGCAGCTCCAGGCTGAGCCGGAGGTCCTCGGCGGCAGCCGCAAAGCGCTCGCGGGCGGCGGCCTGCTCCGCCTGCAGCTGGCGCTCGGTGGCCTGGCGTCGCGCGTCGAGACCGCGCGCCTCGGCCCGGTGCACGGCGGCCTGCGCGCTGCGGGCGCCGCCATCCCAGAGCGGGAAGCTGAGCGTGAGGCCCACCTTGTATGCCGGAAAGAGGGTGGCGTCCTGGCCTTGCACGCCCAGGTCAGCGGCTGCATCCAACACGGGCGCAGCGCCGCGATCAGCCGCGCGAGCCGCAGACAGGGCCGCCTGGCGTTGCAGTTCGAGTGCGCCCAAGGCTGAATCGCTCGCCGCTGCGGCAGCCCCGGCCGGCGCTGCGGGGCCCGTGATCCCCGCTCCGGGCGTACCCCCGGCGCTCGCTGCAGTGCCCCCGGGGTTCGGCTCAGCTCCGGTCTCGAGCACGTGCAGATCGGGCTCCGAGCTCTCGGGTAGGGGGCTCTGCACGCTCGCGCCGAGCGCCCGCAATGCTGCCATGGCGGCACGCTGGGCACGGCTCTGGCGCAGCCCCGCCAGCTGTTCATCATAGCTGCTGAGCGCGGCATCGGTCGCGGGCCGTGCGCCCGCCGCGATCAGTTCGCGCACCGAAGCGGTGCGTGCGCGTGCCACCTCGGCGTCGCGCTGTGCGAGTTGCCAGATCTGATGCGCGTCGAGCCAGCCGAGGTAAGCGCCGCGCGCGCCCCGCACCAGCTCGATCTTGGCCTGTAGGAGGCTGGCCCGTTCGGCACCGAGCGCCGCCTCGGCGGCGCGCACGCCCGAGGAGGTGCGGCCGAAGTCGAGCAGCGTCATTTTTCCCGACAGCATCGCGGCATAACGCCCGCGCGGAAAAAACGAGTCGGCCTCACCGAGTTCCTTGGCGCCGGACACCCGGTAGACCTCGTCCTGATAGGGAATCTTGAGCAGTTCCCCGCCCGGAGCGAGCGACCCTTCCACGCGCGCGCCCAGCGTCGGCCCGCTGCGGCTCTGCGCCAGCGCCAGCTCCGCCTGCGCCTTCTCGATGCTCGCCTGGCGTTCCATGAGCTCCGAGCGCTCGCGCTGCGCCTTGATCTCGATCTCCTCCAGCGTCAAGACCTGCGCGCCGGCGTTGGCTCCCGAGAGCAAGCTCCAGCCGAGGATGCAGAGCTGCGCGCCGAGCGCGAGTGCCGCACCGCGACGGAATCCAGACGCGCAGGAGGGGAGCGCGGAGCGCCCGCGGCGGAGGTTCGAAGAAGCTCTGTCCATCATGACGAGGGGGTGGTCATTGGCGCCGCAGCGCCTCGATCGGATCCATCTGGGCAGCACGCCGAGCGGGCAGGAAACCAAAAATCAGTCCGACGGCGATGCCGAAAGCAGCGGCGCCCGCCACGTCGCCGAGCGAGGTGATGCGCTGCCAGCCCATGTAGCCCGCGACGGTGACGGACACCCCGACCCCGATCAGGATGCCGAAGCTGGCTCCGAGCAGCGACAAGAGCGCGCCCTCGACCAGGAATTGAGCCATGATCTGCCGGGGGGAAGCGCCGATGGCGGCGCGGATGCCGATCTCGGCGGTGCGCTCGGTCACGCTCACCAGCTGAATGTTCATGATCCCGACGCCGCCCACGAACAGCGAGACCGCGGCAATGCCCTGGAGCAGTCGCGCCAGGATGGTGGCGGTCTGGTCGACGGCTTTGAGCACCTCGGTGGGGCTGTCGATCTGAAAATCATCGGCCTCACCCAGCCCGAGGCCGTGGCTGCGCCGCAGAGCGGCCTTTGCTTCGTCCTTGGCCGCCTCGATCCACTCTGGTTGGGCCGGGCCAATCTCGAGCGCGGTGTAGCCCGTGGGCAGCCCAAAGTAGGCACTGAAGGTGGTGACGGGAATGAGCACGATGTCGTCGACGTCGTTGCCGTTGGTGGCCGTGCCTTTGGGCCCGAGGACTCCGATCACCCGGCAGGTGAGCAGCGCCCCGATGGTCACCGTCTCGCCCAGCACGTCCAGGCCCTCGTCCCCAAACAACTCGCGCACCACCGTCTGCCCGAGCACACACACCTTGGAGCGGCGGGCGAGGTCCCGCTCGTCGAACATGCCGCCCAGGCTCGTGTCCCAGTTGTGCAGCGAGGTAAATTCCGGGGCGGTGCCGTTGACGGGCGTCCACCACTGCCGGCCGGCGTGGGTGGTTTCGAAGATCGTGCGGATCACCGGAATCACCGTGGCGATGGCCGTGGAATCCCGCTGCATGACGGCGATGTCGACGTCGTTGAGCGGCCTGCGTTCCTGCCCGCCGCGCGTCGTGCCTCGCACCCGCACCAGGTGGGTGCCGAGCGCCTTGAACTGATCCATCACCGAGCGCCGAGCGCCCTCTCCAAAGCTCACCATGGCGATGAAGGCGGCCACACCGATGGCCAGGCCGAGCAGGGTGAGCACGCTGCGGCCGGGGTTGCGGCGCAGCGTCTCGAACGCCATCCCGAACAGTTCGCTACGCGGCCGGCGCATCGGCTCCCTCTTCCTTCACGATCAGCCCGTCGCGCATCACGATCTGGCGATGTGCGACGCTCGCCACGGCAAGATCGTGAGTCACGAGCACCAGGGTCAGCCCGGATTCGGCGTGCAGCTCCAGCATCAGCGCCAAGATCTCCTGGCCGGTGCGCGTGTCGAGCGCACCCGTGGGTTCGTCCGCCAGGATCAGGCGCGGTTTGCAGGCCAGTGCGCGGGCCACCGCGACCCGCTGCCGCTGCCCACCGGAGAGCTGGTTGGGCCGATGATCGAGCCGCTGCGCGAGCCCGACCCGGTCGAGCAGCGCGCGCGCCTGCTCGTGCGCCTGGACCTTGGGCACGCCGGCATAGTGCAGCGGCAGCGCCACGTTCTCGAGCGCCGTCGAGTGCGCGATCAGGTGGAAGGTCTGAAAGACAAAGCCGATGTAGTGCAGGCGCACCCAGGCCTGGGCCGTGGGATCCAGCGTGGATACGTCGCGCCCGCCGAGGAAGTAGCGCCCGCTGGTGGGGCGATCCAGGCAGCCCAGGATGTTGAGCAAGGTCGACTTGCCCGAGCCGGAGGGGCCGCGCAGCGCCACGATCTCACCGGAGGCGATCGTGAGATCGACCCCGCGCAGCACGGGCAGCGGTGTGTCTCCCTCCTGGTACACCTTCCAGAGCCCGGTGACCTGCACGACGTTGGGGGTCATTACCGGCTTCCGAGCGAGATACCGGGGCCACCTTTGCTCGAGCCTTTCGCCGCGCCGTTCATGCCCACGGCGACTTCTTCACCGACGTTGAGCTCAAAACCCGCCGCCGGCGTCACCGCGGTGTACGCGCCGTCGGAGATCCCGACCACGACGTCGACCGGTTCGAGGCCGCCGCCGGGCTTCTCCCGCCAGACCCGCGAGCGCGTTTCCGCGGGCGTATCCAGGGGCGAAAAACGCAGCGCCGCTTCGCGCACGGCCAGCGTCTCCTTGGCTTCGGCGATCTCCAGCGTGACGTTGGCGGTCATGCCCGGCAACAGCAGCCGCTCGGGGTTTTTCACGCGCAGCCGCACCCGGTAACTGACCGAGCTGCCCGAGCGCTGCGGCTCCGACTCGATCTCGCCGATCTGGGCCGGAAAGCGCTGGTCGGGATGCGCCGAGACGGCAAAACTCGCCGATTGCCCTACGCGCACCAGCCCGATATCGGCCTCCGACACGGGCACCGTGAGCAAGAGCTCATCGAGCGGCGGCGAGATCACGAACAGGGGGCCACTCTGCGGGCCCACCATGCCGCCCACGTCTTCGATCGCGGTCAGCACGAAGCCGGAGACCGGAGCGCGCAGCACCGTTTCCTCGCGCCGCATGCGTGCCCCCTTGCGGGCCTGATCATCGAGGTCGCGCTGCGCTTCGGCGGCGCGCAGCGCGGCCGTGGCTTCCGCCTCGCTGGCGCGTGCGGCGGCCACGCTGCTGGCACTGACCAGACCGCGTCCGAGCAGCTTCTCCGCTCGGGTGCGCTCCTCCACGGCGGCGGTGCGCGCGGCGCGCGCGCGATCCACGCGAGCCACGCTGGCGACGAAGCCGGTCTGCGCGGCGTTGAGTTCGGCGGCAGCGCCCGTCGGATCCAACCGAGCCAGCTCCTGCCCGGCTTCGACCAGGGCGCCGCGCCGCACGGCGAGGCTCGTCAGCTGCCCGGGACGCGCTGCGGGCACGTACACGCGACTCGCCACGTCGAGGGAGCCGAAGGCCTCGACGGTCTGCCGGATCCCGCGCCGCTCGATCGCCGAGACGCGATACGGATGCGCCGGGGCGCTCCGAGCAAAGAAGCCGTAATAGACGCCGGCCGCCGCGGCGACCGCCGCGAACGCCAACACCCAGCGCCAGCGCCCGCGGCGCGGCGCCGTGAGCTGCGTGGGCAGCTGGAGCTCGTTGTTTTGGTCCACAGGCCGGGGTTGCTCGTTCGGGGCGATCGCCGGATCGCGATGGGCCGAGACGGATAGCGAGGGCATATCGAACTGAGAACCGCTCATTCTTGCTCGCTTTGCCGCCGGTCGCCGTACCCGGGCCTGCCGGCAGTTCGGTGCTGCCCGCGCGGGCTACGGCCATCTTCACACCGGCAGGGCATCGAAGCAACTTGGGTGCTGAACTTCGAGGCGCACGGTCTCGAGCGACCGGCCGCCGGGCGCCGCTGGCGAGCGAGAGCGATCGCCTGTAAGAGACGGCTCGCGATGCGCCTGTCCCTGGCTCGCCCCGATGATTGGCACGTGCACCTTCGCGACGGCGCCAAGCTGCGCTCGGTGGTCGCGCATACGGCCGCGCAGTTTCGGCGCGCCCTGGTGATGCCGAACCTGGTTCCCCCGGTCGAGACGGTGGAGCAAGCGCTCGCCTATCGGCAGCGCATCCTGGCGGTCAGCGGCGGCGCCGACTTCGAGCCGCTGATGACGCTGTACCTGACGTCGCGCACGACGCCGGACGAGGTGCGGCGCGCCGCCGCGGACCCCCACGTGCATGCAGTCAAGCTGTACCCGGCGGGAGCGACCACCAACTCCGCCGCGGGCATCGACAACCTGACGGCGAGCTTCCCCGTGCTGGAGGCCATGGCCGAGGTGGGTTTGCCGCTGTCGATCCACGGTGAGGTGACCGATCCGGACGTCGACGTGTTCGATCGCGAAGCCCGCTTCATCGCGGACACCTTGGCACCGCTGACCGAGCGCTTCCCCACGCTGCCGATCGTGCTCGAGCACATCACCACCGAGCAGGCGGTTCGTTTCGTGGAGAGCGCGCGCCCCGGCGTGGCCGCCACGATCACCGCCCACCACCTGCTCTACAGTCGCAACGCCCTCTTTCGCGGCGGCATCCGGCCTGATTTCTACTGCCTGCCGATCCTCAAGCGCGAGTCGCACCGGCAAGCCTTGCTCGGCGCGGCGACGTCGGGAAATGCGCGCTTCTTTCTCGGCACCGACAGCGCTCCGCATGCACAGAGCGCCAAACACGCCGCGTGTGGCTGCGCCGGCATCTACACCGCGCACGCGGCGCTGCCCCTGTACGCGCAGGCCTTCGAAAGTGTTGGGGCGCTCGAGCGCCTGGAGGGGTTTGCGAGCCACTTTGGCGCCGACTTCTACGGTTTGCCGCGCAACACCGAGCGCATCGAGCTACGGCGGGAGCCGTGGCAGGTTCCGGCCAGCTACGAACTCGGCGACGAACGCCTGACACCGCTCTGCGCGGGCGAGATGCTGGCCTGGCAGATCGCGCCGGTCTCGACTGCAGCGAGTCCGTGAGGGGACGTCAGCCGCCTGCCGAGAGCGCGCTGCGCCACCAGTAAAGCATCGCGGCGACGGTCAGCACCAGGAGCAGCAGCAGCGTGAGCGGGCTGCGGGGACGGCGTAGTGGGGGCACTCCAGGGTGCGGCACGAGCCTCAGGCTATCATGAAACCCCGGGCCGCCCGGCGAGCGAACGCCTCTCGGCCACGCACCCAGACCGCCCCGGACTTGACGGCGCCCCTCGCCGGTCCAATGCCCAGAGCCCCCGCCATGCACCCGGAGAGCTCTCGCGCCGCTCTGAATCGGCTCACGCTGTGCTTTCTGGACGCAGCGATCGAGCGGGACTTTCGCCTGCGGCGAGCCGAGGCCTCGCGCGCCATTCTGCGTCGCTTCATCGTCTTTTTGGCGTTCCTGGTCGCGCTGGCGACCACGGGCATTCATCGTAAGTTGGAGCTGGCGCGCGCCGCGGGCCTGCCGCTGCCCCCGCAGCTCGATCTGGGGCGGGAGGCGCTGCTGCTCGCCGCGGGCCTGGGCCTCGGGCTCTTCCTGGCGACGCTGTCCAAGCGCTTCGTCCCGTACCTGCATACGTTCACGGCCGTGTGCATGGCGGGCCTGGTGCTGATCGACAGCTGGCATTCGCGGCACCTGCCGCTGGCCTACGCGCTCAATGGCACGTTGCTCAATCTGGTCGTCCTGTACATCGCGTCGCAGCTGCGCTTTGCGGTCGCCAGCGTGCTCGGCGTCGCGGCCAGCCTGTCGTACCTGTGTTGCATCACGGCGCGCAACGCCCCATTTTTGGCGACGCAGCCGGACCTGCAACTGCAGATGGGGGTCACCCTGACCTTGCTCGGCTGCGCGAATCTGCTCTTGATGTTCGTCACCCATCAGCGGGAGTTGTCGGCGCGGCTGGCCTACCATCGCGCGCGCCTTCTGGAAGAGCGCGGGGCCGAGCTGGAAGCGGCGCTCACCAGCCTCAAGCAGGCCGAGGCGCAGCTCGTGGAAAACGAGAAGCAGGCCACCGTGGGCCGGCTCGTCGCAGGCATCCTGCACGAGATGAACACGCCGCTCGGCGCGCTCTCCTCGGCGACGCAGACCCTCGAGCGGGGGCTGCAGCGGCTGCGCTCGGGCGTGACGGCCGGCTCGCGTCCGGAGGCGCTGCCTCGCGAGCTGCTCGGGACTCTGGCGGCGGCCGAGCGGCTCGCGTCCGTGCAGGCCCAGAGCGGCCAGCGCATCCGCGACGTAGTGGAGAGCCTGCGTCAGTTCGTGTCGCTCGATCGCGCGGCGCTACAGGTGGCCGACGTGCGCGCCGGCATCGAGACGGCGGCCGCCCTGATTCGGCCGAGCTTGCCGCGCGGCGTGGCCTTGCGGCTGGAGCTCCCCGAGTGTCCGATCTGGGTGCAGTGCTTCCCGGCGAAGCTCAATCAGGTTTTCTTGAACTTGCTCAAGAACTCTGCCGCCGCGTTCGATCGACGGGGCACGGACGCACCTGCCGAGATCGTGGTGAGCACCTGGGTGCTCGCGGGCAAAGTCTGGCTGGAGGTGCGCGATACCGGCTCCGGTATCCTGCCCGAGCGGCTCCTTCACATCTTTGACGTGGATTTTTCGAGGCAGGGCTCGCGGGTCAAGCTCAGCCTGGGGTTGCCGGCGAGCCGGGGCGTGCTCGAGGCCATCGGCGGATCGCTGCGCATCCAGAGCGAAGTGGGCCGCGGCACGTGCGTGCTGATCGAGCTGCCGCTCGGGCCCGCGCCGCTGGGGGTCCGCGCCCCACTGCCGGCGCGCGCTGCCGAAGGCGCGGCGGCTCCTGAAGCGCGGCCGGTGGCCATCGCCGCGAGCGTGGCACCCTCTCACTAGCGGCCCGCGCACTAGCGGCCCTCACTGGGGGCGCTGAACACGAGGCAATGGCCGAGCTAGCCGAGCGCCGGCGCATTCTTGCCCGCCCCTGGCGGCTGGCGTTAAGAGCCAGGATCATGCAACTGCGCTTCCCCTGGTGTGCGCTCGGGCCCTGCGCACTTCTCCTGCTGTCGAGCTCGTCGGCGCAGGCCGCTCCGCCGGGCACCTGGTCGCTGGCCGTGGAACGCGTGTTTGGCTTTCGCCGCGCGACGACCAAGACCGAGGTCAACGGCCAGACCGACTCCACGACGAGCACCTCGATCAGCTTGTTCTCCAACTTCAGCGCGCAGGACGGCTACCCCTCGGCGCGCGTCGCGCTCGACTATATATTCCCCTCCGGCGTGAGCCTGGGCGGCGCCCTCGCGTTTCAGAGTGTGAACCCGGACGAGGACCAGGACGACGACAACCAGACGGCGTGGTTGCTGGCACCGCGAGTCGGCTACTTCGCTTCAGTGACCTCGAGCTTTGGGATCTGGCCGCGCGGGGGGCTGACCTACGTGACCACGGACCTCGGGGGGGACAACGATCAGAGCGCGACGGCCATCACGGTGGAAGTGCCGCTGGTCTTCGCGCTCGAAGGACGCAGCGTGGGGCTGAGCTTGATGCCCTACGTCGATCTGGGCGTGGGCGGGGGCACCGATGAGGTCGATCAGACCATCACCGAGCTCGGCTTGCAGCTGGGACTGAACCTCTTCTTCTGAGCTTCGGGCAGCCCGCGGCGCGCACCGGCGTGGACATCCTCCTACAGCGCTCGGCGCTCCCGCTGTTTCACTCCGGAGCAGTGGCTCCGCCTGCCCCCCGCGCGGTCGGGGCGCGCGCCTAACGGGTGAGTCGGGGGCCCAGGCTTTCGACGCGCCCAACCTATCCGGCATTCGCGGCGTGTCCGTTGCGAAAGCCGTGGGGCTCGCTCGCGGCGCAGGGGAACGGTGCGATTGAAACCCATCCTGGAATCGATCTTGCCTCGCGTCATCCTGGTCGACCTCTCGGAGTCCTCGCGCGAGGTCATGGTGCGTCGCCTGCACGCGCAGGGCTATGCGGTCGAGGCGGCTCCCGATCCGGTGACGGGGGCGGAGCTCGCCCTGTCCGCGCCGCCTCGGGCGGTGGTGGCCGATCTGTGGATGCCGAGCATCTCCGGCGTGCAGCTGTGCCGCCTGCTGCGCACGGAAGCGGCCACCCAGGACGTGCCCGTGATTCTGTGCGGTGACAACGATGACCCGCGCAGCCGCTTCTGGGCCGAGCGCGCCGGCGCGGCCGGCTACGTGCGCAAGGGCCGCATGGGAGAGTTGGTGCGGCTCCTGTCTCGGGTGGTGTTGCCGCGCGAGGAAGGGGCAGCGAAGGTCCCGCAGCACGGGGGCGGCAGCATCGACATTCGCGACCGCATCGCCCGCTACCTGGACGCGGCCCTGTTCGACTCGGTGGTGGCCGCAGAGGTTCGCTCACTGGCAGCGTCGGGCTCCTTCGAGCGATTGTTCGACGTCTTCTCGCAATTCTTGCCGCAGGTGGTGCGCTATCGCTGGCTGGCGCTCTCGAGTGAACCGGGCCACTTCGGCTTGCATCATCATCCGATCGGCGCTGGCGCCGCCGAGATCGAGGCGCGCCTCGCGCTCGGCATCACGAACGACGTGGCGGCACAATGCGTGGTGGATGACGATCCGGTGCCCGAGCTGAGCGGGCCCGCCGCCGTGGTCTGCCCCGTGCCGTTTGGCGGCGCGCGCGTCGGGATGCTCGCCGTGGCGCCCAGCCAGAGCTGTGAGCCCGACACCGAGCGGCTGATTCAACTCGTCGCTCGCGAGCTGGGCGGGCCGGTGCGCATGGCGCTCTTGATGGCCGAACACGAGCGGCTGGCGGCCATCGACGTGCTCACCGGGCTAAGGAATCGGCGCGCGTTTCAGCAACAGATGAGCGTAGAGATGGCACGTTCGAACCGCTACGGCAGCGCGCTCAGCCTATTGCTGCTGGACGTCGACCACTTCAAGGAGATCAACGATGGTCACGGACATGCCGCGGGCGACCGGGTGCTGTCGTTGCTCGGAGGCCTGTTGCGCGAGCAGTTGCGCACGCCCGACATCCCCGCGCGCTGGGGTGGGGAAGAGTTCGTGATCGCCCTGCCCAATACGGACCTGGCGGGCGCGGAGGTGGTGGCAGAACGTTTGCGGCTGGCCGTGGTGAAGGCCGTGATCAGGCACGGCGGCAAGGCCATCCCCGTCACGATCTCCCTGGGCGTGAGCGCTATGCACAAGGGTGAAACACTGGAGGGACTGGTCGAGCGAACGGACCAGGCCATGTACGCGGCGAAGGTCAAGGGTCGCAATTGCATCGTCGTTTCCGCGCTGGAACCGCGCCTGGTCACCGCTCCGGCGAGCAAGGCTGCGGGCTAGCTGCTCGTTGCATCGCCGATTCGGCACAAAAATCCGGGCGCGCGCGATCGGTCAGGTGCGATCCAGCATGGATCCGCCGCGATCTCCGGGAACGGCCTCAGACCCGCTGTTCGAGAGCGTCGCCAGCGACTGGACCGGAGCCACTTCTGGCGATACACGATCGTTACATGAGCTCGTTTTCAGTCGCGCGATGGTGTGTGTGGTCCGGTGCCGTGTTGCTCGGATGCGGCAGCGGTATCGACGCGCCGTCGGAGCGGGACGCGGACAACACCGGTCTCGGCGGCTCGGGCTCCACCATCGACGCGTTCGATTCACCCCCCGCTACGCCCGCCAACCCCGCCACGCCGGGTGCGGGTGGTTCGTCGGAGGTCACGCCCACGCCGGTGCTCGTGCCGACGGCGCCCACCCCGACCAGCGGTGGCTGGCAGCCCCCCGCCAGCATCGACCCCGCCAGCCCGGTCGGCTTGCACGGGCAGCTCCGAGTGCAGGGCAATGCTCTGGTCGATCAGAGCGGTACGCCGGTACAGCTCAAGGGCATCAGCTCCATGTGGTTGAACTGGGAGGACAAGTACTCCACCAGCAAGGCTGCCCTGCAATGGATGCGGGACAACTGGAAGGTCACGATTTTCCGCGCGGCGATGGGCGTGGAGCCCGAGGGCGCGTACCTTTCGAATCCCGAGAAAGCGCTGACTCAGCTGCGTACGGTGGTGCACAACGCCATCGATCTCGGCGTGTACGTGCTGATCGACTGGCACGACCATCACGCCTTCGATCACCAGGCGCAGGCCGTCGAGTTCTTCACCAAGATTGCGCAAGAGTTCGGCAGCTACCCGAACGTCTTGTACGAAACCTTCAACGAGCCCGAGGGGGATCCGGAGTGGTCGTCGAAGATCAAGCCGTATCACCAGGCCGCCCTGGCCGCCATCCGTGCGAAGGATCCGGACGGCGTCGTGATCCTCGGCTCGCGCCAGTGGTCGCAACGCGTCGATGAAGCGGCGCTCGATCCGGTCGCCGGCAGCAACCTGATGTACACCGTGCACTTCTACGCCTGCGATCACCGCGAGCAGCAGCGCGCGGAAGCTCAGACGGCGTACGACGCCGGGCTCGCGCTCTTCGTGACGGAATGGGGCGCCACGCCCGCGGACGGCGGCGCGCAAGATCCGACCGTGTGCGAGCCCGAGGCCACCGCCTGGCACGACTGGATGGACGAGCGCAAGATCGGCTGGGCCGCGTGGAAGCTCGACGGTTGCGACGACTCGAGCTGCTTGCTGCAGAGCGACGCTGCTCCCGTGGCAGGCGGCTGGACCGACCAGTACTTGAACGGCCACGCGCGCTTCGTCGTGCAGCGCCTCTTGAAGTAAGCCTGCTCACGTGGGCCCCCTTCCGGCGAGGGTCCGCTCGAGAACAGGCGGGATGCGGACGGCTCGCCGCCGCCCGGGAGGCGAAGGCTACTGGCGCCGCTCCAGGCCGAAGGAGCGGATCAAGCTGTAGACGTGGGACCGGGCGATATCGAGCTTGTCTGCGGTCTGCTTCACGTTCCAGCCGGTCTCGCGCAGCGTTTCCAGCAGCAAGTGCTCCTGAAACTGACGCGTGGCCTGTTGGAAGGTCTGCGCGTCGCGCGGCTCCGTGGAGGTCCGCGCCTGATTCGGGAACAGATGTTCGCGCTCGATGGCCAGGCTACCCCCGCCCGCGGCGCGGATCACTGCCGCTTCCACCG
>Ga0315912_10000729_pt1 | contig 50824 bp, 57 predicted proteins | sample VfabasoilMG_FD_204469 | JGI IMG/M metagenome (GOLD analysis project Ga0315912, IMG submission 204469) | Garden soil microbial communities collected in Santa Monica, California, United States - V. faba soil | ecosystem: Environmental > Terrestrial > Soil > Garden | place: USA: California... | reverse complement strand
GGGGGGGTCGGGGGGGCGGGGGGGTGGGGGGGGGGGGGGGGGGCGGGGGTGGGGGGGGTGGGGGGGGGGGCGGCGGTGGCGGCGGCGGTGGCGGCGGTGGCGGCATCATGGCGATCGACGCGACGAACGGCGAGACGCTCTGGCACTACCGGCCCGAGCCTGCCCTGTCGACTCGCGCCAAGTCGATCTCGATTTATTCCGACTTGATCCTGTTCTCGGCGCCGGCCGGCGGCAGCGATCCCGAGCCCGTCATCGCGCTCGACGCGCGAACGGGTGAGCTGCGCTGGTCCGCGCCCGTCACTTCCGAGAACCATACGGCCGGCACTCTGGTGGCAGACGGCAAGGTCATCTCCGGGCGCACCTGCAACACGAGCCGCGAAGAGTGCTACATCGTCGCGCACGACGCGCTCACGGGCGAGGAAGTCTGGCGGTTTCACACCTCTCCGGGCGCCGGCGAGCCCGGCGACGAGAGCTGGGCCGGCACACCCGTCAGCGAACGCCGCGCCTCGACCTGGGGGCTGCCCGGCGGCTACGACCCCGAGCGCCGCGTCGTCTACTGGGGCATCTCGAACCCGATGCCCAACACGCGCGCCGACCGCCACGGCGGCGACCCGCGCGCGATTTCCGATCGCGCCCCGGCCGATCTCTACAGTAACTCTACGATCGCCCTCGACGTCGATACAGGTGAGCTCGTCTGGTACTACCAGCACCTCCCTGGCGACGACTGGGATATGGACATCAATCACGAAAAAATCCTGCTAAGCACCGCGCTCGAGCCCGAACCGGCCTTCGTCAAATGGATCAGCCCGAATTTCCGGCGCGGCGAGGTGCGCGACGTGCTGGTCACCTCGGGCGAGGGTGGCGGCTTCTGGGTCAACGACAGCCGCACGGGCGAGTTTCTCTGGGCGATGCCGTTTCCTTACGACACGCCGAACTTCATCCTCGCGGATATCGACGTCGAGACGGGAGCGACGCAAATCAATTGGAATAATGTGCTCACGGAGCCAGGAGCGAATCGCATCATCTGCTACTGGAATACGCGCAACTACTGGCCGACTGCCTATCACCCCGGCGAGAATGCAATCTACATTCCGTATTACGACTACTGCCTCGACATGACGCGCTCTTCACCCGACGGGCAGCGCGAGGTCCGTACCGGCGCGCGACGGCCGGGTTCCGATCCCGAGAAGTTCGCCGGCATCGCCAAGATCGACATGCGCACCGGCGAAATCACGCGCTTCAATGAAGGCCGCGTCGGCGGCAACGGCGCGATTCTCGTGACGGCCGGCGACGTGCTCTTCTGGGGAGATATTCTCCAGGTCCTGCACGCATTCGACGTGGCGACGGGCGACGAGCTCTGGCGTTCCGAGCCGCTCGGCGCGACGATCATGACGAGCACGATTACTTATGCCGTCGACGGGCGTCAGTACGTCGCGGTCGTCAACGGCAATGCGACCGGCCCGCCGCGCACGATGGCCGAGTGGGGCGGGATCGAGCTGCCCGAGCATCGGGGCAATTCAATCAATGTCTTCGCCTTGCCCGACTGAGCACTCGCTGCGACCTCGATGAAGCGCCGCACGAAGATCATCTGGGGCTCCATCGTCGGCGCGATCGCGCTGGCCGTCACGGTGTTCTGGTTCACGAGCGACCTCGTGCACCGGTCCGACGCCACACTCGAATCCGTGCTCGCCAATGCGGGCCAGGACCCGATCGTTCCGCAAGTGCCGAGCGCGGAGCGCGACTGGGTCGTCAGGACCGTCGAGGAGGCCACGGGCCGCAGGTTCGAGATTCACGGCGCGTTCGATGCCTACATGCTGCCGCTGCCGGGGTTGCTGATCGGCCGGGCCAGCCTGAGCAACGCCGCCGGATTCGGCGATGCGCCGTTCGCGGAAATCGAGGGCTTGGAAGTGCGTGTCGGCTCGATGTCGCCGTTCAAGCAGCGCATCGTGATCGAGCGCGCCGCGCTCGCGGGTCTCAGGCTCAACCTCGAGCGCAATGCCGCGGGCGTAACCAACTGGGCCGACACGTCCGGTCCGCAAGGCGCGGCGAGTCCGGCGGCCCCGGGCGATCCCGCTGCGCCGGTCGCGCCGGTAGAAGAGGACGACGGCTGGAGCACGTCGGTCGAAGCGATCGAGATTACCGACGCCGAGATCAGCTGGCGGGACGCCGTGACCGGCCGTTACTGGAAACTCAGTGCGTTCGAGTTGCTGGCAAGCGAAATCGTGCTCGGCCAGGGATTTCCGATGTCCGTTTCCTTTGCAGTCGAGCGCGATGCCGCGGCGTTCGCGATCGAGTCGGCCATGCTTGCCTCCACGACGGAGGATCACCTTCGGCTCGACGAGCTCTCCTTAAGTTTCACCGACGTCGACCCAGGCGATCTACGTTCGCTGTTCAGCTCGGCTGTCGTCACAGGAGGTCCGGAGCTCGTCGCGCGGGCAGGCGCGAGCAGAACGCTCGAATTCAGCGGCATGGGGACCTTTGACGATACGACGCAGGAGCTCGAGTTCAGCGGCGAGGTCCGACTCGCCGATGGGGCCGTCGTGCCGGTGACGATCGGGGGAACGTTTGAAGCGCCCGGCGTCAATCTGGGGTCTGAGGCGCGGCTTCCCGCCGGTCGCGGCGACTGATCCGGCTCAGCCGACGTCGCCCTGAATCGACTTGAGCCGCGGGAAGCGGATTACCGCGCCTGGCCGAACACGATCGAGATTGACGTCCGGGTTGTACTGCCGCAGCAGCCAGACCGGTACTTCGTACTCGCGCGCCGCGAGCAGCCAGAGCGACTCGCCCGAGCGCACGGTGTGCTCGACCACCTCGTCGATCTGGAACGCCTTGAAGAAGGACTCCTGACGCTCGGTCTGATAGGCGACGCGCCGTGTCTCGAAGAGCTCCTTGTCGACGGCGGAGAAATCGAGCTTGATGCGCTCGCCGACGACGACGGCCTGCTCGAACGCCATGTCGTTGATGTCGCGCAGCCGCTGCGTGCGCAGCCCCAACCAGTCGGCATAGTGACCGAGGGTTTCCATGTCCTGGACCTCGATCGTGTCGTTGTCGGCGACGGAGTAATCGCTGGGATCGGCCGCGAGGGCGGCTTGCGTGCTCGCGAGCACGTTGGTTTCGGGTTCGGCGATGGTGTCGGCGAGCTCGGCAAACTCCAGGGCCTCACGTACCTCGGCGAGCGTTATCGCGCTCGGCTGCGGCGACGTCGGCGGCGGCGTGGGATCGGCTGGCGATGCCGGAGCTTCGGCGGCGGCCGCTACAGGTTGCGCGGCCGGCTCCGTCCGCGGCGCCGGAGGCGCGGGCGCTTCGGTTCGCGCTGCCGGTGGCGCGGGTGTTTCGGTTCGCGCGGCCGCCTGCGCGGGCGGCTCGACTCGTGCTGTCGGTCGTTCGGCCGGCTCGACTGCAGCGCGTGGCGGCGCAGCCGCAGCAACGACCTCGCGGCCCGTCACGGGCAGGTTGATCTCCTGGCCGACACGGATGATGTCGTTGGAGTCCATGCTATTGGCCCGCATCAGCGCCGACAGGCCGATACCGTATCGCTCGGCGATCTCGGACAGCGTGTCGCCGCGCGCGACGCGATGCGTGAGATCCGGGCGCTGCGACGCGAAGCGGGCATTCGCCGGAATCGCGGCGATCAGCGTCGCCGGTTCGCGGCCGGCCCCGGGCAGGCGCACTTCGAAGCTCCGCGGAATGTACTTGTCGCCGGCCCAGACCGTGTCGGTCAACGCCGGGTTGAAGCTCCTGAGCGTGTCGAGCGAGATGTCGAGCGCGTTGGCGAGCGGAGCAGCGTCGACGAAGTCGGGCAGCACGATGACGGTCGTTTCCACGTAGCCGTCCTTGCGTACGCCCGGAAAGTAGCGTTCCGCATTGCGGTCGACGTCGAGCGCGGCCAGAAAAGCCGGATAGAAATTCCGCGAGGCGAAGCCGAAGAGCCGGCCGTCGTATTTCTCGATGATCTCGCCGATGTCGTCGGTGCCGACAACTTCGACGGCGCGGCGCATGCCGGCCTGGCCGTGGTTATAGGCGGTGAGCGCCAGCGGCCAGGTGCCGAGTACGTCGAAATTGTCCTTGAGCAGCCGCGCGGCGGCGTCGGTCGCCATGTAGGGATCGCGGCGCTGGTCGACGATGTGGTCGATGCGCATGTAGCGGACGCCGGTCGAGCGCGTGAACTGCCACATGCCCGCGGCGCCGACGCGTGAATAAGCCGTCGGGTCGTACGAGGATTCGACGTGCGGCAGGACCGAGAGCTCGAGCGGCACGCCGGCCGCGGCCATGACTTCGTCGATATGGGGCCGCCAGCGGCCCGAGCGGACGAGCCCGGCGACGAAGCGGTCGGCCTGCCCGAGCTGAAAGCGGATGTCCTCGGCCGCGCGGCGGAACTCGGACCGGTTCGTGCCCGCGGGCCAGAGCGCGAGCACGCGCGCTTCTTCGCTGCTCAGGCTGCCACGCTCTTCCTGGGCCAGCTTGCGGAGGATTGTGCGGTAGCGTTCCGCAGCCGCGTCACGCTCGCGCTGTCGCTGGCGCGCGGAGTCGTTGTCGCCGAAGTCGAGGGTCTCGTAGACGACGGCAAGGTTTTCGGGATCGTGCAGGAAGCCGCCGGTCGAGGGGACCTCGGTGTAGACGCGCGTCCAGAAGGCGACGGCATCGGTGATTTCGGAGGGGCGGGGAAATAGCTCCTGGGAGCTGGCGACACAGGCGGTGGAGGCAATCCACACGGCAGCGACGTACCTGAGCACTGACTGCATCCTGACCCCGGTCGAATTCTCTATAAGTTTTGAGAGGTTATCAGCACAACTGCATTTCGTCTATGAACTAAAGTCCTAGCGGCGCGTAAGTTCGCGAATGATATCCGCATGCTGCGGAAATCGCTCGATGAGCTCGGTTGCCGGAGGCATCTCGAAATCCTCGAACTCGAATCCCGGCGCCACGCTGCAGCCGCCGAGCGCGAAGCGCGCGCCCTCCGCGAGCCGCGCCGATTGCCAGGTGCCGCCAGGCACCAGTACGGTCGGCTCGCCTGCGAAAACGTCCGACGTCAGCCGGCGGCGCATGAGCTGCCCGGCGGAATCGATGAGATTGAGCTCGACCGGCCCGCCTGCGTAGAGATGCCAGATCTCGTCGCTGAACCGGACCCGATGGAAGGCCGAGAAGTCCGTGCCCGAGAGCAGAAAGTAGATCAGCGTGCCGGCCACGCGTTCGGCGCCGGTGCCCGCCGGTATGCCGGGGTGCCTGAGCAACGTCCGCGAGCGATAGACCTCGCGAAAGTATCCGCCTTCAGGATGGGGAACGAGTTCGAAGCGCTCGACGATCCTTTTGACGGCGTCGTCCATGTCCGGTTTCTGCAAAATGTGCGACGCGGATTATGCGGCATGCTGCCTTCGAGTTACAGTGTGCGCAGGAGCGATCATGCGCAAGGTCATCCGCATTTCCCTCTGGCTCGCGATCCTCGCCGTCGTCGCGTTCATCCTCATGCTCAGCGCGTCGATCTACACCTTTCACGCGCTCACCGACGAGACGCTGATCGCGGAGCTCGAGTTCGATCGCACCGGGGAGCAGCGCTATCGGGCTTACCTGCGCACCGGGGACTTCTGCAGCGAGCTGGTCTTCGATGTCCCCGGCGAGCAGTGGCGCGTCGACGCGCAGTTCCTCAAGTGGAAATACTGGGCAACGCTGCTCGGCCTCGACTCGCAATACCGCCTCGAGCGTCTCGAGGGCCGTTATCGCAGTGCCGCGGATCAGAATGAAAAACCCACCCTCGCGCACGCACTCGCGCCGCCGTCTGCGATCGACATCGGCGGGCTGTCCGGCGCACTTGGCCGCTTCAATTTTCTCGCGGATGCGAGCTACGGCAGCTCGACCTATCACGACATCGACACGGCGAGCCGCTACCTCGTCTTCAAGTCGCCGACGGGACTCTTCACGCGCAGCGTGCCTCGCGGTGCCGCAGTCAGCGGCGGCGACGGGCTCGACGTCGAAGTCCGCCGCGCCTGCGGCGACGGCCCGGGATTGCTCGGCGGGGCCGCGGAGCTCGTTAACCGCACGGTCGATCGGAGCGAGTGAACATTGCGCGACTGTAGACGCGCCGTAACCTTTTCGACAGATTCTCGTGAGATAAATGGGAATCCTTCACGGACGTGTCGCAATGGCGAATTGTTGTCTGATCATTGCCTTCCTGTTAGCTGTCACTGTCGCCGATCGCGCTCACGCACAGGCCGCGCCAGAAGGCGAGGGAGAAGCGGTCGAAGTCGTCGTCGTCACCGGCCGGCAGCCAGGACCGCCGCTCTGGCGTGTGCTGAATGGCGAGAACGTCCTGTACATCTTTCCGAACCTGTCGCTGGTGCCCAAGGGGATGGAGTGGGAATCCGCGCGCGTCGAGCGCGTTCTCGCGCAGAGCCAGGAGGCAATCTACGAACCGGACGTCACGGCTGTTTTCTCGACCCCGATTTTTTTCAATCCGGCCAACATTTTTCGCGGTAGGCGCCTCTTCAACCGCCTGACAGCCAATCCCGACGACGCGACGCTCGAGGAAGTTCTGCCGCCGGAGCTATTCGCGCGTTACGAGGCGCTCAAGCTCAGATATTTCCCCCGCGAAGATGAGCCGGAAGAAATGCGGCCGCTCTTCGCAGGCACGATGCTGTTCGAGCGCATCCTGGACGAGGAGCAACTCGTCTCCGGCGGCGGCATCGAAAATGAGATCGGGCGCCTGATACGGCGCACGGATGACATCGTGGAGACGAAGATACAGGTGACGGCTGACCTCCGCGGTTCCTTCTCCGAGCTGGCGGCGCGCATGGAAAGGATGGTCGCAAGCCTGTCGTCCGATCTCGAGCTCAAGTGCTTCGAGCAGGAGATCGGCCGCGTCGAGACCGACCTCGAGGAGATCAAGAGCCGCGCCAATGCCTGGGCGCAGGGTCGCATCGACCAGTTTCGTGGCATCCCGCTGCCCGGCGACGTCAACGACGTCTGCGAGGACATGCTCTTCGAAAGCTCCGAGTTCGAGACGCTCGATCAGCTCGTGACCGAGCTCGACCGCCTCTGGCTCGAGGCCGCGGAGCGCGCGCTCGCGACGAATTCAAGCACCTTCGCTGTCCTCGACATCGTCGAGCTGCTCGGCGAGGACGGCCTGCTGGCCGACCTCAAGGCGCGGGGCTACGAGGTCGTGGAACCCTAGGTCTGATGGATCGTCTTCGTGACGAGGCAGGCCTCGATGCCCTCGATGCCGTCCTCGGAGCCGTGCCCGCTCTGCTTGACGCCCTGGAAGGGCGCGTCGGGCGCCGCAACTCGCGCGGTGTTCACTCCGACCATGCCGGCCTCGATGGCGTCGGCGATGCGGTTCGCCTGACGGCCGTTCTCGGTGAAGGCAAAAGCGGCGAGGCCGTAGGGCAGCCGGTTCGCCTGCTCGACCGCCTCGTCGAAGCTTGCGAACGGCCGGGCCATGATCAGCGGGCCGAAGGGTTCCTCGTTCATCGCGCGCGTCGTCACGGGCACGTCCGCGAGAACGGTCGGCTCGAAGAAGAAACCCGCGCCGCCGATGCGCTGCCCGCCCGCGAGCACGCGCGCGCCGTCGCTTGTCGCCTGCTGCACCATCGCTTCGACGGCCGCCGGCCTGCGCGGATTCGCAAGCGGTCCCATCTCGGCGGCCTGCACGAGGCCGTCGGCCACGCGGATAGCGCGCGTCCGCGCGGCCACGGCTTTGACGAACCGCTCGTAGATTCCCTGCTGCACGTAGAAGCGCGTGGGCGAGACACATACCTGCCCGGCATTGCGGAACTTGGTCGTCACGAGCGTCTCGACGGTGCGTTCGAAGTCGCAGTCGTCGAAGACGATGACGGGCGCGTGGCCGCCAAGCTCGAGCGTCGTCTTCTTGACCGTGTCGGCACAGCGGCGCATGAGCTCGCGGCCGACTGATGTCGAGCCCGTGAAGCTGAGCTTGCGGATCACGGGCGAGGCGAGCAGCTGCTTCGAGACCTCATCCGGCACGCCGAAGACAATTTGCGCGACACCGGGCGGCAGGCCCGCGTCGAGCAGCGCCTCGAGCACGGCAATCGCCGAGGCCGGCGTCTCCTCGGCGGGTTTCAATATCACCGAGCAGCCCGTTGCGATCGGCGCGGCAAGCTTGCGCACGGGATTGTGGATCGGGAAATTCCAGGGCGCGAAGGCGGCGACGGGACCGACCGGTTCCTTGAGAACGAGCGTGCGCAGGCCCGGCTTGCGCATGAGCACTCGCCCGTAAATCCGCACAGCCTCGCCGGCGTAGAAATCGAGCAGGCCGGCCGCGGCAGTGAGCTCGAGCCGGGCCTCGCCGAGGGTCTTGCCTTCCTCGAGCGTGGCGATGCGCGCGACGCGCTCGGTGCGCTCGCGCAGCAGGCGCGCAGCGCCGTGCAGGACGGTCGCCCGCTGGTTCGGTTCAGCCTGTCGCCACAGCCGGAAGCCCCGGTCGGCGGCAGCGAGCGCGCGGTCGAGGTCGCTCGCATCCGCGAGCGGCAGCTCGCCGAGCGGCGCGCCCGTCGCCGGGTTGACGACGGTGTGAGTCCGGCGATGGCCCGCAGCGAGCCACTCGCCGTCAATGTGCAAGCGAAGCTGCGGGTAGGTTGCTGCGGCCGCCGCTTCGCCGGTCATCAGGCCGAGGCTGGCCAGACGAAGTCGGGACGCAGGCCCTCGTAGACCGGGCGGCCGTCCTTCGGCTTCGCCACACCGGCGGCCGGATCGAAGAAGGCGTGATAGGTCGCGGGCAGCTTGGCCGCGTCGTAGCCCATGAGATTCGGCACGATCACGCGGATCCGCTTCTGCTTGTCGTCGAGCATGATCGGCTTGCCGCACTTGCCGCAGGTGCAGAGCTCGAGCGGGCCGTTCGGGTTCTTGGCGTTGAACGGCTGGCGCTTCAGGCCTTTCACGTTGTCGACGGACAGGTCCTTGTAGTTGAAGAAGACGACGTGCGTCGTCGGCTGTCCCGTGACGCCCTTGCAGACCGAGCAATGACAGGTGTGGTTGTCGATCGGCGCCTTGTCGGAGGCCGTGTGCACGTGCTCGCAACCGCCGGAATACTTGGCCATGTTCTTTTCCTTTCGTCGCAGACGAGTGAGTTGATACCCGGGGCGATCCGTTCCGTGGATCCGTTCTCGCGGGGAGTCCTTCCCGTCCCTCGGGCTAGTCTAGTGAGGGGGCAGCGGGGTGGCAATCCGGCCCAGAGGCTGACGATCGGCTCATTCGTGATCGGGCAGGGCGACGTCCAGCAGTCCCTTGTGCTTTTGTTCAGGCACCCAGAAGAACAGCTCGTTCCCATCCTGATCGCGAACGACCAGAGTCGGGCCACCCCATTGACGCACCGTTGTCGCAATGCGATGCCGCTCGATGTGTTCGCGGAGGGCATCCGTCTGGTCGCCCTCGAGCCCTATGAACACGCGGCCATCGCCGGCGCGACCCTCGGTCCACGGCTCGATCTGGTTCAGGATCAACTGGAATCCGAGCAGGCTAACCTGAAAGACAAACGCACGATCCTGTTCCCTGTGGTTCCAGTCGAGCGTGAAGCCGAGCGTTTCCGTGTAGAAGCGAAGGGCGCTTTCGCCATCTTTCACGAAGAACACGGCTCTGGCGTAGAAGTGTTCCAAGCCGAACCCGTCTGCGGTCAACCGGGGAATCGGCCTTCGACGATCGAAATGATCGAATCCGTCGGCGTCACGCCGACCCACTCGAAGCCCGTCGACTCGAGCAGCTCCTGGTACTCGAACTCGGTGCGCTCCTTCCCGGTCAGGAACAGCATCATCATCATGTCGAACAGCTTGCCGGTGTCGGGCTCGTTCGGTTCCTTGATCACGCACTCGGCGATCAGCACGCGATCGCCCTTCTTGCACTGTGCGGCGATGTTGCGAAGGATCGTGCGGCACTCCTCGTCGTTCCAGTCGTGGAGGATGTGGCGCAGGAAATACGCGTCGGCCTTGACCGGAATCTGCTTGAAGAAATCGCCGGCGACGACCTGGCAGCGCGAGGCGAGTCCGGCGGCTTCGAGGCGTTTCTGCACCTGCTTCGCGACGTTCGGGATGTCGAAGATTACGCCGCGGCGCGCGGCATCGCCCTTGAGAAAGCCGACGATGACGTCGCCGTGTCCGCCGCCGATGTCGGCGAGCGTCTTGATAGACTTGAGGTCGTAGGCTGCGAGGAAGGCGGCCGTCTCGGGTCCGTGCACGCCCTGCCAGCCACGCTCGATCAGCGCGGCCGCGGCGGGGTCCTTGTGCAACGTCTCGAAAGGGTGATGGCCATAGCGGCGCACGAACGGAATCTCGCCGGTTTTCACGGCTGCGAAGAGCTCCGTGGCCGCGTTGAGCCCGCGCTCCGTGTTGGCGACGGCGAACGGCTGATACGCCTGCTCGACGTCGGTGCGCATGAGCTGTGCGACGTCGTTGAGCGCGAAGCGGCGGCCGGGCCGCTCCTCGAAAATGCCATGGCTCGCGAGGAAGCGCAGGATGCGATAGAGCATCTCGGTGCGCACGCCGAGCGCCATCGCGATCTCCTCGACGGGTTTCTCGCCGGCGATGAGCTGATCGGCAACCTCCAGCTTCGCGGCGACGAACAGCGCGGCCGAGTTCAGGAAGCCCATCTGGAACGGAATCAGGCGGGCGAGAGCTTTCTTCTTGTCCATTCGGTGCACCTCTGCGGCGGACTATAGCCGCCGGTCTCGAATTCTGCACGGCGGCGTGGATACACTGCGCGAATGAAGACCGTCGCCACAGATTTGAGCGTCAGCCGATTCATCGACGCGATCGACGATCCCGAGCGCCGCCGCGACTGCAAGACGCTCGTCAAGCTCATGCGAAAGATCACGGGCAAGAAGCCCGTGATCTGGGGCGACAGCATGGTCGGCTTCGACGTTTTTCGTTACGGCCGCGCGAACGGGCAGCAGTTCGAGTACTTCCGCACCGGATTCTCACCGCGCAAGCAGGCACTCACCATCTACATCCTTCCCGGCTACACGGATTTCTCGAAGATCCTGGCGCGGCTCGGTCCGCACAAGAAGGGCAAGTCCTGCCTCTATCTGAAGCGTCTCGCGGACGTCGATCTCGACGTGCTCGAGGAGCTCGTGCGCGCTGGCTGCGCGGACATGTGCAAGCGCTATCCGAAGGCCTGAGCGTCGTCGGCTCGAAGCGCACTGATTGCCGCGATGATTCCCTGGATCCTGATCGACACCGCGCAAGTTCCCGGCAACGGTGGGGAGATGCGCCTGTATCAGCGGCAGGAGGAGTTCGCTATCAGGCTCGCGGGTCGTGCCGGCGACCTCATGAACAGCCGGTCGCATGGCTCGGAAGATGCGCTGGCGGACCACGGCTGTGCCGGGCTCAGGGGTCGCCGCTCCACGCGCGTGCTGATCGGCGGTCTTGGGCTGGGCTTTACGCTTGCTGCCGCATTGCGCCACGTGGGTCAGGACGCCGAGGTCGTCGTCGCGGAGCTCGTGCCGGCCGTCGTCGCCTGGAACCGTGCTCCGCTCGCGGCGCTCGCCGGCCGGCCGCTCGAAGATCCGCGCGTGCGTGTCCACGAAGGCGACGTCGGGAAGCTCATCCGCGCGAAGAAAACTTTCTACGACGCGATTCTGCTCGACGTCGACAACGGCCCCGAAGGTCTTACGCGCAAGAGCAACGACGCGCTCTACGATTTCGACGGGCTCAGCGATGCCTATGAATCATTGCGACCGGCAGGCGTGCTCGCCGTGTGGTCGGCTGGTCTCGAGAACCGGTTTGCGCACCGCCTTCGCAAGGTCGGCTTCGACGTCGAGGAATTGCGCGTGCGCGCGCACGGCAGCAAGGGCACGCGCCATGTGATCTGGCTCGCGACGAAACGCTAGCGTTCGTTGAACCGGACCTCGAATATCGCGGGCCAGAGCTTGCCCGTGACGAAAATGCGGTCGCTCTCGGGATCCCAGGCGATGCCGTTGACGACGGCGTCGTTCGGACGCGCGCCGGCGGGATAGAGCGTGCTGACGTCAATCCAGCCGACGATGCGGCCGTCATCGGGGTCGATGCGCGCGATGCGATCCTCGTACCAGATGTTGGCCCAGACCTCGCCGTCGATGTACTCGAGCTCGTTCAGATCGATCTGCGGGCGGCCGTCGTCGGTCACCGTGACGGTCCGCTCCACGCTGAAGTCGGTGGGGTCGAGGAAGCGCAGCACGGCTGTGCCGTCGCTCATGATGAGGTGCTTGCCGTCGTAGGTCAGGCCCCAGCCTTCGCCTTCGTAGGAATAACGCTCGATCTCGGTGAAGTCGTCGAGCGCATACACGATGACGGTATTGTGCTTCCAGGTCAGCTGATAGAGGCGCCCGCCGACGAGCGCAAGTCCTTCGGCGAAAATGCGGGAGTCGACATCGTGCCGCTGCTCGACGCGGCCCGTGTCGACCTGCACCCGGCGCAGCGACGAGAAGCCTTCGCGCCCCGTGCTCTCGTAGAACTTCCCGTCATGAATCAGCAGGCCCTGCGTGAACGCGTTCGGGTCGTGTGGATAACGCGCGACGACTTCGGGCACCCAGGTTTCGCCCTCGGCGCTGGCGCCCGGTCCGCAGGCAACGAGCGTGAGGAGGGCGACGCTCGCGGCAATCAAATGAAGCTGTCGATTGCGGGCATGCATCGGAGGTCAGCGCGGATCGCGGTCGAGCCGCAGGATCCAGCCCGCGGTCTTCTTGCTTGCGGCCGGGAAGCGCTTGAATACGAGCGGGTCGTGGCCGGGAACGATTCGATTTCCCGGGCCGGCCAGCTTGTGCAGTGTCTCGTAACCCTGCAGCAGGTCACCGATGTTGTAGACGACGGGGAAGACGCGTTTCTGCTCGAAGTGCGCATAAAAGTGGCTTGCGTCCGAGGCGAGCACGACGGGCCCCGCGGCCGTCTCGACGCGCACCACCTGCAAGCCCATCGTGTGCCCGCCGAGGCGATGCAGCGTGACACCCGGCGCGAGCGTGTCGTCGCCGTCGTGGAACTCGACGCGGCCGGCGTAGACGCGCTTCAGCATCTGCGCGACGTAGTCGGCATCGAATGCGTGCGCGAGCGCGTGCTGGCCCATGTGCCGCCCCGTCGCATAGGCCATCTCGTCGTCCTGCAGGTGATAGCGCGCGTTCGGAAAGAGACCGTCGTTGCCGCAGTGATCGTAGTGCAGATGCGTGATGACGACGTCGCGCACTTCCTTCAGGTCGACGCCCGCGGCCTTGAGGCCCTTGGCGACGGGATTCGTAATCTTGCGCTTGCGTTTCTTCGCGACGGCCTCGGTGAATCCGGTGTCGACGACGATCGTGCGCTCCTGGTTGCGCACGACCCAGACGAAGTAGTCGAGCGGCATCGCCTGCGTCTCGTGCGCGTCGCCATCGAGGAAGTTCAGGCGCGCCTCGCGCGGCAGCTCGGCGTATTTGATGGCGAGGACTTCGTAAAGAGGGGCAGTCATCGGCTGGTCGCAGTCGCAAGGCTCAAACGCAGGAGCGGCTATGTTAACCGCATCGTGTCGACGTCGGCTGTCGGCGGAGCTCAGGCTCGTGGCGCAGTTTCCGGGCGTTTGCGTCAGTTTCGAGCGGCGCCATCGCGCTGAATCAATGCCAGATTGGTGAGAGCCGGGTCACCGGCCAGTGAGCGACCGCTATGATATACAATGAAACAAACGTATATCCAGAGTCCGATAACGGTGACCGCATGCAAGTTTCCAAATGGGGCAACAGCCTCGCAATCCGGCTTCCCGCCGTCGTCGTCGAGGCGCTCGACCTCAAGGAAGGCGACGATGTCGATGTGCACGTCCTGGGTCCCCGGGAATTCGCGATCCAGCGCAAGCCGACTGTCGGCGACAGGCTGAAACACTTGCGCAGGTTCCGGGGCCGGCTGCCGGCCGACTTCAAGTTCGACAGGAACGAGGCGGATGAGCGCTAGGCGGCGCGCTTTTGTCGACACCAATGTGTTCGTCTACTTGCTGACGACCGGCCGCAAGGCAGAGCTGGCAGAGAAAATCCTGGACGACGATCGCGTGGAGCGCGTGATCTCCACTCAGGTGATCAACGAGTTCGTCCACATAGCGCGAACGCGGGCGAAGGTCGAGTGGTCGGAGGTCCGTGAGTATCTCGGCATGCTGCGCGAATCCTGCACGGTCGTCGGCTTGACGAGCGCAGAGCAGGACGAAGCGCTCGATCTCGCGGAGCTCTACGGTTTCGCGTGGTACGACGCTCTCATTGTCGCGTCGGCCCTCGCGGCCGGCGTCGACTCGCTGTTGAGCGAGGACTTCCAGCACGGCATGCGCGTCGACAATCTCCGCATCGCGAACCCTTTCGCCTAGGCCGGCGTGTCATCCCCCTGCTCGAGCGTCGCCTTCTTCTCATGCGCCGCCATGGCATCCATGGCGCCGCGCGCGAGCAGATAGACGCCGAGCGCCAGCGGAAACACCGGCCACCACAGCCCGAGCCAATCGAGCGAGTAGCCGAATTTCGTGTAGGACAGGGCGATGCCGCCGAACAGCATCAGCACGATGCCACCCATGATCGACCCGCCGAGCCGGGGGAGCTTCAGGTCCTTCGGCATTTCAATCCGGTCGCTGCCTGCGGCGGCGTGGTTGTAAAGCGCCGCCATGCGGCCCGCATCGATGAGGTTGAATACCCAGACGAAGAACGCCGCGAGCGCCAGGATCGGTCCCAGTTCGCGATGACTTTCGGCGCTCGTCATCACGAGGAGGAGAAATACGCCGGCCGTAACGAACCCGCGGAGGTAGTAGCCGATGTAGATCTGGCCGATGCCGGGAATGATCGACAGCACGGCCGCGAGGAATGGCGACTTGCGCCGCGGGTCGAAGGCCTGCTTCTGCGATGGTTCCCACATGCCGGCTGCGGCCCGTGCAGCGCGGTTCCCTTGTTCCTCGTATTCGCTCATCTGATTGCTCCTGGTGCGATTCGTCTAATCCGTCGTATCGGGTTCAACGACTCCCGATTCGTTTTCGTTCCAAAGCGATTCGAGACTTCGTTGCGCGGACTCGCTGGCGTTCTCGAGGAGGTCGCGCGCCGCTTCGGCTCGGCCGCGCACCCAGCCGTCGAATGCCAGCATCGAACTTTCGGCCGTCGACGGCGAGGGCAGGCCGAAGATCATCAGTGCCAGCATCGTGGCCACAAAGGATCCCTCGAGCGCCAGACGCGGCCGGCGGGCCAGGCGTTGCCAGAGGCTGGACCGGTCGACCCGGGATACCGCCGACCTGCGGAGGCGCGCGGGCGCCGGCGCCGGTGTGTCGCGGCCGAGCGTCGCCTCGAGCACGGAGCTCACGAAAAGCGGGCCAGGATCGGCTTCGGCAAGCGTCGGCAGCTCGCGCTGCAGCTGCGCGAGCGCGGCCGCGCCGGACGTTTGCGCGAAAACTTCCGCCACGAACTCGTCTGCGACATCGGGCGGCGCCGGTTCCCCGTTCCCCGCCACGATCGCGGCCAGACGACGACAAGCCGCACAGCCTTGCTTGTGCAGCGCCATTTGCTCGCGCTCGACAGGTTCGACGTCGGCATCGAGACCGGCAAACAGCAGCTCTTCGAAGCGTGCGCAGTCCATCACGAGGTCCCGTAGGAAGGATCGAGCTCGAGAATCCGCCGCGCGAGCTCGACGCGGGCCCGGCTTGCGCGCACCTTCACCGTGCCGAGCGGCAGCGACAGCATCTCGGCGATCTCCTGCTGCTCGAGGCCCTGGATGTCCTTGAGCAGGATCATTTCCCGATGCGCCGCGCTCAGGAGCTCCAGCGCGCGATCGAGCAACTGTCGATCTTCGCCGACGGGGTCAGCGAAGGCGCTGGCGGTGCCTGGCGCCTGGGCCAGGCCGTCGTCGTCCGGCAGCTCGGAAGTCGGCGGCCGCGCCTCGATGCGCCGCAGCCGGTCGATCGCGCAGTTGCGCGTGATTCGCAGCGCCCAGGCCGTGAAATTCGTGCCGACTTCGAGACGGTCGAGGTTGCGATAGATTCGAATGAAGGCCTCCTGCGCGACGTCGCGGGCATCCTCGCGATCGCACAGATAAAAGCGGGCGAGGCCGAAGACCCGCCCCTGAAACAGCCGCACGAGACCTTCCCAGGCGAGGGCGTCACCGCGCCTGCAGCGTTGCAGAAGGTCTTCAAGATCCAAGCTTTTCGGGCCCCCCGAGGCCGAACATCGTATTACCCTTCGTCGGGTATAACGGCTGCGAGCACGGAAAAGTTTGCCCCATGAGAGCGATTATCTGCACCCGCTACGGCCCGCCTGAGGTCCTGCAGCCGGCCGAGGTACCCAAGCCCGTCCCGCGCGAAGACGAAGTCCTGATCCGGGTCCACTACACGACCTGCCATTTCGGCGACGTCCGCGTCCGCGCCGCCATGGTTCCGCTCGCGATGCAGATTCCGTTCCGACTCTTCATGGGCATCCGGAAACCGCGGCGCGGAATCCTCGGATTCGAGCTGTCGGGCGTGGTGGAAGCTGCCGGAAGGTCAGTGCGTCGATTCAAACCCGGCGATGCGGTGCTGGCCGCCCCTGGCTTCTCTCTGGGCGCCTACGCGGAATACATCTGCATTCCCACGGAGATCAGTGACATCCGCAAGGGCCTCATCGTGCACAAGCCGTCCGCCATGAGCTTCGCCGAGGCAGCGGCCGGCCTCGCCACGGGCGGGCTTACCGCCCACGCGATACTCAGGAAGGCGAATATCCGGCCCGGGCAGCGCGTGCTGATCTACGGAGCCTCGGGGAGCGTGGGCGTTTTCGCCGTGCAGCTGGCGCGGCATTCCGGCGCCGAGGTCACGGGCGTCTGCAGCACGGGGAACCTCGATCTCGTGCGATCCCTGGGTGCTCACGCGGTGATCGACTACGCCAAAGGCGAGCTGGAAAGCTGCAAGGGCACTTTCGATGTCGTGTTCGATACAGTGGCCAAGCTCCCTTCAGGCCAGGCCAGAAGGCTGGCGGGGCCCTCGGGCATCTGCCTCGACGTGGCGAAAGATGCCCGCCTTCTCGGCAAGCTCACGACGGCGGATCTCGAAAACCTGGCCGCGATGGTTGACCGTAGGGAGCTCAGGACCGTCATCGACCGCGAGTACCCGCTGGCGCGCATTGTCGACGCGCATGCTTATGTGCAGACGGAGCGCAAACGCGGGCATGTGGTCATCAACGTAAGGAACGAACCATGAGGCGATCGCTACTCCTTTGTTGTTTGCTCTTTTTCGCGTCCAACGGAGCGATTCACGCACAGCAGGGCGCGTCGGGGACCGTCCTCATCACCGGCGCAAACCGCGGGCTGGGTCTTGAGTTCGCGAGGCAGTACGCGGAACTTGGCTGGACGGTCATCGCAACGGCACGCGATCCCGACGCCGCGGCCCTGGTCGAGCTCGCAGCACGTTTTCCCAAAGTCTCGATCGAAGAGCTCGATGTGCAGGATGTTTCTGCGATCCGCATGCTGGCCGAGAGGCACGAGGGCCGGCCGATTGACGTTCTTATCAACAATGCCGGTGTCCTCGGCGATCCCGAAGCCCAGGCGCTGGGCTCGCTCGAATACGAGGAGTTCGAGCAGGTCATGGCGGTGAATACGTTTGCGCCGCTCGCGATGACCGAAGCTTTCCGCGAGAACGTGGCGGCGAGCGATCAGAAGAAGGTGGTTTCGATCACGAGCCGCTCCGGCGTCATCTCGTTGCCCGGCTCGCGCGGACCGTACTTCTATCGGGCGAGCAAGGTTGCCATGAACATGGTCATGCGCGTGCTCGCCGAGGAATTGCGCGACCAGGGAATCATCGTCGCCCTGATCTCTCCGCCGCCGACCGACACGGACATGCTGCGACAGCTCATCGGTCCGGAAGCGGCGTCCTTTCAGGCGCGACCGGCAGACGTCGTTGCCCGAATCATCGGCGTGATCGACGGGCTCACGTTCGAGAGCGCCGCGACGCCGATCTATTTCGACGGCACGTCAATGCCCTGGTGAGGAAGGTGCCGGCGACGGCTCGACCCGTCTCCGCGCCGCATGGTAGGGTCTCGCAGCCACGCTGCCGGAGCCTTCATGGACTGGATTTCTGTTTCCGAACTCTCTGCCCTCGCACAGGTCATTGTCGTGGACCTGGTCCTTGCGGGCGACAACGCCGTCGTCATCGGCATGGCCGTGGCGGGGCTGCCGCGGGAGCAGCGTGCCAGGGCCATGTTTATCGGCATCGCCGCCGCTACGGTTCTTCGCATCCTGTTCGCCTCGATCACCGTCCAGCTGCTCCAGGTCATCGGGCTGTTGCTCGCCGGTGGCGTGCTGCTCCTATGGGTGTCGTGGAAGCTCTGGCGCGAGATCCAGGCGGCGCGCTATGCACGGTCGCTGCACGCTGCACAGGCGAACGGCGACTTCGGGGCCAACGCCGCTATGACGCGGCCGAAAGAGAAGACGATGCGGGAGGCGGCGACGCAGATCCTCGTGGCTGACGTCTCGATGTCGCTCGACAACGTGCTCGCCGTCGCCGGCGTATCGCGCGAGCACGCCTGGGTGCTCGTCTTCGGCCTGGTGCTGTCCGTTGCGCTGATGGCGTTCGCGGCCGTGCTCGTCGCGCGGCTGCTGCACAAGTATCACTGGATTGCGTACGTCGGGCTCGCGTTGATCTTCTACGTGGCTCTCAAGATGGTGTTCGAGGGCGGGCTCGAAGTATTCCACGCGACTCAGGGGGGCGCGTGAGATGCGGCGGGGTGTGAAGTACTTGCTCATGAGTCTTGCGGCGTTCTGTGCCGGCGAGGCCCTCGGCCAGGCGACCATCCTCGAGCGCCAGCAGGCGATGTTCAGCCGCAATGTTGGCACGGCGGAGCAGCAGCGAGCGCAATTCCCGCCGCACCGGATCATCGGCAACCTCTATTACGTCGGCTCGCAGAGCCTGGCGTCCTTCCTCATCGCGACTCCCGATGGTCACATTCTCATCAACACCAACTGGGAAGACGGCGTCGCGAATCTCCGCAAGTCCGTCGAGGATCTCGGCTTCGACTTCGAGGACATCGAGATCGTTCTCGGCAGCCACGCGCATGCCGATCACATGGAAGGCGACGCGCTCGTCAAGGAGCTCACGGGCGCGGTGGTGATGGCGATGGCCGAGGACGTGCCGCTGCTCCAGGCCATGCAGCCCGGCGGCAAGGAACATCCGATCGACCGCGTGCTGCAGGACGGCGAGGCCGTCACGCTCGGCGGCTCGACCTTGATCGCGCGGCTCACGCCCGGCCACACGCCGGGCTGCACGACCTGGACGATGACGGTCGAGGACGGCGGTCGGTCGTACGACGTCGTCATCATCGGCAGCATGGGCAGCAACCCGGGATTCCGGTTCGTCAACAATCCGCAGAATCCGACGATCGCCGATCAGTACCGGCAGGGATTCGCGGTCCTGAAATCGCTCGAGCCGGACGTGCCGCTGGCGTCGCATCCCGCGATGTACAACATGGTCGCGAAGTGGGAGCGGCTCGGCGGCGACACCAACCCGTTTGTCGATCCCGAGGGGTACCGGGCGGAGATCGGCGCGGTGGAGCAGTTGTTTCTCGACGTCGTGGCCGAGCAGGAGCGGGTGGCGGAAGAAGCGAATTGAGCCGACGCCGAAGTCGCCTCCGCAGGCGGTGAGCTGACCGTGCCGCTCACGCCCCGCCCCAATGGGCCGCGCAGTCCGCGGGCTCCAGCTGATTGTGCGCGTAGCCCGTGTACCACATTTTGGCGAGGAACTGCACTTGGGGATCGATCGTGACTCTTCCGAAAATCTCACCGAGGATCACGACCGGAACGTCCATCCGCTTCTCGATCTCCTTGCGCGCATCGCAGTCCGCCTTCGAAAACGGTGTCATTTTCGTGATCTCCCCGTCCACGATTTCGGCGTCCACGAAATGCGTCGTATAGAACTCCCTCGCGTCGAGCGCGCAGGTGATACCGTTTAGCGCGAGCTTCTGCTTGAAGTCGAGCGCATAGATCGCAAGCATGGCGTGATCCATCCACTGAATGATGTGGCGCAGTGGGAAGCCGGCCTTCACCATGATGCGGATCGGATCCGCATACGCGAGATCGGTGAAAGTTACGATGCCGATCTCTTCGAGCCGCGCAACCGTATCCGGACCCAGGCCGTCGACGACCTGCGTGAGGAAACCGGCCCTTGTCGACTCGAGCTTCGGCGTATCCTCGAACTTCATCTTTTCGATTGCGCGCTTGCGGTACCAGCGCTGAACATCGCGTAACGGGAATGACGCCGCCACGAACGCGAATGCCCCATCGACCTGTTCCAAGGTCAGGAATTCAGCCGTGTAGCCTATCGGCACCGCCGCCAGATACCGGATCGAGATATCGAACAACTCGTCGGGCGTCAGATTCCCTTGCCTCGCCCGGACTGCCAACTCGAACAGCGACCAGATGTACGCTCCCGCGAGTGCGAACACGGCCTCTGTCGGAAGCACGGGTCCGATCGGACTCATCGGCGAGTCGCTCAGCATGACCTTGATCGTCCACTCGGAGATCAGATAGATCGCTGCGGCGCTGAACACCGCGAGCAGCGTCAGCGACATCGTGTAGCGCGGCCAACCCTGAAACTTGAGGAACTGCGCACGAATCGCACTCGTGAGCTCGTTCTCCTTCGCGTCGGGCGCCGGGCTCCGGCGCGTGAAAAGTTTCAGATAGTGGTGGGCCGGAGACCCGGCGGGATTCCCGGGAACGATCAGCGCGTCCTTGATCTCCGTGAATCGGACTTCGACCGTCGCCATGCGATAGTGGAGGATCAGGATCAGCGGCGCGCCCCAGGCGAGCACGAATACAACGACAACCGTCCAGAACGTGATGTCGGCCATAAAGCCTCCGCGTCAGGTTGAGTGCACGCGCTTGAACAGCGCTTCAAGGACTTCGGTGGAAATTCCGTTCGCCGCGCCGTATTTCTCGAAGTAGATCGCACGCACGAGATCTGGCACGGAGGGCATCAACCTTCCTTGCGTGCCGCGCCACATGAGCAGCATCGGCACAGCCTTCGGACCGTTCACAGGCGGCTGGAAGTACGCCCCCGGCAGCGGTGTGCCGCCGAGCCGTGTGAAAAAGTCGTTGCGCTTTACGCGACGCTGTCGCTCCGCGTCGTCCGGCGCGAGCTCTGGATCGTCGATCTCCCAGGTCATGCCGAGCAGCTCGCTGCCGCGGCGTGCTGCGACGCTTTCGGCCGTGATCCATGCGTGCTCGAAGAGTCTGCTGCCGATGCCGCCGCCGCGCTGCTTCGCGGCAACGGCGAGGTAAACGAGGAATGCTGCCGGGGGGTGCTTGAGCAGATGCGTGACCGTGAACCCGACCGTGGTCGCGCCTTGACGAGCCCGCGTCAGCACCGCATCGCCGGCCTGCACGCTTGCAAGAATGATCCGGCGCGGCTCGCGCTCCTCGGCGGGCATCGATTCGGAGTACAGGCTCCAGACGTCGCGGTCGGATGCCGCGGTCTCCGCGGGCGGCGCGTCGAAGATCAGCGAATCGCCTGCCTGCAAGGCTCAGCCCTTTCGAGTTTTTGTTAGGCGGGACAACTATACACCGCAGGGTCACGAGCGCCAGATCGCCGCTGCGGGCACTGCTCAGTGCGTCATCGCATAGACGACGTAGTTGATCGCAAACCGGTATGCCAGCGCCGTCAGCTCGGTCGGATACTGCGGGTTGTTCGCGTGCTCCCAGGCGTCGCCGAGATCCATGTTGTGATTGATCGCGACCATTAGGCGGCCCTCGTCGTCGAAAATCCCGCGTCAGTGTGGAACCTTGCCCTCGTTCTCGTACGTGATGCCTCGACCGAGCAGGATGGTGCCCCAGATCTGCGTGAACTGGTCGAGCGGGGTGACGAGGCGGAAGATTTCGTGATCCTCCGGGATATCGACGGCCGGGCGGTCGGGGAAGACGCGCCGCATGCTCTCCATGAAGACGCCCCATTCGCACTCGCCGTGGAAGTCATCGACCATCAGGAAGCCGCCGCGCAGCAGATATTCGCGCAGACGCTCGGCCTCGCGGTCGCTGAGATTCCAGTGTCCGACTTCGACCGCGTAGAGCCAGGGGTAGTCGAAGAGCGCGTCGTCCATGAGATCGAAGGTGCGAAAGCCGCTTTCCTCCGTCGCGACGTTGACACGCGTCAGGCGACGGATGATTTCCGTAAGGTTGTACTCGGCCTCGTCCCAGTCGGTCGTCCAGGCTTCGCGAAACGCGCCGACGAGATTGGGGCAGAGATTGATTGTCTCGTACTGCATGCGCACGAAATGGAAGTCCTCGGTCGGCAGTTGTGCCGTGGCCGGCGCGCAGGCGAGCAGAGTCGCGAGCGGGATTGCGGGGGGCATGCGAATCATCCGGTCCGGAGCATATCCGATGATTCGCGCTGATTGACGGTCAGGTACTGCGGTCCTAGTCTTGGAACATGAAATCCGCTCCGAAAGCAGGCGAAAAAAAGCATCGCATCTACACGATGATCTTCGGCAGTGTGTATCCGTTCTACGTCCAAAAGGCGGAGAAGAAGGGACGCACGAAAGCGGAAGTCGACGAAGTCATTCGCTGGTTGACGGGTTACACCCAGAAGAAGCTCGAATCACAGATCGAGAAGCGCAAGAACTTCGAGGAATTCTTCGCCGAAGCGCCGAAGCTGAACCCTTCCCGCAGTTTGATCACGGGCGTCGTCTGCGGCGTGAGAGTGGAAGACATCGAAGATCCGCTGATGCGGGAAGCCCGCTACATGGACAAGCTCATCGACGAGATCGCCAAGGGCAGGCCGATGGAGAAGATCCTGCGGAAGTAGGTCCACCTTCACGAGGAGTCTCAAACATGATTGCCAGATTGCCGCGCGCTCTCGCTTCCGTGGTCAGCCTCGTGGCGCTGGCGGCATGCGATTCGGCGTCGGACACACCCGCTTCAGCCCCTGCTGCCGGAGTGGTGGCCCTGGAGGAAGGCCTGCAGGCGCTGGTCGACGAGGGGCGCGTCGCCGGGATGGTCACGATGCTCGCGCGCCACGGCACGATCGTGCAGCAACGGGCGTTTGGCAGCCAGGACCTCGCCGCCCGCGTCCCCATGCAGGAGGACACGATCTTCCGTATCTACTCGATGACCAAGCCGATCACGGGCGTCGCGATGATGATCCTCTACGAGCAAGGCCTGTGGAATCTCGACGACCCGGTATCAGATTTCGTGCCGCAATTCGCCGGGCTCGAAGTGGGCGTCGCGGGCGAAGACGGCCAGCTGACGCGTGTGCCGGCCGAACACGCCATGACGATGCGCGAGCTCATGACGCACACTGGCGGTCTCACCTATGGATTCTTCGGCGATTCCGCTGTCGACTTGCTCTACACGGCGGAGAACGTGCTGGATCCCGGCTCGTCGCTCGAGATCATGATCGACAAGCTCGCCCGGATCCCCCTCAAGCAGCAGCCGGGCTCGCTGTGGAATTACAGCGTCTCGGTGGACGTCCAGGGCTACATCGTCGAGCAGCTGGCCGGACAGTCGCTGGCCGAGTTCTTCGCCGAGCGCATCTTCGAGCCGCTCGCCATGGTGGATACGGGCTTCTACGTGCCCGCAGAAAGGTCTGGTCGGCTGGCGCGACAGGCATACGACGTCGGCCCGAATGGCGAGCTCGTGCCGAACCCCGCGCTCCTGGGCGACTACGACGCGCCGCCGGGGCTCCTGTCGGGCGGTGGCGGTCTCGTCTCGACTGCTGCGGACTACATGCGTTTCGCGCAGATGCTGCTGAACGGCGGCGAACTCGACGGCGCGCGCATCCTGAAGCCCGAAACCGTGGCGCTGATGCATCGGAATCATGCGCCGACGACGGAGGCGCAAGGGTCGGTTCAGCTCGGTCCGGGCATGGGGTTCGGCATGGACGTCGCCGTCTTCGTCGACCCGGCGGCAGCCCAATCGCCCGTTGGCACGGGGACGTTCTGGTGGGCCGGAGCAGCCGGTACCTGGTTCTGGATCGATCCCGAAAACGATCTCGCGTTCGTAGGCATGGCGCAGGTCGACTTTTTCGACGTCATGGACCTGCCGGGGCTGACGCAACAGCTGGTGTATCGGTTGCCCGGCGACTAAGGATCCCTCCGCGGAGGGATCCCGCACCGCGGTGGTGCAAGAAGATTCCGCGGAATCGTCAGTTAAGAAACTGGATCAAGTCCGTTCAGCTTCAAACTGCGCCCCGACCTCGGCTGGATTAAACCGGATCGGGTGACTATTCTCACGGCTCGAATCGCCTACCGGGGAACAACAATGCGAATACCGATGCACCGCTTCCAGTACACGAAGCTCACGTCCGACCAGATCGCGACGAAGCTCAGGGCGGCGGAGAGCGGGCCGACGAGCGTTTCTCCCTTCACGAACGTGCTGAACGGCCAGTCGCTCCGGATCGTCACCCAGGACGGCCCGACGCTCGCGTACCGGTTCGGCAACGACAAGCGCCTCACGCTCTCCGAGAACAATGGCGGCAACGTCTCGGCTGCCTACGGCGAGCTCACCCTCAATCAGATCGTGTTCTTCTCGCACCTGATCCCCGGCACGCAGCGCGGCTACAACGTCTACATCGACCAGGACACCAAGCTCGTCACCGTGTTCGAGGTCTGGCTCTCGAGCGGCATCACGTCGGGCACCGGCGCCAACCAGTTCACCCTCGACGACCGCGAAGTGCAGCGGCAGATCTACTTCGGCTACGTGGACAACGGCCAGGCCGCGCCGGCACAGCTCCATCACTACACGAACCGCATCGCCGGCAAGGGGCTCTACTGGAAGCAGGACACCGGCATCGAGACGCTGGAGTTCTATGCCTCCGTCGCCAATACGAACTTCGTCGAGCTCACGCGGCACATCGACAATCTCAGCTGGGTCAGCACCTCGGACTACGTGCTCGTTGACGACCGCACCTTCATCTACGACCGGACGGAGTGCGAGTTCTCGGGCATCCACACCACGTTCGTGGCCGATCTCTACAACGTGCAGCAGGTCGGAGCGCGCTTCGGCTTCAACGAGAAGGACGAGTTCGAGTACTACCTGTTCCGCGGTGACGGCAAGGTCGTCGGCCAGCTCGCCTATCTCGAACCTTTCGACGAGCGCGGACTGGTGCCGACGTGGGCGGGTGGCAATGCGCCGCCGGCCAAGGGCGCTCGCGCGACCTATCGTCCGGTCCGGACGTTCACGCACATGACGGATGCGGCAATGCAGGCGGCGGCCGACAGCAGCACGGTCGCCTTCGGCGGCGGGCCGCCGACAGACGCCCCCCCGGCGGGCATGGCCGCCAACAACATGCCGTTTTCCGACATCCTCGTCGGCAAGACCTTCACGCTGCGCTTCGATCACGGCGGCCCGGTGCGCGACTACCGCGTCACCGACATGTACAAGCTCTCGTACCGGGATCAGGGCGACGGCGTCTGGCACGACGTCGACTACCGGGCCTACGAAGGCGACGACAACCTGGCCTGGTTCGGTCACATCATTACGGGTAGCAATCCCCGTGCCGCCACGCTGGCCGCCATCGACTTCACCAACGGGCTTGCGACCAGCATCGAGTGCCACATGGGCACTCCCTACTACGGCAATGAGACGACCTACCGCGCGATCTTTGGTGTTGTCGAAATCGAAGGCCTCGAGACTCCACTCTACAAGCGCCACGAGCTTACGCACGAGCTGGTGGGTCATGCCTTCTCCTGGTCCTATTCGGACCAGACGACGTCGATGCACCTGTACTCGTCGCCGCACTCGATGTCGTGGACGATCTTCACCGGCAACCAGACGATGGGCGCGCAGTGGTGCTCGCCCTGCCTGTACGTGAAGCTGCGTCCGGGCGTCTATTTGTTCTGTCAGAACGAGGAAGCCTGCAACGGCGCCCAGATGACCGAGCTCATCAATACGAACATCTCGCACGACTGCGGATTCAGCTTCACCGGCAGCGCGGCGGGCGTGCGTCTCAACCTGGTTGGCGCGATCGGGCGGCATATCGGGAAGTTCGACATCCTCGGGTATTACGGGCCGCAGAAGAGGGACGAAGCATGAGCATCCTCAAGCCCAGGGCTTCGCGAAACCCGGAGGTAGCCGACAAGCGCCGTCGCTCTCTCTTCTGGATGCTCGGAGCCGGTATCTCGACGGCTCTTGCCTCGACCACCGGTTTCGCCAGGGCAGCGTCGGGCACAGGCGACGCCTCTGCCGCCGGCGAGGAACTGGCGATCCGCAAGCTGCATCGCGCCTACGAGCAGGCGCTGGACAGCGGCCAATACGACGAAGTCATCGGGCTGTTTGCCGACGACGCCGAGGTCGTGTTCAACGGGGAGTCTTTTCATCGTCGCAGCCAGGGCGTGAGCCGCCTGTATGGCGAGCGGTTCCGGGCCGGGAAAATCGGCAAGCGCATGGAGCAGGCGCCGGGATTCGAGGTCGACGCAGAGCGGCGGCGCGAGAGCGTGAAAGTGTCAGCTGATCGACTGACCGCGACGGCGCTGTTTCCGTTTTCGATTCAGGTGGGTGCGCCCATCGAGACCGATTCGTCGCTGGCGAGCATGGCGCGGCTGCACGGCGAGGGCGTGCGGACCTGGTGGGAAGGCGGCGAATACGACGTCAGCTACGTGAAAGCGGCCGACGGCAGCTGGAAGATCGGGAGGCTCGAATACCGGACGCTGTCGCGCGCCAACTATCGCGCGGGACGTTCGCATGCCACACGGATTCCTGCGTAGCGTCCTGCCGCGCTGATTGCGCTTGCCTCAGGCAGCGCCCGCCGTTGCCGGCATCCCCATCCGCCTGAGCCAGCGGGTATGCGAACGGACGCCCGCCCAGAAGGACGAGTGCTCGCGATAACGGATCCCGAATTCCGCGCAAGTGTCCCTGACAATCCCCGAGACGTCGGGATAGTGGCAGTGGCTGATCTCCGGGAACAGATGATGCTCGATCTGGTGATTGAGGCCGCCGGTCAGCCACGTCACGAGGCGGTCGCCGCGACAGAAATTTACCGTTGTCCGCAGCTGATGTGCCGCCCATGAGGAATCGACGTCGGTGGCATCGCTCGCGACCAGCGGAAACTCCGCGTCCTCCACGCAGTGCGCGAGCTGGAACACGACGCTGAGCACCAGGCCGACGACGCCGGCGACCAGGGTGTAGGTGGCAGCGACAGCCACGAACGGGTGTCGCCAGAGCGGAATCGCGAACGCGAACGTGAAGAACGCGAGCTTGCCGACGACGAGCCACGCGAGATCGGCGCCGCGCGGGCGCGGAATCCGGTGCGGGCCTATGCGCCCCCGGATCAGGACGCGAAAGTCGTCGAACAGATGCCATTTCGTGGCCATCAGGCAGTAGAGGAACCAGACGTACCAGTGCTGCCAGCGCTGGTGCGCGTAGCGGCGCTGGTGCGGAGTGAACCGCGCGAGTGGGCCGGCCGCGATGTCGGTGTCGTGTCCGGTGATGTTCGCGTAGTGGTGGTGCAGGACGCCGTGCTTCCAGCGCCAGAGGTAGGAGCTGCCGCCGACGAGATCGAGCGTGTGGGCCATCAGTCGGTTGACGAGCCGATGGCGCGAGACGGCTCCGTGCCCGGCATCGTGCATGATGCTGCAGCCGACGCCGGAGATCGAGAGCGCCAGCAAGATGGCGAGCGGTACGCACATCCACCAGGTAGACGCGAAGAACACGAGCGCCGTATAGCTCGACACGAACAGCAGCAGGATCGTCCCGGTTTTCCAGTACCACTCCCCGACGTCGCGCCGGGAACGGCCCGTTTGTTCGAAATGCCGGTCGACGCGTTCCCGCAGCAGTTGCTGCAAGGCGGTGTCGCCGGAGTACTTGAGCCGGCGGCGCCGCTCCGTGCACGTTGTCGTCCCTGCGGTCATCGATATTTCGCGCCTGCTCGCAGTGCGCCGTCGAGCACGACGTGGACTCGCCCGCGACGGTGCCAGCGCCGTTCATTGAGGTGCAGGACCATGAGCCGTACGTGTTCCGTTACGCCGTCCTGGTTGCCCGCCCGAAAGCCGACTATGCGGTTGGGGCCCTGGGTGATTTCGTAGCGAAACCAATTGCTGCCGTTGGCCCCGCTCGGTGCCATCGTCGCGGCGACAGAGACCATCTGGAATGGGTCCGCAAGGCCGGCGACCGATTCGACGTCACCCACAAGCCTCTCCTCAGGGTTGAAACCGCTAAAAGGAGAGCGGGGGCGAAGGCCTCGGACTCGATTCGACGGCAGATACAGGCATCGTAATCGAATTCCGGGTACGGCATCCGATTATCTTTCCGTTCAGGCCCGGCGCACAGGCAGGTCCTGAGCGCATAACTCGTTGATTACCCGGAGTTCTCCGAAGTGTGACTCGCACACTGAAATCGCGTCGCCTTAGCTGATAGCTTCCCATCACGCGCTGCAATTGGGGGGCGTGGGCTCTTGGCTACGGCGAGAAAAGTACTGCTGGTCGAGGACAATCCCGACGACGCGGATTTCCTGCGGATGTCCATTCGGAAATACTCCGATTCGGTAGACATTACGCACAAGAGCATGATCGCCGATGCCGTCGCCGTCCTCGAGGATGAGCGCTTCGACGTCGTGCTGCTCGATCTCAACCTTCCCGACGGCCGCGGCGCCGAATGCGTGGAGAAGATCCACAAGGCCGACGAGCTCGTTCCCATCGTCGTGCTCAGCGGCCATGACGATGAAGATTTCGCCGTCGAGATCCTGAACCAGGGCGTGCAGGATTACCTCGTCAAGTGGGAGGGCGACGGCCGGATCTTCCTGCGCGCCATCCGCTATGCGATCGAACGCAAGCGGGCAGAGAACAAGGTCAATTACCTCGCGCGCCTCGACTGGCTGACCTGCATTCCGAACGAGCAGTACCTGCGCGACGAGCTCCAGCACGCGACGACGCGCGCCTTTCGGGGTCGCCGGACGCTCGGACTGATGCTGCTCGATCTCGACCGCTTCGCAGCCGTGACTGAGGCCCTGGGACCCAATCTCGGCGACGAGCTGCTGCGCGCGGTCGCGCAGCGACTCAAGGAAACGATTCGTGCCGGCGATCTGCTCGCGCGGCTGCGCGGCGAGCGGTTCGCCGTGCTGATCGAGGACGTCGAAGGCCCACGCGAGATCGAGGTCATTGCGCGCAGTGTCGGAGCCTGTTTCCAGAAGGCGTTCGACGTTGGCGGGCGACAGGTCCCCGTGACTGCCAGCGTCGGCATTTCGATCTATCCGCACGACAGCACCGACGCCGACGGCCTGCTCGCCAACGCCGAAACCGCATTGCGCGAGGCCCAGAGCCAGGGACCGAGCACCTTCAAGTTCTTCTCGACGAGCATCCATGAGGAAGTCCTGGCGCATCGCCGGCTCGAGCACGATCTCCAGGCCGCGATCGGTCTGTCGCAATTCGAGCTCCTGTACCAGCCCCAGGTTCGTTTCGCCGACGATCGCATCGAAGCGGTCGAGGCGCTGCTGCGGTGGAATCACCCGCAGCGCGGCCAGTTGGTCCCCGAGCAGTTCATCGGCGTTGCCGAAAAGGGCGGCCACATGGTCCCCATCGGTCGTTGGGTGATCGAGGAGGTTTGCCGCCAGCTCGGGCGCTGGAAGACCGCGGGCGTGCTGTTGCCGCGCGTGGCGATCAATATCTCGGCCGCCCAGTTGCGGCAGCCGGGCTTTCCCGACGAGGTTGGAAAACTCCTGCAGGCGCATGGCGTCGATCCCGCGCTCATCGAGCTCGAATTGAGCGAGCGGACCCTGATGGACGATGCCGCCGGCGTTCAGGAGCTCCTCTACGCCCTGAAGGACCTCGGCGTGCGGCTCGCGATCGACGGCTTTGGCGCCGGCGGTTCGCGATTGAGCCATCTGCAGCGATTCCCGCTCGACGTGCTCAAGATCGATCGTTCGCTGGTTGCGGGCGTCGACACGAATATCGAGGCCCAGATCATCTGCGGCATCGTCCTGACGATCGCGCACCGGCTGTCGCTCGATGCCGTGGCCATGGGCGTCGAGTCGGAGAAGCAGGAAACCTTCCTGGCCAGGCAGGACTGCCTGTACGCCCAGGGCAATCACCTCGGAGTGCCGGTGCCGGCCGATCGCGTCGCCGCCTTGATGGCCGAGAGGGGTATTCAGAGCGCTCGCAAGGTCCGTCGCACGATGCGCAGGCGCAAGGCCGCTTCCGGCAGTTGAGAGGAGCAGAGATGACCGAATCGAACAGCAATCGTCCCGCGACGCTCGAGGCAGCGCTTCGAGCCCTGGAGGAAGCCGAAGCCAGGCTGTGCTCTCTCGGCGCCGACGACACCGGCATCAAGCGTATGAACGCCAGGATGAAGCGGACCGACGAACGCTTTCGACTGCTTGCAGCGGGAGTGCCGAACCACCTGCTCTTTCTGGACAGCAATCTGCAGATCGAATTTGCCAACGACGTTTTCCTCGAAGCGGCCGGCTGGACGGCAGAGAAGGCGAACGGCACCCACATCTCGGAGCTCATGGGTCCCGAGCGCTACCTGCAGCGCCAGCAGTACTACGAGCGGGCGCTCGCGGGCGAGACGGTCAGCTACGAACAGCAGGGCGCGATCGGCAACGAGCATGGCTACTTTCACTTTTCGTACCGGCCGAGTTTCGACGAGGACGGCAAGGTGCGAGGCATCTTTTCGATGGCCACGGATATCACTGCGCGGCGCCGGGCCGAGCTCGACCTCGAACGGAAGCAGGCCGAGCTCATGCGCTCCAACAAGGACCTCGAGCAATTTGCCTACGTCGCTTCGCACGACCTCAAGGCGCCGCTGCGCGCGATCGACGTGCTCGTGCAGTGGATCACGGAGGGCCTCGAAGGCTACGACAAGAACGGCGTCCAGGAGAATCTGGCGCTGCTCGGCAAGCGGACCGCACGGCTGAACCGCCTGCTCGACGATCTGCTCGCGTATTCGCGCGCCGGCCGGAAAGTGGGCACGCACAAGCAAGTCGATTCGCATGCTCTCGTGCTCGACGTGGCGCAGCTGCTGAACCCGCCGGAGACGATCAAGATCTCGATCGAAGGCCAGCTGCCGAAGTTTCACACGCACTCGACTCCGCTCGAGCAGGTATTCCGCAACCTCATCAGCAACGCGATCAAGCATCATCCGGGGCCGCAGGGACGCATCGTCGTGTCCTGCGCGGAGGAGCGCGACCAGTACGTATTCGCGGTGCAGGACGACGGCGAGGGCATCCCGATGCAATACGCGGAGCGCGTGTTCGAGATGTTCCAGACGCTGAAGTCGCGGGACCAGGTCGAGGGCAGCGGCATGGGCCTCGCGATCGTGAATCGAATCGTGCAGTGGCAGCACGGCCGCGTCTGGTTCGAGCCGAACCCCGCCGGAAGAGGCACGATTTTCAAGTTCCAGTGGAAGAAAGTTCAGCCGATGGCACCGAAGGTGGAGAAAGAGGCATGCGCGACAGCAAAATAGTGACGATCCTGCTGGTCGAGGACGACGAAGTCGACGTCAAGGCACTGCGCTGGGCGTTCGACAAGCTCAAGATCGCCAACCCGCTCGTGGTTGCGCGCGACGGCGTCGAAGCCCTGGAAATCCTGCCGACCTTGCCCCGGCCGTACCTCATCATCACGGACCTCAACATGCCGCGCATGAACGGCATCGAGCTGCTGCGCAAGATCCGGGAAAGCAAGGAGTATTCCGATTCGATCGTGTTCGCGCTGACGACGTCCAACGACGAGCAGGACAAGATCGACGCCTACCACCTCAACGTGGCCGGATACATGCTGAAGACGGACATGGGAACGAGCTTCCAGCGGGCGATCTCGCTGATCGATAACTACTGGAAGGTCGTCGAGTTCCCCGGGGCGGAGCTGTAAGCGGCGCTGCGCGCCCTATCGTTTGTCGGTTTTCCTGCGGCGCTCGTCGTGCGCCTTGCGCAGCGGTTCGGTCATATCGATGACGACGGTCCTGGTGCCGTCGACCTCCGCCGTCGCGGCGACCGGCGCTCCGGCATTCGCAGCGCGTGGAGCGCCGTCACTCTCGCGTGACAGGCGTTTGCCCGCCGCGCCGGCGAGCTCCATGTACTTCCGCTCCCAGGTGTCCGAGCCGCGCCGCAGCTCGGCGATCGTCCGGGCATGGCGGTCGATCGCTGCTTTCATCGTGGCGACGAGCTCACGATTCCCCGCGAGCTCCTTCTCGAGCGTCTTGCCGCGCTCGGCATCGGTTCGCATTGTCTTGACGAGCAACTTGCGGGCCGCGAGCTCCGCTCGCATGGCCTCGACTTCGTCCTGTGGAACCGGCTTCGGTTGCCGCTCGAGCTCCTCGACGCGCGAGCGCGCGCCCTTGAGCTCTTTCTCGAGCTCGGCGAACTTCGCGTCCCGCTCCTTGGAGGTCTTGGTGAGGTGGTCGAGCGCCAGATCCCGCTCGCGAATACGCTGCCGCAGCTTGGCCAGTTCGTTGGCCTGATCCTCGAGTGCCTGGGCGTTCTCGGCCTGGGCCGAGGCCTGCGATTGCTGGTCTTCGAGCTCGCGAAGGACGGACGAGACTTCAGTCCCCCAATCGGACAGAAACCGGCTGAGACGCTCCCGGAGTTCTTCGATCTGACGTTCCGACTTGGCCATGGGTATGGCTGCAACCCGACTGTGCACCTGTCCGGAGCAAGATGCCCGCGTTGTTAACAGATTGCATGGAATTGCGTCACATCGGCCTTACGCCGGCACGAGATCAGGGCGTCGCGTCCTCGCTCGACCCGGCAAACATGCGCCGGCCGTCTGCTGTCGTCACGTTGCGGGCATTCGAATTCGTGCTGCCGTCGCGGGCGCGGGTGCCGTTGATCGTCACGACGTCGCCGTTCTTCAGGGAGTTCCGCGTCCAGCCCTGACGCATCAGGCCGTTCGGGCTGCCGAGCTCGAAAGCCCAGGCGGCACCTTCTTCGGCGCCCGGCGTCCGGCACGCCCATTCCGCCTCGGGTGGCGGTTCAGTGCCCGGAGCCGGCGGCGGCCCGCCGCGACCGCGGCCGGGGCGCTCGCAGATCTCGGTCACGTTGAGATGAATCCAGGCGTGCGGATTCTGCCACTCGAGCTCGACGACCGCGCCCGTGGCCCGGACTTCCTTGGAGTTATCGAACTCCGCGGAGAACGAATGGTGGGCGGCCAGCGGCAACGATGCCGCAATGGCGGCAGCGGCGGTGCCTGCGATGATGTGTCGTTTCACGTCCTGTCCCTCTCAATCCAACTGAATTCTGCGATCGAACTGCTGATTCTCGTTGCAGACGAACTCGATGAGTTCCTGATCCGGCAGGAGCCGCTGATCGACGCGCACTGTCCAGGTTGCCGTGTAGGCCTTCGGATCGTCGACCGTAAAGTCGATTTGCAGGTGACCGAAGGTGGGCCGACGGAAGACCTCGGTGATCTTCGCCTCGCGCGAGTAAGGGCTGCCGTTCACGTCGAGCCAACCGTCAGCAGGACTGTCCTCGTCGGCGCCGCGCAGGTTGTTGGTCTCGACAATGAGATCGTCACCGTCCCAGCGGCCGACTGAATAACCGTACCACCAGGGCTGCGGTTCGCCTTGCGGCGGCAGTTCGCGTCCGTCGAGGTAGATGTGGCGGATACCGTAGTTGGCCTCGTATTCGATGAGGATCATCTTCTCGGTCTGGATGATCATGCGCGGCTGGGGTTGCTGATGGAACTGCAGGAAACCCATCGGCATGCATTGCGCATCCGGATTGTCGCGCGCGTTCGACGCGGCACGTGCGTCCCGGAGCTCCTTGGCCCAGGGCGTGTAGGGCAGGCCGCCTTCAATACCCTGTCCGGCTTCGAAAAAGGCTGCCGCCGGCGGGCCGTCGGGATCGAAGGGGACCGGTGCCTGTTGCGGCTCGAGCGAAACGCCGCCGCGGCCGTTGCCGCCAGGGCCACCGCCACCGGTGCCGCCGCCCTCGCCACCACCTGCGCCTTCTCCGCCGGCTGCGCCGTCACCGCCACCACCGGGACCACCACGGCCGCGACCGCCACGGCCTTGTCCCGGCGGCGGGGCGGCGTTGGTGCGCATCCACAGTCCGGAGAAGTCCGGCGATCCCCAGGCCGTGCGCGGCGTCGGCGCGTCCATGATCACGTTGCCTTCCGCATCGCGCGGGACGTTGGCGTCGGGACGCGGGTCCCACTGCGCCGAAGCGAATGTGGAGCAGGCGAGGGCGATCAAGCCGGTCGACAGAGCAGCAACCGTGGCAGGCATGGCGGTCAGCGGTCGGAGCAATGGTCTCGCTCGGTACATGTCGTCTCCCCTCAAAGGCGCATGATAAATGAGGCCATATCGTACAGAAACTGATCGTGACGATCTTGCCCCTTCATCCGACACTTATCCCAGGCCCGCGTTCCAGGCATACACTAGCCATCCGGGAGCACCGATGAGCACGTTGATGGAAAGCTGGCCGCGACGGCATCGCATTACGGTCGACGAATATCACCGTATGGCCGAAGTCGGCCTGCTCGCGCCGGATGCCAGGGTCGAGCTGATCGAGGGAGAGATCATCGACATGGCGCCGATCGGCAACCCGCACATGAGCGTCGTCGACCGCCTGACACGCCTATTCGTGCTGGCGGCCGGCGAAGACGCGATCGTGCGTGTGCAGGGCTCCGTCCGGCTCGGCCGGATGTCGGAGCCGCAGCCGGACCTGCTGATCCTCAAACCCCGAAGCGATTTCTACCGCAGCGATTCCGCGACGGGTGACGACAGCTTTCTCGTCATCGAGGTCAGCGACACGACCCTGCGCTACGACCGGGAGGTCAAGGTGCCGCTGTACGCACGCCACGGGGTTCCGGAAGCCTGGGTGGTTGATCTCGACGGCAATCAGTTGCTCACTTATTCCGGGCTCGCGAACGGCGAGTACCGGCAACATCGCGTGGTCACGCCGCCGAAGCGCATGACGCTCGCAGCATTGCCTCGTCTCGATCTGGAACTTGCGCCGCTTTTTCTATGAGCGTAGCGGCCCTAGGGCGTCGCGGCGTCGCTCGAGCAGACTGCGCTCTCGAACGATTCGTACGCCGGCATCGATCCGGTTGAGATGAGTGCCTGGCACATCCGCACGTAAGCACGCCCGTTGAATCCCGGGTAGTGCGACAAGCTCTGCAACCCGCGGCGGCTGGCCGTCGAAAACGATCCGACCAAGCCCAGAAGTTCGTTCAGCGTGAGCTCCGAATAGTCATTGCCGCGTCCGCGTTGTTGGCAGTCACCGAGCGTTGAGTACGCGTCCTCGCAACTCGCACGAGGGACAGGCATCCGCTCGATCGGCACGTAGTCGATAACGAACGTCGCGCCGTCGAAATGACCCCGCTTGAGCGCGCCCTCGCGAAAGCCGAGATCGAGCCAGAGCTCACCGCCGTCCGAGGCGACCCGCTGGGTGCCGTCCAGTGACCGGAACTCCGGATCCATCAGAATCCTGGGCTCGGCCCCAGGTGCGAGGACGATCAGATGCAGGCGCTCTGGCGGGCTGCCCGAGCCGCCGGCATCCGCGCCGAGCAATACGAGATCCGTGTCGCCGTGCTGGAAGCGATCCTTGAACCGGACGATGTAGTAATCGCCGTCGGGCGTGCAACCGAGTGAGGCGATCGACTCTCCCGCCAGCAGGAGCTCGACTCCGAAGATCGGCTCTGCACTACACCGCCGGCCTTGTTCCAGCGCGAGCGTGCCGAAGCGCGTCTCGACCGACTCCCCGCTGGTGGTGATCGAATTCCATTCGAGGCCCGGAGGAAAGACGGAATCGATGGGAACCGCCCCGCCCTGCGCGGCGGGCTGGGCCAGCGCCGCCGCGCAGAAGCCGATCGAGATCGGCGGCAAAAGCGCTTTCATCGGTTGCACGGAGCACACGATAGCGCTTTTTGCGGCGCTACCTCAGTCGCGCGGCACGAGCCGAACTATCCGCCCGCCCGAGTCGTGCTCGAGCAGCAGATAGACGAGGCCGTCGGCATCCGTCTCGACGTCCCGAATACGTCCGATCCCCTCGAGCAGCATCTCCCGATTCTCCACACTCGCGCCATCGACGACCATGCGATAGAGATTGGTCGCCTTGAGCGAGCCGACAAGCAGGTTGCCGCGCCACTCCGGAAACGCCGCGCCGTCATAGACGACGAAGCTCGACACGGCGACCGCCGGCGTCAAATCGACGACGGGCTGCTCGATGTCCGCCAGATTGAACGTGATGCCGAGCTCGGCCGCGAAGGCGACCGGCTGGCCGGTGTACTGCATGCCTTTCGAGACCAGCGGCCAGCCGTAGTTGCCGCCGCGCTCGATGAGGTTCACCTCGTCGCCGCCGCGCTGACCCATTTCCGTGCCCCAGAGCCGGTCCGTCCGCGGGTCGAATTCGAGGCCCTGGGGGCTGCGATGACCGTAGCTCCAGATGCTCGCGAGCGCGTCAGCCCGCCCGACGAAGGGATTGTCGTCGGGAACGCTGCCGTCGTCGTCGAGACGCAGGATCTTGCCGTAGGGCATCGAGAGATCCTGGATGCCCGCAGTCTCGGATCCGCCCTTGATGCCGATCGTCAGGAATACGTGCCCGTCGTCGTCGAAGGCGATGCGGCCGCCCGCGGCCATGTCGGGCATCGCGGTGTAGCGCTCCATGTCGGCTTTCCAGATCGTCTCCGCGTCCACCCAGGCGCCGTCCTCGATGCGGCCGCGCGCGAGGGCGACCATCGAGACGGACTGGCCACCGGCGCTCGCGGTATTGCAGTTGCTGCAGCGCTCTGTGTAGCTCAGGTAGATCCAGCCGTTGCGGGCGTAGTCCGGATGCAGCGCCACGTCGAGCAGATAACCCTGGCCGTAGACGAGCAGGATGCCCGGCACCTGGAAGCCGTCGTCGAAGGCTTGCGGCGTGCCGCGGATGAGCTCCGACAGTGCGCCATCCTGCGAGACGATGCGCAGCCCCCGCGTTTTCTCGGTGACGAGCATGCGGCCGTCGGGCAAGAGCGCGATCGAGTAGGGCAGGGGATCGATGCCCTCAGCAACGATCTCGACCAGAAAGTCGTGCTCCTCGCTGGCGACGGGCCCTGTCGGAATCGCGGGCGGCGTCGCGACCTTGAAATCGGCATACGACAGGGCGGCGCGCTGCTCGCCGATGAAGATCGCGAGCCGCCGAATCGTGTCCGCATCGAGCGTTTCGGACCAGGCCGGCATCGCGGTGCCCGCGATTCCCGATGCGATGCTGTTGCTGATCGCGTCGGTCGAGTCGCCGTGCTTGAGCGTCACGCCGGCGAGCGGCACGCCCTGATACGCGCCCTCGAGCGCGGAGCCGTGACAGACGCTGCAATGTTCCTGATAGGGACCGCCGTAAGGATCCGCCGGCGCGGGCGCCGGTGCGGCCGCCTGGGCGTCGCTGCCGGATGCGTCCGGCAAGCCGAAGACGGATTCGTCGACATCCGTGTTGACGACGGTATTCTCCAGCGTGACGCGCGTCGTCGAGATACCTTCCATGGCGACCGTGACAACAGTCGCCAGCATGACGCCGCCGACCGATTCGTAGTCGCTGAAGCTCGTGACGGATTTCTGTTCGCCGAGGCCTTGAACCATCGCGACGCCGATGCTTTGCGAGACCAGACCGGTCTCGCGGTCCACAAGCTGCGTGGACGGTGACGAGCTTCCACTGCTCACGAGCAGCGCGTAGTGCGGTCGGCCGTTCAGATCGACGTCGTCGAGCCGTTCGATGCGCAGATCCGCCGCTGCCGCTTCTCGCAAGGCGACGAACGGAGCGACGAACGACTGGATCTGCAGCGACGCCGCATCCTGGGCTTCGAGCATGCGCAGCCCGTTCGGGCCTTGCTCCCAGGCGTTCGTGCCGTCCCAGCCCTTGTTCACCTGCGCCACAGTGAGATCGATGGCTTCGTAATAGCCCTTGCCGGGGACGCGGACAGCCTTGAACGTTCCGTCGAGCTGGCCGAACAAGGGGCTGTCGATGTGCACCTGCCCGGTGCTCGTGAAGTTCTCGATGCGCGCAATGGCTTCCGCGCCGCCCGTGGCGGCGATGTTCGCGGCAACGATCTCGTCAGCTGTCTGCGCCAGCGCGATCGACGAGGCGCAGGCGAGGCCGGCACCGAGGATCAGCGCAAAACGGGAGGTCCGGAGATTTATTCTGGTCATTGTGGTTCTCCTTATATCTAGATGAGGTCCCGTTGCCGGGATCGAATGAAAAGCGCGATGCCGAGCGCGGTCGCGCTGAAGAGCAGTTCGCCGCCGAGGGTGCCGAGCACGGCGTCGGTCCAGCCCGCATCGGGCGGCACGGAGTCCGGCGTGACGCCCGACATGCGCAGGAACGCCTGGATCAGAAAGACGGGCGCCGTATTGCCGATGATGATGACGAGCGTGCTCAGGATCACCGAGTCCGTAACGAGGGACACGGCGAGGTAGGCCGCGTAGTAGCAGACGACGTAGCCAAAGAGCATCGCGAGGAACGGCATGATCCCGTCGGGAATTCCGGTCGCCGCAATGAGGGTCTGTGCGGCGATCAGCAGGATCGCCCAGGGCGTGAAGAAGGCGATCGCGCTGGCGGCGATCTTCGCGCGCAGGTACTGCGCGGGCGAGATCGGCAGCGTCAGCACGAACAGATGCACGCGGTCCTTGCGCTCGGTGATGACGCCGACAGCGGTCGTGAAGATGCCATGCAGCAGGGTGGCGATCAGCAGCACGATCCAGCCGAGGAAGAACTGGAGCTCACCGAAAGGCATCAAGGCAATGCCGATGGCGCCGACCGCGAGCGCGCCGACGATCATCGGCCGCATCAGGAAGAGGTCCTTCGCGATCAGCTGACGGACGATCGACGTACTCATTCTCCGTGCTCCTTGCGGCTCGCCATGACGGTGGCGACGAAAATCTCCTCGAGCGTCATGCGCTGGATCTCGCGCACGACGATCCCGGCGCCTTCGAAGGCGGCGGGGATGTCGTCCGAAAACTCGTTCGCGGTCACGACGCCCAGATGGCCGGTCGTGTCGATGTCGATGACGCCGGGCACCGCGGGGGGCGCGACACCGTCCGGCAGCTCGACCTGCAGCCGGCGCCAGCGATCGAGAAAGACGTCCTTGTCGCTGAGGTCGATGACGCGGCCGCGATCGATGAAGGCGATCCGGTCGGAGATCTGCTCGACGTCCTGCGTGTTGTGCGACGAGAACAGGATGCCGCGGCGCTCGTCCTCCAGCACGGCCGTGAGCTCGGCCAGGACTTCGTGGCGGGCCACCGGGTCGAGACCCGCAGTCGGCTCGTCGAGCACGAGCAGTCGCGGCCGGCGCGCGAGCGCGAGCAGCAGCAAGACCTTCACGCGCTCGCCGTGCGAGAGACCTTTGACGCGCTTCTCGGGATGCAGATTGAAGCGACGCACGAGGTCTTTCGCGTAGCGCTCATCCCACGACGGAAAGAGCGACGACACCCACTGGATGTGCCAGCCCACGGTCGCGTAGGAATAGAGACCGACGTCCTCGGAGACGAAGGCGACGTCACGCTTTGCGCGCGCCTGCTCCGCCGGCATCGGCTGACCGACGAGGCGCACGTCGCCGCTGTCCTGCGTGACAAGGCCCATTGCGATACGAATCGTCGTCGTCTTGCCGGCGCCGTTCGGCCCGACGAAGCCCATGATTTGCCCCGCGTCGAGCTTCAGCTGCACGTCGTGCAGCGCGAAGTAGGGGTAGGTCTTCTCGACGCGGTCGAGTTCCAGTAGCGCGGTCATCGTCGTTTCTCTTCCTGTGCTTCAGCTATTTCCCGCATCCGGTCGGCGAGCTCGTCGGGGTCGAGGCCGAGCTCGGTGCCCAGCTGCGCGGCCGCGGCCAGGCGCTCGTCGAGCTCGCGCGACCTGAGGTCCCGGCCGAGGGCGACGTTCTCGGCCACGAAGGTGCCCCGGCCCTGGCGCGTGACGATGACGCCTTCGCGCTCGAGCTCGAGGTAGGCCCGCTTGATCGTGATGACGCTCACCCGCGTGCTCGCCGCAAGTGCCCGAATCGACGGGATTTCCTGGCCCGGCCCCCAGTCGCCGACCGAGACGCGGCGCCGGATCTGCTCCATCAGCTGGAGGTACATGGGCCGGCGGTCTGCCTGGGATATGGTGAGCTTACTGTGCATATTGAGATGCACAGTATGCACACATCGAATGGCTTGGCAAGCCCCCTGTGCACGTGTTCCATTAACGCCCATGACGGCGAGTCTTCGCGTTCTTTGTATTTGTGCGGTTCTGGGCATCGCGACAGCCGCGTCCGGGCAAGGCCGGGAAGACCGCATCTTCAAGGCGGCCGTGGTCGCGCTGACCGAGGATCCGGCGCTCCGCGCGGATTTCGAGCGCGAGCTCGTCGCCAAGGCGCGTGAGCACAACTACGACGCGGTGACGAGCTACGACCTCGTGCCGGACGTTACCGACGTGGACAGTCGCGAGTTTGTCGACGCGATGCTGGCGAACCGGGTAGACGTCCTGTTGCTGGTTCGTCCGGCCGCCATCGGGCCCGATGCGTCACTCGATTCCGTCAGCAAGGAAGTCAGCGCCAAGACCCTCACGGACATGCGCGACTTTGCGAAAGAGGTGAGCGGATCGACCGGCGTCGATCTGCTCGCGGTGATCCACCTGGGCGTCTATCTTTTCTACGGCCGAGACCCCGTGGTGATTTCCTCGGGTGCGGTGTGGCTCGACGAGCCTGTCACTGATCGGGCCGAAGCCATTACACGGTTGCAGGATCTCGTGATCGAGAACATCGACGCCGCGCGACCGGGCATCCGTCGACACTACCGGCTGGCGCAGCTCGAGTGAGCAGGTTTTTCGCATCGACTACAGCTGCCGTTCTCCTGTGCGCAGTCGGCCCGCAATCCACCCAGGCCCAGGATTTTCCCGACCCCACGCGGTTCGAACCGGCCATCGTTGCCTTTGAAGAGCAGGACAAGCTGCAGCGTCCTCCCGAGGGAGCGATCGTCCTGACCGGCAGCTCCAGCATCGCGCGCTGGAACGATCAGGCAGCGGCAGCGCTGGCGCCGCTCACGGTCATCCCGCGAGGATTCGGCGGCAGCTACATGCACGATCTGCTCCACTACCTGGACCGGGTCGTCCTCGTCTACAAGCCGCGCGCCGTTCTGATCTATGAAGGCGACAACGACACCGGCAGCAATCTGCGGATCCCCAACGAGTCCATTCTTGCCGACCTGCGGCAGATCATTGCGAGGATTCACGCCGAATTGCCGGAGACCCGGGTCTACGTGCTAGCGGTGAAGCCGAGCGTGCTGCGGCTCGCCAGCTGGCCCATCGCGCAGGAGGTCAGCGCCGGATTTCGGGAGATGGCCGCCGCGGACCCGCTTGTGTTCTACGTGGACGTTGCCACGCCGTTGCTCAATCCCGACGGCACGGTGATGACGGATATCTTCGTCGAAGACAATCTGCACCTTAACGATCTGGGCAACGCGATCTGGGGTGCGGTGATCAAGGCCGCGCTGATGCCGATGGAGGCGCGGGCGGAGTAAAGATCTGCACGACGTTCCCCTCGGGGTCCGTGCACTCGCAGAAGCGCGTTCCTTCCCAGACCCAGGGCTCTTTCGCCTGCCCTCCGTGGGCGAGAATCGCAGCGCGGAGTTCCTCAAGGTCGTCGGTGGCAAATGAGAGCTTGTAGCAGCTGTCGTCGCGCCAGCGCGGCGGCTGGGCCAGGCGGATCTGTTTCGCGATCGGGGCGGGGAGGGTGTGCAGCGCCACTCCGGGGCCATCGGGTGCTTCCATGACTACGTACCCGTCGTGGGACGAGCGCCGGCAGCTCATGCCGAACGCGCCCTCGTAGAAACGGATCATCGGCTCGAGGTGCTTCACGAAGACGAAGCCGTGGCTGAGGCGTGCGGCGGGCATTGTTCCCTCCTGGACTCTGACTGGGCGAAGTCTACAGCCGCCACATCGTCATCGCATTCCTGAGGTATATTCAGCATACAACAACAATTGACAGCGACCTCTGGTTCGCACTGGAGTCAAAATGAGCTGGTCGCCGAATAACAAAGCGCACGCCTGCCTGTCTGGTTTTGAAATCTGGCACCACAAGCAACCCAAGACATCGTTCATGGCGAGCGGTGAATGGGGGACGGATTTCATGATTAAGGCCGTTCCCGGGGAATCGCCGTCGACAAGGGCCAGCAAGGTGGACGCCCATGCGAAACTCCTTAACGAGGCGTTTACGGCCCTCTATGGAGCCAAACCAGAAGGCAATCTCGACCAGGACGATGCGGTTGCTCAAATGAAAACCGCGCTTTCTGACAGCGGCAAGAAGATGCGCGATGTCGGGGATGCCGTGGACGCCGCGTATCGATTCATTGGCGAACTCGCATGAAGAAGTGTGCGTTAGCGGCTGTCGGTTGCGCCGCCTTGAGTACGAACGCGCTCGCGCAATCGTTGGCAGACGTGTTCCTGGATCCACACAAGGCTCAGATCTGTGCCTCGCTCGAGCCATTGCCAACTGAGAGCTGCCAGGCGCTGCTGTCGGAGGCGGTGACGTCAAAACTCTCCGGTGCTTCCGATATGGAAGCGCTGACAGCCCGCGTGGAAGAGGAGCTACTGGATCCCGTTTTCCTGAACTCGGCGGTTGCCAAGGTATTCGGTGGCGGCGTGCCGCTTGGAATCGAGTTCAAGATGCTCGACGCCGAAGAAGGCGAATCCGTGCTCGGGCTGACCTACACCGTCGACTACGAATTCGCGGGCGACGCGCTGCAGCCGAAGGAGAATTGGTCTCGCGATTACTTCGTGGTCTTCCAGGCGGACGGCACCCTGACGCAAGACAACGAGCGAAACCCACGCGATCTCCAGGACATCAGGTTTCAGCTCGGCGCTTCCAAGTGGACCAGGTTTCCTCCGCAGGATATGGGCTTCCAGACCGCACTCGGCGAAGCGAACGTGGCTCGAGCGCAGGCATGCGCGACTGACGAGGTCCTTGAGTCTCAAGAGTGCCAGGAAGCGAACGCGAAAATGTTCGGAATGCTGGATGAGACGATGGATTTCATCCGCGCCTTTCACTACTACGATTTCGGCGTCGAGCTTGGCTACGAGACCAGTCAAGGCTCCTCAGCCAGCGCCAAGAAGTTTGGCGGTTTTCTTTTCGGTCAATACGAAAGCTGGGGAGATGGGTCGTTTCTCGGCGCGCTGGGTATCACGCCCGCTTTCCGCATCGCGCTGGAAAGCATGGATCCCGATAACGAGTCTCCCCGAGCAACCTTGGCTGGAGATGACTCCGGCTACTACCGGTTTTCGGGCGAGCTTTCGTTCTGGATGCCTTTGCCCGCCACCAGTGAACCGTTGGCGCTGACGTTCAGCTATCGCCATTATCGAGAACTCGACGCTTCCGAATCGGTAAAGCTCGCCGGACTCGAATCCAATAACTTGCGGACTTTTACATTGAGCGCCAGTAACGGTGTCGTCGTGAGCTACTCTTCCGGCAGCCTTCCTTTCTCAGAGCAGGACGAAGACGTGCTGACACTCGGTTGGCAGACACATTTCTGATTGCTGCCGGGTCTTACTGCGGCACGTGATCCTTATACCGCGCCGCCACGTCATCATCGCAGCCCTCGGTCTGCTGCGAGAAGTCGAGATCCGGCCGATGATCCCAATTCTGCGTTAGCGTGCCGGGCGCCGAGAGATACATCGGGTCTTCCATCCAGAACTCGTAGCGCAGCTGCCTCTTGTCTGCCGTCAGCGTGAGCCGCTCGATCGTGTGCTTGGCCGGGCTCGACGGCACGCCGAGACCGCCGCCGGAGAGGTTCGGCTCGTAGCCGATCGTGTCGATGACGAGCGTCTCGCCTTCCCAACGCCCGATGGAGTGCCCGTCGTGCGAAGGCGTGACGTTCGCCGGATGCTCCGCGGTCATATGGATCGTGCGGGTGATACGGTCGCCCGTGTTATCGAAATTCATGATGACTTCGCTGTCGCCGATCTCGATTGTGCGCAGCTCGTCAATCACCGCGAGGAAGGGGATGGGTTCCACGAAGCAGAGTCCGTCGGTGACGTTCGCTTGCCGCGCGGCCTGGCCTTCCGGCGTGAGCGCCCAACGCCCGATGCCGCCGAAGCCGGCGCCGAGCGCCTGCCGCGAGGGCGCCCAATGACCCTCGAGGCTCTCGGCCGGGGTCAGCGAGCGGGTGCGGGTATTGGCCGTATAGAACGGGTGGACCTCGCCATCCTCCGTCGTCGTGACGTCGAGGATGCGGACCTGCTTGCCCCAACCGCCGCGATTGGGGTTCGCGCGCATGACGACCGGCGTGCCGGGCTGGAGCGCCTCGCGGCTCAAGCCGTCGACGAGCGCCTGCGTGATGCCGAGGCCTTCGCCTTCGACGAGCGCCGGCTGGCCGTCCGGGCCCGTGGTCCGAACGATGAGGTACATGTGCGGGTTGACCCAGTCGAACCGCTCGACGGTTCCTTCGACGAGGATTTCCTGCGACTGGTCGAACATGGCCTGGCTGTGGTGGGCGAAGGCCGGGACGCTGAAGGGCAGGGCAGCTGCGAGAACGCTGATGGCCGCAGGACGGAAATTCATGGCAGAACCTCTGGGCAGGTGAATACGGGAAGTTTAATGGCTATGGTGGCGGGGCACCACAATCCCGAGACGCCCATTCTCGTGGCCACGCATAGCCAGATCAGCAAACCCGACATCCGCTTGCGCCCGTTCGTCGAGGCCCATTGGCGTCGAGCGGCGTACGAGGACGGTCGGATTATGCGAGTGCTGGCCGACGCGTCTTCCTTCGTCCTGTTCGATCTGGCCGGCGAGAGGGCAGGTTCCGCCTACGTCGTCGGCACGCTGCTTCGCCCCGTACTCGTTCCGCTCCGCGGCGAGGTCGATCGCGTCGGGATCACGTTGCGGCCGGGGGCAGTCAACCTGCTCTTCGGAATCCCGGCCGGAGACGTTCGCGGTCGTGTTGTCGGGCTCAGCGATATCAGTGCGCGGTTCCGGCCGTCGCTGGTCGAGGAGTTGTCGGCGGCGACTGATTTTCGCGCTCGTGTCGGCGTCCTCGAAAACTGGTTGCTCGGCCAGGTGGAAAGGCTCAAGCCATCGACGCTCGCCGTTCACGCAGATACCAACCGGCTGTTCCACGCCGTCAGTCGAGGCGCGGGCCCGCGAGCCCTGACTGAGCTCACGGGTTGGAACGAGCGCAAGATCCAGCGCCTGTTTCTTACGCGGTTCGGCGCCAGCGCGGCGACGATCAGGCGGTTGAGCCGGTTTCGTCGCTCGCTGGCAGACCTCGAGGCCGGGGCTCATCCGACCCGCGCCAGCGCCTCGGCTGATTTGGGCTACAGCGATCAGGCGCACATGTGCCGCGAGTTTCGCGAATTTTCCGGCACCGACATCGGATCGCTCCTCGCGGAGCGCCGGAGTGTCGGAATTGTTCAAGCGGCGGGCCAGCGGGCCGCCTGATACTGCGTGCATGCACGGCACCTATCGCACGCCGGATACTGCGGGGCCGTACCCCGCCGTGCTGGCCCTCGGCGGATCCGACGGCGGAACGCCGCTGTATTTCGCCGATCTCCTGGTGCCCGAAGGCTTCGCCTGTCTTTCGCTGGCCTACTGGGCCACGCCCGAGACCCAGCCTTGGTTCACGGAGATTCCGCTGGAGCGGATCGAGCGCGGTCTGCGCTGGCTGATCGGCCGGCCGGAGGTCAGGACATATGAGGGACGCGTAGCGCTGGTCGGGGCCTCGAGAGGCGCGGAGCTCGCGCTGCTGGTCGCGTCCACGTTTCCGGAGCTGGTCGGGCCCGTCGTCGCCTACACGCCGAGCAGCGTGGTGTGGCAGGGCGTCGATCTCACGCTTCCTCCGGGAGAGACGCGATCGAGCTGGTCGCTGCGGAGCAAGCCGCTGCCTTATGTGTCAGTTCCGCCAGGCGCACAGCCGGGGCAGTCGGGCGCCGGAATTTCCTGGTTGCCGATGATGGAGCCCGGCCTCGACGACGCCAATGCCGTGGCCGCGGCGGCGATCGCGATCGAGCGCTGCGCCGGCCCGGTGCTGCTCGTCTCAGGCGGCGACGATCGTGTCTGGCCGACCTCGCGGATGTGCGGGATGTTGACGGACAGGATGTCGAAGCACGGCAGGGGTGAGGAGATCACACACCTGAACTATTCGCGGGCGGGCCACATGCTGTACCCGTATTCGCGACCGGCCGATACTCAGGTGCCCGAGATGTTGACTGACTTCGGTGGCAGCCCGAAGGACGATGCGGCTGCCCACCGCGATGCCTGGCCGAAAGTCCTCAGCTGTCTTCGGGGTGACCGATAAAAACGCCGCCCGTGCCGGGTGTGGCACGGGCGGCCAGTATATCGGCGAACAGTTGCGCTGGTTCTGAAGCGCGGGGGAGGTCACCGACAGTTGGTAAGACGTCCGAACCCGCCCAAATAGTTTCAGTTGTTACGCAAAGGTAATTCGGGGCCCGAAACCACGAAGCGCCCGAAGGTGTCGGTGATGTCGAGCCTGGCGCCGTCCGGCGTGATCAGCGTGCGCCCGCTGGCGTTTCTGCTGCCGTCCTTGGCAGGCCAGGCCTCGATTGCGACCTGCCGGCCCACAACGAAGACGTCCCGGGGGTTCATGCCGCGCTGAGCCAGGGCATTCGGCGCCGCCATCTCGACCAGCCAGGTTGCCTCGTCGCCGGATTCCGTCCTGGTCGTGAGCTCGATCTTCAGGTGCGGGTTGATGAGCTCGACTTTCGTGATGGTTCCGGAGATCGCGACGAGACCCTCCATGTCGTGAGTCGCCGCCACCGAGTGATGTGCAGTCGCTTGCATCGATCCGCAGACACCGAGGAGCGCCGCGACTCGGAGTCCGGCCTTCATAGGTGCGCTGAACATGAATACCTCCAATAGAGACCCGCAGGGTGCACGAGGGCACCGACAAGTGCTAGGACGTCCGCAGCGTCTCAAATGGTCGCAGTCGCCGCGTGTGGCGACGCGAGAATCCAGACGGAGCGCTCAGAAATCAGCAATACTTCTTCCAGAAATTCGACGAATATCGGTCGACTCCTGTGCCAACCGTCACCCTGTACCGCCCCGTCGGCCCAGCCGAGTTGAATCTCATCGCGGACAGCGCCTGGACGAGATTTCCCCCGCGTCTGCCCGAGCAGCCGATCTTCTATCCCGTGCTGAACCTCGAGTACGCAGACCAGATCACCCGGCAGTGGAACGTCCCTCAATTCGGCGCGGGGCATGTGACGGAATTCGACGTCGATGCGGCCTACCTCGGCAAGTTCGAGGTCAAGCAGGTCGGTGGGGCGGAGCACACAGAGTTTTGGGTCCCGGCCGAGGAGCTCGACACCTTCAATGCTCACATACGCGGGCTAATTCGAGTCGTTCGCAGTTACAGTTCGCGCTGATCGCGCGGCGTCTCGCTCAAGCGCCGCCGCCTTCGAAGACGTCCTTCCACTCTCGCAACACCCCAAGCATGAGCTCCCCGGTCAGCCCCTCGAGGAGCCCGACCAGGACGAAGCGGATACCGACGCAGATGAGCACGAGTCCCATGAGCCGCGTGACGACATTCATGCCCGTGTTGCCGACCAGCTTGTGCAGGCCGGATGCCGAACGCAGTGTGATCCATGAAAGCGCGCTGACGACGCAGATGCCGAGAGACACGCCCAGGTACTGCGCGACTTGCGTGGATTCCGTGGCCAGCGCGATCGTCGTTGCGAGCGCGCCGGGGCCGGCCAGCATCGGCATCGCCAAGGGGGTCAGCGCCACCTCGTCATTTTCCTCGGCTTCTTCCTTCTCTTCGGGCGTAACGCGCTGCTCACTCGACGGCTCGATCATGCCGAAACCGACCCGCGTGATGATGAGACCGCCGGCGACCTGGAGGATGGGAGTCGAGATGCCGAAGAACTTGAGAATCAGGGCTCCCGCGAAGAGCGCGACGAGCAGAATCGCCGCCATGTAGACCGATGCCTTCCAGGCCTGGCGGTTGCGGCGCTTCGCCGAATAGCCATGGGTGACTCCGACGAAGACCGGAGCGGCGCTCAGCGGGTTCACAATCGGGAGCAGGGCGCCGATCGTGGCTGCGAGGGAAAAGATGATAGTGGAAAACATTGTGCTTATTGAATGAGTGAGCGTGAGGCGTCGAGTTCATATCTCGCCTGCCGCAAATAGGGATCGATTCGGTACCGCTGGTCCTCGGGCAATAACTCGCGTGCGCGCTCGAGCTCATCAATCGCCTCGGTCCAGCGCTCCGTCCCGTAATACAACTCGCCAAGCTGTAATCTGGCCTCGCCATTCCCGGGCTCACGGCGCACGATTTCCTGCCTGACTTCTATCCAGCGATCGCGGGTTTCGGACATGCGGCCGATTACTTCGAGCACGGGAACGGAGTCGAGGCCGAAATCGGCGAACTCGGTCAGCCACACTGCCAGCTGTCTGCGGGTCGCCTGCAACTCCTCATCGGCGATCATTCCTGCCGAGGGCGCCAGCCTGATTCCGCGCGCCGCCGCGTCTGCCAGGACTTGCGCATTACGCTCCGACGGTTCTCGTGCCGCGAGCACCGTGCGCTCGATTCCGTTGATACACGGCTCGGTGCCGAAAAACGTCCTAAGTGTGCAGGCGGTCTCGAGTGCCGATTCAACGTCCTCGGCGTGCGCCGACGGGGACGAAAGGACAGCCAGGACTTCATCCCAGTCGCTGTCGCGGCGGACTTGGGTTTGAAGTTCTGCGAGCGCGCCAGGATCAACGGGGAAATCGAAGGCGAGCTCGGCGAAGCTCAGCCGGTCGTGAATCGCCGCCGCCCATTGCCATTTGTCGATGCCCGGCGGCGCCGCGTCGTACTGGCCTTGCAGGATGTCAATGACCTCGACGAATGCTTCTTCAGTCGCCTGATTCATCAACGCGCTGGTCAGGAACCGGACATTGGCGCGACCCGGGTCAACCGCTACAGCCTTACGCATCCAGGCGACGTACTGGTCCGGATTTTCGGAATCGAGCACCGCCAACATCACATAGGCCGCGACCGACTCCTCGTCGGCATCGACAATGGCGAGATACACGGCACGCGCGCGGTCCAGATAATCGCGCTCGACGAGCTCGTCATCGGCGCGGCGGGCCAGTTCGGCGAGTTGGTAGTAGACCTGCCCCATGAGCTCGCCGGCGGTGGTCGTTCGCGTCGCGGTCCATACCGCTTCTGCTTCGCGCCCGAGCGCCTCGCAGGTCTCGCGCGTTGTGCCGCGTTCCGCGCACCGCGCGAAGTAAAGGTCGTCGATGCATCGCCGGTTGGTGTCGTCGCAGCCGAGGACGTCGGCGCGGGCCGTCTCTTCGGGCACGAGGGCGGCTATCGCGATCGCCGCAAGTGCGGCGGGCACGGGGTTGCCTCGGCTAGTGAGCGACATGCTTTCACTATAGGCCCGGCATGCTCACGGGTGAAGCTGCCCGCTCCCGCACGCGCTCCCGCGCTGCCAGCATCCCATCCATCACCATCGAAATGTCCATCCTCTCGCCCTGCCAGCGCGTGACGACGGTGTCCGGCGCGACTGTGATGCCGCGCTCCCGGTTGAATCCGACGATCGCGATTCCGCGGAATCGAGGAAGTGGAAGACGCCGTCGTCGGTGATAGCGATGCGGTAGCCGCCCTCAGCGTTTGCAGCAGCGTCGCGTTGTCTGTTTTCGATATGAAGGGCAATGGCAACAAAGCGGGCCGACCGAACTGACGCGGCGAACGAGTCATAGGCTCATGCTACTCTGATGTTCCAAAGGGAGTCATGCGCGTGGCCGACGTACTTCCGGCGATCTTCTTCGGGCATGGCAATCCGCTGAACGCGGTGCAACGCAACGCCTACACAAACGCGTGGCGAAGAATCGGAGAGCGCACGCCGAAGCCGCGCGCGATTCTCACGATCTCAGCGCATTGGTTCGTATCCGGAACGCGCGTCACTGGCAACACCGCGCCGCGGACGATCCACGATTTCGGCGGGTTTCCGCGCGAACTCTACGAAGTGCAGTATCCGGCACCTGGCGATCCTGACCTCGCCCACCGAGTGCAGAGTCTATTGGCGCCGCTGCCGGTGCTGTTCGACGAGAGTTGGGGACTCGATCACGGCACGTGGTCCGTCCTCAAGCACGTGTATCCCGAAGCAGATGTCCCGGTCGTTCAGCTCAGCATCGACGAAACACAACCGGCGGCATTTCATTTCGAGCTCGGAAAGAAGCTTTCACCGCTCCGGGCCGAAGGTGTGCTAATCGTCGGTAGCGGCAACCTGGTCCATAACCTGCACACGTACGCATGGGGCAGGCACATGCCGGAGCCCTATGATTGGGCCACCCGGTTCGAAACCGAAGCAAAAGATCATCTGCTGTCCGGCCACTTCAAGGCGCTCGTCGAGTACGAGTCGCTCGGCAAAGATGCGCTCCTTGCGATTCCCACGCCCGACCACTATCTGCCCATTCTCTACGTCATCGGGACACGGCAACCGGGCGACGACATCTCGTTCCCAGTCGAAGGTATCGACGGCGGCTCGATATCGATGTTGTGTGTTGAAGTTAAGCCCTCCGCAGCATAGGCACGCACGAATCTGACGTCGTGGCGCCTTTCGCGGGGATTGCCTTTACCCCCCGACTGCCGCTCGAAGCGCGATGGACGATCAGGGCTTGTCATGTTCCTGCCAGGCAGCAAAGCCGATCGGGCGCTTGGGTCTGACGGCGCCCGGATCCATGAGTGATCGAATGGCGTCGAAAACGACCTTGAATTGAGCGTCGTACTTCCTTTCCAGTTCGTTGAGCTTTCGAGCGAGGTCGGCATTCGTGGCCAGGAGCTGGCGCAGGCGGACAAATGCCCGCATGATTTCAACGTTCACGAGGACCGCTCGTGGGCTGTGTATCACGCTCGACAACATGGCTACCCCTTGTTCCGTAAACGCATAGGGGGCGTAGCGCCTGCCCCCCCTGCCTTTTGAGATCACAATTTGTGATCTCAAACGGGTAACCTCTTGATCAGTCAGGCGAAACATGAAGTCTGCAGGGAACCTTTTCGGGTTGCGCTTGACGGCCTGAATCAATGTCCTGGTTTCCACTTCGTAAAGCGCCGCCAGA
>Ga0315912_10000728_pt1 | contig 50843 bp, 38 predicted proteins | sample VfabasoilMG_FD_204469 | JGI IMG/M metagenome (GOLD analysis project Ga0315912, IMG submission 204469) | Garden soil microbial communities collected in Santa Monica, California, United States - V. faba soil | ecosystem: Environmental > Terrestrial > Soil > Garden | place: USA: California... | reverse complement strand
CAACGCACCGCTGGCGGCCGCCCTGCCGGTCTTCATGGACGAGTCGCGCCAGACGGGCAACGAGGTCGTGCACTGCTACGCGCTGCGCCTCGGCAACCCGCGCTACCCCTTCATGAAGCTGCTGCTGCAGGAACACCTCGTGCAGGACGAGTACTTCTTCGAGGTGGACAGCCACGACCACATGTTCGATGCGGCGGGCGACGAGCGCGAGGCCATGGAGGCGCTGAAGCGCTACAACTTCGACGTCAAGAACCGCGTCGAATGGGCGCTCGGCGAGGCCCACCTGCCGACGTCGGGGCACCTCAAGGGGCTGGTCGAGTCGGTGCCGGCCCCACGCGCCGAGCCCAACGGCCGCACGATCCTGGTGGTCGACGACGACGACTGCATCGCCCGGACGCTCTCGCTCCTGCTCGAGGCGCGCGGCTACGCGGTCACCTGTCTGTACGACGGCCGCGACGCCGTCGAGGTGGCCGACGCGAAGCTGCACGACCTCATCCTGATGGACAACGAGATGCCGCTGCTGAACGGCTTCGAGGCCTGCCGGGTGCTGAAGGCGCGGCCCGAGACCAAGGACATCCCGGTGCTCATCGCCACGGCGGGCTCCCTCACCCTGCAGCAGCTCGACGCGGCGGACGGCTTCCTGGTGAAACCCTTCCGCATCGAACTCCTGTTCTCGATGATCGACCACCTGCTGCCCCCGCGCGACGGCAGCTGACTTGCCCGACGCGCCGCAGCGGGGCAGGATCAACCCCCGCTCCGCCCACCCGACCGAACCCTGCCGCCCGGATTGGCCCCCATGGCCCTCGCCAAGATCCTCAAGACCGTCTTCGGAGACAGGAACGAGCGGGTCCTCAAGACGCTCTGGCCCCTGGTGCAGCAGATCAATGCGCTCGAGCCGCGCATGAAGGCGCTCGACGCCGAGGCGCTGCGCGAACAGACCTCCACCTTCCGGCAGCGCCTGAAGGCCGGCGAGACGCTCGACCAGCTGCTGCCCGAGGCCTTCGCGGCAGCGCGTGAAGCCGCCCGCCGCACCGTGGGCCTGCGGCCCTTCGACGTGCAGCTGCTGGGCGGCATCGCCCTGCACCAGGGCAAGATCGCCGAGATGGGCACCGGCGAGGGCAAGACCCTGGCGGCCGTCGCGCCCGCCTACCTCAACGCGCTCGAGGGCAAGGGCGTCTTCATCATCACGGTGAACGACTATCTTGCCCGTCGCGACTGCGAGTGGATGGGGCCCGTGTACGCCGCCCTCGGCATGACCACCGGCGCGATCCAGTCGCAGATGGACAGCCGCACGCGGCAGGGCAAGTACGCCTGCGACGTGACCTTCGGCACGAACAACGAGTTCGGCTTCGACTACCTGCGCGACAACATGAAGAGCCGGCGCGAGGAGCAGGTCCAGGCCAACCTGAACTTCGCGATCATCGACGAGGTCGACTCGATCCTCATCGACGAGGCCCGCACGCCGCTCATCATCTCGGGCATCCCCGAGGGTTCGACGAAGCTCTACAACCAGGCCGACGCCGTGGCCCGGCAGCTGAAGGCCGGCGAGGACTTCGAGGTGAAGGAGAAGGAGCGCCAGTGCGTGCTCACCGAGGAGGGCATCGAGCACGCGCAGCGCCTGGCGGGCGTCACCTCGTTCTACGACCCCGAGCACATGGAGTGGCCGCATCACCTCGAGCAGGCGTTGCGCGCCCACAACCTCTACCGGCTCGACAAGGAATACGTCGTCCACAAGGGCGACCAGGGGCCCGAGATCGTCATCGTGGACGAGTTCACCGGCCGCCTCATGGCCGGACGGCGCTGGTCGGACGGCCTGCACCAGGCGGTGGAGGCCAAGGAGGGCCTGCGCATCCGCGAGGAGCTGCAGACCCTCGCCACCATCACCTTCCAGAACTACTTCCGCCTGTACCGCAAGATCGCGGGCATGACCGGCACGGCGCTCACCGAGGCGGCCGAGTTCTCCAAGATCTACAACCTCGACGTGGTCGCGGTGCCGCCCAACAAGCCCGTCGTGCGCGTGGACGACCAGGACGTCATCTACCGCACGGCCAAGGAGAAGTGGAAGGCCATCGCGGACGAGATCGCAGGCGTGCACGAGACCGGCCAGCCGATCCTCGTGGGCACGACATCCATCGAGAACAGCGAGCACCTGTCGGGCATCCTGCAGCGGCGGGGCATCCGCCACGAGGTGCTCAACGCCAAGAACCACGCGCGCGAGGCGGACATCGTCGCGCAGGCCGGCCGCAAGGGCGCCGTGACCGTGGCCACCAACATGGCCGGGCGCGGCACGGACATCGTGCTGGGCGGCAACGTGGACGGGCTCGTGGCGCAGCGCCTGGTGCTCGAGCCGACGGCCGACCCGGCCGCCCTGCGCAGCCAGGTCGCCGCGGCGTGCAAGCTCGAGCACGACGACGTGCTGGCGGCGGGCGGCCTCTTCGTCCTGGGCACCGAGCGGCACGAGTCGCGCCGCATCGACAACCAGCTGCGCGGCCGCTCCGGCCGCCAGGGCGACCCGGGGCGCACACGCTTCTACCTGTCGCTCGAAGACGACCTGATGCGCATCTTCGCGCGCGAGTGGGTCAGCAACCTGCTGGAACGCCTCGGCATGACCGAGGGCCAGGAGATCCAGAGCGGCATGGTCAGCCGCGGCATCGAGAAGGCGCAGAAGCGCGTCGAGGCGCGCAACTTCGAGATCCGCAAGAGCCTGCTCGAGTACGACGAGGTGATGGACACGCAGCGCAAGACGATCTACGGCAAGCGCCAGGAGGTGCTGGAAGGCACCCAGCTGCGCGACGTCGTGCTCGACATGTGCAGCGAGGTGGCCAACGGGATCATCGGCAGCCGCTGGGTCGAGCGCGGCGAACCGGACATCGAGGGCGCGGTCGCCGAGCTGCGCACGCGCTTCAACACGCCCTTCGAGCCCGCGGACCTGCAGGGCCGGAACGAGGTGCCCGATGCCGTCGAGGCCGTGATGCAGCGCCTGCAGGCGCGCTACGACGAGCGCGAACAGGCCATGGGCAGCGATCGCATGCGGCTGCTCGAGCGCTTCCTGCTGCTCAACACGATCGACGCGCGCTGGAAGGACCACCTGCGCGCGATGGACGCGCTGAAGCAGGGCATCGGCCTGCGGGGCTACGCCCAGGTCGACCCCAAGGTGGAGTACAAGCGCGAGGGCTACGAGAAGTTCCAGCTGCTGCTCACCGCCGTGGCCGAGGAGGTCACCGGCCTGTTCTTCCGGCTCGAGGTTCAGACGGAGGACCGCTCGCGCCTCGAGAAGCGCCTGGCGCCGGACGAGCGCGCCATCGCGCGCCCCCCGGCGGTGACACCCGCCGCCATGGCCGCCATGCAGCGCGGCCGCGAACGGGCCGCGGCCCAGGCCGGCGCCCAGGGCCCGCCGAAGCCCATCGTGCGCCAGGCCAACCGGGTGGGGCGCAACGACGACTGCCCCTGCGGCAGCGGCAAGAAGTACAAGCGCTGCTGCTTCCCGAAGTACGAGACGTGAGGACGGCCCGATCGCGTCCGCGCGTGCTCGTGGCGCACGCGGCGTATGCGCTCGCCGTGCACCTGGCCTGCGTCGTGGCGCTGCCGGTCATGGCGGTGCGCCTCGGACGCGACCGGCGTCAGTGGGCCTGGATCGGCCGGCGGCTGGGGCGCCTGCCGCCGGGCCTGCCGGGCGGCAGGCCGGTCTGGGTGCATGCCGTCTCCGTGGGCGAGGTGAAGGCCAGCCGTCCGCTGGTGGCCGCCTTGAAGACGCGCCACCCGCAGGTGCCGCTCGTGCTGAGCACCGGCACGCTCACGGGCTTCCTCACGGCGCGCGAGCTGTTTCCCGACCTGTACGTCTTCCCCGTGCCCCTGGACCTGCCCTGGGTCGTGCGCCGCGTGGTGGCGCGCGTCGCCCCGCGCACGGTCCTGCTGCTGGAGCTGGAGGTCTGGCCCGCGCTGCTGCGGGCCCTGGGCGAGGCGGGCATCCCGCAGGTCATCGTGAACGGCCGCGTGAGCGAGTCGTCGTTCCGTGGCTACCAGCGCCTGCGCTGGTGGCTGCCGGAGTTCGATCGCATCGACCTCGTCGCCGCACAGGACGAGACCTACGCGAGCCGCATCGCCGCGCTCGGCGTGCCCCGGGAGCGCATCCACGTGACCGGGAACCTCAAGCACGCGCTGGTCGGCGCCTGCCCGCCGGAGCGCGTCCGGGCCCTGGGTGAGGCGCTGGGGCTCCTGGGCGGGCTCCCTGTGTGGGTGGCGGGCAGCACGCACGACGGCGAGGACGAGCCCGTCGTGCGCGCCTGGCTGCAGGCCGGCGGCGCTGCGCGCTGCCAGCTCGTGCTCGTCCCGCGGCACGTGGACCGGGTGCGCGACATCGGCCGCATGCTGCGCCGGCTCGATGTGCCCTTCGTGCTGCGCTCCGAGGCCGGCGCCGCGCGCGACCCGCGCCAGCTGTTGCTCGTGGACTCGATGGGAGAGCTCGAGGCGCTCTTCGCGCTGGCCGACCTGGTCTTCCTGGGCGGCTCGCTCGTGCCCGTGGGGGGGCACAACGTGCTGGAGCCTGCCGCGGCCGGGCGGCCGCAGCTCGTCGGGCCCTATCTCGAGACCTGCCGGATCGAGGCCGGGATCCTCGAGCGGGCGGGCGCCCTGCGCGTGGTGGCCGACCAGCCCGAGCTGGGTCGGGCCGTCGCGGACCTGCTCGCCGACGGCGCGTCGCGGAGCCGCATGGGCGAGGCCGCCCGGCGCGCGGTGGCCGGCCTGCGCGGCGCCGCCGACGCCGACCTCGCGCTGCTCGAACAGCACGGCTTCCTCGATGCATCGCTGGACCAGCGCGGAGGATCCAGTACGCTGGGGAGACGTACGGCGGCCCCGACCGCCGCCTCCACGGCACAACACACAGGAGTTCCCCTGCCATGACCCGGAAGGTCCTCTTCACTTCCGAATCGGTGTCCATGGGCCACCCCGACAAGGTGGCCGACCAGATCAGCGACGCCATTCTCGACGCCTGCCTGGCAGGGGATCCCGACTCGCGCGTGGCCTGCGAGACGCTCGTCACCACCGGCCTGTGCGTGGTGAGCGGCGAGATCACGACGCGATCGATCGTGGACTATGCGCGCGTGGCCCGCGAGACCATCAACCGCATCGGCTACACCGATGACGCCTTCGGCATCAGCGGCGACACCTGCGGCGTGATGGTCACCATCGACCGCCAGTCGCCCGACATCTCGATGGGTGTCACACCCGAGTCGAACGCCAGCAAGGAACAGGGCGCCGGCGACCAGGGCATGATGTTCGGCTACGCCTGCCGCGAGACGCCCTCGCTCATGCCGCTGCCCATCGACCTGGCGCACCGCCTGATGGAGCGCATCGCCAAGCTGCGGCAGACCGGCAAGGTCAAGTACCTGCGCCCCGACGCCAAGAGCCAGGTGACCGTCGAGTACCACGACGACGTGCCGGTGCGCGTGGACGCCGTGGTGATCTCGACGCAGCATGCGCCCGAGGTCAAGCACAGCCGCATCAAGAAGGACATGATCGCGATGATCAAGGACGTGGTGCCGGCCAAGATGCTCGACAGCCGCACCAAGTACCACATCAACCCGACCGGCCGCTTCGTGGTCGGCGGACCGCACGGCGACTGCGGCCTCACGGGCCGCAAGATCATCGTGGACACCTACGGCGGCATGGGCCGTCACGGCGGCGGGGCCTTCAGCGGCAAGGACAGCAGCAAGGTGGACCGCAGCGCGGCCTACGCCGCGCGCTACGTGGCCAAGAACGTGGTCGCGGCCGGCCTGGCCGATCGCTGCGAGGTGCAGGTGGCCTACGCCATCGGCGTGGCCAAGCCGGTCTCCATCAACGTGACCACCTTCGGCACGGGCAACCTGCCCGAGGAGGTCATCTCGGACCTGGTCATGGAGCACTTCGACCTGCGCCCGGCCTCCATCGTGAAGATGCTCGACCTCAAGCGGCCGCGCTTCTCCCAGACGGCGGCGCACGGCCACTTCGGCCGCAGCGGCGACGCATTCACCTGGGAGCAGACGGACATGGCCCCCAAGCTCAAGGCGGCAGCCCAACGGCTGCGCGAGGGCAAGCCGGCAGCCGCCCCGGGCAAGGGCGCGCCGCGCGCCCGCAAGTTGGCAGGCAAGCGGTGACGCGGGTGACGGCACGAGGGGTGCGCGACGACGGTCCGGGGCCGGTTCCACGGCCCCGGCAAGCGGGCTTCTCGCTCATCGAGATCCTGGTCGTCATCACGCTCATCGGCCTGCTCATGACCTTCGGTTTCACGGCCATGCAGGGCGCCATGGAGCGCGGCCGCGTCACCAAGTGCCAGGACAACCTGAGTCAGCTCGGTCAGGCCCTGCGGCTCTATCGAGAGCGCAACAAGGGGCGCTGGCCGTCGGAGAGCGGCATCCGTTTCCTGCTCACGCTCTACCGGCACCAGGAGGTCACGGGCCGGGGCGCAGAGGTCTTCCTCTGCCCCGGGACGGCGGACATCAACGACAACGGGGCGAGCGGCGAGATCGGCTCGGCCTACGACGACTGGGCCAGCATCAGCTCCGACAGCATCTCGTACGCGGGACGCGACGTGGGGGCCTACCCCATTCGGGGCTCGAACGAGGAGAACGAGGTCCTGGCTTCGGACGACAACGAGTTCGCCCCGAATCACAAGACCGTCACGAACATCCTCTACGCCAGCGGTTCGGTGGTGGCCTTCGACCTGCCCATCGAGGGTGAGCAGATCCTGGCCGAGTTCCCCGAGTACGCCGAGACCGGGCTGCCGGTCGGCCCCTCCAGCCCGCTGCCCGCCCTGCAGGTGTTGCGCCTCGACTGAAGCGTGGCGGCAGCCCTCGGCCGGCGTGGTCCGGAGGCGCTTTCCGGCGCATTTCGCGGCACGTCCAGGCTTGTCGGAATCCAGTTCCGGCGGAATACTGATCCGGCCTTCCGATATGGCTCCCCCTCGGCCCGCCGGCCTCCGGGAAGGCGGTTGTCCCCTGCGCCTGTTGCCGGCATCCCGGAACCTCCCACCTCAGCAGAGATCCTCCATGTCCCTGAAGCACCGTGTCCTCCCGGTCCTCGCCCTGGCTGCGGCCGCCCTGCCCGCGGGCGCCCAGCAGTTCCTCTACGACGCGACCGCGTTGCCTGCCCAGAACATCTGGACCGACGGCGTGGAGATCGCCGACGTGGATGGCGACGGCGACAACGACATCCTGTTCGCCAACGGGTCCACGTATTCCTCGGGAGGAGCGCAGCCGCAGCACCTGTTCCTCAACGACGGCGCCGGCAACTTCAGCGCGGCCCACGCCAACCTGGCTGTCGCGAACTTCAACGCCAAGATGGTCATCGCCGAGGACTTCGACAGCGACGGCGACCTCGACCTGATGTACGCCCCCGAGGGCGCCTACCCCGCCACCACCCAGGTGCCACGCATGCTCGTGAACCAGGGCGGCGCGCAGGCCGGCGTCGAGGGCACGTTCGTCAACGAGTCCGCGACGCGCATCCCGAACATCACCATGGCCTCGTTCTGCGTCGCCGCGGGTGACGTCGACGACGACGGCGACCTGGACGTGGTGTTCACGGACGGCGGCACGTTCAACGGCGTGGCCAGCCAGGCGCGGCTGTACCTGAACGACGGCAACGGCTTCTTCAGCGACGCCACGGCCAGCCGCATGCCCGTCGACACCTACAACGCACAGGACGCCATCCTGCTCGACTACGACGGCGACTTCGACATCGACATCGCGCTCTCCGGAAAGGGCGCGGTCGGCAAGCGCGGCCGCCTGTACCTCAACGACGGCACGGGCACGTTCACGGTGAGCAACGCGCTCAACAACCTCGGCACGTCCGCCACCTACGAGATCGACTGGGGCGACCTGGACGGCGACGGCGACTTCGACGGCGCCGTGCAGTCCATCACGGGCACCAGCGAGGGCTGGGCCTCGAACACGGGCCCGAACACCGCGCCGGTCAACACGACCTTCCCCGCCCCCAATGGCGGCGACGACAACGAGATGGGGCTGATGGACTACGACGCCGACGGCGACCTCGACGTGTTCGTGGCCTCGCTCGCCAGCACCGACAAGATCTACCGCAACGACGGCGGGGTGTTCGTCAACCAGAACGCCGCCATCCAGGCCTTCTTCGACTCGACGCTCGACCTGGGCTTCGGCGACCTCGACGGCGACGACGACTACGACGTCGTCACGGGCCAGGGCGAGTCGGGCAACTTCACCAACCGCGTGTTCGTCAACACCACCGGCACGCCGGACGTCACGGCCCCGACCATCATCGACGTCGAACAGCCGGTCGGCTGGTCGGTCGGCGAGACGGTGTTCCATGTCCTGGCCCAGGACGCCATCAGCGACGACGGTGACATCAACGCCTCGGCCACCTTCAGCTACACGACGAACGTCGGCAGCGGCGGCGGTGCCGCGACCCACATGGGTCACGGACTCTTCCGCGCCGCGGTGCCCACCACGGCCGGCATGCACAGCATCGACGTGCAGTTCGACGTGACGGACAGCGCCGGCAACGTGGCCGTCGCCAACACCGACCTCGCCGAGGCCGGGCGCTGGACCTACGTGGGCAACGGGACCAACGGCTTCGACGCCATGCCCCAGCTGCTGATGACCGGGCCGCAGACCTCCGGCTCGCTCACGACCCTGTCGCTGACCCATGCCAAGCCGGGCGCGGTGCTGGTGTTCTGGCTGGCGTTCGCTCCGTCGCCGACGCCCCTGTGGAACGGCACGGCCTACGCCTTCCCGTTCAACACGCAGATCATCACCAGCGCGAACGGCAACGGCGCCTTCACGGCCTCGGTCAACTGGCCCGCCGGCATCCCCACGGGCACCCAGGCGACCTGGCAGTTCCTCTGCGAGGACAACACGGTGATCTGGGGCGGCACGCTCTCGAACGCCGTCGAGAGCACCTCGCCCTGACCTGAGTCAGGCTCGCTCGGCAGCACGACGGCCCCTCCGGCGCGGTCTCGCACCGGGGGGGCCGTCGGCCTTCGGGGGGCGGTCGCGGCCGGAGCCACCCCGCGTCCTTCGCGATTCCCCGGCTGCGGGACGGGCCTGCGCCGGTCATAATGCAGGCGGCCTCCCGCGGAGGATGCTCGGCGTCCTCCGTCCCTCCCGGCTCCCGCGCGATCCAGCCCGCATGTCCTTCCCACGCCCCGCCGTCGCGCCGCACGAGCGGCGGCTCGTCCTCGTGGTGCCCCCGGTGACGGCGGAGGACCGCTACGGCCCCATGGCGTCCGCCGGCAACTCGCTGCCGCCGCACGCCTTCCTGTACCTCGGGGCCGTCGCGCGCCGGTCGGGCTGGGAGGTCGCCATCGTCGACGGTCCGGCGCGCGGGCTCTCGCTCGACGGCTGCGCCCAGGCCGTCCTGGCGCTGTCGCCGACCGTCGTCGGGTTCACCACGACGACCATGAGCATCGCCAAGGCGGCGCGCGTCGCCGAACGCCTCCGGGCCGCGCGTCCGGAGCTGGTCATCATGGTGGGTGGGCCGCACGTCACGGCGCTGCCGGAGGAGACGCTGCAGCGCCTGCCGGTCTTCGACCTGGGTTGCGCCGGCGAAGGCGAGGCGCTGCTGCTCGAGACGCTCGCGCGCCTCGAGCGGGGCGAGGACCCGCGCGGCATCCCGGGCATGGTCTACCGCGACGACGCCGGTGCGGTGGCCGCCGCCTGCCCCTCGCACGAGGAGGTCGACCTGGCGGGCCTGCCGCCCCTGGCCTGGGACCTGCTCGAGGACTTCCCGGCGCGCTACCACGCCGCGGCCACCTACCTGAACCGGACGCCCTTCAGCGACCTCATCGTGTCGCGCGGCTGCCGCTACCGCTGCACCTTCTGCGACAACCAGACCTTCGGACGCAGCATCCGGGCCCTGCCCGTGGAGCGCATCCTCGAGAACATCGACCGGCTGGTGCAGGAGTACGGCATCCGCTCGCTGTTCTTCACCGACGACTCGCTCATGACGCTGCGCAGCGACTTCGAGGCCGTGTGCGCCGGCCTCATCGAGCGCAACTACGACCTCGAGTGGAGCATCAACGCCCGCACCAGCGAGATCGACGAGGAGATCCTGGCGCTCATGAAGCGCGCGGGCTGCTGGCAGATCTCCTTCGGCGTCGAGAGCGGCAGCTGGGAGATCCTCAAACGCATCAAGAAGGCGGCCACGCCGCGCATGCAGGCCCGCGCGCTCGAGCTCACGGCCGCGGCGGGCATCAAGAGCAACGCCTACATCATCATCGGGTTCCCCGGCGAGACGCACGAGACGCTGCGCGAGACCGAGGAGTTCCTCAAGCGAGTGCCCATCGACACCCTGCGCCTGACCTACTTCACGCCCTTCCCGAACACCGACATCACCGAAGACCTGGTGGGCAACGGCGAGATCGTCGCCGACTGGACGCAGCTCAACTTCTACAACATCGCGTACATCCCGACGGGGCTCACGCGCCGCGACCTCGAGCGCACCTACCGCCGCATCATGCTCGACTTCTACACGCGGCCCCGGGTGCTCATGTCCTTCCTGCCGCACCTGCTCGTGCCGCGCAAGGCGGTGGCGCTGTTCCGCGGCAGCTTCGGGCTGGGCAAGCTGCTCATGACGCGCTCGTCGCCGCCGGCAGCGGTCGGGGACTGTCACGGCTAGGACGGGCATGCGTACCCGTTCGATGATCCGTCTCGACGCCCTGCTGGGGCTGCCCCTGTGCACGCTGGCCTACCTCCTGAGCCTGCCGCGCCGGCTGTGGCGCCGGAGGGGCGCGGCGCCGAGGTGCGAACGCGTCGAGCGCATCCTGGTGACCAAGTTCCTGGGCATGGGCAGCATCGCGCTCGCCACGCCGCTGCTGCAGCGCCTGGCGCAGACCTGGCCCGAGGCGCGCATCACCTTCCTCACGCTGCAGCCGAACGCCGAGTTCGTCCGGCGCCTGCCGCCCGTCCACGAGGTGATGGTGGCGCCGACCGGCAGCCTGCTGCGCCTGCTCGGATCCGTGCCGGCCTTGCTGCTGCAGCTGCGCCGCCGCCGCTTCGACCTGGCGCTGGACCTCGAGTTCTACTCCCGGCTGAGCAACCTCGTCACCTGGGGCAGCGGCGCGCGACGCCGGGTCGGCTTCTTCGTGCGGGCGCGCTGGCGCGGCTCGCTGCTCACCGACGATGTGTACTTCAATCCGACGCAGCCCTACGGCGACGCTGTCCTGGCGCTGCTCCGGCCGCTGGGCGTGGACCCGGCCGCCGCCGCGGGCGGCGCCCCGCTCCCGGTCGCGCTGGAGGTGGCCCCTGAGGAGGAGGCCGCGAGCTGGGCTCGACTGCTCACGCTCGGGGTGCCCGACGAGGGCACGCTCGTGGTCGTCAACGTCAACGCCTCCGACCTGTGCGAGGAGCGGCGCTGGCCGGTGGAGCGCTTCGCCGGGCTGGTGAGCCGGCTCCCGGCCGAGGTGACGCCCGTGACGCGTTTCCTCTTCATCGGCGGTCCGGGCGAGACGGAGGCCGTCGCCAGGGTGCTCTCGCTGGTGGCGCCCGAGACCCTGCCGCGCTGCCTCGACCTCTCGGGTCGCACGAGCCTGCTCGAACTCGTCGTGCTGCTGCGGCGCAGCGCGCTGGTCATCACCAACGACAGCGGGCCCATGCATCTGGCCGCCATGCTCGGCGTGCCCACTGTGAGCTTCTTCGGGCCCGAGACCCCGGCCCTCTACGGCCCGCGCGGCGAGAACCATCTCGTGTTCTACGCCGGCCACTGGTGCTCGCCCTGCCTGAGCGTCTACAACGCCAAGATCGCCATGTGCCACGGCGAGAACGAGTGCATGCGCAAGATCCAGCTCGACGAGGTGCTCGCGCGTACCGCGGTCTTCTGCCGCGAGCGCGTGGGGCTCGCGCCGCCAGGCCGCGGCCTGCCGGCGCCCGGGCTGCCGACGGACGGCGCGACGCGACACGGGGCGGATCACGCCGACGCGCGCCGACGCGAACGGCCGCGGGACGAGGGCAGGACCTCGTGAAGCGCGTCCTCCTGCTCGTCCCGCCGGCGCGCGACGTCGTGATCCGCGACTACTACTGCAGCAAGACGAGCCAGGCCAACTACCTCCATCCCCCGCTCGACCTGGCCGTGCAGGGCGGCTGGCTGCGCAGTCACGGCCTGGAGCCGCTCCTGCTCGACGCCACCGTGGACCGGCTGTCCCCGGCGCGCGCCCTCGAGAGGGCCCGCGCGCTGGCGCCGGACGCGGTCTTCGCCCTGGCGGGAGCCGTGTCCTGGGACGGCGACCGCGCCTTCCTGCAGCAACTGGCGGCGACGACGGGCGCGCCGATCTACGGCAGCGGCGACGTCTTCATGGAGGACGGCGCCGAGCTGCTGGAGGCGGAGCCCTGGCTGGCCGGCGTGCTCACCGATTTCACCAGCGACGAGCTGGCCCGGCATCTCACCGGCGAGATCTTCGAGCACGATGCGCTCATCCTGGCCGGCAGTGCCCGCCGTGCGTTCAGGCGCACGCGCGGCGCGCGCCCGATCCCGGTGCCGGCCCACGACCTCTTCATGGGCCATCCGTACCGCTACGCCTTCGCGCGCCACCTGCCCATGGCCGGCATCTACGTCGGCTACGGTTGCCCCTACACCTGCAGCTTCTGCATCACCGGTGAACTCGGATCGTCGGTGCGACCGGTGGAGAACGTGATGGCCGAGCTGCGCCACCTGCGCGCCCTCGGTATCTCGGAGCTGTTCGTGCAGGACCAGTGCTTCGGCCAGCCACGCGCGCCCTTCGAGGCGTTGCTCGACGCGCTCATCGCCGAGGACCTGCAGTTCGGCTGGTGGACCTTCAGCCGTGTCGATGTCGTCGACCAGCCGCTGCTCGCCAAGATGCGCGCCGCCGGCTGTCACACGCTCATCCTGGGCGTTGAGTCCTCCTCGCAGGAGATCCTCGAGCGGCACCGCAAGGGCTACGGCCCGGACCTGGTGCGCCAGGCCTTCGCCGTAGCCGAGGCCGAAGGCCTGCGCACGGCCGCCACCTTCATCCTGGGCCTGCCCGAGGAGACCGCCGAGAGCCTGCAGGCCACGATCGACTTCGCCTGCTCGCTGCCCGCCGACTACGCGTCCTTCAACGTGGCCGTGCCGCGCAAGGGCACGCGCCTGAGGCAGCGCGCGATCTCCGAGGGCCTGGTGGACAGCGAGCTCATGGTCATGGACCAGTCGGGCTTCGAGCCCACCCTGCCGACGCGCGGCCTGACGCCCGCCGAGCTGCGGCGCTGGAGACGTCGCGCCGTGCGTTCGTTCTACCTGCGGCCGTCCTACCTGCTCCGCCGGCTGCGCCACCTGCGCAGCCTCTCCGAGGCCTCCACGCAGGTGCGCGAGGCGTGGGCCCTGCTGCGCAAGCTCGCCTTCCGGTGACGCCCGCCGCTGTACGCCCGCCGCGCCCTGCCCGGGGCTCCCGGATCGCGCTGCCGGCCCTGCTCGCGCTCGCGCTGCTGCTGCGCTGGCTGGCGCAGGCCGACTTCCAGGCCGCGCCGGACGACGTCGCGCCGCTCATCGACAGCGAGGCCTACCTGCTGCAGGCCGTCTCGGTGGCGGAGGGCGGCGACATCGCCGAGGGCGTGTACTTCCAGGCGCCGCTCTATCCGTGGATCCTCGGGCTCACGCTGCGCATGACGGGCGTGGTCGACGAGCGGGTGGGCCCGGTCGCCGAGCGCGCCGCCGAGCTCCCGCCCGACGTGCTCGCCGGCGCGCTGCGTGTGGGCCGCGCCCTCAACGTGTGCTTCGGGCTGCTGCTCGTGGTGCTCGTCTGGCGGCTGGGGCAGCAGCTGTTCGGCGAGGGCGCCGGCCTCGCCGCCGGGCTGCTCGCCGCCTGCTACGGGCCCTTCCTGTACCAGGAGGCGCACCTCTTCAAGGACAGCCTCTCGCTGCTCTTCATCCCGTGGGCCGTGCTGGCGGCCGCGGCGGCGCAACGCCAGGGCACCCGCGGCGGCTGGTTCTGGTGCGGCCTCGCGCTGGGGCTCGGCGGCCTCGTGCGCGGCAACCTGCACCTGCTCAGCCTGCTCGCGGCCGCGGCGCTCGTCGGGCACGGCTGGGCGCGCCGCAGCCTGCCCTCGGGCCTGGGCCGCGCCGCCTGCCTGCTCCTCGGCGCGGGCCTCGCGCTGGCGCCGGTGGTGCTGCGCAACTCGCTCGTGGCCGGACGCCCGGTGCTCTCCACGGCTGCCGGCGGCACCGCCTTCTGGCTCTGCAACCACGCCGGGAACGACACGGGGCTCGTCGAGCACACCGACCTGAACCGGCAGGTGCCGAGCCACGAACTCGACGACTGGATGGCACGCACCGCGGCGCTCGTCGGCCATCCGGTGACGCCGGAGGACGTGAGCCGCTACTGGCGTGATGCGGCCCTGGCCGACATCGCGGCCGACCCCGTGCGCTGGCTGCGGCTGGAGCTGCGCAAGCTGTTCCTGCTGTGCTCGCGCTACGAGGCGCCCGACCATGCGTCGGCCAGCCTGGCCGAGCCGCTCTCGCCACTGCTGTGGGCGAACCCCGTGCGCTACGGCCTGGTGTTCCCGCTCGGCTTCGCCGGCCTGCTGCTGCTCTGGGAGCGACGACGCCAGCACGATGCGCGCCCGGGTCGCGCCGCACTCCTGCTGGCCCTCGGCGGCTACGCCGGCAGCCTGCTGCTGTTCAACGTGAGCTCGCGCTTCCGCATGCCGCTCACCGTGCCGTGGCTCGTGCTGGCCGGCTACCTGCTCTCTGAGTTGCGCACGCTGGCGGCGCCGGAGACGCGCGGCGCCGTGCGCTGGAAGGTGGCGGCTGCCCTGCTGCTGGGGCTCGTGTTGTCCCACGTCTCGGAGGGGCCGCTCGGCCCGCTCGACGCGGTCGAGCTCGCGGCGCACCGCGCCACGCGCCTGCAGAACGCCGCCCAGGCGGCGCTGGATCGGGGCGATGCGGCCACGGCGCGTGCCGACCTGCAGGCCGGCCTGGACGCCGCGCGCGCCGTGAGTCGGAGCGCGCCCGGCCTGCTCGTGCGCCTGGCCGAGCTGGACCGCGCCGAAGCGCTGGCGCTGGAGGCCGGCGGCGATGCGGCGGCGGCCGCAGCGCTGCGTGCGGCGGCCGTGACGGGCGTCCAGGCTGCGTTCGAGGCCGATCCCGGGCACGCCGGCGCACAGCGCCTGGCGGGCCTGTTGCTGTACGACGAGGCCGCCTTCGCCGATGCCGTCCCGCGACTGAAGTCCACGCTCGAGGCCTCGCCCGCCGACCGCGAGGCCCGCCAGTACCTGGCCCTGTGCCTGCTGTACACCGGCCGGGCACGGGAGGCGCTCGACCAGGCCGAGGTGCTCATCGCCCAGCGCCGCGAGGACGACGACGGCCACGGCCTCGCGGCGGCGGCGGCTGCTGCGCTCGGTGCACGAGAGCTGGCGCAGGAGCATCTGGCCGAGTACGACCGCCTCGTGGCGGATTCCCGAGCGGTCGGGCGACTACCGCGCCTGCCCGAGCTGGGCGTCTTCGCCAGCCTGCGCGCGCCCTCGACACCTGCAACCGCCGTGAGCCCTGCGTCGCCCGCGTCGCAAGACCCCGCCGCGTCGGCCCGCCCGACTTCGGCTTCCGCGGGCGCTGAGGCTGGCACGGCGGGCGCAGGGACTGCGGCCTCCTCGGGCGCCCCCGCCGGCCCGGCGGGCGACACCGGAGCCGCCCCGACCTCGCTCTTCGAGGCCGTCGCATCGCCGTTCGCGGCCGTCGTCTGCGGTCGGGAGGACGTGGACACCATCCTCGAGGTGAACGGCGGCGGCCTCGCGCTCTTCGATGCTGACGGCGACGCCGACCTGGACGTGCTGCTCGTCAGCCCCGGCCCCTGGCCCGCCCCCGGCGTGGCGCGCGGCGGCAGCAACCGCCTGTATCGCAATGACGGCGACTGGACGTTCGTGGAGGTGACCGCCGGCAGCGGCGTGGACGTGGCGGCCTTCTGCAACGGCGTCGCGATCGGCGACATCGATGCCGACGGACGGCGCGACGTCTATCTCACCTGCTGGGGCCCCAACGTCATGCTGCGCAACCTCGGCGGCCTGCGCTTCGAGCCGCTGCCCGCTGCGGCGGGGGCCGCGGGCGGCCCGCAGGACGGGCTGCCCGAGTGGAGCACGTCGGCCGTCTTCGTCGATCTCGATCGGGACGGCGACCTCGACCTGTACGTCGCCAACTACCTCGGCTTCGACAGCGCCCACCCGCCGCTGCACGGGCAGGAAGGGCGCAGCTGCACCTGGAAGGGCATGCCGGTCATGTGCGGGCCGCAGGGGCTGCCGGTGCAGGCCGACCGCTACTTCCGCAACGAGGGCGGCCGCTTCGACGACGCGACGGCCGAGGCCGGCTTCGACGTGGCCCCGGGCTACGGCCTCGGCGTCCTGGACGGCGACTTCGACTCGGACGGCTGGCCCGACCTGTACGTGGCGAACGATTCCACGCCCAACTTCCTGTTCATGGGGCGCGGCGACGGCATGGTGGAGGAGCGCGGCATGACCTCGGGCGCCGCGCTGTCCGCTGCGGGGCGGGAGCAGGCCAGCATGGGCATCGCGGCCGGCGACCTCGACGGGCGGCCGGGCGAGGAGATCATGGTGACCAACTTCTCGATGGAGCCGAACGCGCTCTACCGCAACCTGGGTGACGCCGTCTTCCGCGACGATGCCGACCCGAGCGGCCTCGGCGGGCCCTCACGCCCCTTGCTCGGCTGGGGCGTGGCCTTCCTCGACGTCGATCTGGATGGCGACCAGGACGTCGTGGCCGCCAACGGGCACGTCTACCGGCAGGCCGACGCCCCGGGGACCGACACCAGCTATGCCCAGCCCACGCGGCTGTGGCTGAACGACGGGACCGGACGCTTCAGCGTGGCCGCCTGGCCGGGCGACACACCGCGCGTGGGTCGGGCCCTGGCGGCCGGCGACCTGGACGACGACGGCGTGCTCGATGTCGTCGCCCTGCAGCGCGCCGGCGTCCCCGCCGTGTGGCGTGGGCTCGGTGGCGGCGGGCGCGCGCTGCAGGTGGTGCTCGCGGGACCGCCGGGCAATCCGGATGGGCTCGGCGCCGTCGTGAGCTTCCGCGACGCCCAGGGGACGCGCACCCAGCGCGTGCGGAACGGCGGTGGGTACCAGTCGGTACGCGACCCGCGACCGGTGTTCGGCTGGCGCGGTCCCGGGCAACTGGTCGTGACGACGCCCGACGGTCGCAGCCTGGAGCAACAGGTCGACCAGCCCGGCCGCGTGCAGCTCAGCTGGGGGCCGCCGTGAGCACGGCACCGGCTGCCTCGACGCTCGTCGCCCGGCGGGTACGGCCGGCAAGCAGGCCGGCCGATCGCCGTGCAGGCCTCCCGCTCGTCGCCAGGTGGCTGAGCTGCGCGCTGCTCGTCCTGGCCTGCGGGGAGGCGAGCGAAGGCCAGGACGCACCGCCTGCTGCACCGCCCGGCGGCGCCGCCCCGGCGGGCCCGTCGGACCTCTCGGCCAGCGAGACGATGGCCCTGCGGGCAGCCCTCGGCGCCATGCAGGCCGGCTTGCCGGAGCAGGTGCACCAGCTGCTGGGCGGACTGCTGCAGCGGCAACCGGTGCCCGCCGAGGTGCAGTTCGTGGCCGGCTCCGCCGCGTACGAGCTGCAGCATTATGGCGAGGCCGTCGAGCGGCTCACGGCCGCCGTGAACGCGGCCCCCGAGCGCTTCCTGGCGCATTCCAGTGCGCTCGGCTTCGCGCATCACAAGCTGGGGGAGTTCGCCCAGGCGAGCGAGTGCTTCGAGCGCATCGTGGCCGTGGCGCCCGAGGCCTACAAGGCGCACTACGGACTGGCGCTGGTGGCGCTGGCCGACGGCCGGCTCGGGGAGGCGCGCACCGCGCTCGAGCGCTGCCTGGCGCTGCAACCCGACTACGAGAAGGCACGCTTCGCGGAGGCGCGGCTGCTCGAGGCCGAGGGCCGCGACGCCGCGGCCCTGGCGGCCGTCGAGCAGGTGGTGCTGGCGTGGCCGTCGCACGACGAGGCCCTCTACCTCATGGCGCGTCTGCTCGCCCGCGCGGGCCGGCAAGCCGAGTCGGAGGCGGTGCTCGAGCGGCGCAACAAGGTCTACGCGCTGCGCGAGTCGCTCGCCGCCCTGGCGGCGCGCCTCGGCACGCCCGACGACGGTCCCGGCGTCCGCCTCGCCCTGGCCGAGATGCATCTGCGACTCGAGGAGCGCGCCGAGGCCCGGAAGGTGCTCGAGGGCGCGCTGCGGCTCTACCCCGGACAGCCGCAGCTCGTGGCTGCCCTGGAGCGGCTCGTCGGCTCTCCGCCGGCGACGGCGCTGACACCTCCGCCCGCCGCGGAGACCCTGGACGAGGCGCTCGGCGACGGCGGCGACGGCGGCGACGGCGGCGAGGGCGGCGAGGGCGGCGACGGCGGCGACGGCGACGACGGCGACGACGGCGACGACGGCAACACCGCCGGCGACACCGACGGCTGAAGCACGCGGCGGTCTTCCGGGCGCCCGTGGGTCCGCACGGCAGGCGCGGCAGGCGCGGTACGAGAGGCAGGAGCGGCACGAGCGCAGGCAGCCGTCGACCACCGGTCCGGGCGCGTCGCACACGCGCGCGTGCGCGCTCGGTCGGCTGCCCTGACGCGGCACGCCCGCAGTAGAACCCCGTGAGAAGCGCGGGCTAGGATGGCGCGCTGGTTGCGGAGGAACAGCGGTGCGGGACCACAGGACTCGGATCGTCGCCACGATGGGCCCGGCGAGTTCGTCGCCGGCCATGCTCAGGCGGCTCGTGCGCGCCGGCGTGGACGTCGTGCGGCTGAACTTCTCGCACGGCAGCCGCGAGTTCTTCCGGCGCGTGGTGCGCGACGTGCGGCGCGTGTCCCGCGAGCTGGGCGAGCCGGTGGGCATCCTGCAGGACCTGTGCGGGCCCAAGATGCGCGTCGGGCAGCTGGTCGACGACGCGGTGCGCCTGCGCGTCGGCCACATGGTCGAGGTCGTCGAGGGGCGCGACCGCTCGCATCTCGGCAGCGAGGAGCGCCTGCAGGTCGAGGCCGCGGGCGCCATCCGGCGGCTCGACCCGGGCCAGAGCATCCGCCTGGCCGACGGCATGCTCGAACTGAAGGTCACGGAGCGCACGCGCCACGGCGTCCGCGCGCGCATCATCCATGGGGGTGTCCTGCGTTCGCGGCAGGGGGTCAACATCCCGGGCGCCGACCTGGGCGTGAAGGCCCTCACGCGCAAGGACCGCGAGGACCTCATGTTCGGGCTCGAACTGGGGGTGGACGCCGTCGCGCTCTCGTTCGTGCAGGACGCCGACGACATCCTCATGCTGCGGCGCATCCTGCGACGCGAGGGCAAGCGCCCCTTCGTGGTGGCCAAGATCGAGCGCGCCCAGGCCATGCTCAACCTGCGCGACATCCTCGAGGTGAGCAGCGGCGTCATGGTGGCGCGCGGCGACCTGGGCGTGGAGATCGGCATCGAGAAGGTGCCCATCGCCCAGAAGCGCATCATCCGCGAGGCGCTCACCCGCCGTCGCCCGGTGATCACGGCGACGCAGATGCTCGAGAGCATGATCGACAAGCCGACCGCGACGCGTGCCGAGGTGTCCGACGTGGCCAATGCCGTGCTCGAGGGCACCGACGCGCTCATGCTCTCGGCCGAGACCGCCGTCGGGAAGCACCCGGTGGAGGCCGTGCGCACCCTGGCCAACGTGGCGCGCGAGGCCGAGCACGAGGGCAACCTGATCGACTGGCTGGGCAGCGACTTCCTGGTCGAGGACCCGGCCCAGGCCGTGACGCGGGCCGCGCGCCTCGCCGCGCGCGCCGTCGGCGCCCAGGCCGTCGTCGGCTTCACCAACTCGGGGCGCACCCTGCGCCTGCTCGCCAGCCAGCGCCTCACACGGCCCTGCTACGGCTTCACGCACGACAAGACCACCCTGCGCCGCATGAAGTTCTACTGGGGCGTGACGCCCATGCTCATGGACCGGGCGCGCAGCGTCGAGACGATGATCGCGGATGCCGAGGCGCGCCTGGAGCGCGAGCGCCTCGTGCGCCGCGGCGACCGGCTGGTCGTCGTCTGCGGGCAGCAGGTCTCGACCGGCGCGACGAACTCGCTGCACATCCACACCGTGGGCGAGGGCCGGCCGGGCGGGCGGCCGATCAAGGTGCGCCTGCGCCCCGAGCTGCCCGGCCCGCCGACCTGAGCGTGCGGCGGCGCGGGGCCACGCCCGGCAGGCGCGGTCAGCGCCCGCCGGGTTCGACGCCCGGTGCCGGCGCCCCGGCGGGGCGGGTCGCCTCGGCCTGCGCCTGCTGCGCGAGGTGCTCGATGAAGAGCGTCGCCAGCAGGCGCGTGTAGAGCTCGGCGCCCTTGGCCCGCAGGTGCAGGTCGTCGAAGCGCAGGGCCGGGTCGAAGAGCTCCGGGTAGCGCAGCGGGTCGTCCAGGTCGAGCAGCACCGTGAGCAGGCCCGCCCGCTGCGCCTCGTCCAGCAGGTACTCGCGCTGGCGCACGTCCGGCGCATTGATGAAGACGAGGTCGTAGCCGGCGTCGCGGCAGAGGCGCGTCACGTCCAGGATGACCTCGCGCTCCAGGGGCGAGAGCTCCTGCACGGCGCGCGGCTCGCCGGAGTACGAGAGGATCGGGCGCGGGCGTCGAGGGTCGCTGCGGACCCGCTCCGTGAGCGCCGTCGCCACCGCCTTCCATTTGTCGTTGCGCTCTCGCAGCAGCTTGCGCTCGTAGCCGCTGGCGGTGGTGTAGGCCTCGTCCAGCGAGACGAACCCGTTCTCGGCCTCGCCGTAGCCGCCCGGGCCGCCCATGAACCAGCTGCGCTCCGTGCTGGCGCGGCTCTCCGCGGTGCCCTGCACGAGCGGGATGAGGTCCTGGCGGAGCACGCCCAGGTTGCCCAGCCGGTAGCAGAAGGCCAGCAGGTGCCGCAGCCCGAGGTCCCACTCCCAGGCCGGCCCCATGTCCGACTCGAGCACCAGGCGCAGGGCCAGCAGCGTCGAGCCGAGGTCGTGCCAGGACGTCACGCGCGGCGTGCGGTGGTTGTCGCCCGTGAGCAGGATGCCCATGCGCTGGAAGTCGGTGACCAGCCAGCGCAGGCGCGCGGGCTTCATGGCGATGACCTGCTCCAGCACGTAGCGCGTCTCGAGGGCGTCCATGCCGGAGACCCCGAAATTGAACGAGCGCAACGGGTAGCCCGCGGCGGCCAGCAGGGGGTCGAGGACCGCCGGGTCGACGTGCCGGTAGATCTGCGAGGAGCCCAGGAAGACGATGTCGTACTCGTCCTTGTGCTGCTCGAAGAGCTGCAGCTTGGGAGTGGTCCAGGCGTCGGCGGGCAGCGGCAGCACGGACGAGAGCGCCCGCGCCACGCCGAAGAACACGACCAGCCACCAGAGCGCGTGCAGCAGGCAGGTCCGCAGGGCCGGGAGCGGCCGCCGCGGGCCGTTCTCGGTCACGAAGTCGAACTCGGAGGATGCGGTCGGGCTGGTCATCGCGTGCGGCGCGGGGCTCCCGGGCGGCGCCTCAGAACTGGAAGTAGATGAAGGGGCTGGACGTGGCGTTCACCAGCGTGAGCACGCAGGCGCTGGCGGTGGCGTAGACGGTGGTGAAGCCCCACGGGCCGAGACGCTCCCACCAGCCCGCGAGCAGTTCCTTGTAGCTGACCCAGTGGAGGGCCGTGAGCCCGACGAGCAACCACACGAGCCGGTCGCCGAGCAGCGCCGTCCCCGGCGGGTCGCCCGGCGCCTGGAACAGCACGAAAGGCCGGCAGATGCCCAGCGCCGAGTCGATGCTCTCGGCGCGGAAGAACACGAGCGCCAGGCAGATCCACCACATGGTGAGGATGTTGCCCACCAGCGGCGGGATGGGGATGCGGCGGCGCCAGCGACTCGAGCGCCAGTGGCGCTGCAGGATGAGCGCAGGACCCATCATCCCGCCGAAGATCACGAAGCGCCAATCGGCGCCGTGCCAGAGCCCTGCCAGCAGCCAGGTGACGACGACGTTGAACCACACGCGCGGGTTGCTCCCGCGCCAGCCGCCCAGCGGATTGAACAGGTAGTCGCGCAGCCAGAACGAGAGGCTGATGTGCCAGCGCGTCCAGAACGCCATGATGCTGGGCGCGAAGTAGGGGAAGTTGAAGTTGGCGCAGAGGTTGTAGCCGAGCAGCCCGGCGCAGGCGATGGCCATGTCGGAGTAGGCCGAGAAGTCGCAGTAGAGCTGCACCGCGTAGAGCGGGACGCCGAGGTAGGCGCTGGCCACGCCGAAGTCGGTGTAGTGGCCGTAGTAGTCCTCGACGAAGGGCGCGATGCCGTCCGAGATCACCGCCTTCTTGAAGAACCCGATCAGGAAGAGCACGAGGCAGCCGCGCACGTCCACCTTCGACAGCTGGCGCAGGCTCTTGAGCTGCGGCAGGAAGTCGATCGCGCGCACGATCGGACCCGCCACGAGCTGCGGGAAGAAGGCCACGAAGAGCGCGAGGTCGAGCAGGCTGCGCTCGCACGCCATGCGCCGCCGGTAGACGTCGATCGAGTAGCTCAGCGTCTGGAAGGTGTAGAAGCTGATGCCCACCGGCAGCACGATGTCGAACACGCGCGGCGGGATGTCCAGCCCGAGCCAGTTGGCCGTCGAGACGAACGAGGCCGTGAAGAAGTTGAAGTACTTGAAGAACCCGAGCATGCCCAGGTTGCCCACCAGGCTGCAGTACAGCCACCCCTTGCGGCGGCGTGGATCGGTGCAGCCCTGCAGGCGCACGCCCACGACGTAGTCGAGCAGCGTCGAGGCCGCCAGCAGCGTCAGGAAGCGCCAATCGGAGGCCCCGTAGAAGACGTAGCTCGTGCCCAGCAGCCAGAGCTTGCGCGTCCGGTCGGTGCGCAGCGCCCAGTACACGCCGAACACGACCAGGAAGAAGAGGACGAAGCGGAACTCGGTGAAGATCAACGGGCGGGTCCCTGTCCTCGGTCCACGGGGGTCGTGACGGCATGGCGCTGCCGGTCGTTCTTCGGCCCCTGGCGTCGCTCCGCGTGAGGCCGACCCAGACTAGCAAGCCGGCTGCTCGTCGGGCTCGGCTCGTGCGGGCGGTCGGGGCCGCGCCTCAGCGCGACCGTCCGGCTACCGCATCCGGCGGGCGGAAGTAACGCGCCAGGGCCAGGCCCTGGTTCTGGTAGGCCGAGCCGGAGCCCCCGTACAGCACGGTGCAGGGCTCCTCCGTGCGCGAGTACTCCAGCCTGAAGAGGGGCTGCTCGTGCTCCACACGGAACGGGACGTCGTGCGGACGCACCTCGAGCACGGCGCGGGCGCCGCGGGGGCTGTCCGGGCCCCAGCCGAAGCCGGGATCGAAGAAGCCCGCATAGTTCGTGCGCAGCTCGCCCATGCCCACGTCCCAGGCCAGCATCTCGGCCGCCAGGTCGGGCGGCACGCGCAGCCGCTCGCTCGAGGCCAGGATGTAGAACGCCTCCGGCTCCAGCAGCAGGCGCCCGCCGCGGTCGGCGAACACGGGCTCGAAGAAGTCGTGCGGGTCGTGCGCGCCGACCTGCTCGAGGTCGAGCTGCGGTGCCGTGCTGCGTGCCCGCCAGCCGATCGGCGCACCCGGCTCGTCGGGCCGCAGGGACAGCCCCAGCAGCAGCGAGGAGGCGTCCACCGCGCGTGCCGTGCCGCCCGCCAGCAGGTCGCCGCGCGCGAGGCGCGCGCGCAGCGCGGTCTCGTCCAGCTGCGGCCGGCCGCGCACGAAGCGCGTCTGGTTCAGCCGTTGGCCCGTGCGCACGCGCACGTCGAACGAACGGCTCAGCACCTCGAGCCAGAGCGGGCCGGCATAAGCCTCCGGGATGTCGTCGAAGCGGTCGTGGCGATCCACCACGGTGCGCGTGAAGACGTCGATGCGCCCGGTGGAACTGCGCGGGTTGGCGCGCGCCCGCAGCCCGGCCGGCAGCGCCAGGTCCTCGAGCAGCCGCACGAGGTAGGGCTGGCCGCGCCGCAGGATCGCACCACCCTGAAGCGGCACGCGCTCCAGCACCAGGTCGGCCACCTGCTCGTGCACCGGGCCGTGGGCCGGCAGGAAACCCGAGCGGATGGCGAGCGCCTCCTCGCCCAGGCGCAGGTCGAGCGTGGTCGGCTGGCGCTGCGACGGGTCGAGCGGACGGCGGGGCCGGATGGCCTGCGCGGCGAGCAGCGCGTCGATTCCAGCCAGGGTGAGGATGCCGTCCAAGGAGCAGCTCGGGAGGGGGCGCACCGATCGAGGCGTGGGGCGCGTCCGCGAGGGGGTGCGCTTGACCCCGTGGGATGCGGCCAGTAAACCGTCGCGATGAAGATCCACGAATACCAAGCCAAGGCGCTCTTCCGCGAGGCAGGAATCCCGGTGCCTCGCAGCGTCGTGGCGACGAGCGCCGCCGCGGCGGGAGCCGCCTTCAACGAGCTCGGCGGAGCCCTGGCGGTGGTCAAGGCGCAGATCCACGCGGGCGGCCGCGGCAAGGGCGGCGGCGTGAAGCTCGTGCGCTCGGCGGCCGAGGCGCAGGCTGCGGCCGCGGCCATGCTCGGCCGGCCGCTCGTCACGCACCAGACGGGGCCCAAGGGCCAGGTCGTCAAGACGGTGCTCGTGGAGCAGGGCTCGTCGATCGCGCACGAGTACTACGTGGGCATCACGCTCGACCGCGCGCGCGGCCGCCCGGTGCTCATGGCGTCCACCGAGGGCGGCATGGACATCGAGGCCGTGGCCGCCAGCGCGCCCGAGAAGATCCTGCGGGCGGTGCTGCACCCCGAGGTCGGTCTGCGCGACTGGCAGGCCCGCACCCTGTGCTACGGGCTGCACCTGCCGCCGGCGGCCGTCGCCCCGGCCACGCGGCTGCTCAAGACCCTGGCGCGCCTGTTCCTGGACAAGGATGCGGCGCTCGTCGAGGTGAACCCGCTCGTGCTCACCTCGGGCGACGAGCTCGTCGCGCTCGACGGCAAGATGACCTTCGACAGCAACGCGCTCTACCGCCACCCCGAGATCGTCGCCCTGCGCGACATGGACGAGGAGGACCCGCGCGAGCTGGCCGCCTCGGCCAAGGGCCTCACGTACATCTCGCTGGACGGCAACATCGGCTGCCTGGTGAACGGCGCCGGGCTGGCCATGGGCACCATGGACACGATCCAGATCGCCGGGGGCAGCCCGGCGAACTTCCTCGACGTGGGGGGCGGGGCCACCGCCGAGCAGGTCACGGCGGCCTTCCAGATCATCCTCAGCGACCCGCAGGTCAAGGCCATCCTGGTGAACATCTTCGGCGGCATCATGAAGTGCGACGTCATCGCCGAGGGCATCCTGGCCGCGGCCGCCGGGACACAGCTCTCGGTGCCGCTCGTCGTGCGCCTCGAGGGCACCAACGTGGAGCGCGGGCGCGAGATGCTCGAGGCCTCCAAGCTGTCCATCATCACGGCCACCGACCTGGCCGATGCCGCCGCCAAGGCGGTCGCCGCCGCGGAGGCCGGAGCATGAGCATCTTCGTCGACAAGGAGACGCGCGTCCTGACGCAGGGACTGACCGGCAAGACCGGCATGTTCCACACGCGTCAGGCGATCGAGTACGGCACGCTCGTGGTGGGCGGCATCACGCCGGGCAAGGGAGGCACGACCGTGCTCGGCGTGCCGATCTTCGACACCGTCGCCGAGGCGCGCGCGGTGACCGGCGCCAACGCCACCGCCATCTACGTGCCGCCGCCCTACGCGGCCGACGCGATCCTCGAGGCGGCCGGCGCGGGCATCGAACTCGTGGTCTGCATCACCGAGGGCATCCCGGTGGTGGACATGATGCGCGTGAAGGCCGAACTGGCCGGCAGCCCGACGCGGCTCATCGGGCCCAACTGCCCGGGCGTCATCACGCCGGGCGCGTGCAAGATCGGCATCATGCCCGGCTACATCCACCGGCCGGGCCGCGTCGGCGTGCTGTCGCGCAGCGGCACGCTCACCTACGAGGCGGTCTGGCAGCTCTCCACGCGCGGGCTCGGCCAGAGCACCTGCGTCGGCATCGGCGGCGACCCGGTCAACGGCACCGACTTCATCGACGTGCTCTCGGCCTTCCAGGCCGACCCGGGCACCGATGCCGTGGTGCTCATCGGCGAGATCGGCGGGACGGCCGAGGAGCGCGCGGCCGACTTCATCCGCAACCACATGACCAAGCCCGTGGCGGGTTTCATCGCCGGCGCGACGGCGCCCCCGGGCAAACGCATGGGGCACGCGGGAGCCATCATCTCGGGCGGAGCGGGCACGGCCGCTGAGAAGATCGCAGCCCTCACCGCCGCGGGCGTCACCATGGCCGAGACGCCCGCCGACATCGGCGCGGCCATGGCCTCGGCCCTCGAGAGCGCCCGACTGCTGCCCCGACGCTGAGCGGCCCGGCCACGCTGCGTGGCCCGCGGCGCGGCCGGCGCCACGGGCACCCCGTCCGGGCGTGGCCCGCGGCCGACGCTGCGCCCATCACGGCGAGTCCACGCGCCGGCGGGCTCCCGTGCCGACGCCGGGGCCAGGCGCGGGGCATGAGCGGCACGGGAAGCCGGGCCGGAGTGGTCGGATGCCCGCGGTGCGAACACCCAGCCCAGAACCTATACTGAGCGGCCTCGTCTTCAGGAGCCCGGAGATGGCCACCAGCTCGCCCCTGCTCATCAGCTTCCCCGGAGGCTGGGAGTGGATGATCATCCTGGTGGTGGTGCTGATCTTCTTCGGCAACCGCATCCCCGGCATGGCCCGCTCGCTCGGATCGGGGATCAGCGAGTTCAAGGCCGGTCTCAAGGAGGGTGAGGCGGGACGCGGCAAGGGCAGCGAGGCCCCGCGCGTGGGCGACGGCAATGCGCGTGGCGAGGCCGGACCGGGCGGGAAGGACGGCGGCGCTTCGTGAGCGCCGAACTCTCCGTCCTCGTCCTGGCGGGTGGTGAGGCCCGGCGACTCGACGGCATGAAGGCCGAGCGCCCGCTCGGCCGCCGGCGTCTGGTCGACGGCGTGCTCGACGTGGCGCGCGCCCTGTCGGACGACGTCCTGCTGGCCAGCCGCGATCGCCGCCTGCCGGCGCCCGGCACGCGGCGCATCGACGACCGTGCCGAGTGGGTCGGCCCTCTGGCCGGCCTGGCCGCCGGGCTCGCCGCGGCACGCCATGCCTGGTGCCTGCTGCTGCCCTGCGACATGCCCTTCGCCTCGGTCGAGGTGGTGCGGCGCCAGGCGGCGTCGCGCCGGCCGGGCGATCAGGCGGTGGCCGTGCACGACGGCGTGCGCGCCCAGCCCTTCCACGCGCTCTATGCGCGCGAACTGCTGCCCGTGGTGGAGCGCTACTACCAGCGCGGCGGGCGCTCCCTGCTCGGGGTGCTCGAGGCCTGCGGGCGCGCCGGCGGCCTGCGACTGGTGAGCACCTCGGGCCTGGGAGCCCACGCCGACGGGCGCTTCCTGCTCGACGTGAACACCGCAGCCGCCCTGCGGGCGCTGCACGCCATCGACCTCGACGACACGACGCACGACGACGCCCTGCCCTCCCACGACGTCCAGGAGCCCCCGTGAGCCTGCTCAAGCGCGACCTCATGGAGCCCGTCCGTGAGGGCATGGCCGAGACCGAGCGCATCCTGCGCGAAGAGCTGTTCGTGGACGACGCCCAGTCGGTGTCCGACATGATGGCCCACATCGGCCAGTTCGCCGGCAAGCGCATCCGGCCGGCGCTGGTGCACCTGTGCGGCGGCCTCGTGGGCGGACGCAACTACGAGCTGGCCATCATCGGCGCGATGCTCGAGGCCCTGCACATGGCCACGCTCCTGCACGACGACGTGCTCGACGGCGCCAAGCTGCGCCGGCAGGTGCCGACGCTCAATGCCCGCTTCGGCAACCACGTGCCGATCCTGCTCGGCGACCTCATCTACGCGCGCACCTTCGACCTCTCACTGAGGCTGCCGACGCTCGATGCGGCCTTCGAGATCTCGCGCATGACGCAGGCCGTGTGCCGCGGCGAGATCGAGCAGAGCTTCTTCCATTTCGACGGCGCGGTCCCGGACGAGCAGCGCTACTTCAAGGTGATCGAGGGCAAGACCGGGGCCATGTTCAAGAGCGCCTGCGAACTGGGCGTGAAGTACGGGGGCGGCACGGCCAGCCAGGCGCGTGCCATGGCCCACTTCGGCATGAGCGTCGGCGTGGCCTTCCAGATCATCGACGACTGCCTCGACGTGGTCGGCGACGAGCAGGTCGCCGGCAAGTCGCTCGGCACCGACCTCGAGACGGGCAAGGTGACCCTGCCCGTCATCCGGCTCGCGGCGCGGCTGTCGCCGGAGCGGAGGGAAGCCCTGCGAGCGCTGCTGTGCGGCGAGCGCGAAGGCTCGCGCCGGGAGCTGCTGCGCACGCAATTCGACCTGGACGAGGCCGTGGCCGTCTGCCAGGAGGAGGCCAACCAGCACCTGCGCGCGTGCCTCTCCGCGCTCGACGGCTTCCCGCCCGGCGCCGAACGGCAGAGCCTGCAGGAGATGTGCACCTTCATCCTCGAGCGGGCCCACTGAGCGGACCGGCGACGTCCGCGAGAGCTGCCTGTGGCCTTCCGACCGAACTGGTACGACGACGAGCGACGCGGGTCGCGCATGGGCAGCTTCCTCGGCGGCCCCGTGGCCGGGTGGACGGCCCTGCGCCTGATCGTCACGGCCTGTGTCGCGGTCTACGTGCTGGAGCTGCTGCTGGTCTTCTTCGCGCCCGGCGCGGGCGAGCTGCTCTTCCGGCTGTGCGCGCTGCGCAGCTGGGACGTGGACCCGACGGGCACGCGTCTCGACTTCAACTTCCTGTTCCCCGTGCAGCTCGTCACCTACATGCTCCTGCACGACGTGGGCAGCATGAGCCACGTCTTCTGGAACCTCGTGCTGCTGTGGATGTTCGGGCGCGAACTCGAAGAGGGCATGGGGCGCACGGCCTTCCTGCGCCTGTTCCTGGCCGGCGGCATCATCGGCGGACTGCTGCAGTGGGGGTACAACCTCTGGTCGCTCGATCCGGCGCCGACCATCGGAGCCTCCGGCGCCGTCTACACGATCATGGTGAGCTACGCGCTGCGCTGGCCCCGCCGCACGATCATCCTGTTCCCCCTGTTCCTGCCGGTGCCGGTGATGCTCGTGGTGGGGTTCAAGATCCTGGGTGACCTCACGGGCTTCCTCGGAGGAGGCAGCCAGGTGGCGCACCTCGTGCACCTGGGCGGCGCGGCGGTGGGCTTGCTCTGGCACACCCAGGGCGACCTGCTCGGACGCATGTCGGACCGCCTGACCCGTCGGCGTGCCGAGCGCAGCCAGCGCGTCACCCAGGACGACCGGCGGGAGATGGACCGCATCCTGGCCAAGATCCAGGCCTCGGGCCTGTCGTCGCTCGATTCCGGCGAGCGTCGCTTCCTCGACCAGCGCAGCCGCGCGCTCCGCCAGGGCAAGGCGTAGCCGCCGCCCGGGGCTTGCCCGGCTCCGCGAGGAGCCGGAAGATCGCCACGTCGTGACGTCCACAACGCGTCGACGGAACCACTGCACATGAATGCCCACCGCTTCCCGCTGCGCCACGATCGGCTGCCGTCCCGTCCACCGAGCCCCGCCGGAGCGACGCGCTGCGGGCTCCTGCCGCAGGTGCTGCGCGCCGTGCTGGTGCTGGTGCTGGTGCTCGGCTGCGGCCTGGTCGCCGCCCAGATGCCGCCGGACCACGACTTCGGCATGCCGGAGGAGCTGCAGCCCTTCTGGACGCGTTGGGTCGAGGCCAAGAACAGCGGCGACAAGCAGGCCATGGACGACCTGGCCAAGAAGGACGGCGAGCGGGCCGAGCAGTGCCTCAACCTGCTGCTCGACGACCTGTGCCAGAAGGACGTGCCCGAGATGCACCACGAGGTGCGCAGCCTGGCCTGGGCCCTCGATGCGGCCGCGCACAACGAGCGATTCATCTCGAAGGTGCGACTCATCCTCGACATGGAGATGCGCGACCGCGTCCGACGGCATCGCGCGATGGAGCAGTACTACGACGCCGTCGACCTCGAGGCGATCGGGCGCAAGGAGCGCACCTTCGCCGCCTGGGAAGCGGCGCTGCAGCTCTACTTCACCGCCTTCGAGGAGTTCACCGAGCTGGGCGACAAGGAACAGGCCTTCTACTGCCTCTCGGCCTGCGAACAGATCGAGTACCAGCGCGAGCGCCCGTGGGAGCGAGCCCGCTTCCTCGAGCAGGTCGTCGCGCTGGGCGACTCGCTGGGCTACCGGCATCCCGCGACCGACGAGGCGCGCCATGCGCTCGAGGCCCTGCTCGCGCAGGGCGTGGACCCCGACAAGGACAAGCCGGCCGAGTTGGCGAAGAAGGAGGAGACCCAGCCCGAGACCGGCGGGCGCGACCTCAACGCCTTCGCCAGCGGGTCCGAAGAAGTGGTGGTGGAGCTGTCGGCCCAGGCGCCCAAGAAGGGGCTGCCCGACCTGGTGCTGCCGACGATCAACCCGGGCGAGCAGTACCAGCTCTGGCCCAAGACCTGGATCGCGGGCCAGGGACCGGCTCCGTTCGACACGCAGCGCTCGACGGTGCTCAACCCGTGGGGGACGCGCTGGCAGCTCAGCCGCAGCGGCATCTCGCAGTTCGAGATCGACAGCGACGGCGACGGCAAGTCCGACGTGAGCTTCTCGCCGAGCACCACGCCCATGCGCATCGAGGTGCCCGGGCCGGCGGGCGAGGCTCCCTTCCCCCTGATGGTCTCGGTGCTGGGCGATCGCGAGCCCATGTTCGGCATCGAGACCAACTACGCGCCCAACGCGGAAGGCGCGCGTCTGCGCTTCTGGATCGCCGGGTGGAGCGAGGGCAAGGCGCTGGGCGAGACCTGGAAGCTGTACGACCTGAACATCGACGGCAAGCTCGGGCCGCCGGTCGAGAACTACGACGACCTCATCACGGTCTACTCGCCGGAAGAGGGTGTCAGCTTCTGGGAGCCGGACGGGGTGCTCATCGGCAAGGCCAAGAAGGCCATCCCGCTCTCGTCGGTGCTGCCCGTGGGAGCCGACTTCTATCGCTGCACGCCCGACCCCGCCGGCAAGAAGCTCACCCTGCGCAAGCTGGCGCTCGCCACGGGCAACCTGGTGGTGGACATCGACCTGGCCACCCAGCCCGAAGTGCTCGTCGCGCGCGAGATCGACAAGCTCGAGGGCGCGTACTTCGATGTCCTGCCGGCCCGCAAGGGCGCGCCGGTCGTGCTGCCCGCCGGCACATACCAGCTGTGCCTGGGCCAGCTCCGCTCGGGCAAGCGCACCAGCATGGACGCCGTGCGCATCTACACGGGCACCTCGGAACCCTTCGTGGTGAATGCCGGGGCCACGACCCAGCTGAACCTCGGCGCACCCTTCAAGTTCACCTTCAAGACGCGCGCCGACGGCAAGGAGCGGGTGCTCGACACCTCCACGCTGCGCGTGTTCGGACGCGGCGGCGAGGAGTACGCCGTGTTCTACGACGACCCGCTGCAACCCGACGTCTCCGTGCAGGACGAGGAGGGACACAGCGTGGTCAAGGCCGAGACTCTGCGGCGCGCCGGCATCGAGCAGTGGCAGACGGACAAGACCGAACGGCAGGTCGCGCTCTGGTTCCCGATGGAGTTCCGCATCGAGGTCCCGAAGGGCAGGACGTACGAGTTCAAGCTCACCCAGGCACGCCACTCGTTGCTGGGCGGGCCCTTCGCCAGCGACTGGATCCGCTGATGCTCGACATCCGAGTGGTCCGTGAGAGGCTGGCGGCCGTGGCCGCCGGAGCCGCCCTCAAGCGCATCCCCGTCGACCTCGACCGCCTGCTGGCGCTGGACGACGAGCGCCGCCGCCTCATCCGCCTGGTCGAGGACGCCACCGCGGAGCAGCGCACGCGCAGCAAGGGGCTCGGCAAGCTGGATCCGGCCGCGCGCGAGGCCGAGCTGGCCGCGCTCGGCGAGCTGAAGACGGGCATCAAGCAGGGCGAGGAGGCGCTGGCGGCGGTCCAGGCCGAGTTCGACGCGCTCATGCTGCGCGTGCCGAACATCCCGTCGGCGGAGGTGCCGCCGGGCGCCGACGACCGCGAGAACGTCGAGATCAAGCGCGTGGGCACCGTCGCCGCGGTCGACTTCGAGCGCCAGGACCACGTCGAACTCGGGCGCCGCCTCGGCATCCTGGACGTGGAGCGCGGCGTGCGCCTGTCCGGCACGCGCTTCTACGTGCTGCGCGGCGCGGGCGCCCTGCTGCACCGGGCCGTCCTGAACTTCGCTTACGAGCACATGATCGCGAAGGGCTTCGAGCCCTTCGAGGTGCCGCTGCTCGTACGCGACGCCGCCATGGTCGGCACGGCCTACTTCCCCGGCGGCGAGGAACAGGCCTATCGCCTCGAGCGCGACCAGCTGAACCTCGTGGGCACCGCCGAGGTGCCGCTCACGGCCTTCCGCGGCGGGGAGATCCTCGAGGCCTCCGAGCTGCCGCTGCGCATGGTGGCGCGCTCGGCCTGCTTCCGTCGCGAGGCGGGCGCCGCCGGCAAGGACACGCGCGGGCTGTACCGCATCCACCAGTTCGAGAAGGTCGAGCAGGTCGTCGTGCTGCCGGCCGACGAGGAGGCCTCGCGCCTCGAGCACCAGGCCATCCTGCGCAACTCCGAGGAGGTCCTGGCGGCGCTCGGGCTGCCGTACCGCGTGGTGAACGTGTGCGGCGGCGACCTGGGGCTGTCGCAGGTGCAGAAGTTCGACATCGAGACCTGGATGCCGTCCCGCGGCGGCTACGGCGAGACGCACTCGGCCTCGCGCTTCCACGACTTCCAGGCGCGCCGGCTCGACCTGCGCTACCGCGACGAGCAGGGCAGGAAGCTGTTCTGCCACACCCTGAACAACACCGTCATCGCGAGCCCGCGCATCCTCATCCCGCTGCTCGAGCTGTACCAGCAGCGCGACGGCAGCGTGCTCGTGCCGCCCGTGCTGCGGCCGTACATGCGCGGCCTCGAGGTCATCGAGCCCACCACGGCCTGAGGCGCGACGGGCTCAGCAGGCAGCGAGCTCAGCCACCGCCGCCGCCGAAGATCTCGTCCAGGATGTCGCCGAGGTCGCCGCCTCCCGATCCACCGCCGCCGGAGCCGCCGCCTCCCGAGCCTGCGCCGCCGAAGGGGTCGTCGACGCCGCCCTGCCCGTCCGGGCCGCCCTCGCCGTCTCCCTCGCCATCCCCCTCGCCCTCCTCGCCTTCGCCGTCCTCGCCCTCGCCGCCGGCCACACCGCCGGCCGTGCCCTCCGCGAAGACCGGTGGCCGCGGATGGACGCGCAGGCAGAGCGCCGCATCGCGCCCGAGCGGCACGAGCCGTTCGAACCAGTAGGTGCGGGAAGCCCGGTCCGCGTCGCTGCGCGGCGCCCCTTCGTCGCGCGGACCCACTTCGATGCCCAGCTTGATCTCGACCATCGACGGCAGGCTGTGCGACTTGCTGGCATCCCACTCGTCCAGCGGCTCCGACTCGACGTCGTCGTCCTCGTAGTAGCGCAGCTGGAACGAGATGACGCGGTCGTGCAGGCGCTCGTAGGTGCCGTCGTCCAGCGGCTCGTCGTCGATGTGGAACGACTGCCGTCGCCACAGCTCCATCACGTCGGGCACCGCGGGGTTGGGGCGCAGCCTGTAGCCGGTCTCGCACAGGTCGGACGACACCTCGCGCTCGTCGACGCGCTGGGTCAGCGAGCTGTCCACCGTGGTCAGGAAGACGAGCGTGTCGGCGTTCTCGCCGAGCAACGAATGGGACTCGCCCTTGAAGACGGCATCGTCCTGGATGTTGAGCAGCCAGCAGCGCCGCAGGTCGTTCTCCACCGTCTCCAGGATCTGCGGGCCGAGGCGCGCCGCCTTCACGTCGCGGCTCAGCACGTCGCGCGTGTTGAGCGTCGTCTCGAGCGTCCCGTAGAAGGCCACCATCATGAGCGACATGATCGAGAGCGCGAGCATGACCTCGATCAACGTGAAGGCCGCGAGCGATCGTGGACGCCTGGGACCGGCTCGTCCGGCGGGGCGGTGGCTGTTCATCGGTTGGACTCCTGGACCCGCAGGTTGATCTGTTCGTCGTCGAGCTGCTCCTCCCACATGCGGGGGATGAAGCCCTCGAGCAGCAGGGATTCTTCATCGTCCGCCGTCTCGATGTCCGGCCAGAAGACCTCGATGCGGAAGCGCCGCACTTTGTGGGGGTCGCCCCGCACGTCCTCGGGCGGCACCGCCGCGTCGGCCGGCGCCAGCGGACCGTTGGGGTCGTCGAGGGTCTCCTCCTCGTCGAGCTCGTCCTCGGCCCGCCCGGTGGCCAGATCCCAGTCCTCGAAGGTCACGACGTAGCGGAAGGCCGGGTCGTCCTCGAAGCGGCTCTCGACCTGCTTCATCTGCTCGATCTCGCGCCCGTGCTCCGCGATCAGCTCCTGGGCGATGTGCAGCCCCTGCAGCATGTGCTCCGTGCGGTAGGCGCGGTTCGTGGCCTCCTCGCGCACGTGCAGGATGGGCAGCAGGCAGATGCCGAAGATGGCCACCGTGACCATGATCTCCAGCAACGTGAAGCCCGACGCGGCTCGCCAGTCAGCGGAAGGTCGCATCGGTCACGATCTCGGGGTCCTCGTCGAGCGCGTCGAGCAGCTCGAAGTCGTTGGCCAGGCCCTGCACCCGCAGCCAGACGCGCTCGAGGTCCGGCGCGTTGCGGTTGAGCACCAGCACGTCGTGGGGGGGCATGCGCCCGAGCGGCGAGATGGGCAGCGCCACGTCGCCCGTGGTGCGCACCGAACCGTCGGCCAGCCGCACCTCCGCCAGCACGATGTCGGGCTCCATGGCCTTCGGGGCCAGCACCTCCGTCGTTCCGGGGCCGGTCACGCGTCCGTCCTCGTCCTGTTCCACCGGATAGTGCGCCGAGTAGCGCTCGTCGTCGAGATGGTAGACCCACTCGATCTCGCGTTGCACCAGCATGGCCTGGCCGCGCATCGTGCGCAGGTCGGAGCCCAGCAGCCGCGAGGAGGCGTTGAGGCGCGTCTGCGGCAGCAGGGTCTCGCCGTAGCCGAAGATGAGCGTCATCGCCAGCCCGATGACCGCGAGGGTCACGAGCATCTCGACCAGCGTGAAGCCCGCTGTCGGACGACCTGGCGTGCGGCGGACGGAGGGCACGACTGCCGCCTCAGCGGGGGGGCAGCTGGTCGTCCAGGCTGGAGATGTCCGCATCGGCGGAGTTCTCTTCCCCGCCCTCGGCGCGGTCGGCTCCCAGCGAGATGAGCTCGTACTTGCGGCTGTCGATGCGGTTGTAGATGAACTCGTTGTCCCAGGCGTCCAGCAGCATGTTCTGGTTCTGGACGTAGGCGTTGTTCATGTTCTTCGGGTCCTCCTGCAGCAGTTCCTGCAGGGTCTCCGGGTAGACGCTGTGGTGGCGCCGGTAGTCGGACAGGCACCCGCCCAGGTTGGCCATCTTGCCGCGCGTGGTCTTCACGCTGGCCTCGTCCAGGCGGTTCATGACGCCCGGCACGACGAGCGTGGCGATGAGGCCGATGATGGCGATGACGACCATGATCTCGATCAGGGTGAACGCACGCTCCCGACGGGAGGGCGCGGAGGGGGGCAGGGTGGGTTGCATGGACTCTGACTCCTAGTAGGTGCTCGTGGTGCCGAGTTCGAGCATCGGCAGCACGATGGCCATGACGATGAACGCGACGGCGCCGGCCATCAGGATGATCATGATCGGTTCCAGCGCGGCTGTCATCCTCTCGGTGGCGATTTCGACCTCGACTTCATAGCTCTCGGCGAGGCTGTCGAGCACCTCTTCGAGCTCGCCGCTCTGTTCGCCGATGGCGATCATGTAGCCCACGGCGGGCGGGAAGATGCCGCTGCGCTTGAGCGGCGTGGAGATGTCGGCCCCCTTCAGGATGGCCGCGTGGAGGTCGTCCAGCACCTTCTGCAGCACCGCGTTCCCCACCACCTCGCGCACGATCTTGATCGCGTCCAGCACCGGCACGCCGGTCTTGAGCAGGGTGGAGAGGGTGACGGCGAAGCGCGAGATCGCCTGCTTCTTGAACAGGTCGCCGAACACCGGCAGGCGCAGCAGGATACGGTCCGTGCTGAACTTGCCGGCCTCCGTGCGCCGCACGGCCGAGAGCACCATGTAGCCGACCACGCCCGCGACCAGCATGAGCAGCCAGTAGTCGCCCACGAAGTCGGTGAGCTGCTTGAGCACGCGGGTGGGGGTGGGCAGCTCGCGCTTCTTGGCCTCCACGAGCGTGATGAGCTGCGGCACCACCTTCAGCATGAGCACCGTCACCACGAGCGTGCCGACGGCCAGCATGATGAGCGGGTACATCAGCGCCGACAGCACGCGGTTCTTCATGCGCGACTGGCGCATGAGGAACTGCGCCAACCGGTCGAGCACCACGTCGCTGTTGCCGGCCGCCTCGCCCGCCCGCACCATGCTCACGTACAGGCGCGAGAAGACGCCGGGGTGCAGGGCGAGCGCCTCGGCGAAGGACGCGCCCGCGTTGATGCGCTCGCGCACGTCCCGGAAGACGACCTCCAGCCGGCGCGTCTCCACCTGCTCTACCAGCGCCTTCAGCGCATCGTTGAGCGGGATGCCCGCCTTCAGCAGCGTGGCCATCTGCCGCGTGAGCTGCGGCACGTGGTTCACCGTCTGGCGGTGGATCCACCACTGGCGCAGGCGCGACTGCTCGGCGCCGCTCTCCGACTCGAGCTCGTCGATGTCGGTGACGTGCAGGCCCTTGCGGCGCAGCCGCAGCCGAGCCTCGCGCGCGCTGTCCGCATCCTCGATGCCGGACTTGACCTGGCCGGTGTCGTTGTAGGCCTTGTAGGCGAAGACGGGCACGTCAGACCTCGTCCTTCTGCGTGACGCGCAGCACCTCGTCGATGGTCGTGACGCCTGCGATGACCTTGTTGAGGCCGTCCATGCGCAGCGTACGCAGGTTGCCCGCCTTCATGGCCTCGCGCTTGATGGTGCTGGCGCCGGCGCGCTCCATGATGCGCACGCGGATGGCCTCGTCGATCGGCAGCATCTCGTAGAGCGCCGTGCGGTCCACGTAGCCGCTCTCGAAGCAGTAGTCGCAACCCGGCCCGAAGCACACCTTGCCGTCGGGGAACATGTCGGGCTCGAGACCCACCGAGTGCAGCTGGGCCAGCATCTCCTTGTCGTCCGGCTTCTTCTGCGTCCGGCACTTGGGGCAGATGACGCGCACGAGGCGCTGGGCCACGCACAGCAGCACCGAGGAGGCCACGAGGTACGGCTCGACGCCGATGTCGAGCATGCGCGTCACGGCGCTCGGCGCGTCGTTGGTGTGCAGCGTCGAGTAGACGAGGTGCCCGGTGAGCGCGGCGCGGATGGCGATGTCCGCCGTCTCCGAGTCGCGCACCTCGCCGATCATCATGATGTCGGGGTCCTGGCGCAGGAACGAGCGCAGGCCGGCGGCGAAGGTGAGGCCCTTCTTGTTGTTCACCTGCACCTGGCTGATGCCGGTGAGGTTGTATTCGACGGGGTCCTCGATGGTGAGGATGTTCTTCTCCTGCGTGTTCTGCTCGGTGAGCGCCGCGTAGAGCGTGGTCGTCTTGCCCGAGCCCGTCGGCCCGGTGACGAAGATGACGCCGTGCGTGTACGTGACGAACTTGCGCAGCAGCGCCTCGTTGTGCGCGTCGAGGCCGATTTCCGACAGCTTGTAGACACGCGCCGACTTGTCGAGCAGGCGCATGACGATGCGCTCGCCGTAGGTGGTCGGGATGGACGAGATGCGCACGTCGACGTCGCTCTCGCCGATGCGCAGGGACGCGCGGCCGTCCTGCGGCAGCCGGCGCTCCGCGATGTCCATCTTGCCCATCACCTTGATGCGGCTGATGATCGCGTCCTGGTACTTCTTGGGCGGCGCCTCCATGTCGTAGAGCACGCCGTCGATGCGGTAGCGCACCTGCAGGTGGTCGTTGAAGGGCTGGATGTGCACGTCCGAGGCGCGCATCTTGAGCGCCTGGAACATGATCATGTTCACCAGCTTGATGAGCGGCGCCTTGTTCGAGACGTCGAGGAGGTCCTCGCCCTCCTCGATCTCCTGGCCGAGCTTGATCAGGTCGTCATCGTCCTCGACCCCGCTCAGGGCCTCGTCCACCATGTCGGCCTTGGTCTTGTAGGCCCGGTTGATGAGCGAGGTGATCTCGGCCTTGGGCGCCAGCACGACGTCGATCTCGCGGCCCATGAAGGTGGCGAGGTCGTCCATCGGATGCAGGTCGAAGGGCGCACAGGTGGCCACCTGCACCGTGCCGTTCACCTGCTCGAGGCCGACCAGGTTGAAGGCGCGCGCGAAATGCACCGGCACCTTGTCCACGAAGAGCGGCGGCACCTCGACGCTGCGCAGTTCCGAGCGGAACGGATAGCCGAGGTAGCGGGCCAGGATCTTGAGCATCTCCACTTCCTGGAGGTAGCCCTTGCCCACCAGGAGGCGGTCGAGGCTCTGGCTGCTGTCCAGCGTGAGCGCCGCGCAGTCCTTCACGTGCTGCGGCGACATGCCGCCGTCCTTGACCAGCATGTCCGCGAGTACCTTGTCCATCGGTCGGATCCCGGGCGCGCTCAGGAATCGTCGCCGGTGGGAGGCAACGCGCCGCCTCCCGCCGAGGCCGGCACCGACACGGTCGGCATCTCGAAGACCTCGTCGAGACCGCTCAGCGTGGGCAGGCCGTCCGACATCGCGTCCTGGCGCAGCGAACTCGTGAGTTCGCTCAGGTCGCCGCCGAGCCGGTCCACGTCGGCCTTGCGCGCCGCGCTGATCTCGTCGAGCAGGGCGAAGTCGGTGTCGATGATGTGCGAGGTGATGAAGACGTAGAGGTAGCGGTCCTCGTTCGTGTCGTTGAACGAACGGAACAGCCAGCCGATGAGCGGCAGGTCGCCGAGCCACGGGATCTTGCTGTCCTGCGCGCGGGCACTGCGCGCGACGAGGCCGCCCAGGATGACCGTGTGGCCGTCCGGGACCGTGACGGGCGATTCGATCTCGCGGCTGGTGATGTCCGGCGGCGCCCCCGCGATGCCCGACTGCGACGGCTGGAAGGACGAGACCTCGATGTGCACGCGCAGCCGCAGGTAGTTGCCGGCCGAGATGGTGGGCGAGACGCCCAGCCGGATGCCCGCCGTGACCGTCTCGAACGAACTGGTCGTGACCGAGTTCTGGCCGGTGGTCGTCACCTGGTAGGCCGTCTCGGTCTCGGCCGCCAGCTCGGCCTCCTGGTTGTCGTTCGTGAGCAGCGAGGGTCGCGAGAGCACGCGCGTCTCGGTGTTGCCCTCCAGCCACTGCAGGAAGAGCGGGATGGGGATGTCCTGGCTGCTCAGCATGGCCAGGGTGCCGCCCTGGCCGACGTCGGCGAAGGTGCCGGCGATGTCGAGCGTGCCGTCGTCGTTGAAGCTGCCGATGGGCGTGCCGAAGTTGGAGACGAAGGCGCCGTCGGTGGCCGAGGCGGCCGCGATGCCCGCCGCGAAGAGCTCGTTGATCGTGCGCGAGGTCTCGACGATGGCCGCCTCGACCAGCACCTGCGGCCGGCGCACGTCGAGCGAGGCGAGGGTCTCCAGCAGCTCGGCGTAGCGTCGGTCGGAGGCCGTGATGATGAGCGAGTTGCTGGTCGTGTCGGCCACGACCGTGGCGGGGATCTCGAGGCTGTCGCCGCCCGGCGCAGCACCCTGGGCGCTGCGCGCGGCCTGCTCGTTGGACTCGGCCTCCTGCAGCACCTCCTGCAACACCTCTTCCACGGCCTTGGCGTCGGTGTTCTGGAGGCGCACCACGTGCGTGAAGCCGCGCGGCTCGACCTCCACGTCCAGGATGGCGATCCACGACTCGAGGCGGTCCACGATCTCGGGCTCGCCCGACAGCAGGAACGCGTTGCTGCGCGGGTCGGGGATAATGCGCGGTTCGATCTCGCGGAAGGCCGTGCCACCGGCCGCCTGCTGCACCTGGGCCTGGCCCGGCCGCAGCCCGCGCGAGGCCGCGAGCAGTTCGGTGAGCACCTCCTCGATGTCGTCCACGGAGGCGTGCTCCAGCACGCGCCGCCGGATCATCGGCTTGGGGCTGAAGGGCGGCACGTCGATCAGGCCCACGAGCTGGTAGGCGCCCCAGACGTTGTTGCCGAAGCCCGTGACCACGAGGCTGTTGCTGTTCTCCACCGCCCGCACCGACTCGATCTGGCTGTCGAAGAAGGGCGCGAAGGTGCCCATGACGTTCCGCGCGTCCACGTACTTGAGCGGGATCGAGGTCGTGATGAGCACCGCAGGGTTCTGCGCGTAGAGCGGCAGGGCCTCGATCGGCACGATGGGGGAGGTGTTCTTGCCCAGGCCCGTGCCGGGCGAACGCCCGCCGCCGGCGCCGGGCGTGATGCGCACCACCGAGAGGAAGGTCGAGCCCTCCGGGCCGTAGTCGCCCACGATGAACTCGTAGGCCCGCAGCACGGCCTGGAAGAACAGGTAGAAGTCGTCCTTCTTGATCGTGATCGGCCCGACGATCTGGATCCGGACGTCGCTCACCTGCGCCCGGTCGTACTTGATCGGCCGGCCCAGGATGACCTTGGCCAGGTCGATGAAGTCGATGAGCTTCTCGCCGGCCTCCTCGTCGAACTGCAGGATGTACGAGTCACCCGAGGTCGTCACGTCCTGGGCCCTGACCGCCGCCGGCAGACCCAGGGCGGCCGCGATCACGAGGGGGGCGAAGCTCATCGCGCGCATGTTCAGGAAGGCTCCTGGGCGGGACCGCCCGCTGGGGCGGGCAGGCTCACGGGCTGGGGGCGGGGCGGGGCCAGGGCTGCGGATCTCGGATGTCTGGTCGATGATGGGGGCTTCGACGGGTGATCTCAACCGTGTATTCCCTGCCGCGAGCGGCGCTTGGAGCACGGCTTCGGGCTCGGCCGGGCAGCCCCCTGGGCCCTTGCAGGCCTGCCGGCCAGACACTAACCTCGCCCGGTTTTCGCCCACCCGCGGCATTCCGCGTTCTCCCCACCCCCGTCGGTCACTCGCGCTCCCTTGAAGCTCTCCGAGGTCCTCACCGAGCCCGCCGTCGTCCTCGACCTGCGCGGGCCCGACAAGTGGCACCTCATCGGGACCTTGACCGACTCACTCGTGGCCAGCCGGCAGATCGTGCCCGGGCACCGCGACCGGGTGCTCGACGCCCTGCTCTCGCGCGAACGCTCCATGTCGACCGGCATGGAGAACGGCATCGCCATCCCGCACACGTCGGTGGCCGAGGTGGAGCACACCGCCGTGGCGCTCGGCATCTCGTCGGCCGGAGTCGATTTCCACGCCATCGACGGGCGCCCGACGCATCTCATCATGCTGCTGGTCAACCCCAGCAACCGCACCAAGGCCCACATCCGCACCCTGGCCGAGATCGCGCGCCTGCTCTCCAGCAGCGAGCTCCGGCAGGGCCTGCAGTCGGCCACCAGCGTGCAAGTCGTACTCGATCGCATCCGTGAGGCCGAGGCCACCGTGACATGACGGCCCCCTCGATCCGCTACACTGGCCCCTCGGCCTGAGAGGCCGGAATCCCAGGAGTTCCATTTGGTCATCCGCATCCAGACCCGCGAGAACGAGCCCGTCGAGAAGGCGCTGCGGCGGCTCCGCAAGCTCTGCAACAACGAAGGCATCACCCGTACCTCGAAGGCCAAGGCCTATTTCGAGAAGCCGAGCGAGCGTCGGCGCCGGGATGCGCGCGAGCGCCGGAAGGCGATCCGCCTCTCCATGCGCGCCAAGCGGCAGGACGTGCAGAAGCTGCTCACCCGGCGGCGCAAGGCCCGCAAGAACGCGCGCGCCGCCGCCCGTGGGCGCGACCCTGGCATCGACATCGGGGAGATCCCGGACCTCGATGTGCCGGCGTTCGGCGAGCGCCGCGAGCATCGCCGCGGGCGCGACGACTGAGCTGCAGCGGGCTCCGGTCGGCGCTGGCCTGCAGCGCCGGCCCGGGGCTCAACGCGGCTGACACCCGCCCTCGGCGGGTTCGAGCTTGCTGACCCGGCGCGCATGCCGGCCGCCCTCGAAGGGCTGCCCGAGGAAGATGCGCACCATCTCGGCCATGACACCTTCGTCCACCACGCGCGCGCCGAGACAGAGCACGTTGGCGTCGTTGTGGGCGCGGCACAGGCTCGCCTCGAAGGTGTCGTTGCACTTGGCCGCGCGCACGCCCGGCACCTTGTTGGCCGCGATCGACATGCCGATGCCCGTGCCGCACACGAGCACGCCGCGATCGACGTCTCCGGCGGCGACGCGCCGCGCCACCGCGCAGGCGAAGTCGGGGTAGTCGACGGACTCCGGGCCGCCCGTCCCCAGGTCCTGCACGGCATGGCCGTCGGCGCGCAGCAGCTCGAGCAGTCGCTGCTTGACCTCGAAGCCGGCATGGTCGGCTGCCAAGGCGATCCTCATCGGTCGTCTCCAGGGAGTCGTGGGCAGAGCGTGGCGGCCCGGGCCTCGGCCATGCGCTCGAGCGTCGCCGCGCAGGCCTCGTAGTCGGCCGGCGAACCGCCGAAGGGATCTTCCACCTCGGCACCCGCCGGGTCGAAGAGTTCGAGCGGCACCGGAAGCTCCCCGAGGCCGGAACGCGCGGCCTCGAGGTGCTCGCGCGTCATGCCGAGCACCAGGTCGCAGCGCTCCAGCAGCCCCGTGGCGAAGGGCCTGCTGCTGTGTTCGGAGAGGTCGAGCCCGCGCGACCTCAGCGCGCGCAGCGCGCCCCGGCTGGCCCCGGAGCCCTCGCGCGCCCAGGTGCCGGCCGATCCGACCTCCGGCAGCAGCAGGCGACCTTCCGGGCCTGCCCGGCGCTCGAGGGCGCGTCGCAGCAGGGCGGCGGCCATCGGACTGCGACAGGTGTTGCCGCTGCAGACCACGAGCACGCGGCCGAGGGCGTGCCGCTGCAGGTCGGCCCGGCTCACCACACCCTCGCGCAGGACGGCCAGCGTCGCCCGGCCGGCCTCGACCACGGTCGAACTCTCGCCCAGCGCGCAGCGGCCGCCATCCACGACGACGGCGGCCTGCTCGGCGACGCCGGCATCGAGGTCGCTCAGCGCGCGCGGGGCGGGTTCGCCCGGACGGTTGGCCGAGGGCAGCAGCACGGCACTCGGGCAGGCGGCGAGCAGGCTGCGCGTCCAGGCGTGGCCGACGACGCGCACGCCCAGGCTCGGTCCCTGGCGCGCCGCCAGCACCTGCGTCACCGGCCCCGGCCACCAGCGAGCCGCCACGCGTGCCGCGGGCCCTGTCAGCGGCAGCAGCCGATCTTCGAGCCGCGCGACGCCGTCCACGGCCAGGCTGAAGGGCGAGGTCCGCTGTTGCTTCAGGCGGGCGAGCCGCTCGAGCGCCTCCGGACGATCCTCGCGCCCCGCGATGCCGTACACGGTCTCGGTCGGCAGGATGACCAGAGCGCCCCGGTCGAGGGCGGCCAGCGCGGCGGCCCGTGCGGCCTCGGGGTCGACGGACAGGTCGAGGGTCGGCGAACTCGAAGCGGGCGGAGCCATGCGCGGCCGATTCTAGAGCGGAGGCGGGGGCCGTCCACGCCCGGGGCCGGTTTCACACCGGCCGTCGAGGCAGGCATACTGCCGCCCTGGCAGTCCTCGACCCGCTGTGGACCTCTCCCTCGCCTCCCCAGGAGCCTCGCTGTCGTGCCCGGTCTCGGTGATCGCCGCCGCCGGCTCGAGAGCATGGGCGTCATGGCGGCCGGCCTCGCGCACGAGGTCAAGAACCCGCTCAGCACGATGTCGATGACCCTGCAACTCGTCGCCGAGGACCACGCCCAGCCGCGCAGCCCGCTCGAGGAGCGCACGCTGCGGCGGGCGCGCCTGCTGCTGGGAGAGGTGAAGCGCCTCGACGGCATCGTGAACGACTTCCTGGCCCTGGCGCGCGGCTACGAGCTGACCCCGGCCAGCGTCGACCTGGAACTGCTCATCACCGAGGTGCTCGGCCTGGTCGGCCCGCAGAACGAGCGCCTGGGGGTGCGCAGCCGCTCGTCCCTGGCCGCTGACGCCCGCTACGTGGTGGCCGACCCCAAGTTCCTGCGCCTCGCCCTGATGAACCTCATCGTCAACGCGCAGCAGGCCATGAGCGGCACCGGCGGCGAACTGCTGCTGGAGACGCGCCGCAAGGACCAGGAGGTCGAGATCCGGGTCACCGACACGGGCCCGGGCATCGAGCCGCGGCGGCTCGAGAAGATCTGGCAGCCGTTCTTCACGACCAAGGAGGGCGGAACGGGCCTCGGGCTGCCCACGACGCGCCGCATCATCGAGGAGCTGGGCGGCGACATCAGCGTCTTCTCCGAGCTCGGTCGCGGAACCCGCTTCACCATCAGCCTGCCGGTGCTGCCCAAGCAGCTGCCGGCCGACGTCCCGGACCGGAGCCCCGGCGCATGACGGTCGCCGCGAGCGTGCTCGTCGTCGACGACGACGAGGCCCATGCCCACACGCTGGCGGAGGCCCTCGAGAGCTCGGGCTACAGCCAGCAGGTCGTCACCTCGGGGCGCGCGGCGCTGGAGCGCATCGCCGAGTCGCGCCCCGACATCGTGCTCACCGACCTGCGCATGGCGGACGTGGACGGCATGGACATCCTGGGCGCCTGCCAGGCCCAGGGCGACATCGAGGTCGTCATGATCACGGGTCACGGCTCCGTCGAGAGCGCCGTCGAGGCCATGGCCGCCGGCGCCGCGCACTACCTGACCAAGCCCGTCAACCTGGCCGAGCTGCGCGCCGTGCTGGGGCGCCTCGTGGAGCGCCAGCGCCTGCGGCGGCGCAACCTGGAGCTGGAGGCCCAGCTCGACGCACGCTACGGCTTCGACCGCATCATCGGGTCGAGCCCGCCGATGCAGGCGCTCTTCAGGCTCATGCGCCAGGTCGCCCCGACCGACGTCACCGTGCTCATCACGGGCGAGAGCGGCACGGGCAAGGAGCTGGTGGCCCGGGCGCTGCACCAGAACAGCCGGCGTCACAAGGCGCCGCTCGTGACGCTCAACTGCGCGGCCCTGCCGGAGAGCCTGCTCGAGAGCGAGCTGTTCGGCCACGAGAAGGGCGCCTTCACGGGAGCGCTGGCGCGCAAGGTCGGATACATCGAGTACGCCGAGGGCGGCACGCTGTTCCTGGACGAGGTCGGCGACATGCCGCTCACGACCCAGATCAAGGTGCTGCGCGCGCTGGAGAGCCGCGAGATCCAGCGCCTGGGCTCCAACCAGACGATCCCGGTGGACATCCGGGTGGTCACGGCCACGAACAAGAACCTGCTGCACGAGGTGGCTCATGGGCGCTTCCGGGAGGACCTCTACTTCAGGCTGAAGGTGGTCTCGATCCACCTGCCACCGCTGCGCGAGCGCACGGTGGACATCCCTTCGCTGGCCGAGGCCTTCCTGCGCGAGTTCGTCGCGCAGCACGGCACGCACGTGACGGGCCTCTCGCCCGAGGTGCTGCGTGCGCTCCAGGCCCACCCGTGGCCCGGCAACGTGCGCGAACTGCGCAACGTCATCGAGAACATGGTGGTCACGGGCAGCCACGAGGTGCTGCAGCCCTCCGACCTGCCGCCCGGCTTCGTCACGCACGAGCCCGTGCCGGCAGCACCGACCGACCTCTCCTCGCTGGCCGGCAAGACCGCCGCGGAGGTCGAGCGCGAGCACATCCGGGTCACGCTCCAGCACGTGCGCGGACACCGCAAGCAGGCCGCGCAGATGCTGGGCATCGGCGAGCGCACCCTGTTCCGCAAGATCAAGGAATACCAGCTGGGCTGACGGCGGCTGCGCAGCGAGCTCGTGGCATGGCCACCGGGTCCCCGGGACCGCCATTTCGGCAGCCGTCGGCTTGCGGGATGCCGATTGGACAGCCCGAGCGACGGAATGGCCGCCGGCAGGGGGCGAAACCCTCATTGGCACGGTGTTTGTTGAACCCCGACAGCGACCCGCGGCGGTCCGCGCTCACCGGCTGGAGCCTCCCATGACTGACCACATCATCGGCATCGACCTGGGCACCACGAACTCCGTGGTGGCCATCCTCGAGGGAGGACAACCCAAGGTCATCCCGAATGCCGAGGGGCACCGCACGACACCCTCCGTGGTGGCCTTCACCGCCGATGGCGAGCGGCTCGTGGGGCACCCGGCCCGCCGCCAGGCCGTGACGAACGCGGCGCAGACCATCTACTCGATCAAGCGCTTCATGGGCCGCCGGCACGAGGAGGTGGGCAGCGAGGAGAAGCACGTCGCCTACAAGGTGGTCGGCGACCCCGACAAGCCGGTCGAGGTGCTGGTGCAGTCCAAGGACGCCAACGGACGCGTCAAGGAGCGTCGCTACACGCCGCAGCAGATCTCGGCCATGATCCTCTCGAACCTCAAGGAGACGGCCGAGGCCTACCTCGGCACGACCGTGAGCCGCGCGGTGATCACGGTCCCGGCCTACTTCAACGACGCCCAGCGCCAGGCCACCAAGGATGCCGGCGAGATCGCGGGCCTGAAGGTGGAGCGCATCGTCAACGAGCCGACCGCGGCCTGCCTGGCGTTCGGCCTGGAGAAGAAGCGCGAGGGCCGCATCGCGGTCTTCGACCTGGGCGGCGGCACCTTCGACGTGTCGATCCTGGACATCGGTGACGGCGTCTTCGAGGTCGCGGCCACCAACGGCGACACGCACCTCGGCGGCGACGACTTCGACTCCGTGCTCATCAACCACGTCGCGGCGCAGTTCAAGAGCGAACAGGGCATCGACCTGCTCAAGGACATCATGGCCGTGCAGCGCCTGCGCGAGGCCTGCGAGAAGGCCAAGTGCGAGCTGTCGGGCGCGGCGCAGACCAACATCAACCTGCCGTTCATCACGGCCGACGCGAGCGGCCCCAAGCACCTCAACCTGAACCTGACGCGCGCCAAGTTCGACGAACTCACCGCCAAGCTCGTCGAGCGCTGCCGCAAGCCCTGCGTCGAAGCGCTGAAGGACGCCGGCTGCAAGCCCGCGAACATCGACGAGGTGCTGCTCGTGGGCGGCAGCACGCGCATCCCGGCCGTGCAGGCGCTCGTGCGTGAGATCTTCGGCCGCGAGGGCAGCAAGAACGTCAACCCAGACGAGGTCGTGGCCCTCGGCGCCGCCGTGCAGGGCGGCATCCTGAGCGGCAAGGTCGAGGACGTGGTGCTGCTCGACGTGACCCCGCTCTCGCTCGGCATCGAGACCATGGGCGGCGTGACGACGCGCCTGATCGAGCGCAACACGACCATCCCCACCTCGAAGAAGGAGATCTTCTCCACGGCCTCGGACAACCAGCCCGGCGTGGAGATCCACGTCCTGCAGGGTGAGCGCGAGATGGCGCGGGACAACCGCACGCTCGGCAAGTTCAAGCTCGAGGGCATCCCGCCGGCCCGGCGCGGCGTCCCGCAGATCGAGGTCACCTTCGACATCGACGCCAACGGCATCCTGAAGGTCGGCGCCAAGGACCTGGGGACCGGCAAGGAGCAGAAGATTACGATCGAGGCCAGCTCGGGCCTGTCCGAGGCCGAGATCGACCGCATGCGGCGCGAGGCCGAGGAGCACGCCGAGGAGGACAAGCGCCAGCGTGAGCTCATCGACCTCAAGAACCAAGCCGAGCAGACCATCTACCAGACCGAGAGGGCGCTCGACGAACACAAGGACAAGCTCGACGAGAAGACCGTCCTGGCGATCAGCTCGGCGCGCGGGCAGCTCGAGACGGCGGCCAAGGGCAGCGACCCGGCGGCCATCAAGTCCGCCCTCGAGGCCTACGCCAAGGCCGCCCAGAAGCTGGCCGAGAAGCTCTATGCCCAGCAGCCGTCAGGGGACGGGGGGCCGGACGCGTCTGGCGCGCCCCCGCGTGGAGCAGGGGCCCCGTCCGGAGCGTCCAGCGACGACATCATCGATGCCGATTTCGAGGTCAAGAGCTGACCGGACGGCCGCTCACCGGGCGGCCGCCGGCCGGCAGGCCCGGCCGGCCGCGGGGGGCTGCGGCCCTTGATCCACACCGAGGGGCTCACGCGGCGCTTCCACGACCTGGTGGCCGTCGATGCCATCGACCTGCACGTCGAGCCGGGCGAGGTGTTCGGCTTCCTCGGCCCCAACGGCGCCGGCAAGAGCACCACGATCCGCATCCTGACCGGCTTCCTGCCGGCCACCTCAGGCAGGGCCCTGGTCGCCGGACACGACGTGGCGCGCGAGAGCCTCGCCGTGCGCCGCCGCATCGGCTACCTGCCGGAGAGCGTCGCCCTGCCGATCGATGCGCGCGTCGAGGAGTACCTCGACTACCGCGCCCGCCTCAAGGCCGTCCCGGCGCGCGACCGCGCACGGCTCATGCAGCACGCCCTGGAGGTCTGCGGCCTGGTCCCCATGCGGCGACGCATCCTCTCGCAGCTCTCGCGTGGCTACCGCCAGCGCGTCGGGCTGGCCGACGCCCTGCTCGCCGACCCGCCGCTGCTCATCCTCGACGAGCCCACGGGCGGCCTCGACCCCGCCCAGCGCCAGGAGGTGCTCGACCTCATCGCCGCGCTCAAGGGCAAGCGCACCGTGCTCTTCTCGAGCCACGTGCTGACCGAGGTCGAGCACGTCTGCTCGCGCGTCGCCATCATCCAGCGCGGGCGCATCGTGGCCAGCGGGACCCGCGACGAACTGGAGCGCAGTGCGGGGCATCCCGGCGAGGTGGCGATCGAGGCGGCCGGCGCAGGCGAGCGCCTCGCGCAGTCGCTCAGCCGCCGGGGCATCGCGCATGACCGGCTCCCGCCCGACGGCTGTGTCGCGCACCTCGGCGCCCAGGGTGACCCCGTCGGACTGCTCGCCGCGCTCGTCGGCGAAGGCCTGCCGATCGGGCGCTTCGAGCCCCGGACCCGCTCGCTGCAGCAGATCTTCCTGGAGCTGACCCGCACGTGAGCCGCCCCCTGCTGCCGCTCTTCTGGCGCGAGATCGAGAGCCTGTTCTTCTCGCCGCTGGCGTACATCGTGCTCACGATCTTCCTGGTGCTCAACGGCTTCTCGTTCTACTCGGCGCTCGAACTCTCGGGCGGCGTCGTGGACGACGCCATCGCGCTGTTCTTCGGGGACAGCCCGCTCTTCTGGCTGTGCCTCGTCGCGGTGCCGCCGCTCGTGACCATGCGCCTGGTGGCCGAGGAGCGCCGCAGCGGACAGCTCGAGGTGCTGCTCACGGCGCCCGTGCGCGACGGCGAGGTGATCGTGGCCAAGTTCCTGGGGGCGCTCGTGTTCCAGGCCTTCCTGTGGGCCCCGACCCTGGTCTACGTGGCCATCATCCGCAACTACGGCGCGCTGCCCGACCCGGGGCAGATCCTCACCTCGTACCTCGGGATCGCGGCGGTCACGGCGCTGCTCACGGCGCTCGGCCTGCTGTTCTCGACGCTCACCAACAACCAGATCGTGGCGGCCGTGGCGTCGCTCACCTGCAACCTGCTGTTGCTGCTCGTCCCCATGATGGGCAGCTCCGTGGGTTTCGCCGCCCTCGCCCCCGCGCTCGAGCACGTCTCGATGACGCAGCACTTCGCGGGCTCGTTCAGTCGCGGCATCCTCGACTCGGCCACGCTCGTGTTCTACGGCGCATCGACCCTGGGGCTGCTGGTCATCGCCACGCGCAGCCTCGAGCTGAGGCGCTGGCGATGAGCCCCGCCGGCGGTTTCGGTCTCGGCCGGCGGCTGCTCGGGACGGCCGAGGGCCTGGGCACGACGCTGGTGGTCACGCTGCTCGTGGCCGCCCTGGTCTTCGCCTCGACGCGCCCCACGCTGCGGCTGCGTCGCGACCTCACGGAGGGAGCCCACTACACGCTCAGCGACCAGACGCGTGCGATCCTGGCCGGCCTCGAGCAGGGCGTCACCGTAGTCACCGTGCTCCGCCCGGAGACGCAGGCCGTCCCCAACGGCCTGCCCGAGGTGCAGCGCAAGGCCGGCGACTACGTGCGCAACCTGCTCGAGGAGTACGTCGTCGCCGCCGGCGGTCGGCTCGAGCTGCGCCACGTGGACCCGTTCGCCGACCGCGCCAGCACCGAGGAGCTCGTGCGCGACTTCCATCTCACGCGGGCCAACGTCGTGCTCATGCGCTGCGGGGAGCGCACCGAGCAGGTGTTCCTCGAAGAGCTGGTGACGATCGACCGCGGGCTGGCCGTGGCCGGGCAGATCGTGCCGGCGGAGCTGCGCGCCTACCACGGCGAAGGGCCGCTCACCTCGGCCCTGCTGCGCGTCACCTCGGCACGCACGGTGCGCATCGGGCTCGTCACGGGCAGCGGCGAACCGGCGCAGGACGACTTCGGCGAGTTCGGCGTCGGCATCCTGGCGGAATCGCTGCGCGGACAGGGCATGGAGGTGGTCGACGTCGACCTGCACACGCCGCCGCCGGATGCGCCCGACGTCCTGGCGCTCATCGGGCCGACCGACATCCTGACGCGCACCTCGGTCGAACAGCTCGAGGCTGCGCACTCACGCGGCACGGCCCTGTTCGTCGCGCTGCACCCCTGGGCGCAGGACGAACGCCTCGACGGATTCCTGGCGCGCGTGGGCGTGCGCCGCGAGCACGCGATCCTGTGCGAGGTCGAGTCGCCCTTCGAGGGCCCGCGGCGCAGCGTGGTCACGGTGCGCCAGTTCGACCCCGAGCACCCCGTCTCGGAGTCGGTCGCGAGCCAGGGCTACTTCGCGCTCTTCCCCACGGCCGGGGGGCTGGCGCGCTCGCCCGAGCTGCCACCCCAGGTGTCCACGGCCTACCTCGCGGAGTCGGGGCAGGTCTTCGGCGACCTCATCGCTCCCGGCGAGCGCAGCGGCAACTACGTGCTGGACGACGCCCAGGAGGTGGCCAGCCCGCGCTACGTCGCCATGGCCGTGCAGGGCGGGCCGGGCCGGGCGGTCGTCTTCGGCAGCGCCGGTTTCCTCACGAACGGCTACCTCAGCGAGGGCGGCCCCGGCAACATGGACCTCGTGCTGAACGCCATGAACTGGCTCGTCGAGCGCGAGGACGCCATGGCCGCCCGACCACTGCTGGCCTTCGAATCGCGCGTGGACCTGTACGGCGAGGAGAAGGAGCAAGTGTTCA
>Ga0315912_10000727_pt1 | contig 50856 bp, 43 predicted proteins | sample VfabasoilMG_FD_204469 | JGI IMG/M metagenome (GOLD analysis project Ga0315912, IMG submission 204469) | Garden soil microbial communities collected in Santa Monica, California, United States - V. faba soil | ecosystem: Environmental > Terrestrial > Soil > Garden | place: USA: California... | reverse complement strand
ATCCTGCGGCAGCAGCAAATAAAAACTGGTTCGGACTTTTCGTCCAGCCAAGTAAATCAACGCCCCACATGGCTACAATAAAACCGACCGTTCCCCAAACACGAATAGGCGGAAATACCTCTTGGACTTCAATACCCCGACTGGTCAAAATACTATACGACACGGTATTATTTAGCGCGATAGTAGGCATGAAGAAAAGACTGTTCAATAAAATGGCATAGTATAATACACTGACATCAGAAATCGTGCTGGCCCAGTACAAAATCACGGCTCCGATAATATGGCACAGCCCAAGCACACGCTCGGCATTAACAAAACGATCGGCCAGAATTCCCATCACCGTTGGCATGATGAGTGAGGCAATACCCATGGTTCCGTATGTGGCACCTACCAAAGCGCCTCTGGTGGTCATGTCACCCTCCAATGAAAACATGTATCCGCCCAATGAAATCAGCCACGAACCCCAGACAAAGAACTCCAAAAAATTCATCACGATTAACCGGTTCTTTATGCTCATAGGTTTTCAGGGAAGGTTCAACTTGAACGACTGCGTGGCCTGGGCCAGCTAATACTTAAAGTGAAATATGAATCTAATGAGGGTCATGAAAACTAATTGCGCTTGCTCAGCTCATCGCGAATCTTCGCCGCGCGCTCATAGTCTTCTTTGTCAATCGCGTCTTTCAGCAGTTCATTCAACTTATCGATGGAGTAGTTTTTATAATCGTCTTTGCGGGAAGTCTCTTTTTTAACGCGGGCTTTTTCAACCTTGGGTTCAGGCTTCTCTTCTTCGGCTTCGTCGGTGAGTACAATGCCGGCTTCGGCGAGGATATTTTCGTAGGTAAAGATCGGAGAATCGAAACGGAGCCCGATGGCAATCGCATCGGACGGACGCGCGTCGATTTCAATTTTTTTCAAACCATCGGAGCAAACGATCTTCCCAAAGAAAACGCCTTCCTTCAAATCCGATATGATGATCTCTTCGACCGTGAAATGATAATTATTCGCGAACGCCTTGAACAGGTCGTGCGTCATGGGGCGGTTGGGAATGATCTTTTCGATTTCGATAGCAATGGCCTGCGCTTCAAACATCCCGATGATGATGGGAAGCCTGCGATTACCTTCCGTTTCACCCAGGACTAACGCAAACGAACCCGTTTGTGACTGACTGGAAGAGAGCCCCAGTATTTCCAACTTGATCTTTTTCACTTTTCGATCTCGCTTTGCTAGTATTTTACTTCAACTTACAACAAATCACCAGACAGCCCAGCAATCTTTGCAATTATTTTGCGGCCTTAATAGCCTGTGTTAACTTCGGCAATACGTCAAAGGCATCGCCAACGATGCCGTAGTCGGCGGCTTTAAAAAATGGTGCTTCCGCATCCTTATTAATTACCACAATACACTTTGAAGAGTTCACGCCAGCCAAATGTTGGATAGCACCCGATATTCCAATCGCGATATAAAGTTGTGGCGCAACCTTCACACCGGTTTGTCCGACGTGCTCATGGTGTGGTCTCCAGCCCATATCTGAAACTGGCTTGCTGCAACCGGTAGCTGCATGCAGTGTGTGCGCCAATTCTTCCAAAATTCCCCAGTGCTCGGGTCCTTTCATACCTCTTCCACCGGAGACGACAATGTTAGCTTCCGGTAACAGGACTTCGCCTGTTGCTTTCTCGGACGACAAGATCTTCGTCGCAAAATCTGCATCTGATAAAGTAGGTTGAAACGGTGTCACCGACACGGCGCTTCCTACTTCTTTCGCCTCAGCGGCATTCTTCTTCAGCACGATAACCTTCTTGCCATTCTTCAAGTCGACCTTGGCAAATGCCTTGCCGGTATAAATGCTTCGCTTCACGACAAAACCAGACGATGTATCGGGCAGCTCGACTACGTTGTTCGCGAGGCTCGCGCCAAGCTTGGTCGCCACGCGCGCTGATACCGGAGTTCCCAGTGAAGAGTTTGCCAATACCAATATTTCTGCGCCTTCCGCTTTCACCGCTTGTTCAATGACAGAAGCATAGGCCTGGATTATTCCTTCGGTAAGTTTTGCATCAGCAGCGTGGAGAACTTTCGTCGCCCCATATTTTCCCAAAGCTCCCAATTCGGCAGCATCGATTGTTCCCAAAGCCAATGCTGTTACACCCTTTCCCAGGGCGTGCGCATACGCGACTGCTTCCAATGATGTCTTCTTGATCTTGCCTTCGGCGCTTTCTACAAATACTAAAACACTCATAAATATCTACAGTAAATTTTATACAAGTAAGGAGGTAATATGGGTCCGAAAAGTTTCGACTACAATACTTTTGCTTCGGTCTTCAACAACGTAACCAATTCGGCAACATTGTCGGCACTGATCATCTTCACAGATCCTTTTGCCGGGGGCAACTCGTAGCGTTGTAACGCCACGCCACTATCGACGGCTTTTGGCTCCACTACCTTTAAAGGTTTTGTTCGGGCGGACATGATTCCGCGCATGTTTGGAATCTTCCACTCAGCGATCGGCTCCTGACAACCGGCAACGAAAGGAAGGTTTACTTCAACAGATTCTTTTCCACCTTCAATTTCACGGGTGAGCTTTGCCTTTGTACCGTCTAAATCCAATTTCATCACGGGAGATACGGAAGGAATTCCTAACAGTTCAGCCACGATGCTGTGGACGACTCCACTATTATAGTCAATTGATTCACGGCCCATCAGGATCAAATCATAACCAGCGCCTTTCGCTTGCTCAGCAATCTGGCTGGCCACGAAAAATGAATCGGTTGGCTCGGCGTTTACCCGGATCGCATCGTCAGCTCCAATAGCCAACGCTTTCCGAATGGTCGGTTCGGTGTCTGCCAGGCCTACGTTGAGCACGGTGACTGCAGCACCAGAAGCTTCCTTGATCTCGATGGCACGCGCCAGCGCATAGTCATCGTAAGGACCGATGATAAACTGGACGCCAGTTGTATCAAACTTAGTCTGGTTGTCGATAAAATTGATTTTGGAAGTCGTGTCGGGAACGTGGCTGATGCAAACTAGAATCTTCATCTCACTCTATATCAATAAGTTCAAAAGTACTTTTTAGAAAACGGCGTCAAGATACAAAAATCCGATTTTGAAACGCGAAACGCCTGGGAATTTTCAAAATGACATCGCGGAACCCGAATTTATTCCCGTGGATTTAGCACCAACTTTTTGTTTTGATATACTTTTGCATCCTTGTTATGACACGGCTTGAGCAACTTCAGCAATTCTACGACGAAGATCCGCAAGATCCCTTCAACGCCTATGGACTGGCGTTGGAACTTGCCAAGTCAAATCCGGTAGCGGCGGCCGAACTTTTCGAGCGCATCCTGTCGCAGCATCCCTCCTATGTAGCTGCCTACTACCAGGCTGCAAAATTGTACGAGTCGCTCGACAAAAATGAGCGCGCCATCCAGATTTATAAGCAAGGGATTGATCAATCCAAAAAGCAAAACGAATTCAAAGCCCTTCGCGAGCTCCAATCCGCGCTGGATGAATTGATCTACGAATGATCAAGACTCCAGCGGAGTCGACTCAGAGTCTTTCCTGGGCATAAACCGTGAGAAGATTGCACTCCGGTTGAGCTTCAACAACTTCCTGGATGTGAGGTAGTGCATTACCTTTTCCTCCAGGAAATGGTGGAATGGCAGCAAGATGGAAATGAGACCGATCTTGATCACCAGAATTTTCCACGGCTCGCCGTGTGTGAGAAGATGAATCTGGTTGTCAGCCAACAGAATGATGAATTCAAACAGGAAGATAAACGCAAAGAATCCCAGGATGCGAATGGTGGTATGCGAAACACTGAACGTTCCCAACATCACCAGCACGATGAACACACCGGCAATAGCCGCAGTAATCCCCATGTACTGAATATTGTGTCGCGTGCGCGTGTTTTCTTGTTCCTGAAGGGCCTGTTGTTCCCTGCGTTTGTTTTCATTGTCAACTTCCAACAGCATGAGGTCTTTTTCAGCAGATAACTTCTCCACACTGTCCTTCAGTTGATAGTATTTTGATTGGTGTAAATAGGCACGCTGATAGTCCCCGATTCTTTGGTACACCGTGTCCAGATTTTGGTTGACCTGTTTCATGATCTCTAAGTCCCCCGTCTCTGTGCTCATACTGTGGACTCGATTATAGTAAACCAAAGCGTTCTTGTAGTCCTTCTTCTTTTTATAATATGTTCCCACGTTGTTATAGAACCAGACCAGGTTCCCCCGAGTTGCCTTCTGTTCGAATCTGGGTTCAGCGCGCCGAAAGTAATACGCAGCCGAATCAAACTTTCCGATGGAGGTGTAGGCCATTCCATAAGCGTTATCAATAAAATGGTCAAATCCGGCATTCAACATAAAATTCTTGAGGGCCACCTTCGAATTGAAAAAGTCGAGTGCTTTCTTAGCTTCGTTCGTGGTGGCGTACACGTCGAGGATGTTGCTGTAGGCGTTGATCTTTACCAATTCAAATTTCAGCGTATCCGCCAGACCGATGGACTTCTCAAAATATCCCAACGCCAAATCATATTGCTTGGCGCGGGCGTAAATCCGGCCGAGATTGTTATAGGCATCCAGCCGGTCAAAGGGGTAGTGAAATTTGTAGGTCAGCGCCAGCCATTTGTATACGTAATCCTTCGCCTTTTCAAATTCATCCAAGGTCGAATAGAAGGTTGACATCGTGGTGTAACAATTCCGCAGCAAGAAATAATTACCGGTTCGCTCCGCGATGCTCAACGCATGCAGGTAGTTTCGAAATGCCAACATCTTCTCATTCTTAGCCAGGTATGTATTGCCCAGCGAATTGTATGCGCTCACACTCAAGGAGTCATCCTCTAACGTCGTAACAATGGAAAGCGCAAGGTTGCCATAGTTTAACGCTTTGTCATACTCACTGTTTAGCCTTGATCCACTGGCGAGATAAATATAGGCCCACGCTTCCTCAGCGTCCAGCGAACTGGACTTTGCCATGTCCAACGCCTTTTGCGAAAGTTCGAGCCCGGTGTTCAGATTCTCCTGATGACCGCTCAAGTTATAATAGCGTCTGGCGTTCGATAACGACGAAAGCACGATGAGTTTCCGGTCGCGGCTGGTTTCTGCTAATTGAAATTGCTGTTGGTTGTAGTCATCCGAAAGCTTTTTGTCAACCGGGAAATAAAACTGAGCCAGTTGCCCCAGCCATTTTACCTTTTCGGGCGTCGATTGTGCCCGGTCGAGATTTCTTTTCAAACTGTCGGTATAAGGATTTTCCTGTGCGCAAAGGTTCGGTGCCACAACGGCAATCAACCCAATGAATAATAGCAATCGGAGCATGGGAGGGGTTTTAATCCGCTAAAGATAGGAAACACCCCCCAATGTACGTGACCAGTAAAATTAAAATCTGACGCTAAATTAGTTTTCCAGCACGCCATCATCCACCCAGCAGGCGATGAGATCGATTTCGGACTGTTGCAATGGCGGACCATCAAACGGCATCGATCGATCGGCGGTTAAGGTCTTGATTTGGAAAGAATACTTTTTAGCATTCGCGTAGATTCTTAAGTCGGGTCGTGAAATGCCGTTGTGACATCCGGTAGTAGCGCACGACTTCTCCATAATCGGTTTGATCTGCGTCGACCAACTTGTACCGGTCAGACCGCGCGGAACAGTAACATTCAAGTTGACGATACAACTGTTGACATCGCGGGCGCGAATCTCATGATTTCCAAAATGCAGGCCCTCAAAAAAATTGATGTCGTCAAACGATCCGCCGTCGATAGCAAATTGATAAGGAGGATTCCCCTCCGTAATGTCAATCGTGATGGTACCATTGTCAGAAAGGCATTCTGTATCTTCCTCCACCTCCGTCGAGAACTCAAGTCCTTCAGCCAGCACTGAAATGTTTCCTATGAAAATCTCGCATCCGTAGTTATCCCTTAACGCGACAGTATATACACCGGGCTCCACGGACATAAAGATGGGAGAGCTCTGAAGGCGTTCACCAAGTTTAAAGGTGTAGGGCTCCCATCCGCCGGTAGCCGAGACTTCAATGCTTCCATCGGCCACGCCACAACCTGACGCCGGTAACACTTCGACTAATGCCAAAGAAAGATCCGACTGCTCGCAATCGGCATTATAAGGATCATGATTTACGCAGGCTGCGAGTTGCAGCAGCAAAAGCGCCGAAAGAATGCTAAGGGCTAATGGTAAACGAAGTGGTATCCCCTGCAACAAATGGTTCGATGGTATGGTGGTAGTTGATCGTTTCAATTCGTGATAAGCCTCCGCAGCAGTCATCGTGGGTAATTGAATAGTCCATTGTAACAGAATCGCGAATGGTGCCGTCCAATTCAAAGTAGACCCATTCAATTTCGTCATCCAGGTCAATGGCAAAAATAACAGAATTGACCGTGTCACCCCGAATCAGTTCGGCGACTGAATGGTTTTGGTAAACGCTTTTTCGGTCGACTCCTTTCCTCTTTATAAAGAGTCGGACGTCATGGTCATATTCAAGGTTATGGCTGAGTAAATAATCGTTGCCATCCGAATCGATCAGGCTGAAGGTCAATCGATCACCATCCATGCAAGCCGGATCGCACATACAGGCACTGGCCAGGAAACATAGTAAAGACAACGGGGTGATGCGCATACTCCCCCTAAAGTAGAAATTAATTTTTAGAATGGCGTTTCATCATCGCCGAGGTCTCTTGGCGGCTCAGGCGTTTCACCTGCCTGGGGGAATGTATTGAGTCTGCTCTCCCTGGTGATCATTCCCGAGAACGGATTGTCGTATGATGACGGGGAATCCACGTCGGCAAACTTGGTGTACTTACCGATGAACTTGAGTTTCACGCTTCCGGTAGAACCGTTACGGTGCTTGGCAATGATCACCTCGCCCATACCTTGCGTTGGCATGCCTTCTTCGTCAACGGTAATCTTATAGTATTCCGGACGATAAAGGAACATAACGATATCGGCATCCTGTTCGATGGAACCGGATTCGCGCAAGTCAGACAACTGAGGCTTCTTATCACCACCGCGCGTCTCAACACCACGACTCAACTGCGACAGTGCGAGCACGGGCACGCTAAGTTCTTTCGCAATTCCTTTCAAGGCACGCGAAATGGAGGCAATCTCCTGTTCACGGTTTCCGCCCATATCCCCTTTCATCAGCTGAAGGTAATCCACAACAATAAGCTGTACGTTGTGTTCTGCCCTCAAGCGACGGCACTTGGCGCGCAATTCAAGAATGGAAAGCGCAGGTGTATCATCGATAAAGATGGGTGCCGTTGTAAGCTTCGTGGTTTTGTGAACCAGCTGTTTCCACTCGTGATCAGCGAGGTTACCGCGCTTGATCTTCTCCCCTTCCAATTCTGCTTCCGCGGAGATCATACGATTCACCAGCTGAACCGATGCCATTTCAAGCGAGAAGATGGCGACCGGAATTTTGAAATCAACGGCGGCATTTCGTAAAGCCGAGACCACGAACGCCGTCTTACCCATACCTGGGCGGGCAGCGATAATAACCAAGTCTGACTTCTGCCATCCCGACGTCATGCGGTCAAGTTCCGTGAAACCACTTGGCACGCCGGTGAGTCCGTCTTTGTGTTCTTTTAATACCTGCAATTCCTGAATGGCGCGGGCCATGAGGTTTCGCATGTTATCGTAATTTTTCCGGAGGTTGGAATCTGAAATCTCGAAAATTGACTGCTCTGTTTTATCCAGCAGCTCAAATACATCCGTAGTATCCTCGTAGGCATTGTGATGGATCTGAGACGCGATCTGGATCAGTTCCCGTTTGATAGCCATCTCGATGATAACCCGGGCGTGATACTCAATGTTGGCGGCAGAACTCACCTTGGCGGTCAGTTCGGCGATGTAGTATGCGCCGCCGATCAGTTCAACCTTACCATTCTTGCGAAGCTGGTTAACCACCGTCCGCATGTCAACGGGTTCCGACGACTTGAACAATTCCACAATGGCGGTGTAGATCTCCTTATGCGCTTCAACATAAAAATGTTCAGGCTTAAGAAACTCAACGACAGCATTTAACGCGTTCTTTTCCAGCATCAACGCGCCGAGAACTGCCTCTTCCAGATCAAGTGCCTGAGGCGGTAGTTTACCTAAACCTTCTGAGATGTCTCTCGGAACTAATTTAGTTTTGCTACTGAACCTCAGGGACGTTGATCTGCCTTGCTCCATACAGTGGTTGTTGTACGTGTTTCGTTTTTAAGGGGTGACAAACGTACAACCATTGATAAGTCATCCGTAATCCTCACTCCACAACTTAGTAACAATTTGTCAACGAGGAAATGTTGATTAGTTATTTCGTTGTCCACAAAAATATCAGCAATCGAATCGTTACTTTACCGATCTTCAACCCATACCTTCAACCCCTGGACAGCCGGTCCGTGCGCAGTATCAAAGCAGTCAGGCTTTTAAAGACGAAACATTTTCCTTTACTTTAAAACCGGAATTAAGATGAAGAAGCAGAAGATACATTTTATTGCCATCGGCGGCAGTGTCATGCATAATCTGGCTATTGCCCTGGCCGACGCCGGCCATGAAGTAACCGGATCGGATGACGAGATCTTTGAACCTTCCCTGTCGGCCCTGCGCAGCAAAGGCTTGCTTCCGGAAAAGAACGGATGGTACCCGGAAAAATTATCGGCCGCCACCGACGTCGTCGTGCTGGGCATGCATGCTTCTCTCACGAATCCGGAATTGGTTAAAGCCCAGCAACTTGGACTCAAGATCTTCTCCTATCCGGAATTCATCTGCGAGCAGTCGCAAGACAAACAACGCATTGTTGTCGCCGGCAGTCATGGGAAGACTACCATCACGGCGATTATCATTCATGTGTTGAATCATTTCAAAAGGAAATTTGACTATGTCATCGGCGCGCGTGTGCCGGGCATTCAAAATACGGTAAGGCTCTCGGGCGCCCCGATGATCGTGATCGAAGGTGATGAATACCTCTGTTCTGCGCTTGACCCGGCACCCAAGTTTCTTCGCTACCACCATCACATTGGATTGATCAGCGGAATTTCCTGGGATCATGCCAACGTGTTTCCGTCGGAAGAAGAATACGTGAAACAATTTGATCGCTTTGCCGATCAAACACCCAAGAGCGGTATACTCGTCTACTGCGAGCAGGATCCCATGGCCTTGATGATCGGCAAAAAGGAACGCTTCGATGTTCAGCAACTGTCATACAAAAGTCATCCCCATACGTCCGATACATCGGGTCAGTTCTTCCTGACCAATGGCAAGGAACGCTACCCCATTAAGATCTTTGGCAGCCATAATTTTCAAAACATCAGTGGCGCGAAGGAAGTGCTAAAGAAGATCGGTATCAGCAACGAGCAGTTCTTTGAAGCGATTCAAAGTTTTGAAGGGGCCTCCGGCCGGTTGGAGAAGATCAAGGATACGGCGAGCTCGGTAGTCTATAAAGATTTTGCCCACGCTCCATCCAAAGTGAAAGCCACGGTAAAAGCGTTGAAGGAAATTTATCCATCGCGTGACCTCGTGGCGTGCCTGGAGTTGCACACCTATAGTAGTCTGAATAAAAAATTCCTCCCTCAATATAAGGACAGCCTGAAAGCCGCTCAGGTGCCCGTCATCTACTTTAACCCGGACAAAGTAAAGTCGAAGAACCTGGAGCCGCTTTCGGAATCGGAGATCCGCGGCGCCTTTGCTTCGAATGGTGTCAAGATATTTGATGATCCCAACAAGCTGGAAGAATTCCTGCGGCAACAATCCTGGAAAAATAAGAACCTCCTCCTGATGAGTTCCGGGAACTTTGGTGGACTCGACCTCCCTGCTTTAGCTGAAAAACTTTTATCGTGACCTTTGCTGCCTTGAGCAGTGCCTTTTTTTATGAAACTGAACCTTAGAAATCCCCTTTGCATTTTTGATCTCGAAACTACCGGTACCAACATCGCACAAGACCGCATCATAGAAATCGCCGTCATCAAGATGATGCCGAATGGAGAAATCCAGCGAAAGGCCAACGTACTCAACCCCGGCATTCCCATTCCAGCCGAAACATCAGCCATTCATGGGTTAACGAATGAGGATGTAAAGGACAAGCCCATGTTTAAGGACGTGGCGAAAGACTATGCCCGTTTCTTCGAAGGTGCAGACTTAGGCGGATTCAACATTCTGAAGTTCGATGTGCCGATGCTGGTCGAAGAGTTTCTCCGCACCGGCGTTGAATTCGACTATAGCCGTAAAAAAATTATCGACGCGCAGAAGATATTTCACTTGATGGAGAAACGCACCCTGGCCGCGGCGTGCCGTTTCTACCTGAACAAGGACATGGAAAATTCCCACACCGCGGAAGCCGACACGGAAACAACCATGGAAGTTTTGATCGCGCAAATAGCGCGCTATGAAGGTCAACCCGTCACCGATGGGTTGAACCGGCCGATCGGAGAAATCAAGAATGACATGGAGGCGCTCAGCAAACTCACGTCTTCAGAAATGGTCGACCTGGCTGGCCGAATGGTCATGAACGATAAAGGCCAGGAAGTTTTCAACTTTGGAAAACACAAGAACAAAGTCGTAACGGCCGTACTAAAAGAAGAGCCATCGTACTACGACTGGATGATGAACGGAGATTTCCCCCTCGACACGAAGCGGAAGTTGACGGAGATCAGGTTGAGGAGCTTCAAGAAATAGTTCACGGTTCACAGTTCACGGTTCACAGTTGTTATCGTTATCCGATTTCAATCACTACATCATCCGTAACTGGATGGCCGACGCAGGTGAGTACGTAACCTTCGGCTCTTTCTGATTGTGACAGACCTTCTTCTTCATCGAGTTTTACTTGCCCCGATAAGGCTTTGCCGCGACAGGCAGTGCACAGTCCACTTTGGCAGGAGTATGGGAGATCGATGCCTTGGTCGAGGGCTGTTTGAAGGATGGTCATGTTCGGTTCGACCATGACCTTGAATTCCTGACCGTCGTAACGAATGGTTACTTCACGCGCTTTGCTCTCGCCACTGACTTCTTTCTTGTCTTCCTTTTTATCGATCGTTCCCTGAACGAAGCTCTCCTTGAATATTTTTTCTTTGGAAATGTTTCGGGCGGCCAACAGCGTCTCGACATTCTTCATCATTCCTTCTGGGCCGCACATGAGGTATGTGGTGCGATCAATTCCCCAGTCAGGTATACGCTCGAACAGCTTCGCCAGCATGTCGTGGTTGAGCAGTCCGGAGTATCCTTGCCAGTTCATGGGCGCGGTGTCGAGAATGTGGATCACGTGCAGGCGTCCTTCATCCTGCGTCTCCATCCGCGATAACTCCTCTTTAAATATGATGCTGTCGATATCGCGGTTACAGTAAATCAACGTGACGATGCTGTCGGGTTCTTGCGTGATAGTGCTCTTGATGATCGACATCATCGGCGTAATTCCGGAACCACCGCCAAACATGATGAGGTGGCGCTTGTTGGTGGTCTTAAACTCCGTGGTGAATTGACCCATCGGCTCCATCACCTTCAGGGTCTGACCGACTTTCAAGGTATCGGGCAAATGGTTCGACATTAACCCACCCTCAACGCGCTTTACCGTGACGGCCAGGTCATTGTCAACAAACGGTGATGAACACAACGAATAAGCGCGGCGAACATCTTTACCTTGAATGGGCGCGATCAATGTCAGGAACTGGCCTGACTTATAGTTTATCTTGGTTGATGGTTGTTCAAACACAATGGTGACGGCGTCTTTCGTTTCCTGAACGACGTTCTTAACCTTCAGGTCGAAATAATGCGGACCGTTGTGTACCTCGTCCTTTTTATCTGATTTCTTAAAAAAACTGAAAGCCATTTCTATCAATTATCAATTACCAATTGTCAATTATCAATGCCAAACCCGTGCGGAAGGCCGCATCCATATATTCGACAAAATTCCGAGCGCAATAGTTCGTGAGGCAAAAGTAAGGAGGAAAAGATTAATTTTGGACTTTAATAACAATCCCGTGCAATTAAATCCCCTGACTGCAGTATCGCCGATTGATGGGCGATATTTCGAAACAGTTAAACCGCTTACCCCTTACTTTTCAGAATTCGGACTCATGCGCTATCGTGTGCTGATCGAAATCGAATACCTCATCGCCTTGTCAGCGGCGGTTGCTGAATTGGAGGATTTCCCGGTCCACCAGCTCCCGGAGCTCCGCAAGGTCTACAAGAATTTTACGGAGTACCATGCCGGAGAAATCAAGGAGATCGAAAAAATCACCAACCACGATGTGAAGGCCGTTGAGTACTACATCAAAAAACAATTCGAGAGATTAAAACTCGATCACTTTAAAGAGTTTGTCCATTTCGGGCTTACCTCTCAGGATATCAACAATACCGCCATTCCTTTGTTGCTGAAAGAATTCCTGGAACGCGAATACCTTCCGTTGTTTGAAATCTTGCTGAGCAAACTAAATCTACTGGCTATTGAATGGAAAGACATCGCGATGTTGGCGTTTACGCATGGGCAACCCGCATCGCCAACACGCCTGGGCAAAGAAATTATGGTGTTCGCCGCGCGGCTCGAAAAGCAACTTCACCAATTGAAGAATGTGCCGCATGGCGCAAAGTTTGGCGGTGCAACCGGTAACTTCAACGCGCACGCCATCGCCTACCCTTCGGTTGACTGGAATAAATTCGCGGAAGAGTTTTGCAGCCACCTCGGACTAACCCGAAGCTACCCTACTACGCAGATCGAACACTACGATAACCTCGCCGCGCTTTTCGATAACCTTAAGCGGATCAACACCATCCTGATCGACTTCAGCCGCGACATGTGGCAATACATCTCGATGGAATATTTCAAGCAAAAAATCAAGGATGGTGAAGTTGGATCGTCGGCGATGCCGCACAAGGTAAACCCGATCGACTTTGAAAACGCGGAAGGAAATCTCGGCTTCGCGAACGGCATCTTTGAATACCTGGCCGCTAAACTTCCGATCTCCAGACTTCAACGTGACCTGACGGATTCAACCGTGCTGCGAAACATCGGCGTGCCGTTGGCGCACAGCTACATCGCCTTTCAATCCATCCTGAAAGGAATCGCCAAACTGGAACTCAACCAGGATGCGATCAATAAAGACCTCGAAAACAATTGGGCGGTGGTTGCAGAAGCCATCCAAACTATTTTGCGCAAGGAAGGTTATCCCAACCCTTACGAGGCGCTGAAATCCCTCACGCGTAAGAATGAAAAGATTACGCAGGAGAGCATTGCGGCGTTCATCGATACTTTGTCAGTTAAGCCTGCGGTTAAAGAAAGGTTGAAGCAGATTACTCCATTCAACTACACTGGGATTTAGTTCAATTAACAATTAGCAATTAACAATTAGCAATTGTCAGCGTGGATTTTAATCTGCGGCAATCTGCGGGAGATGCATTTAAAATTTCTTTCCCGCAGATTAACGCAGATTAATGCAAAAGCCCCTGTTAATTGTTAATTGCTAATTGTTAATTGATCATTCGTTGGGTGGAGAAAAGCAAAACGCACCGGAAAACAAGTCGTTGTTCCCCGATGCGTAATAAATATGTCTTACTTTACTGGTTGGCGCCTTTTTTCAGGGCGAACTTTGCGAGCGCCGCGTTCTTATCGAGTTTTCCTGACGATGCGTCCTTCAGCGTTGAACCCTTCACAGTAACTTCCAGGGTTGATGGAATTCCGCAGCTGATACATTTGGTAACTCTCACCTGGAACACCAACACTTCTTCATCCTTTAAGCTCTTCAAAGTCTTTCCGTATTCCAGGATATTCTCCTTCAGGTCTTGCTCAAACTTCGGATAAAGTTCAGTGACTTTTTTGTTGCGCGTTTCCAGGTCAACATCTTCCAGGTTGACCGTCGGCATATCGAAGCGTCTGTAGTCGCGTTCGTTGCTGCTGAAAACCTGCATGTAATAAATCACGCCAAAGTCTTTCAGGCGTTCGTAGTAGATGTTGTCTTCCGTGAAGAAGCTCTTGGAAAGATCCTGACGGTACAGACGGTTAAAGATACTGGAAAACAATTCCAGGTCCGGCTCCACGGTGTCCACCGTCTCGGTGTTGATGACTTTTACTTTTGCCAAAGCCTGGTCACGGGTGATCTTACCTTGCTTAAACGATGTCAGGTCTGACTTCAACGACTCGACAGAAAGGTGGGTGCGTTTGGGCGCATTGAAATACTGCCCTACCCACATCCTGGGTTGATTGCCCTGGTTGCTCACAACAATCCGTTCGTTTGGTGCCAGTTGGGTGATCATGTCTCCGTAGTCCACCAGGAATGTTTTGGCGGCGTCAATTACTTTAAGGTTGTAACCATCGCGCACGCTGTCCATATCCAGGCGTGTTCTTTCTTTGGCGCGGTCTTTCAAGTGCATGGACTTCTCTCCTGCTTTAACGGGCCGGCCCTCATTTATTTCTTCGGCTGCGCGTTCATCGTCGCTGCTCCAACTGTAGCTGTACGTTGAGGGAGCGTTTACGCCATTGGGTTCGTTACCCCAAATGACAACATCGTTTCGACCGGCACGACCGTTGGTATAGGTAAAGGCTATCGGTGTAGTATAGTCAGCGGGCAGCGAAAATGTAACACCATATCCAGCTTGATAGCTGCCAGTCACCTCTAAAGGGAAAAAAGTACGTTGGTTACTGAACTGCTGACGGATGAGTGTGCTCAGCACGTTCTCCGCTACTTCAATGTCCCGCTTCATTCTCTCTTCATCAACTTTTTGCGCGAGGGAGGCGTAACCAGCCATCAGCATCGCAGCAATTCCTAATATTCGAATCATGGCTCTCATTTTATTTCTTATTTCAGTTCGTTCTTTTAATCTGCTTGATTGGTCGATTCTAATTCTTTTCAATACTTCGTTTCTTTCGGCGTCTCCGTCACACCCACGGTGTTGATGATGCTGGAGAGTATCTGCTCAGTTTCCTGTTGAAAGACGTTGGAGTTCTGCTCGATGCTATTCAACCGCGTTTGCACGATTTGAAGATCATCGGTGCGTTGCTGCTGCAAGTACTTGGCGAAATCCACCAGCAAGTCTTCAATGTAATCCTTCTGCTCGTTTGATGTCAGCTTGAAGTAGTCCTTCACCAGCTGCAAGTTCTGCGTCTGCATCGAAGAGACGTACTGCTGGATCTGCGTTTGTGAAGCGGTTGAAGCTTCGTGTACCAGCTTATCGATCTTGCCGGAATTGGATGCGAGGTTATTCTTGATCGAAGCATCCAGTTTCTGTTGCGTTTCCGTCAGGCTGGCGCGCATCGCCTCGTTGTTCTGGGTCAACGATGTGTTGATCATCTGTTGAACCTGTTCAGGAGACAGTGAAGCCACAGGATTGCTTTCCACCGGGGCTGGCTTTTTAGGTTCTCCAAAGCTGAGCTTTAACTCATTCCCGGAGAAACTAACCTGCGTTCCCGTAGCGCGTCCCACGAGCATGATTATTAATAAAGATGCAGCGATGCTGACGGTGGCTTTCAAGTACGGCGCATTCCACAAGAACCGTTGACGGCTTTCGCCGACAACAATAGGTGGCGCGATCACTTCCTTGTCGCCGACGGTGCCCAGCAACTTGCGCATATTCCGGTATTGCTCCAGTTCTTTTCGCGCATCGGGATTCGACAGAAGATACTGTTCCATCTTATCCTTCTCGGCTCCACTCATCTCATCGTAGAGGTAAGCCATCCAGTCGTTTTGATCCGGTTTATAGCTCATAGCCTATTGTATCTTTATTAAAATTGTTTCTCTCTAAAATTTTCTTCAGTCCATCCAGACCATAGTACATTCTCGACTTCACGGTGTTCTCCGAGATGTTTAGGACCTCGGCGATCTCGCGAAACTTCAATCCTTCGTATTCCTTCATGATCACGACTTCACGTTGTTCTTCGCTCAGCTCCAGGAGGGCTTGCTGCAGAATGTCGGCAAGTTCTTGTTGCTGATACTGGCTTTCAGGATTGGCGTGACGCTGGCCGGAGGATTCCCACCGTGGTGAATCTTCGGCTTCACGATTCCAAACCACATCAAAGGAAAGGGCCCGGTTGCCTTTGGTCTTCCGGATCTCTTCGCGGCAGTGGTTTACGGCAATTTTGTAAAGCCAGGATTTGAAGCGGGCATTGTCCTGCAGGCCGGCCAGGCTCCGGCACATGGAAATGAAAGTCTTCTGTGATACCTCCATGGCCAGGTCGTGGTCCAGGAAAAACTTGTAGCTGAAATTGTAGATACGCTTGTACCACAACTGCATCAGCTTACCCTGGGCGCTCTGATCTCCCTGCTTAGCCCGGGAAACAAGGGTATCAGAATGCATCATCGCGATGTCTACTAAGGTCTCGGCCATGAATCAAATTTCGAAGGATTTAGGCTTTTTGCCGCTTTCTAGGTGTAAAGATGTGGGGAGTTGGAGAATAGTTTTAGGGGTTTTAACATTTTTATTGGTTCACGGTTATCGGTTCACGGTTCACAGCAGAATAGCCGTAGTTAGGGGGCTCGGCCCCTATAAAAAACGCTGGCGACGAGACCCGCCCACGACTGTGAACCGTGAACGGTGAACTGTGAACTTTCTTATCTTTGCCCGCCTTTATGAAGAAGATTATTGCGTTTTTGATCCGTTTTGTGCCCCGGAAGTACCTGCAGCGGGTGAGCGGAGTTGGGCTGAAAGTATTGGGACTTTTTTATCGCGGGTCGGCCGTGACCTGCCCGATTTGTGAAACGAGCTACCGGGAGTTTCTCCCCTATGGACGGATCAACCCGCGGGTCAATGCGTTGTGCCCAAATTGCCTTTCGCTGGAACGGCACCGGCTCATCTGGATTTATCTGAAAGAAACAACAAGGTTCTTCAAGAGCAGACAGCACGTGCTGCACATTGCGCCGGAGGCATGTTATATCAAGCGCTTTGAAAAACTTCACGGCAATCAATACATCACGGCGGATATTGAATCACCGCTGGCGAAAGTGAAAATGGATATCCACCAGATCCCTTTTCCTGAAAATACTTTTGATGTTGTGCTCTGCAACCATGTGCTGGAGCATGTGAAGGATGACATCCAGGCGATGAGCGAAATCAAACGCGTATTGAAGCCCGGTGGGTTTTCGATTATGCAGGTTCCATTCTTCAATCCCGTTCCGGATAAAACATTTGAAGACAACACCATCACCAATCCGCGCGAGCGCGAAAAAATCTTTGGACAGGATGATCATGTGCGGAAGTATGGTCACGATTATTCGAAGCGAATTCAGCAAGCGGGTTTGAAGGCGATTGAAGATGGTTATGTCAATAATCTGACGGATGAGGTTAGAAAGAAGTTTGGGTTGGTGAAGGGAGAGATTATTTATGGTGGCGTGAAGTAATGTTGATTGATGTTAGCCGAATGGATTGAAAAGAAAAAATAGATAGATGAGCGTTACCCACAATACCCGTTTGACATTCCGGCAGTATTTCATTCTTAATAAGGCAACCACCATTCATTGCCTTAAGATAAGCTCACTCGTATTTGGAATTTTTACGACCATTGGTGTTTTCGCCGTAGGTTGGAAGACGGGTGAGAAAACCGACACCTGGGATGTCTTTATCGCCAGCGAGCTATTCACCTGCGGGATTGCCGTTTTCATTTTCATACTTGCCATCCTTGATGGTTATACAAAAGCTAAAAAGGCGATCCACCAGTTCAATAAAATTGACCCTTACCTCAAGCAACGGCACTCCATTGAATTGGTGCAACGACCCTTGAATCCAAAGTTCTGGTTTATGCAGTTTGATATTGTGCGTAAAGACGGAGACAAGTACCGTTCGATCGACGAAGAATTAAAAAAACTGCTGATAAAGTAGCATTTGGGCCGGACAGCATATGGCAAATATAATTTCAAAATACGAAGAACAAGCAGCCAAGCTTTCCAAGGCGGTTGACATCGCTGAACGAATCATAAAAGAGTCTGCCACCTTTGACGCAGATCTAACAAAACGAATGCTGGACTTTGGGACACAGATAAAGCACAGTGCGCTGAACCCTGATCCTCAATTCAAAAAGTTAGCGAGTCTGAAATATTTGGAAAGTGACTTCTTTATATTTTGGAATGAGTCCACCGGACCAGACGTTGATAAATTCTGGGGCAGGGTTTTTGAAAGCAAACTTGGATATGTTAGAAAAGACGCAATCCAGGACGTTTTAAAAAGAAAGAAAATAAAAGACGTCCACGAATTTGATTTCATCACTGACAATCTTGTTGTGTTACAGCAGTCGGGACGATTAAGTCAAGAACAAGTTGTTGAATTAAATAAATACATTGGAGAATTTGAAAGTAGTAGACAATCAACGGGGTAAGAAAAAGAAGAACAAGTGAGCAGCCGGTTTAATGGAATAAGACGAGTACGAATATGAGAGCTTTACTAATAATAAGTTTCTTAACAGCGCTTGGACTAGTAAGTTCTTGTAGCCGAAGCGTAAACGACGCGCCCGTTGATGATGAGAAAAAGGAGCTGAAAATTGAAAATAGAATAATTGACAGCGCTCACCTATTGCACAACGATCAGGCCGATAGCATTTTTCAAATCATTAAAGATCTTGACGATAACATCGGCTCCCAAATTGCAATCATTACGGTCGACACCCTGAATGGAGTCCCACTGAACAAATTCTCACTTGATAAAGCAAACGAAATGGGTCTGGGTCGCGCCGAAATCAATGATGGCCTATTGATCGTTATTGCTGTAAAGGACTATTCGGCAAGGATTGAAGTTGGATACGGACTTGAAAAAATAATCAGGGATGAAATCGCTGCAAGAATAATCAGAGAGGATATGATTCCAAGATTTAGACAAAACGACTATTCCTCGGGGCTAAAAGCCGCTGTAAAAAAGATCAAAGAATTAATTGAGGCCAATAAGGAACTTGTTGGGCAGAGACTTTAATCGTGAATGTCCACATCTGACACACCGATGTTCGATTAAGAACAAATTCAGAACATTATCTTTGATAAACGAACAAAATCGCCGGATGAAGATTGGTACGGTTATTATAAGTTCTACTGCTAACCTAAAGCCATTATGATCAAGAACTTCTTCAAGACCGCTCTTCGAAATCTACTCCGCCACAAGGTTTACTCCTTTATTAATATTCTCGGGCTAACAATTGGAATTGCTACCAGCATCTTTATTCTCCTTTGGATAACCGATGAGCTCTCATTCGACAAGTTTCATTCAAATTCTGACCGCATCTTCAGCGTATACATTAATAACACCTACCCCGACGGAAGGATTGAAACCTACCCTGCCACGCCGGCAAAATTGAAGGATGCCATTGAAAGCGACATACCGGAGGTAGATTTGGCAGCACATTACAGCTTCGCGACAACGTTGCTGATAAAGAATGAGGAAGAGCGCTACAATGAAACCGGTATCTACGCCGACCCCGCCTTGTTCAACATTTTCAGTTTCCCGATTGCGACGGGCAGCGCAGCAAACCCACTCCCCGATGTTAAGTCCGTTTCAATTTCTCAAAGTCTTGCCATCAAACTATTTCAACAGGAGAACCCTATTGGTAAGTCACTGCTGGTAGGACAGGCCTATGAACTTACCATTGCGAGTGTCTTTGCAGACATTCCTAAAAACTCATCCCTGCAATTTGACTTTGTTATTCCGTTTGAACTCTTCCTAAAAGAAAACCCCTGGACGCAACATTGGCAAAGCGGTGGTCTGCGAACGGCGGTCTTGCTAAAATCAGGTAGCCAGGACGTCAATCATAAACTTGCCGATTTAATCAAAAGGAACTGCCCTGACTGTACGACGAGCGCATTCCTGTTCCCTTATGTGAAGTCAAGGCTTCATGCAAACTTTGAAAATGGCGTCAACAGTGGAGGGCGGATTCAGCAGGTCTATCTTTTTGGCGCGGTTGCTTTGCTTATTCTGATCATGGCCTGCATCAATTTTATGAACCTATCCACTGCCCGCTCAGCAAGCCGAAGCCGTGAAGTAGGTATTAGAAAATCGATTGGTGCGCAAAAAGCAGGGCTGATCATTCAGTTTATTTCGGAGTCGATACTCATGTCGTTCATCGCGCTCCTATTCGCACTGGTGATGGTTCAATTGCTGCTCCCGTTTTTTAATGAGGTTACCGGCAAGGTTATTCAGCTCGATCTCTCCAATCCAATACTTGTATCCGGGGCGCTGATGATTACGCTGATTTGTGGTGTCGTCGCGGGAAGTTATCCTTCACTTGTTTTATCCAGATTTAATCCAGCTAAAGTTTTAAAAGGACATGGCCAGTCTGGCCTTGCTGGAAACAGTTTACGCAAGGCGCTGGTGGTTGTCCAATTTGTGAGCTCCGTCGTACTCGTGGTTGGAAGTGTTGCTGTATACCAGCAAATATCCTACATCAGCAACAGGAGCCTTGGGTTTGACAAAGACAATGTGATGGTGCTTGACCAAAACGAAGGAATGGTTAAACACTATCAGGCCATCAAGAATGACTTGCTTCAGCTCCCGACGGTTAAGAACATTGCCTTTGGCGGCAATAATATTTTTACCGTTCCCATTACCACCACAGACCCAGTATGGGCTGGCAAACCTGACAACTCCGCCATTAGTTTTAAGATCTATCGATGTGACGCGGCATTTATTCCGACCCTGAACATCAAAGTACTGAAGGGCAGGAATTTTATGGAAGGCCAGGATCGACCAAATTACATCATCAACCAAAAGGCTGCAGACGTCATGGGATTGAGCCTGGAAAATGCGGTCGGCGCCGAACTGGAAATGTGGAATGGAAAAGGAAAAATCGTTGGTGTTACTGATGACTTTCACAATGACAATCTCCGATTCGGAATTGAGCCGCTGATCTTTATGTATTCTGAAAATGTAGGTTCTCACTACTTCATCAAGATTTCCGGACAGACGCCTTTGGCTGAACAAGTTAGTCAAGTTGAAAACGTGTTTAAGAAACATAACCCCGACTATCCCTTTGAATACACTTTCCTCGACGATGTATTCCATCGCGAGTACCAAACAGAAAGCGTTATCGGAAAACTGTCTTTAAGCTTTACACTTATTGCCGTTGTCATTTCATGCTTAGGATTGTTTGGCCTTGCTTCATTCACCGCGGAAAGGCGAACCAAGGAAATTGGAATCAGAAAAGTAATGGGCGCTTCCGTGGCAAAACTTGCGCTGATGCTTTGTCGTGACTTCACATTTCTCGTCGTGATCAGTTTATTGATTGGCTACCCTATCGCCTGGTATCTCGTGACCGACTATCTATCGGGCTATTCTTTCCACACCGAAGTTCCCTTCACCTTGTATCTCTTTGCCGGTCTATTCATGTTGTTGGTGACGTTGCTTTCCGTCGGCTATCAATCCGTTCGGGCGGCGAATACAAATCCAGTAAACTCATTGCGAACAGAGGGCTGAACTACTACAGTTTGGCTTGACTGTTCGGAAATTAGACAAAGAATCTTTTGATTGGAAGTTACTTCCAAAGACTACTCTTGAGTGGCTAGGGCTCGGGACGTAATTACCATTTGTATAGTATCGTAAAAATTACCTTGATTATCAACCCAAACGTTGGATTGTTTTCCATACTTATCTTTTAATTCGAGGTAGTAACCATTTTCATCTGGATCAGAGCTTTCCCAATAACCCACAACTTCTTGATCTTTGTTGGGACTTGTAAACAGAGAAGACTTCACTACCGAAGACACTTTTGGATTATTCCAATCCATTTTCATATAGGTTTCAATATAGTGGCTATTGTTGTCGTATGTTGCCATATAATCGGTCTCACCAAGCCTATACGATCCTGTGTATCCAAAGGGTGACTTCGACCATTGTACAGGCTGATCGGTTGCAATTAAAACGCGTTCATCTAGACCTATGGGGCGATTCTTGATTATCTTCTGATCGCTTACAATCGGCAGAGCAGAATTGTCGGCCATTTGAGCGTAACATGTAATGCTGAGCATTGTTGCCGCCACAAACGTTAGGAAATTATTCACTATTTTTTTCATGGTCCAATCGTTGTAAGAATTTCTATTTTAATATTTGGATAGTTTTAATTCATCAAGCTTCTTTCTGTTGATTACTTCTCATGATAAACGTGCCACATTTTAGAAACCAATAATTGCTTGGTGAGGGCTTGCTTCATGCTGACGAATGCAGCAGGTGTGTAGAAATCACTACGATTCAATCCCATAATGGGGAATTGAAATTCCCCCGGATCAACCATTTTAGAGACGCTGATCTTTCATAATGCCTAAGCATTAGATACTGTCTTTCGCCTTTGTTGGTGTTACCCGCCCGATGCATGTAGACGAAGTTCTCGTAGCTTATCGGCGGGGTCACCAACAACACACGCCCTCTCACACCCAGGTTGTTTATATATGTCGTGAAGATGGATAGAAATAAACTAAGCGTAATGTGTGTGGGTGCGAGAGTGTTTGTTGGTGCGCTCCGAGGCGTCGCTAACACCAACAAAGGCGGGAATAGCTGATCAACAGCCATTGGTCGATTTGAAGTAAATTCGTAGATTCGTTTCACAACGTTGGGTAGATGGACAAGAACGGAGCAGACCTCCATGAGTCATGCACCAACCGTTGGCAGTACTGAACAAAACTTTTAAGATGAACCGTTACGCAGCACTCCTTTGTCTTCCTCTAATGTTCGCGCTCAGTTGCGATGAGGAAATTCAACCAACCTCGGATTTTGAAATATCCGACAGCGATCATAGTGATCCGATTCTATCCTGGGAAACAATCGAACTTCATAATTTGAGTCTGAATGCAGTCAAATACCAGTGGGATTTCGGAAACGGAACATCCTCAACGGATTTTGAGCCGACATTAAATTATCCGCAAGGTGGAACTTACACGATCGTGCTCACAACCGAAAGCGTGGATGGTCTAAAAGAAGTTACAGAAAGGCAGGTGGTCGTGAAGGATCGCGTGATCAAGCATTTGGTTTTGGAACATTTGACCTTGAGCTCGCTTGGTCTTGAACCTGATTCAAAAGTCGACGTATTCTTGGCGATCCGGCAAAATCGAGACAACGAAGGACTACCATTGGATAAGGTATGGTACCAGACGGAAATGGTAAACATTTCAACAGGGGACTTGCCGTATCGATTTACTGTATCTCAAAAAGTTATACTGGATATGAGCGCCTTAAATGGTATGGGGTTGTCATTTAATATCTATGCGCGCCTGAATGATCAAACTTACCTCCTTGGATCGAATGGCTTTAGCGGTGGATCCGTAGGATCATTGACAGTACCCGGAGTTCCGTTAGCCCTGATTACTTCTTCTGTTGGCGGGGCATTCTCGGTTGAATGCGATTACGAATAAAAATTGCCCTTCGCCTTTGTTGGTGTTACCTGCCCGATGCATGTTCTCGTAGCTTATCGGCGGTGGTCACCAACAACACATCCTTATTGGCGCTCCGGTAAGTCTCGGATTCTGTTTCGAAATCGGTATACAATGCAGTGTCTACCAATGAAAGAACCAGGAATTCAACTTTGAGGGAGTCTATCACTCCTTGGTCGGTAATGTGACCAGCAGTCGCGATGTGGAATACCTTCGGAGTATCCAAGAGTATAAGGGTATCCGTCTGGCAAAAAGCCGCGGCCCAGCCACAGCTCATTGCAATGCAAAACGAAATTGACACAGGTCGGATCATCTCTATTTTAGTAGTAAGACCTTCCATGCATCATCTACCCTACCCTCTTCCAGATACTGCTGCGCAAGCTTGTGAATGGCCTCTCCCCCTTTCATCAACGCTTGATGCACATCCGGTTCTTGTTTTGATTTTTCAACCGCTTCCGCATCGGGCAGCTTCTCAACATTGCCCAACATACCCAAATCATTACCCGTCAGGATCTTGCTCAAACGGATCTTCTCCGGAATCTGATCCACACCAATACCTTGTCGCTCGAGCGGCTTCGGTACTTTGAAGATGGCGTTGCCATGAATGCGCGCATACCAATCACCGCCTAATCGCGCTACCGCGTCCAGTTTGAAAGGATCAATTCTTCCTTCGGCGTCGAGAACTTCGTCTTTAATGTACATCCGCAGAATCTCGCATATCACGAGGTTGCCGGCGCCACCTTGATCGCCGGTCTTGATCACTTGTTGAACACGGCACTCCATCGCAATCGGCGCTTCGGCTACGCGTGGTGGCTTCACGAGAACCGACGCCGTTGGTGTCAGTCCTGCCTTGATAAATTCATTTATACCTTTCGGATACTCTGTACTCGCCAGCGACATCTGCTGTACCATGGCGTAGTTCACAATATGGATTACAACCTCGGGGACTTCGAGCACATTCTCGTAGGAATGCTTGGTCGTATTGTCACGGCCACGGCGTGCGGGAGAAAAAATCAGCAGTGGTGGATTCGAACCAAAGCAATTGAAAAAACTAAACGGGCTCAGGTTTACGTTGCCGTCTTTATCGACCGAACTCACAAAGCCAATAGGTCGTGGCGTAACAGCACCCAACAAGTAAGCGTGCAACTTCGGTGTTGTTATTTCCTTTGGGTCAACGATCAACATGGATGTCTTCTTTATTCTTATCGTCACCAGCCGGCGACAACGGGAAGGGCTTCTGAACTTTAGGCAAGGATGCCAATGCATACAAGTATACAACGATCAAAATAGAGGGCAGCAAATAGGCACCGATCCGAAAACGCAGTCCCGTATGACTGTAGCTCCAGGCACGGAAGTCTAACGCTGTCTTCACGAGTATGGCGGTACTGGCTGCCAGGAACACAAACAAAATGATTCTACCAATGTAGCGCTTCAGCATTTCCATTCGAACGAATAGTCGCACAAACTCTGCGATCGACACAGCGATGCCAACCACCAGCGCAACCGTAACGAGGGCCTTGGGAAAGGTCCGGAGATAGTCGTATTTGTAAATGATCAAACCGATTTTGCCCAGCAGGTTCGGACTGCGAAGCAAGACTGCATCGAGCACCGTTAGCGCTGTGATGAAGAGATAGAATGTTACACGGGTCTTCATTCCTTCCTAATTACCAAAATTCAAATGCCAAATCCCGATAGCTATCGGGACAAACAAATACAAATGCCAAATTTCAAACAAATCTCAAATTTCAATCTACTTAAAACTATGAGTGAACGATTATTTCGTTGCTGGCAGTATTTTTCCGCGACATTCTCCAAACCCAATCCTCACGCCATCCTTCTCGGCGTGGCCTTTTAAAATGATCGTATCGCCGTCCTCCAAAAAAGTGCGCTCCGTTCCATCGGGGAAATGCAGCGGACGTTGTCCATTCCACGTCAACTCCAGCATCGAGCCGAACGAACCGGGTGACGGTCCGCTAATCGTTCCCGACGCGTACACATCCCCCACCTGAACGTTACATCCATTCACGGTATGATGCGCCAATTGCTGATTGACATTCCAATACAAGTATTTCGTATTCGACCGGCAAATAGTCGCCGCATCTTTGCCTTCCGGTTGCAACAAGACTTCCAGCACGATGTCAAAGTTCTTTCGCCCATCCGTTGACAGGTACGGAAGGACGTGCGGATTTTGGTCCGGGCCATCCACACGGAAAGGTTCCAACGCATCCATGGTAACGATCCAGGGAGAAATAGTCGATCCAAAATTCTTTCCGAGAAATGGTCCTAAGGGAACATACTCCCACTGCTGAATATCACGCGCGGACCAATCATTGAACAACGTAAAACCTATAATGTAATTGTCGGTTTGACTTATCGGAATCGCCTGGCCCAGTTTTGTCTCGGTGCCAATGATGAAAGCTACTTCCAATTCAAGATCTAATTTGCGGCTTGGGCAAAATACGGGTACCTCGCTATCAGCTGGTTTTATTTGTCCCTTGGGTCTGGTGATCGGCGTCCCGGAAACGACAATCGATGAAGCCCGGCCATGATACCCAACGGGAATATGTTTCCAATTGGGGAGCAATGCATTCTTGGGATCGCGAAACATCGACCCAACATTGGTCGCATGTTCTTCGCTGCTGTAAAAGTCTGTATAGTTCGGCACGCGAATGGGCATGAGCATTTGTACTTCCTCCATGGGAATCAACGCAATCTCGCGTGTCGCACGATTCAACTCATCGTTGTCGCTGCGAAGGAGAACCGAAACGCGCTCGCGAACTTCACGAACCTTTAATTTTCCAAGGCTGAAAAAATCGTTCAGGTACTTTTGATTGAAAATTCCTGCAGGCAATCCCATCCCATCGAGATAGCCATGTTCGTACAGGTATACGAGGTCGACTACATGATTGCCAATCGCAACGCCAGCGACTGCGGATAAATACTTGGTCTTGAAAATTCCGAAAGGAAGATTTTGAATAGGAAAGTCAGAATCCTTGGGGACAGGTACCCAGCTTTTCAGGGTCGGGTCGTTGGCTTGAATCATCCGGAAATATAATCAGTTTCAAATTCCAAATTCAAGATTTCGACCAATCTGAATTTTGAATCTTGAATTTTGAATCTTGAATTTGATTACTCCCAAAACGCCGTTCCCGTAAGCCTCGCCTTCTCAATATATGATTGACAACGCTGATACTCTACGTTGATCCGGTTCAACACCGCACGCTGAAGATTGTTCGTGGCATTGAGCAAGTCGAGGTAAGTGCCCACGCCCTGGCGATAACGCACTTCATTTAATCGCAGCGCTTCGCGCGCCTGATCGATCTGACTTTCAAGGCTTACCAATTGATCTGTGTAGGCTTGAATGTCCACCTGCGCAATCTGCAAGTCCTTTGACATAGTCTGCTCTACATTCTCACGCGCGAATTTTGTCGCTTCTACATTCTTGCTGGCCAGGCTTATTTGCTGATGAACACGACCGCCCTGGAAAATCGGGATGCTAAGGCCCGCGCCTACCAGGTAGTTGAAGCGCGTTTCATTGATATCCGGTTGATAGCCATTTCGCACACCAGCAACAGCCTGGAAGTTCAGGTTTGGCATTTGATTGCGGCGGGCAAATTCACTGTCGGCTTCGGCTGATACCACGCGTTGCTGTGCGGCCAACAACTCAGGGTTCGCGGCGATGGATGATTCGGCGCTCGACAGAAAATCGAACGTGGTTGCTGTGGGTTCCTGTTCTTGTCCCGTTGTGTACTTTAATAGCTCGAGTTGGCGGTTATACAATCTTGTGAGTTCGATCTTGCGGTTTTTCGCCTGATCGACATTGGTCTGAATGTTCAAAACATCAATCCGGAGCGCATCGCCTTGCTTCACCCTACCGTCGACGATCTTCGCGTTCTCATTGTAGAAAGAGATCACGGAATCTTCGACCGCTATGGCCTGCCTCAAAAAGACCAGACCGTAATAAATGTTTGCCACTTGAGAAGCCAACTGAAACTTGACCTGTGAAGCATTATGCTGCGACGCAAGCAAGTCAGCTTTCGACTTGTCAATTTGTGATTGCGTCCTGCCAAAGTCCCAAATCAACTGATTCAGTCCAATGTTAGCGTTGTAATTGTTGTTGGGTTGAAACTGTAAGGTGCGATAGCTGTCCGTTCCGGTTTGAAAACGCGCCTGACCAACAGGGTCAACGTAGCTATATGTCGCACTACCATTGATGGTAGGAAGATATCCGCTTCGCGCGTAGTCCACCTTCACTTCATTCACCTCGACAAACTTGTTGACCTCCTGAACGCGGGGGAAATACGTGAACGATTGTTGAATGAGTGTCTTCAGTTCGTTGTTCTGTGCCGATACTTGCGCAGCGAACGCCACAAGAAGAAGGGTAAATACTTTTTTTATGTTGTGTGTCATAAGACAAACGTTTTATTCTTTAACAATTCATTAATGACTCTCGGCCGCCACTTTTTGAGCGGTCGCTTTATCCATTCGCTTCGTCTTCAACAAGAAGATGATTGGGATGACGAGAATGAAAAACAATCCAATCAAGCGGAATCCATCGAGATAGGCGAGTAAGAAACTTTGCTTGCTTACCGTGAGGTCGAGAATCCGATAACTCGCTTCGAGCGACTGGCTAACATCAACACCCCTGCCGATGGCACCGGCCTGATAGGTTGCTAATCGCTCGGTGGTCAAGGGATCGAATGATTGAAGGTTGCTCACCAAATCCGTGCGATGCACGACATAGCGGCGACTCACATAGGTATTCATCATCGCGATACCAAAGGCCCCGCCTAGCTGACGGATCATGTTCGTAAGCGCGATTCCGGATGCCATCTCCTTCGGCGGTAATCCCATTACGGCCTGGTTTGTTAGTGGCACGGTAAGACACGCTGTACCGATACCCCTGAAAATCTGCGGGAGTGTGAAAAATGAAAGTCCCGCATCCAGGTTGGCAAGGGATGAAGTGTAGCCGTGAAGGATGAATGAAATAAAACCTACCACGACAAAGTACACGGGTGGTGTCCCCTTCTGCAGCGTCCTTCCAATGATGGGCATACATACTATCGCCACGAGTGCCCCAGGTACTAACCCCAGGCCTGCGTCCGTCGGTGTATAACCCAGGATGCGTTGAACGAGAACAGGGAAAATAAACACAGAACCAAAAAGTCCGAAGCCTAGTACAAAAGTCAGAATGTTCGTGGCGAGCAGGTTCCTGCTTTTCAATACGCGAAGGTTGATGAGCGGCTGTTCTTGTGTGAACTGTCTGTAAACAAACGTGATCAATCCCACAGTTGCCATGATGGCCAGGAACAAGATGCCACGGTTGTCAAACCAATCTTCTGACTCTCCCCTTTCCAAAACATATTGCAAGCTTCCGATGCCCATGGCGAGGAAGATAATTCCCCAGTAATCGATGTGAACGTGCTTGCGCGCGGCCAGCTGCTCTTCAGTGTCATCAGGAATAAATCGTGATGCCAGCAGCATGGCAACAATTCCGAAAGGAATGTTGATGTCGAAGATCAACGGCCAGGAATAGTTGTCGACGATAATTCCTCCGAGTGTCGGGCCGATCGTGGGGCCGAGTACGATTCCCATGCCGAACATGCCGGCGGCCATCGGGCGTTTCTCCGGTTCGAAGGCATCGAACAAAATCGCTTGTGATGTGGAAAGCAATGCTCCACCACCTATGCCTTGGATAAATCGCCAGATTACCAGTGTCAACAAGCTGCCGGCGTTGCCGCACATGTAGGAAGCGATCGTAAACAAAATGATGGAGGCGATGTAGTACTTCTTCCGGCCGAAAAGTCTCGCGAAGAAACCTGTGAGCGGAATGATGATGACGTTAGCAATCGCATACGCGGTGATTACCCAGGACGTATCTTCAATGGTAGCACCGAGGTTTCCGCTAATCTGCGCTAACGCCACGTTGACGATCGACGTATCGATCAACTCCATGATCGCCGCCGAAATGGTGGTGAGCACGATGATGACTCGTGCCAGTCCTTTTACAGCCATCTTAGTTGATGTTCACTTCTACCTCTGCGCTCAAACCCGCGCGTAAAATATCTTTGTACTTATCCGCGTCGATCAACTCGATCTTCACAGGCACACGCTGCGTCACCTTTACAAAGTTGCCGGTGGCGTTATCAGGGGGAAGAAGCGCGAACTTGGCGCCCGTCGCCTGACTGAAAGATGAAATTTTTCCTTTGATATCGACGTCGGGATATCCATCCAGGTGGATGTCTACAGCCTGACCTTCGTTCATTTTTTCCAGCTGCGTTTCCTTGAAGTTTGCTACGATCCAGTATTTCTCATCGCTTACTACGGCGAACAGTGGCGCTCCGGCTTGAATGTATTGACCGGTTTCTATGCCGCGCTTTCCAATACGGCCGGTAACGGGCGCGGTGATCGTGCAGTAACTCAACTTCAATTTGGCCTGGTCTAACAAAGCCTGGCGTGTTTCAATCAACGCCTTCGCTTTCTGAATTTGTACCTGCGCGGTCGAAACCTGCGTAGCGGCAAGGTTTACCTGTTGCTGATTCGCGATGTATTGCTTGCTGCCCGCGTCAAAAGTGGAACGGGTATCGTCCAATTGCTTTTGTGTGATGGCGTTGTCTTTGAATAAAGCGTCGTCGCGATTCAAATCTGATTTTGCTTTGTCTACTTTCGATTGCTGAACGTCTGCATTCGCCGACGCCAGTTTTTGATTGGCTTGTGCATTCCGCAAAGAAGCTTCGGCATTGGCCAGATCGGCTTGGGCGTTCAACAGGTCAGCTTTGGCCTGAACAACGGCCAAGGCAAATTCCTGGTCGTCTATTTTAATAAGCACCTGGTGGGCGCTCACTTTTCCAAAGTCATCTGTACCGATAGAATCAATGTATCCCGATACGCGTGAGATCACGGGAACCGCGCGGGTTTCGATCTGCGCGTTGTCCGTTGTTTCATAGTTGAGGCCGTGAACAAACGAACGGATACCAAAAAAGGCAGCTGCACCGATGGCGACGGGAGCGATAAAAATAAGCGGGTTTCGCTTTTTAGGGGTGGGGGAAATATTCTCCATAGTCTTTTAGTTTTCAATTTCTATTAACGCCACAAAAGTAAACTAGGTTGACTATTTGGTCAATTAAATTGACTATTATTTTTTTATTACCTTTGTGCCAGGGCGTTTAACCATGAATTTAGATCAACGGCTAAGAGACACCGATCACCTGAAGATCCACAGCTGGGGGAAGATACTCTCCTACCTGAAGCGTCAGTTTGAAGAGTGGGCCACGAATCGGCTCAGCGCAAACGGTTACAAGAATTTCAAGATGGCCTACATGCCGGTATTGATGAACATCAAACTGGAAGGGACGAATAATAATGACCTCGCTAAGAACGCCCGCGTATCCAAGCAGGCGATGAGCAAGGTGGCGAAGGAACTCCAGGAACACGGATATATAAAGACTAAGACGGATCCGAAAGACAAGCGGAGCACGATCTTCCTGCTGACCGACAAAGGCAAAAAACTGGTGATCGAAGCGCGCCTGGCGGTAGAATCACTCATGAACGAATACCGCGTAGCCTTTGGACAAAAGGAATACGACAACACGGTATCCATGCTGGAGAAGATCATCGAATACACCGACAAGAAACTCAGCGAGGCAAAGGATGCGTAGTTTCCCCAAGGCCTTTGAAGACCGGATGCGGAATTCACTGCAAAGTGAGTGGGAACAGTTCGCCGCAGTTCATCAGACAGAATCACCGGTAAGCATCCGGATCAATCCAGCAAAAAACAAAGTTCACGCGGACCTCCCACCAGTAGGCTGGTCAAAGTATGGACGATACCTTTCGCAACGCCCCGTCTTCACCATCGATCCAACCTTCCACGCGGGCGCTTACTATGTGCAGGAAGCAAGCTCCATGTTTCTCGAGCAAGCATTAATTCAAGTGGCAGATCTGAATCAGAAGATAAGGGTGTTGGATCTCTGCGCCGCACCGGGTGGCAAGTCAACGCACGTCGCGAGTTTGATCAATTCAGAAAGTCTGCTCGTATCCAATGAGGTAATTCGTTCGCGATCGACTATCCTGGCGGAGAATCTGCAGAAATGGGGCAGCAACACTGTAGTGGTCACGAACAACGATCCGGAGGATTTTGGATCGCTCGAAGGTTTCTTTGATGTCATCGTAATGGATGCGCCATGCTCCGGCGAAGGATTATTTCGCAAAGATCCTGAAGCCATGCGCGAGTGGTCCGAAGATAACGTTCGCCTCTGTAGCCAACGCCAACAGCGGATACTGCACGATGTCTGGCCGGCGTTGAAAGAAAATGGAGTTCTGATTTATTCCACCTGCACTTACAATGAACTTGAGAACGAAGCAAACCTCCAATGGCTCGAGCAACAACATGACGTTGAATTTATCTCGTTAAAGACTGATTCATCCTGGGGCGTTGTGGAAGTTAAACACGAGGGTATTCTTGGCTATCGTTTTTATCCGCACCATGTGCAAGGAGAAGGATTGTTCTTATCGGTGATTCAAAAGAAGGAACATCAGCCGGAAATATTCAGAAAGGCAAGCAAGAGTAAATTCACAGCGCCGTCAAAGACGGTCATGGAGAAACTCAACGCCTGGGTGATCAACGCGGAAACAAAGGCTTTCATCCAGCGAGAAGAAGTGATCCAATATTTTCCAAAAGAACAGTCTACCGCTATCCAACTCCTCTCCAACCATCTTCGTTTAGTGACCGCGGGGACTTTTCTCGCTCAGGTCAAACACGAAAAATTAATACCGGAACATTCGCTTGCGCTCTCCACTGAATTGAACAAAGATTTCCTTCCAACCATTGAATTGTCGTTGGAGGATGCCCTCAGCTATTTGCGCAAGGAAACATTGAACATTCCAGATCAACCAAAAGGGTTTACCCTCATCACCTATCAAGGGACGCCACTCGGATGGGTGAACTGCCTTGGGAATAGGATAAACAACCTCTACCCGTCGGAATGGCGAATAAGGATGAGCCGATAGGTACATTGTAATTCTATTATATTTATCTTAGCATATGGACTCTGAAATCATATTCATTGTTGAAGAAGCGCCTGAGGGCGGCTACATGGCAAAAGCATTGGGCCAAAGCATCTTCACAGAAGCTGACACGCTCGCCGAACTTCGTGAAAACGTAAGAGAAGCGGTACTAACTCACTATGATGATGAGAAACAACCACAAATCATTCGACTTCATTTTGTGAAGGAAGAACTCATTAGAGTATGAAGTTACCCAGGAATGTTTCCGCAAGGGAACTTGTCAAATCGTTAGCAAAAATCGGATACCAAATAACACGCCAGAAAGGGAGCCATATTCGACTTACTTGCTCCACTCCAAAGGAACATCACATTACAATCCCTAACCATGATCCGATCCGCGTCGGCACTTTAGCATCAATCCTGAATGAGATTGCCTTGCAGCGCACAGTCTCAAAAGAAGAAATAATCAATCAGCTTTTCGGATGAAAAAAAGGCCGGCTGAATTCAACCGGCCTTAAACCAACCTCACAAACCAATTAAGATTAAAGTATCTGGAGCACTTCAAGAATTCCATCCGGAAGCGCGACCCCGCTGAAAAATATTCCCACACAGAAAACTTTCTGGTAGTAGTTCGCATTCTTAATGGCCAAAGGCAATGAACTCACGGAGAGTGAAGTGAACGTCGCGGCAAACACAATGGCCATGGTCAATACCACCACCGGCGACTGAAAGAGAAAAATACAAGCCGTGCTCGCAACCATGACGATCACGCTGATCAGAAAGGACCTTTCCATTCCGAATTTGTTCACCAGGTTACTGATCGGCCACGACAACACTGCGGAGATCACGAGCATGTCGACCAAAAGGATCTTGCCATTCCACTCGCTCACCAGGGTGACAAGCTTTTCTTCCAATACAGGAGGAAATAAATTGAACATGACCGTCGTAGCCGTACCTAAAATCATACCCATCACGAAGATGAGGCCGAAGTTGGATTTGCGCGTATCCTTGCGCTCTGCTTCGCGTTCCTTGTTTTCACTCATGCTAAAAAGACTGAGCGAGGTTTTCTTCAAAGAGTATCCCGACAGGAACACAACTACTCCCCCAGTTACAAATGTCAAAGGTGCGCCGATGTAGTCGATGATGTCGACAATGACGGGTTCAAGGGCATAAATTAAGTTTGCTACAATGGTAAGAATTGCCATGGCACGCGGCAGTTTGTCCGCCGGCGTGAATAACTCCATCGTTGATAATGCCGGGCTGGTAAAGATGCTCATGGCGATGAGCCAGAAAATGATCAGGACGGGAAGTATCCACTTGAAAATCTCGCCGGGGCTACTGAGCAGCGTAAACGCGACGGCCATAAAAACCATAGCGGCGAAGCTGATTCCCGCGGTGATGATGGGAATACGATGCCCTTTCTCCAGCCGGTAACGGTCACCAAGTTTTCCAGCGATCGGCGGCGTGATGGTCAGGATGATCCCCTGTGCTACCACCAGCAAAAAGGAGAAATCAGTGAACTCGAACTGAACCAATAACTTGGGCTGATACTGTTGATAGGCGATCCAGCCGATGACGATCGAACCATAGAGGGTCGCCAAACTCCACAATTGTTTCCATTGGATGGCGTTTTCGCGGTGAGTAATCGACAAAGCTTCCATAGACTTTTAAGTTGTTAGATGCTTTATCTACGAAGAGGTTTAATCTTCCGGATTTCAACTTTTGAAATATTCTGGAATCCTGTCAATTTCCTTATTTTTGCGCCCCTTGGGCCGTTTGTCGTTATCCGTTATTCGTTATCCGTGGGCACGGGTAACGGGTGCGACGCATGATCGGCCAGACCGACTCATACCCCAACCATGCCCCCGGATAACGGATAACGATTAACGGATAACGATGCTGTCAACGAAATACAACCCATCTGAAGTAGAAGGAAAGTGGTACCAGTTCTGGATGGAAAAGGGATTTTTTCACGCGAAGCCCAATCCGGCGAAAGAACCATATACTATTGTTATCCCTCCGCCGAACGTTACCGGCGTGCTCCACATGGGGCACATGCTGAACAATACCATTCAGGACGTCCTGATCAGAAAGGCGCGCATGGAAGGCAAGGAAGCTTGCTGGGTTCCTGGCACTGACCACGCCTCCATTGCCACAGAAGCGAAAGTAGTAGCGATGCTTCGCGAACGCGGGATAAAGAAATCAGATCTTTCACGCGATGAATTTTTGAAGTATGCCTGGGAGTGGAAAGAAAAATACGGCGGCATCATCCTCGAACAGTTGAAGAAGCTGGGCGCCTCCTGCGATTGGGAGCGCACCAAGTTCACGATGGACAAAGATTATTATGATGCAGTAATCGACGTGTTCATCGACCTTCATAAGAAAGGTTATATCTACCGCGGACTGCGCATGGTGAATTGGGATCCGCAGGGAAAAACAGCACTGTCCGATGACGAGGTAATCCGCAAGGAGGTTCAGTCGAAACTCTATTATATAAAGTATGCCATCGAAGGAAGCGCGAATGAATTTGTAACCATCGCCACGGTGCGACCAGAAACCATTATGGCTGACGCGGCCATCTGCGTCAATCCGAATGATGAACGTTACAAACATTTGAAAGGTAAGAAGGCGATCATCCCACTAATCAATCGCGCCATCCCGATCATCGAGGATGACTATGTCGCGATGGATTTCGGAACGGGATGCCTGAAAGTAACGCCTGCTCACGACATGAACGACTACGAGCTGGGCAAGAAACACAACCTCGAAACCATTGACATCCTTAACGAAGACGGAACGCTGAACGAAAAGGCAAAGGTCTTCATAGGCGAAGATCGATTCATCGCGCGCAAAAAGATTGCAAAAGAACTGGAAGCGAAAGAACACCTCGCCAAAGTTGAAGACTATACCAGCAGCGTAGGGTTTTCTGAAAGGACCGACGCGGTGATCGAACCGCGCTTGTCGCTGCAATGGTTCCTGAAGATGGACATCGTTACAAAGCCTGCGCATGAGAACGTGATGAATGATAACATTCAACTTATCCCTGCGAAGTTCAAGAACACCTACAACCATTGGATGAGCAACGTACGCGACTGGTGCATCTCTCGCCAATTGTGGTGGGGACACCGGATTCCGGCATGGTTTGATGATGCGGGTGATTATGTGATTGCGAGAACAGAAGCTGAAGCGATTGAACTCCACAAGAGCTTAAAGCCGAAAGCAGAAAGCAGAAAGCTTTCGCAGGAAACGGACGTGATGGACACGTGGTTCTCAAGCTGGTTGTGGCCGATGGCCGTTTTTGACGCATCGATTTTCAAGGATGGAAATAAGGGGAATGAAGATTTGAATTACTTCTACCCTACAAATGATCTGGTGACAGCTCCGGAAATTCTTTTCTTCTGGGTAGCGCGGATGATCATTGCCGGATACGAGTATCGTGGGGAGAAACCTTTCTCCAATGTTTACCTCACGGGAATTGTGCGCGATAAGCAAGGAAGGAAAATGTCTAAGTCGCTGGGAAACTCCCCTGACCCATTGGATTTGATTGCGAACTTTGGCGCTGATGCGGTGAGAACAGGAATGTTGTTCAGCTCTCCGGCCGGCAACGACTTGCTGTACGACGAGAAGTTGGTAGAGCAAGGAAGAAATTTTGCCAACAAGATCTGGAATGCATTCCGACTCGTGAAAGGCTGGACAACCATCGAAGCACAAACTCCAGAGGAAAATAAAGTAGCCATTGCCTGGTTTGAATCTCGCATGAACCAATCGTTGACGGAGCTTAATGACCATTTCAACAAGTTCAGAATGTCAGACGCGTTGATGACGATCTACAAACTGATCTGGGATGACTTCTGCTCCTGGTATCTTGAAATGATCAAACCCGAATTCGGCAAACCCATCGACAAGTTCACGTACGATAGGACCATCGCGTTATTCGAGACATTATTGAAGGCGCTCCATCCTTTCATGCCCTTCATCACGGAAGAATTGTGGCATGAGCTACAAGGGCGCAAGGAAAAAGAATGTATCATCATCGCTGCCTGGCCAAAGCCGAAGGCATTCGATCAAAAGATCCTCGACGAATCTGCGTTTGCGTTTGAGGTCGTTGCCGAAATCCGGAACACCAGAAATTCCAAAGGACTATCGCCGAAGGATTCACTGAAGTTGTTGGTGAAGAATGGCGAGCAAGCGCCAGTGAAAATGTTCTGGCCGGTGGTCAAGAAGCTTTCGAATGTTGGAGAGATCAGTTTTGTGAAGGAGGCGCCAACCTCGAGTGCATCACCGTTCATTGTGAAGTCAACGGAGTTCTTCATTCCCCTCGAAGGTAAAGTTGACGAAGCGAAAGAGCGCGAAGCATTGGTAAAGGACCTGGAATACCAGAAAGGATTTCTCGCCTCCGTGGAGAAAAAGTTGTCCAACGAAAAATTCGTGAGCGGCGCACCCGCCCAGGTTCTCGATAACGAACGCAAAAAGAAAGCCGACGCCGAAGCAAAGATCAAGGCGCTGGAGGAGAGTTTGGCGCGGCTATAGATTGTCGTCCAGGGATTGGTTCATCACAAATTTTAGGAGGCTCCTCCGGAGCCAATCATTGTTTTTAAATTCGTTTCTACATTTAGGAAACTCCTCCGGAATTAATGGCTCCAGAGGAGCCCCCGACTTATAGATAAAAAAATTGTATTTTCGTTTTGGCTCCGGAGGAGCCACCTAATTGTTGTCATTTTATTAAAAACCGTTATGCCCGATACATTTTCCCAAATCTATTTGCAATTCGTCTTTGCGGTTAAACATCGCGAATGCCTGATCCCGAAAGAACACAAAGAAGAATTACACCACTACATTGGAGGCCTTGTTAAAAACCGAAAAGCCAAACCGTTGGCCATTCATTGTATGCCAGACCATGCACACATGTTTGTCGGATTTCGTCCGGTTCTATCCATTTCCGAGTTCATAAAAGAAATCAAGGTGGAGAGCAATGAATTCATCAATGCCAAAAATTGGATCAATAAGAAATTTGCGTGGCAGGAAGGCTACGGGGTGTTCTCTTATTCCCATTCACATATAGGCCGCGTCATCAATTATGTTCATAACCAGGAACAACACCATCAGAGAAAAACATTCCGTGACGAATACCACCAATTGTTGAAGAAATTCGAAATCGCATTTGAAGAGAAATATTCGTTTGATTTTTTCTCATGACGAAAATCAAATTCGAGAATTAGGAGGCTCCTCCGGAGCCAAAATCCAATACATAACCTTTTGCCATAAATAGGCTGCTCCTCCGGAGCACTTCATAGCTCCGGCAACGACTATTAACCAGGGGGGAGGAAAGTTTGGGGGAGGTTGTAAAATCCATTAAATCCAATAGCACAAGGCTCGCAAGGGCAGTTTGTGAAACTCTCTGTCCTCCTTTGTGCCCTTTGTGAAATGGATTTACAATTCAATCGTTTGAACTCGATCCATACTGCTGTTCCAAAATATAGATTGCCCAAGCCTGCAATTCTGAGTATCATTAGGTAGTAATCCCTATCTATGTCCATCAAGGTTGCTATCCGGCATTTCACGTCTTATTCGTACGATCGCGCCGTAAACCTTTCTCCGCACATCTTCCGGCTACGGCCTGCCCCGCACTGCCGTACGCCTATTCTCTCTTACTCACTCAAGATTTCTCCGGAGAACCACTTCATCAACTGGCAGCAAGATCCATTTGGAAACTACCAGGCTCGTGTAGTCTTTCCCGAGCAAACGCGTGCGCTGACCTTCGAAGTAGAAGTGATCGCCGACATGGTGATTATCAACCCCTTCGATTTCTTCATTGAAAAAAGCGCGGAGCAATTTCCCTTTACCTATGGGCTGCAGCTAAAGAAAGAACTCCAACCTTATTTCGAGATCGGCGAAAGCGGACCGCTGCTGCAAGAATTTCTCAAGACCATCGATCTCCATAGAAAGATCAACACGATTGATTTCCTGGTAGAGTTAAACCAAAAAGTATGGAAGCAGACACAATACACCGTCCGACTGGAACCCGGGGTTCAAACCTGCGAACAGACTTTAAGTTTGAAGAGCGGTTCGTGCCGTGATTCCGGTTGGTTGTTGGTTCAGCTTTTTCGCCACCTTGGAATAGCGGCGCGGTTTGTCTCCGGATACCTCATTCAGCTCAAAGCCGATCAAAAGGCGCTGGATGGACCCTCCGGCACAGAAGAAGACTTCACCGATCTGCACGCCTGGTGTGAAGTGTACATTCCCGGTGCCGGCTGGGTCGGATTGGATGCAACGTCGGGATTGCTTGCCGGCGAAGGTCACATTCCTTTAAGCTGCACACCTGATCCCGTCAGCGCCGCGCCCGTCACCGGTCTGACGGATGTGTGCGAGGTGACGTTCGATTTCAAAAACCAGGTCACCCGTATTCATGAAGATCCCCGCGTAACCAAACCTTACACCGACGAACAATGGGCCTCGATCATCGCGCTGGGAAATAAAGTAGATGAGTCGTTGGAAAATCAAGACGTTCGATTGACGATGGGCGGCGAACCCACCTTCGTATCCATCGACGATATGGAAGCGAAAGAGTGGAACACCGCGGCGGATGGACCTCAAAAACAAAAACTCGGTGGCGACCTGATCAAGCGATTAAAAAATTCCTTCGGCGTCGGCGGTTTCATTCACAAAGGCCAGGGCAAATGGTATCCTGGCGAGCCGTTGCCACGATGGCAATACGCTGCCATCTGGAGAAAAGACAATCTTCCCATCTGGAACAACGATGCGCTGTTGGATGTTGGTGAGGAAGGATCTGCATTCACGCCAGACGATGCCAGGCGTCTTGCCAATGAACTGACGAAGTATCTGAACATTCCTGAAGGTCATGTGCATCCGGCATTAGAAGACGCGTTCTTCTTCCTCTGGGAAGAAAGCAAAGTACCCATCAACCTCGATCCTTACGAAGCCGACCTCAGCGATTCTTTGGAAAGGAAAAAACTCGCCGAGTTACTCGCGCAAGATCTTTCAAAACCCGTTGGCTTCGTGATTCCCATCGAATGGAATTTCTGGAACAACCGGTGGCTGTCTTGCAAGTGGGAATTTCGAAATGATCGATTGATCCTCATTCCCGGAAATTCACCGATGGGATTGCGACTTCCACTGAAGTCCTTACCGCACATCGGTGCCGCCAAAGTCCAGCGTGCCGTCGAGAGAAGTACGTTTGATGTCCTCCCTGAACTTGAAAACTTTCAGAAGAAAGTAGCGGCGCGCTTTCTCGAACCGGTTGCCGCCTCGGACTTGCCGAAGGAATTTTATCAACAACCCTATGCGATAGAAGACGAACAGGAAAAAGAAAACGGCAAACCGAAAAAGAAAAAAGAAAAAGAGACCGAACCTGTTCCCACCTTCGAAGTCTACATCATCAAGACGGCACTTTGCATTGAAGTCCGGCAAGGAAAGATTTACTTCTTCATGCCTCCCCTCAAGTACGCCGAGCATTACCTTGACCTGCTTGCCTCCATCGAGGCTGCTGCCGAAAAACTGAATCTGAAAGTCGTCATTGAGGGATATGAGCCGCCAGTCGACAACCGGCTTTCTAAACTTTCGCTCTCTCCTGATCCCGGCGTTCTCGAAGTGAACATCCATCCGGCAAAGAATTGGAAAGAAATTCTCCATCACTACGATACACTCTTCGAACAAGCAAGGTTGAGTCGACTGGGAACAGAAAAATTCATGCTGGATGGGAAGCATACGGGCACGGGCGGCGGAAATCACATTACCCTTGGAGGGGTTACACCAACCGACAGTCCTTTGCTCCGGCGACCGGATTTGCTGCGAAGCCTGATCACCTATTGGCAACATCATCCCGGGCTCTCCTACTTATTCTCCACGCAATTCATCGGCCCGACCAGCCAGGCACCACGCGTGGACGAAGGGCGACAAGAAATGCTGTACGAGTTGGAGATCGCCTTCAATCAAATTCCAGAAAAAGGCGATGTACCCTTCTGGCTCGTTGACCGGATCTTCCGGAACCTGTTAGTCGACATCACCGGCAACACCCATCGCGCAGAATTCTGCATCGACAAATTGTATTCTCCTGACAGCTCCAGTGGAAGGTTAGGTCTTTTGGAATTCCGCGCGTTCGACATGCCACCGAACAAGCAGATGTGTATCGTTCAGATCTTGCTGATCCGCAGTCTTGTTGCCCTTTTTTGGGAGAAGCCTTACAAACGCAAACTGGTGCGATGGGGAACGGAGTTGTATGACAAGTACATGCTTCACCACTATGTTCAGCAAGACCTTGCAGAAGTAATTCGCGAATTGAATGACGCGGGGTATCCGTTTGAACTCCAGTGGTTGGATACCTTCTTCGACTTCCGCTTTCCGTTCTATGGAAAAATTTCCGTTCAGGAAATGGAACTGCAACTGCGCCTGGGCATTGAACCCTGGCATGTGTTGGGTGAAGAATCAGCCCGTGGTGGAACCGCCCGCTTTGTTGACTCTTCCGTGGAGCGTGTAGAAGTGAAGGTAAGGAATTTCAATGCTGACCGCTACCTGGTGGCTTGTCACGGGGTTGCTGTTCCTTTGAAAGAAACATCTATTCGCGGAGAGTACGTAGCAGGAATCCGATATCGCGCGTGGAGTCCGCCGTCGGCTTTGCACCCGACGCTGGGAACAGACGTGCCGTTGGTGTTCGACATCGTTGACACGTGGAACAACAAATCAATTGGTGGTTGTGTGTATCATGTTGCCCATCCTGGCGGACGAAATTACGATACCTTCCCCGTCAATGCCTTTGAAGCTGAGAGCCGGAGGATCAGCAGGTTCTGGAATCAAGGCCATACGCCGGGAACCATTACTGCGAAAACGACGACCGACTATGTATCACGGTATTTGGAAAAGAGCCAAATCCCGAACAAATTTGATCCGCCAGCGGTGAAAGTAAATGCGGATTACCCGACGACGCTTGACCTTCGGCAATATTAATTCTGGATGGAAACCCGCACCAACACCACCATTAGCACCTGGACTGCCGGCTATTTTTCAAACCAAGCGTTGCTGGACGAATGCTTCGGCGCAAACGGCGAAGTGAAAGAACACTGGAAACGCATTCTCGCCAACGTCGACAAGTTTTCTGATCATGAGCTCAAGAACCGTGAACAGGAATTGTTGAAGCTCTTGCAGGAGAATGGCGTTACCTACAATGTATACAACGACTCAAACGGACTGAACCGACCGTGGCTGTTGGATAGCATTCCCGTAATCATTTCAAAAGTCGATTGGCGCGCTTTGGAGAAGGGAATGAAACAACGCGCCTACGTCCTCAACAAACTTCTGGAAGACCTTTACGGGGAACGTACCCTGCTGAAGGAAGGTATCATCCCGCCCGAACTGATTTACGCGCATTCCGGATTTCTCCGTCCATGCGATAAGATAAAGTTACCTGGCGAGCATCAACTCGTATTCTATGCCGCCGACCTCTCCCGCGGACCCGACGGTAAAGTCTGGGTGCTGCGAGATCGCACGCAGGCGCCATCGGGTATGGGGTATGCGCTCGAAAATCGCAGCGCACTGAACCGCGTGCTGCCCGAGTTGTTCAAGGAACACCACGTTACCAAGCTCGGCGGCTTCTTCAACAACATGATGCAGGCCTTCATTAAGGTAGCACCGATGGGGAAAGAACAACCACGCATCGTGCTGCTTACCCCGGGGCCTCGCAACGAAACCTATTTTGAACACGCCTTTCTCGCCTACAACCTGGGTTTCACACTGGTGCAAGGCGAAGATCTGGTGGTGCGCGATGGATTCGTTTGGATCAAGACGGTACATGGCCTGGAGAAGGTAGACATCATCCTTCGAAGGGTAGATGACAGCTTCTGCGATCCTCTTGAGCTGAGAGAAGACTCGCAACTTGGCATTCCCGGGTTACTCGAAGTAATCCGAAAAGGAAATGTCGCCGTCGTAAATCCTTTGGGTAGCAGTATTCTCGAGAACACCGGGTTGATGGCTTTTATGCACCACATCTTCCATCATTTCATCCAGGAAGATCCCATCTTCCCGATGGTGGCTACCTGGTGGTGCGGACAGCCGCGCGAAATGAACTATGTTCTCGACCATCTCGACGAACTCGTCGTCAAGAAAATTGATCGGACCACCGGGTCCGAAACGATCATCGGCCACACCCTCGCGCAGGCGCAGAAGGATGACCTTCGCAGACGAATCAAGGCCCAACCCTATTTGTATGTGGGTCAGGAAGCGGTCAACCTTTCTACCTCTCCGGTCTTCGCCAACGGAAAGCTGGAGCCACGCTACACCGTTCTTCGCTCGTTCATGGTTGCTGCGCCGGATGGTTACGAGATCATGCCGGGTGGACTAACCCGCTGCTCTCCTGAGAAAGGAAGTTTAATAGTGTCTAACCAGGAAGGTGGAATATCGAAAGACACGTGGGTAGAAGTGCCGCCGAAGATTACGGGCGCTCCTGTTGTCCATCATGTCGAACTGAACCAAAAAGCATTGTTGCCAAGCCGCGCTGCGGAAAATCTATTTTGGGTGGGGCGATACACACAACGCATCGTTCGAACTTCGCGGTTCATTCGAATCGCACTGAGAAATCTGAGTCAGACAGGATATGTCTATAACGATCAGGAGACAGAGGCCCTTGAAGCATTGCTCTCGACCGTAACACACGTGACCGGCACCTATCCCGGATTTATCGACGAGGAGCAACAGCTGACAGTCGAAAGTATCCTGACTGAAATTCACCAGCTGATCTGTAATCCGGACAAGGTTGGCGGTATTATGCATAACGTCAACAACCTGTTGCGCGCTACCTATGCTGTGCGCGACAAATGGTCGGTAGACAACTGGCGCATCATTGACGAGATTGAGAATGTAAAGCGCAGGCTCGAGCTACTCGAACCTGAAAACATACGCCATGTTTTCTCGCTGCTGGATCAACTGAACATGGGATTACTATCATTTTTGGAAAGCAACCGGCAAAGCATGTACCGCGGCGACGGCTGGATGATGTATCGCATCGGGCAGTTTATCGAAGAGATCCAGATCGAACTGACGCAATACCGATCGCTGCTCACTTTTGAAACGAACGAAACCGCCGAGTTCCAGATTCTGGAAGCGCTGTTGGTGAGCAACCAGAGTCTTTCCAACTATCGATCGGTTTATAGAACCTACTTCGATATCGCGCCTGCGCTTGACCTTTTGTTCCTCAACAAGCAAAATCCGATTTCAATCCTTTCACAACTGGAGCAGCTGGTGAAGTACCTCGATCAGCTTCCGCAAAAAGACAAAGGTGTTCATCACAATGAGATCTCCAACCTCGCTTTCGAATGCTACAGTAAGGTAAGGTTGATCGATGTTGACAAACTTTTGGAGGTGGATCCGGAAACAGGTATACGCATGGGTCTGGATGCGCTGTGTAAATCATTGAATGAACAGATCATGAATCTTTCGGTGAAGATCAGCGCGGCGTATTTTAGTCATTCGGAATATCAGTCGCAGGGGAAGGATAGTTTTCAGGTTGAGGTGTAAGCAGAATACAGAAGTCAGAAGACAGAAGACAGAAGAAATAAGAAGATAGAGTTTTCGTAGAAACATAGTCGAAGCCCACGGTTTCAACCGTGGGTTTAGGAGAACCATCGCAGGGGAAGGATAGTTTTCAGGTTGAGGTCTAGGCAGAATACAGGAGTCAGAAGACAGAAGAAATAAGAAGATAGAGTTTTCGTAGAAACATAGTCGAAGCCCACGGCTTCAACCGGGGGTTTAGGAGAACCGTCGCAGGGGAAGGATAGTTTTCAGGTTGAGGTCTAGGCAGAATACAGGAGTCAGAAGACAGAAGTCAGAAGTAAGAAGACGTGAGTCTCGACAAAACATAATCGAAGCCCACGGTTTCAACCGTGGGTTTAGGGAAACCATCGCAGGGGAAGGATAGTTTTCAGTTTGAGGTGTGACAGGAGTCAGAAGACAGAAGAAATAAGAAGATAGAGTTTTCGTAGAAACATAGTCGAAGCCCACGGTTTCAACCGTGGGTTTGGGATAACCATCGCAGGGAAGGATAGTTTTCAGGTTGAGGTGTGGCAGGGATAGAATACAGGAGTCAGAAGACAGAAGAAATAGGAAGATAGAGTTTTCGTAGAAACATAATCAAAGCCCACGGTTTCAACCGTGGGTTTCTACGAAACCGAACACATAATCAAATTCACGGTTTCAACCGTGGGTGCTGGGGACCAGAAATGAAATACCGCATTCGCCATTACACAGAGTACGATTATCAGGATATTGCCAGTATCTGCTGCAATCGGCTTTGTCTTACACCGTTGAACGTGGACCAACAGGAATGCATCGCTTCCGATCTTACGGTCACTCCCACGCCCGATGAATTCAACTATCGCTACGATTTCTTTGGAAATCAGCTGGCGTTCTTCTCTATTTATCAGGAGCATAAAAAATTAAGGATCAATTCGAACAGTATTGTTTCGATTGAACCGAGAACTAATGTCGATGTGGCGTCCGGATCGACGCTGCTGTGGCGGGAGGTGAAAGGCAAGCTCTCCACCCGTCAACAGGAAGTGGTTCAATATCTTTTGCCATCGTTGTACGTACCACACAGCGATATCATTCGTGAGTTCGCAATGGATTGCTTTCCGGAAGGTGCAACACTTTGGAGCGCGTGCCATTCACTCATGCAAAAGATCTTTAAGTCCATTGAATTCAAGCCTGGTTTCACCACCGTGAATACGCCGGTGGAAACGGTTATTAAAATCAAGAAAGGTGTCTGTCAGGATTTTGCCCATCTGATGATTGCCTGTCTTCGTAATGTGGGACTTCCAGCGCGATATGTCAGCGGATACATTGAAACGATACCACCTCCGGGGAAAAAGAAATTGGTAGGCACCGATGCATCACATGCCTGGGTGTCGGTTTACTTTCCCGAAATTGGCTGGGTAGAATTCGATCCCACCAACAACCTTGTTCCTTCCAGCCAACATATAACGGTGGCCTTCGGTCGCGATTATCAGGATGTCGCTCCAATAAAAGGTATTGTGTTCAGCTCCGGAAAACAACAGCTCGAAGTAAAGGTCGACGTCGAGCGCCTGGATGACTAACTAAGGTGTTTTGATTAACGCGTTGTAGTAGTCAAAAATCCTGATAAGGTCAGCTTGCTTCGACGCACTCAGCGCATTTGCTTTCATATAATCCTCAACCATGTAGGCTTTGTCCTGGAATAGTGGCAGCAGTTTTTTCTTCGACGACGGCAACTCGATCGCAGCGCCATCCTTCAGGCAAAAGAAATCTGTCTTCTTCAGAATCTTGTCGTCCTTACTGCCAACGTCAAGTGACACATTGTAGTCGGCCTTTTTTACTTCGAGATTTGTTTTCATCAGCAGCGGCAAGGTTCCATCCGAAAGTACCTGAAAGAAACCGGAAAGCGGTGTGCCATCCATTTTGAAATCTTTCGCATTCACAAAGTAGTCTGGCTGCCGGTCAACCGAATCAACCCAAACAAAACTTTTCACACGACTCCCCGGAATTACCTTAACGCCACTCGCAGACTTCACATCGATCTCGTTGGATTGAATATCATAACGGAGGCGCATGCGCTCAATCATTTTGTCCTTGTCGTACAGGAGAATAGTACCGATTCTCCAGTGGGTATCGAGGTAGGTATCGCCTACTACCTTCCCAGCTGGCAAGGGTATCCCTACCAGGAGATCACCGGATCCAACACGATGCATATCAACCATGTCAGAGATTGTGTTTGTTGCGCGGATGTTTGAAGGAACAACGGTCTGAGCCTGGCAGACCAACACGGCTGAGCAGAGTGCTCCGAGAAGGACTAGCGTTTTCATGGAGATTCCGGTTTTGCAGTTCAAACCGAAATTATTAGTCAGCGGGTGGCTGATCAATACCCCGAGATGGGTGGAAAATTTAGAACCGCGCCGCCATCAACAATTCGATGTCTTTGTATTTGAGTCCGTACTTCCGGGCGACAAACTCGTTGGTAAGACCTCCTTTGTACGTGTACACGCCCTTCATGAACCACTTGTGTGAAAAGATCATCGCCTCAACGCCGCCTTCTTCCGCGGCGCGCAAAATCGTCGGCGTGAAAATGTTGCTGAGCGCGTTGGTAGCGGTGTGCGCTACTCGTGAGGCAACATTGGGTACACAGTAATGAATAACGTCATGCTTTCTGAACACCGGCTTACTCAACGTGGTGATCTCCGACGTTTCGACACATCCACCCTGGTCGATGCTTAGGTCGATGATCAGCGAATCACTTTTCATCTTGGTCACCATTTCTTCGGTGATCACATGACGCGCACGACCTTTTTCTGCCCGTAACGCACCGATCACAACATCGGCAGACTTCAACGTCTCGCCAAGCGTAAAGGTATCGATCGTAGACGTATACACTTGTTGACCCAACACGTGCTTGATCCTCCTAAGCTTGTAAATGTGGTTGTCGAAAATTTGAACGTCGGCGCCGAGTCCGATCGCCACACGGGCCGCATACTCGGCCACGGTTCCCGCGCCGATGATGACAACCTTCGTCGGTGGTACGCCGGTGATACCGCCCAGTATAATACCCTTGCCGTTGTTTGCTGTGCTGAGATATTCGGAGGCGATCAACATCACCGTGCTGCCGGCGATCTCGCTCATCGCGCGAATGATGGGCATCCCTCCCACTTTGTCTTCGATGAATTCGTAAGCCAGGGCTGTCACCTTTTTCTTTAGCAACGCCTGCAGGCTTTCAACTTTGAAGGCGCCCAATTGCATGGCGGAGATCAACGTCTGGCCCGAGTGCATCAACTCGATTTCCTCCATCGTCGGCGGTTCTATCTTGAGGATGACATCAGCCTGGTAGACTTCCTGCGGAGAGTGTACAATCTTGGCACCGGCTTCGCTATACTGCTTGTCCGTGAATTTGGAGCCCCAGCCCGCTTTCGTTTCAACCCACACCTCGTGGCCATTGTTTACCAATAGCGCGACTGCGTCGGGGGTAAGACTGATCCTGTTTTCCTGTAGCGAGATCTCGCGCGGGAGTCCTATAAAAAATGTGTGCCGGCGTTTGCGTACTTCGAGCGTTTGCTCCTGAGACATCAATCCAGTTTTGGCCAACGCTTCAAAGCCTGTTTTTTTCTTTTCGGTCATGTATTCGAATCGTAATCGTTCGTTGCTTTTCGCTTTCTATTGCGATCATTACTTCACCATACGCGTCTGGCAACAGGGAAAGAATTCGTTCCGGCCACTCCACCAGGCATGGATAGCCTGAATAAAAGTATTCTTCCGTTCCAATATCAAAAGCTTCCTCCTCTTTCCGGATCCGGTAAAAATCAAAATGGTAAACTTTGCCCGTGCGTTCCGAAGTATATTCATTAACAATCGAGAAAGTCGGACTGCTCATCGCATCATCGACGCCGAGTGCCTGGCAGACCTCCTTGATCAAGGTGGTTTTGCCTGCACCCATGTCACCGTGAAAGAGCCAGACCTTTGTTTCTTCCAGGTGCGCGGCAATGTGATCAGCCACTTCTCTCAACCCAGACAGGCTCACGGATGGATTGAGCTCCTCCGCTTTGCCAATCATGGATTCTTCGAAGTTAAGAAAATTATGGGTATGATCATCTCCTCCATGCTCACGCCGCCATGCTGAAAAGTGTCTTTGTAGAAATTAACGTAGTAGTTAAAGTTATTGGGATAGGCGAAAAACTGGTCTTCAATAGCAAAGACATAGCTGGTGGATACATTGGGCTTCGGCAAAAACAGCCGCTCCGGCCGGGTCACATGCATGACCTTATCGCCCTCGAACCCCAGGTTCTTGCCTTGCTTGTAACGCAGGTTTGTATTGACGGTCCGGTCGCCGACAATCTTGAAAGGGCGCTTAACGCGGATGGTGCCGTGGTCGGTGGTGATCACCATCTTCACGTCCTTTTCGGAAATCTTTTTCAAAATATCCAACAGTGGCGAGTGAAGAAACCACGACCGGGTAATGGATCGATACGCCGATTCGTCCGGAGCCAACTCGCGAATCATGGCCATGTCGGTCCGGGCATGCGACAACATGTCGACAAAATTGTAAACGATGACGTTGAGATCATTCTTGAATAAATTGTTCACACTATCGGCCAGGTCGCGACCTTCTTCCAGGTTCTTGATTTTGTGATAGGAAGATTTAATATTCAGATTATTCCGCCTCAGTTGCTTGGCGAGAAACTCATGTTCAGAATTGTTCTTCCCTTCGTCTTCATCTTCGCCCACCCAAAGGTCGGGATTCGTCTTGGCCATCTCCAGGGGAAGCTGGCCCGAGAAGATCGCGTTGCGCGCGTAGGCCGTCGTCGTGGGAAGGATTGAGTAGTAGGTCTCTTCCCGTTCCACCGTAAAGTATTCCGATAACGTCGGCTCGATGATTTTCCATTGATCAACACGCAGGTTGTCGATGAGGATTACGAAAACCGGCTTGGTCCCCAGTTCTGGAAATACCTTTCTCTTAAGAATTTGGTGCGACAACAGCGGCTTGTCGGCATTCGGGTCGTTCAACCAGGAATCATAGTTACGCACAATGAACTTGGCGAAATTGGCGTTCGCCTCTGTCTTCTGCATCTCCAGCACATCACCCATCTCTTCGTTGTCGGGCTGATCCATTTGAAGTTCCCAATGGACCAACTTCTTGTATATGTCGGCCCACTGCTCATGGTTCATATCGTCCATAAACGCCATGCTGATCTTCCGGAATTCCTGTTGGTAGGTCAGGTTTGTTTTTTCGATAATCAACCGTTTATTATCCAGGATCTTTTTAACGGACAACAATATCTGGCTTGGATTGAGGGGCTTGATCAGGTAGTCGGCGATCTTTGATCCGATCGCTTCCTCCATGATATGTTCCTCCTCGTTCTTGGTGATCATCACTACCGGCAGGTTGGGCTTGCTCGCTTTGATGTGACTCAACGCTTCGAGACCCGACATGCCCGGCATGTGTTCATCCAGAAAAACTACATCGAAGTGCTTCTCGTCGCACAACTCCACAGCATCTGAAGCGTTGTTCACCGGCGTGATATCGTACCCCCGTTGTTGTAGAAATAAAATATGGGGTTTCAATAAATCGATCTCATCGTCGGCCCACAGAATGCTGTATCTTTGCATGATGTATTTTTTTTACAATTTAATTATTTGTTGTTTAACCGTTGTCCGTTATTCGTTAATCATTATACCATCGGTACACAGGGATAACGAATAACAGCTAACGGCGGTCAAGGCATGAACAAACATAAGACAATCAACGACCCGATCTATGGATTTGTCACGATACCGGGCGATCTTATCTACGACCTTGTTTCTCACCCCTACTTCCAGCGTCTTCGCCATATTCGCCAGCTGGGGGTGACGGAGTTCGTTTATCCCGCCGCCACCCACTCCAGATTTCAGCACGCCCTCGGCGCCATGCACCTGATGGGCAAAGTATTGGACATCCTTCGGGCCAAAGGTGTGGAAATTGGACCCGAAGAATTTGAAGCTTCACAAGTGGCGGTGCTCCTTCACGACATTGGACACGGACCATTCTCCCACTCCCTCGAAAACTACCTGGTGCCCGGCGTCAAGCACGAGAGCCTATCGTACCTCTTTATGGAAAGGTTGAACAAGGAATTCAACGGAGCATTGACGCTCGCGATTCGAATCTTCAGGAACAGTTATAAAAGAAAGTTCTTCCATCAATTGGTCTCCAGTCAGCTGGACATCGACCGGCTGGATTACCTGAAGCGCGACTGCACTTTTACAGGCGTGCAGGATGGAAACATCGGCGTCGACCGAATCATCTCCATGCTTAATGTTCACCGCGACCAACTGGTGGTGGAAGAAAAAGGGATTCTCAACATCGAACAATTTTTGAATGCGCGTCGGTTTATGTACTGGCAGGTATACTTGCACAAAACGTCTGTGAGTGCTGAACGCATGCTGGTTAATTTGATTCGCCGCGCCAAGGCGCTCGTTCATGCTGATGAAGAATTGGAGGCCAGCGAACCGTTGCAGAAATTTTTGAAGCACGAATTTCAGGTTTCAGATTTCACGCACGACGACAGCTTGCTGGATTCCTTCGGCCAGCTTGACGACAGCGATGTGTGGGGCGCTCTCAAACATTGGCGAAATCATGAAGACCCCATCCTGTCCATTCTTTCAGACATGCTGTTAACGCGCAAACTGTTTCAAATCACGCTAAGCGCTGAGCCTATCAAAAAAATCGTCGTGGAAAAAATACGCCATGCGATTGCACGCAAGTACAAAACGCTTCGGGCAGAAACATCTTACCTGTATTCTCACGGTCACGTGTCCAATGAAGCGTATGCCGAAGGACAACAAATAAATATTCTGATGCGCAGCGGCGAACTCCTCGACATCGCGCAAGCATCCGACCTTCCCAACATCAAGGCCATCAGCAAAATCGTTAAAAAAAACTATCTGTGCTGGCCGAAAAATGTATCTTTGTAGAAACCGTAATCCGTTATCCGTTACACGTTAATCGTGTGAGTGAGTGTGGGAGCAAATGTCCCCGTCATGATGCATCGTCAGGCAGG